>Ga0224501_10000358_pt1 | contig 39039 bp, 42 predicted proteins | sample SF_Oct11_sed_USG_4_FD_169105 | JGI IMG/M metagenome (GOLD analysis project Ga0224501, IMG submission 169105) | Sediment microbial communities from San Francisco Bay, California, United States - SF_Oct11_sed_USGS_8_1 | ecosystem: Environmental > Aquatic > Marine > Sediment | place: USA... | reverse complement strand
AACAATTTCGTGAATTTTACAATATAAGGTAATGGTAGCGGTGGAGAGATTTGAACTCCCGACACAAGGATTATGATTCCTCTGCTCTAACCCCTGAGCTACACCGCCGCGATAAAGGGTTTAAGTGTTTTACGGCGTATGCATTAAACTGTCAAGAAGACAAAACTCAAAAAAACGCACCTAAAAACGGTGCGTCATTTGATCTTATTAAAGACAGAGCAGAGACCACTACCCCGCAGATTCTTTCGCATATTTCTCGGCCTGTTCATCAAGCAAAGCCTTATCTTTCAAGATACGATTACGCGTAGCAGCCTGATAAGCCAATTGCGCATGTTCCTGACAATAAGGCAGGCCTGCAAGAGATTCCGCCCCACAAAACCCAAAATCATCCTCTTTAGGATCACCCTCCGGCCAGCGACAGGCCCTCGGCTTTAAATCCATCAAACTATATAATTTTTCAGGACGGGCTCTGGTAACAGTTTTCAATTTCTTTTCCAAAACTTCCACCGGAGATATATGCGTAACCTTGGACGATCGTGAAACGTTATTATTGGCTTCTGACGAAGTCTTAAGAACCACTTTCTTGGTATTTTGCTGAATAGGCGAAATACGGCTGGACAGCTTCAGCCTGTGAGCCTTTCCGATCACGGCATTACGTGTAACACCACCAAGATCTTTGGCAATTTCGGCTGCTGTACGTCCCTCTCCCCAGAGTTTCTTTAGCAAAGCAACGCGTTCATCTGTCCAACTCATATAGGCCTCCCGTAGATATAGACACAAAGCCAAAAACCAAATAACCATTTGATTTTATTGACTAATTTTCTTTAATTTAACTGATAGGTTCAATGTACCAGTTAAAACCCGCTACTGCCAATGCGAAAAAAAATAAAAAAATCTTTTATCCACACCGTTACAGTTACCACTCAGAGTTCTAACCCGAAAAGCGCATATATCTCAGGTCTTTCAGTCCAGTTCTCTTGAACACGCACATGAAGTTTTAAGTGAACCTTACGATCTAATAAGGCTTGTAACTCCATTCTTGCGGCTTGACCGATTTCTTTTATCTTACTGCCTTTTTTTCCCAATACAATAGATTTCTGACTCGATTTTTGAACTGTAAGAATTTGCATTATTTTTACATCACCATTGTCAAATTCTTCCCAATCTTCCGTCTGAACAAATATCGAATAAGGCAATTCCTTGTGTAACAAATCATACACTTTCTCACGTGTAATTTCCGCCGCCCAAAGACGCATCGGCATATCTGTAATCTGATCTTCGGGAAATATCCATTCCTGCTCGGGCAATTTTTCTGCAAGAAAAGCTTTTAAATCCCCTACACCACTATTTTTCAGCGCAGAAATCATAAAGCAAGCCTTGTAATCGGCACCTTCATTAAGATCTTGTGACAGCTTCAAAAGTTTATCTTTGGATATCTTATCTATTTTATTAAGAACCAGAATAACCATTTCATGATCTTTAATCTGGGCCTGAATAGCCTTGGCTTCTTCCACAGCGTTCGCTTTGGCGGCATCAACAAGATGAATAATAATATCCGTACCTTCTATACTGGATAGCGCCGCTGAAACCATTGATTTTTCAAGTGTTTTTTTTGGGCTGAACACACCAGGCGTATCAATCATAACTATTTGGTTATTCTCGTGCAAAGCAAGACCAAGAATGCGGGTACGTGTTGTTTGCACTTTTCGTGACACAATTGAAACTTTTTGCCCGACAAGCGCATTAACAAGTGTTGATTTTCCTGCATTTGGAAGCCCCAGCACACTCACAAACCCACATCTCGTTTTTTGAGAATTCATTGTGATATGCCTAAAACTGCTAGAGCCAACAAAGCCGCTTCTTTTTCAGCTTCAGATCTTGACCGACCTTCCGCCGTAATATCTTCATAACCTTCAATCGAAAGTAAAATTTTAAATATTGGCGCATGGTGAGGGCCGGTTTGCTCAACAATATCATATTTGGGAAGCGCCAATCCTCTGCCTTGCGCCCATTCCTGCAGTGTTGTCTTTGGATGCTGAGGCGGACTTTTCATAGTATACAAAATATCTGACCATATTTTACTGATAAAATCCTTACAGACTTTTAGCCCACCATCCAGATACAAAGCTCCAATCAAAGCCTCAAATACATCCGCCAGAATATTTTCATTCGAAGCACCGCCAGAATCCCGTTCATTATCGGATAAAATCACAAAATCGCTAAGTTCAATTTTTGGTGATAAATTTGAAAGCGTCTCACCTTGCACTAACGCAGCCAGACGCTTTGCCAAATGTCCTTCCGGTTCTTCCGGAAATTTTAGAAATAACAGCTCAGCTATAACAAGCCCTAAAACTCTGTCTCCTAAAAATTCCAATCTTTCATAATTGACAGGATCACCTGAGCTGGAATGGGTTAGTGCCGTTTTAATCAGGCTTTTATCCTGAAAAGAATAGCCAATAATGTCTTCTAATGCACTAAAATCTCTGGCCATATTAATGTTCCGAAGCCATAGCTTTCGTTGTCATCCCTACTCTGCCACTATCGCCCGCGGCTTTTTTGTTTTCCGTTGACCTTTCCGGATCTATATCCATAAACATACGATCATAGCGGATGCTCCATGGCCACTTCCAGAACTCAAACAAGTGTGCATATCCGTTTGTAGAAAAAAACAAGAAATCCGCTCTTCCAACAATATTTTCAAAAGGCACAGGACCCACAGCCTCAGCAACACGACTATCTCTGGAGTTATCACGATTATCACCCATCATGAAGTAATGCCCTTGCGGGACTGTATAAATATCAGTCTGGTCGAGATCACCAAAATCACTAACTTCGTAAATGCGATGTTTTATCCCCCCTGGTAACGTTTCGATATATTCATCAATTTCGACAGATTTTCCAATGTCATTTATAACTTTCTCACGCTTGATAAATTCACGCGGAATCATTTCACCGTTAATATAAAGCCGGCCTTTTCTGACCTGAATAGTTTCACCCGGTAATCCAACAAGCCGCTTTATAAAGTTAGTATTCGTATCAGTCGGCAAGCGAAAAACAATCACATCCCCACGCTTAGGCTCTTCTGACCAAATACGCCCTTCAATCGGGGCAATACCGAATGGAAAAGAAAAACGGCTATACCCATAAGCAGGCTTATTGACGAAAAGATAGTCTCCAACAAGCAATGTTGGCTTCATAGAACCGGAAGGGATATTAAATGGCTCGAGAAAAACCGAACGGATTAAAAGAGCCAGCGCAATCGCCCAAAGCGCTGTTTTAACAAACTCGCCCATTTCCTCTTTGGCCGTTAATGGTGCTGGAATCTGCTCAGCCGATTTTTCATCTTTATTCATTTTATGTTCTGTAGTGTTCTTCGACATATCCAATGAATTAGCGTAAATCTCGGCATAATGCTAGTAGAGAATAATGTTTATAGTGCTTCTATAACAACAAAAGCTTGAGCCATTGGCGGCTCATCACTCAAGCTCAAGTGTAAAACAGCCTTCTTGCCCTTTGGTGTAATCGCCACAAGCTGCTCCAGAGCACCTCCGGAAAGCTCCAGAAAAGGCCGTCCCTCTTCATTCTCAACAACCCCGATATCCTTTAATACTATATTCTTGGCAAAGCCCGTACCCAAAGCCTTGGCGCAAGCTTCTTTGGCAGCAAAACGCTTGGCATAGACATCATGCTGTGTCCCTGCAGACTCACGTCTTTTAGCTTTTTTTTGTTCATGCGGCGTAAAGCACCGCTCTATAAAACGCTCTCCATGCCTCTCAAAGGCCTTTTCTATGCGCCTTATATCAACAATATCATTGCCTATACCCAATATCATATTTTTTTTCGGTGCCTCTTTGGCATGATTGATTGTCCCGTAACCTCACTTTCAACACGTTTAAGACGTCTTATCTTAGCTTTCTTACGAGCAAGCTTGGCCGCTGAAACCAGACGATAAAACACATAATAACTAAGCGGCAGACTAATCAAACAAAGAAAATAACCACCCAGCATCCACGGCAAAAACAAGACAAGCGGATCGTTCCATGCCGTATCGAACAAAATCCATAAAGTCATATTATCGGGTAATTCTCCGGCACCTTTTATGCCAAAAACTCCAAAAAGAAATTCACCCATACTAAAGCCGGCCCACCAAAAAAACGGGAATGTCCACGGATTCCCGACAAATGTCCCGATCATGGCTGAAAAAATATTGCCGCGAAATACAAAAGCCAGCAATCCGGCTTGTAAAAAATGTGTGCCCAACAAAGGCGTAAAAGACACTGCCAGACCAAAAGCCAGACCAAGAGCAATTTTATGTGTAGAATCTGCAACGCGTATCAATCGATACTTTATATAATGAAAAGATCTCATCCAGCCCATAGACGGCCAGAAAAATTGCTGAATGTTTTGCATTTGCGTTAATGGTTCGCGTCTTTTGAACATTTTCTAACCTAAAACCCCTTGCCCGTTTTCGCCGGAGACTTTATACCAAATAAAACGGGAACGAAAAACAAAACTTTTTGGAAAACTGTGTATCAATAAAGAAAAGGCATTATGTGATGGATTTACTTAACCATATCGATATTATTCCTGACTTTCCGAAACCCGGTATCAACTTCTATGATATACAGTCACTTCTTAAAAAACCAGAAATTTGGGTGAAAATCACAGACACTCTTGCCGACCAAGCCAAAACAGCAAATGCCGATTTAATTTTAGGCATTGAATCCAGAGGCTTTTTAACCGGCCTACCTGTGGCTCAAAAGCTTGGACTTCCATTTGGTATGGTTCGTAAAAAAGGCAAATTACCAGGCAATACTATCGAACAAAGTTACGCACTGGAATATGGAACAGATACAATCGAAGTGCAAGAAAACCTGATTGAAAACGGCATGCGCATTGCTATTCTCGATGACCTGCTTGCCACAGGCGGGACCATGAAAGCCACAGGAGATCTCGTTCAAAAGGCCGGCGGAGAAGTAGTACTTGGCGCCTGCATCATTGAACTCCATGAACTCGGTGGCCGTGATCAATTTAATTTTCCGCTTGAAAGCCTATTTTCTGCGCCGTTAAATCCTTTTGCGACTGTGATGGCAGGTTAGTTAACTGTGGATTTCTTGTTATAAATACGCAGAAACCCTAAACGTTCGTAGATTCGCACGCTATCGTGATAGTCTAACCCTACTCATGAAGGCAGGAATATGGGCAAAAAAATCGCCTGTGTCTTAGTTATTGCTTTGTTATTGGTGCTGATTGTGCCTTACACAGCCCTAGCACAAAACATATCAATTGATATGGGGCAAGACGGCGATGCCACTGTCTCTGGACGAATTATTCAGCTGATCGCCCTGCTCACAGTTCTCTCTTTGGCGCCGTCAATTCTCATTATGATGACCTCATTCACCAGAATTGTTGTTGTCTTATCATTCCTGAGAACCGCCATCGGTGTACAACAAACCCCGCCCAACACCGTTATGATTTCTCTGGCCCTTTTCTTGACCTTTTTTATCATGGCCCCGACATTCAAGGCTGCTTATGACGAAGGTGTTCTCCCCTTAATCAATGAGCAAATAGATGAAATAGAGGCTTTCGAGGCCACAACTATCCCTTTCAAAAAATTTATGCTTAAATTTGCCAGAGATGAGGATCTGGCGCTTTTTGTTGAAATGAGTAAAACCGGCCCGTATGAAGAAGCCATGGATGTACCACTCCACATCGTTATACCCGCTTTTATGATCTCGGAGCTGCGCCGCGCCTTTGAAATAGGCTTTATGCTTTTCCTGCCGTTTTTAATTATCGACTTGGTCACGGCCTCAATTTTAATGTCTATGGGGATGATGATGCTTCCGCCTGTGACGGTTTCACTCCCTTTTAAGATTATCTTTTTTGTGATGGTCGATGGCTGGCATCTTATCGCCGGATCACTCATCCAAAGCTTCACCTATTCGGGCGGCGGGTAGTTTTTACCCACCCACTTCATCGCCATTTTTAAACTTGGTCAGGAAATCCTCAAACAAATTAACCTCGGAAACAATTGACATCAGGGTCTCACGATCAGCCAGAGTTGATTTTCGTCCGGGCCTTGTGACCAGATCAAACTGGTTTTTAAATTCGGTCTCCAGCATTGCCGAATAATATTTCTTACGCATATTCGCCAAAGCCACTTTATCACTCGCCAAATTAAGTGCTATAGACCTGTTCATTATCATCTCTGCGTGACGCTTGCTCAACGGGTCAGCCAAAGAAATGTTTTCTTCAATAATAACCTCGTTAAACGCATAAGCCGCATCATCCCAATATCCCTGCTGCCACGCTATTTCTGCAATAAGGCGGCTAACATCAGGGTCTGGATCCAGATTTTCAAGCAAAGCCAAAGCAAGATCGCCCTGCCTATCTTGCGAATACGCACGCGCTTTCATAAGAGCAATCTCTTTTAGCTTCCTCTCCTTATCCTTCATTTGTTTTGTATCCTGAATACCGCGCTCAGCTTTAGTAAGGCTTTGCATGGCATGATCCGGCCTCTTGGCCAAAAGCTCAATAGCAGCAAGCCTCATAGCCGCCTTAACCCTATTTTCACCACTCAAACGAAAATCAACCTGATGTTTGAGTAAATCACTTGCACGATCCAGCAAATCTGCCTTAACCATCTTCTCGGCCAGCTTCTGAACAACCTGACTCCCATCATCACCAGGCGGGGTAAGTTCACTAAATTTGTCGTATAGAGCAATTGCATCAAGCGCCGACATTTCCTTTAACTCTGCATCATCTAGGAACAAATGCGCAAATTCTTCCGTCATACTGGAAGCTATGCGCTCACCCAAAGCCGTATTTACCGCCAAAGACGATGCATCACGCATAATATTCAGCCCCTTAACGAAATTCTTGTCCTTGAAATAATACTGCCCCATCCAATAGAGAATCTGAGCTTCCAACTGATCGCCGCGCCATTCGTAACGCAAGGGCTCCAGCCGATCAATAACCTCTTTGGTATTAGCCTTGCCTTCATTAGACAATAAAATTGCCAAAGCCAGCCGTGCCTTTGTCCTGTACAAATCATCGGGATTTTTCTCCAGTGATGTCCATAACGAAATCGTTTCATCAACGTTCCCCCTCTGTCTAAAAGCCTCACCTTTTAGATATGTTACTGCAGCTTCCATCGGAGCAGACAGATCATGCTCTCCTATCATAGCCAAAATTTCTTCGGCTTTATTAACTTCCCCCGCGCGCAAATTTATCTCAGCAAGGCTCAAGCCTAGGCGCGATGTGATACTAACCGGATAGTCATGCAATACATTATAATTTGGGGGTAAAATATCCGCGGCCTGCTTCCAATCCCCAAGTTCGGCCAAAACAAAAGCCTTCCAATACTTGATTTCTTGATATTCATTGAGCGCCGGATGAGATAAATCCTGCAAGGCGATCACACTCTTCCACATAAATGCACGCGCTACGCCCCGCAAAGCCAGAAATTCGGGGGTACGCACAATTTCAGGAAAAATCTGGCGAGCATATTCCAAAAAGCCTAAGGCTTCAGCTCCACGGCCATAAGCCAGATGCATTTTCCCTAAAATCATAAGGTCTTCGACTTGCTCGAATTTTTTCTTACCCCCCATCGCTGCAAGAATTGAGTTTTTATTCTGGTTCAATTCTTCAAGACTGCTCTTTTGCCATAAAGAAAATTTGAAAATGGAAGGCGATTCTTCCTTATACTCTTCCTGCGGATTCTGGTTTAAATCAACCAGGGCATCCTTCTCCCCTTTTCCAATGGCCAAAGATAACAAAGAGTCGGGCATGATTGACAACCCGCCTTCACGATAGATTTTTATACCTTCCTCAACCTGTTCTACTATCAGATCATCGACTTTAGACCTTATAGCCAGTCCTGCATAAGATTTCAAAACATCGAAATCAACAAAGCTCCTTTCTTCCCCAAAGAAAGAAGAGGAATCACTGACTAAAACAATATGCAAGTCTTTACCCGTTGCACTATCTCTAAGCTTGATAACATCTATAATGTTTTCAAGTGGCCATAAAACATGACCCTTTCTAGCGCCGCCACCTGATGAAGCTCCTATGCGGATTGGCTCAACGCCCACCTCTTCCTTGATGTCATCTGATAATATCAAACGCCATAAAAGCTCACCTCCATTTCCCTTAGCTTTAAAACCTTTTGGCTTGGACACGGTATAAAGCGCTCCCTTAGAAATCTCGATCTTTTTGAAGTCACCAAACAGATATGCCGCAGGACTATTCAAACTCGGCGCTGTATGAAAACTATCATCATCCATCACAAACCAGAGTGTCTCATAATTTTCAAACATCGCCATATTAACAGCAGATGTTGAACTTACCGAAATTACGTGCTGGTTCTGATCAATAGCTTCTTCCAGAAACTGATTATGCTTTTCCTTTTTGTCCTCAGCCTCTTTTTTAGCTAATTGAGCAAGCTTTTCAGCCTCCTTTTCCTTTATCATTCTTTCCAGATCTTCAGGAATCAAAACAATTGCAGGCGGCACAGCCTTAGCTTTAGTCTCTACAGATTTGATTTCCTCTTCCTCTGGTTTCTTTTTCTCTTCTGTAGGTTTTTTGTCAGCTTCTGTTTGTTGAGGTATTTGAGCAACATCCGTCTTTTTAACGTCCGGCTTTTTCTCAACCACTACACGGTCTTCAGGGTTTTGGGGATTATAAACATCCAGAAAGACACGCGCTCCAGAGGCAAAAGCTCTTGCTTTGCTGCTATTAGGGATATCAAATGATATCGACAACGGCGCTTTGGACAAAACCTCATAGCCGAGAATATTTTTTAAGGTATTTGTTTCAATATCAACCGTCACATCAGAAGAAGTCTTAAATTTTAAACTAATTTTTCCACTCTGACTTTGATCTGTTTCAAAAGAGTCCTGATTTTGTAAATCAAAGATAATTCTTGAGTAACCGTCCCTGTCTTTACCACGCACAGAAGAGCCTTCCTGAGCATAAGCTGGCACAAGAAGTAAAAACGCAGTAACAAAAATGAAAATAAAAGAGGTGCCCCTTTTCATACGCAAAGCATGCCACAGCCATACTCTATAATCCAGAAGTTTGACCGCTAACTCCCTTTTTTTACGCTAAAATATAACGATTGATCTAAGGCATATTACCACTATCTTGCATAACGATAATATCCACACGGCGAGACAAAGCATAGCGCTCTTCTTGCGAAATACTATCCGGTAATTCATTATAAAGCCCACTTGACAGCCCGCGCACAACCACATCCTTACTATAGCCAACCTCATAGAGACTCGTCGCCACCGACATAGCACGTGCTAGTGATAACTCCCAATTGGTACTATAACCGCTTGCATTGCCGTTTATTGCACCAGGGTCAGTATGTCCAATAATTTCAATCCTGTTTTTTATACGGTCCAACACACCGGCAATTGAAAACAGCGCTTTTTTCCCCTCAAGTTTAACCTCAACAGAACCGCTATTAAACAGCAGCGCCGATGGCAGAGAAATAATCATACGTTTACCATGATTTGTTATTGTTACACCATCTACGTTCTCCTTTTTCACAATATCTGACACAAGCGTATTAAGATAATTCAAATTCAATGCCTTAGAGGTATCAACCTTGTCAATTTGTATAACATCTTGAGTTCCTGGATTATATGGCATGCGTTCCTTTTTGTTAAATTCGTTGCTAAGCGCCGTTGAAATTTCACTCCATTTATCTTCTTCCGGCACAGACATAGCATAAAGCAGCACAAAAAATGTCAGCATCAACGCCATAACATCTGTGAACGTAATAAGCCATAAAGGCACTTGGCTTTCCCCGGAACCTCTGCCTTTTACAACTGATTTTATTCCCGTTTTATGACTAGTGGAAACAATACTCATAACGGTACCTCGTTATCATTAACCTTTTCCTGCTCTTTCCTCTCATTATATTTTTCCGACACTGGGCTGTAAGGAACATAAGATCTAAAATACAGTGAAATATAGCCACTTTCACCATTCATCAATCCAGCGCTGATATATTGTTTTGGCAAACCATACTCTTCAAGTTTCGAGGTAAATCCAGCCGCCATCTTCAAATCTGTGTTTACTTGTCCAAGATTTTCTTGTTCGACATTATTGGGTTGATAAGGAACTTCAAGAATAATATCCGCCCGATAAGGCATATTACTTTTCTCCGCACGCAGTACAGTCACTAAGGTTTGCAAAAAAGACCCCTCATCGGCGTTAGAAAGCTTTGCCTGCTCGCTATTATCTAAACTCGGCATTTCTATCGCACGCCTGAAAGATTGCACTGGAACACGTATATGCATAACCGTACCAAGCCTGTTTTTAGTAGCCTGAATATTGGATATATGACCTTCAAACAACCCTTTGATATCAGAAAGAGTATCTCCCGATCCAACATTCATTATAATTGTCGGCTCGTCCGAAGGTCCTAAATCCTTTACGTTTTCCTCGTTAGAAAACGCCAGAGAAATACTTCGCATAACGGGCTGGGTTTTTGTTTCCTCATAACCTGAAACCGCGTTCATCACAATAAAGAATGAAAGCAACATAAGAAACAAAGATAATGAAAGAAACTGGTTCGCCATGTCTTCCTATCAAGCAAATGAAGTATTTTCACACATCATTTTACACTAAAAACCAGTACAAATCATATTTTTTGGAAGAAAAAAGAAGTTATTTGCGTCAAAACTCTAATCGTCAAATTCGGCCAGTAATTTATCAATATCTTCTTGTGAAATTGCATTTTCAGGAAGTTGAGGCCCATTGAGAAATTTTTCATCTCCCTGCCTCTCATCATCATCGTCTTCCGCTTCATCACGCAAAATAGGAATACGTTCACTCATTGTTGCGATAAGATTATCAACCTTATCTTCGATTTTTCTCAAAGTTTTCACAACACTTGTAATACGTTGACCTGTAATGTCCTGAAACGAACAAGCTTCATAAATTTTCATCACCTCAGCCACGATTGCGTCACTGCTCTCCCCGGCATCAGATGCCTTTTCCTGAATAATATCACAAGCATCCATAATTGTACTTGTCGCTTCAGCAGTAGCCGCTACAACAGCATCAAGTTCATCTGTAGCACCCGGAATATGTTTACCACTAATATCACTCGCCTTAAGTGAGCCTACTTGTTGACGCATTTCATCAATAATTGACTGAACATCAAGCAATTCTTTGTAGATTGCCTCACGCGAAACTTCCTCGGCCTTACTTACTTTTTCTAATACCGAATTTATGATACGGGCAACTTTTTCCTTATTACCCAGATAACCAGACCGTTGTTCTGCTATGTTACTCATGAACTAATACCCCTCAAGAACTATTACTTAAATTAAAAATCACCGATTACAGAGGAAATTTTTGTCTTCAGCGTTTCTGCATTAAATGGTTTAACAATATAGTTGTTAACGCCGGCTTTTTTCGCAGCAACAACATTTTCGGTTTTGCTTTCAGCCGTCACCATAATAAACGGTACATTTTTATAAGGTTTATCCGAAGAACGAATCTTCTGCAAAAGCTCGTATCCCGTCATCGGTTCCATATTCCAATCCGAAATAATAAGACCATAGTTTTTCTGCTGAACTTTTTCAAAAGCTGCAGTGCCATCAGTTGCTTCATCTATATTCTTAAATCCCAACTGCTTTAACAGGTTCTGGATAATACGAAGCATTGTCGTATAATCATCCACAATCAGCACATTCATGTTCATATCAACAGCCACTTTAAATATCTCCTCAAATTAAGACAGTGCAAAAAAACTTAAAAAACTCAGTAATAAATCAAAAAGACTAAGGCAGTATGCCAAAAAAATCTTAACAGAACGTAAGCAAAAAAGAAGGAAGGATGGAAAAAAAGTCTCCCAAACACCTTTTAATAATATACAATTTGAAAACAAAGTAAAGCTCTAGGAAGGGCAGAGTTCCAAAAGAATATCAGCTAATCACCTGAACCCTAAACACATTTTTATCTGATTTTGGGCAATTTATTCTGCTCAGCCAGCATAATTGTTACAGTTTTGGCGCGTTCAGGATTCATTGCTGCCAGAACAGGAGAAATTTTTCTCTCCGACATCCTGCCTATGACATCAACCAAAACATCCAGATCAAGCGTATCAAAAATACGAGCAGCATCCTTAGGTTTCATACCCTCGTATACTTTAACCAGACTATTAATCCGCTCTTCCTCTTTTTCTGATTGAAGCTGAAGTAAACTTTCTAATTCCTTCTTTAACTTTTCAAGCTCAAGATATTTCAGATCAAGCTCTTTGGCAGTCGCTTGTAACATAGCTTCTTTCACATGCAGCTGTTTTTCCTGCTCATCCAGTTTTTTGCGCCTGTCTGCCAGCTCCTTGTATAATTCAGTCTTAATATCCGCGAGATTAAAATCCGAATCAGATGCATCACGCCATTTTGGTTCCTCGGCATCGCTTTCTTTTACTGATTGATTTGTATCCTTATGCTCTTCTTCTTTATTTTTTTTCTCTTTATAATCTTTAGTTTCTGTTTTTTCGACATCTTCGGCAAAAGCTAAACCTGAAAATTCCGGGACACCAGTGACAACATCCACCAAACGTACCGCAAACGACATAAAAGCAATAAAAATTAAAATTGGTAATAGCTTCAATTGCCCTGTCATTACGATCGCCCTCCCCCGGCAGATCTTTTTTCTCTACCTTTCAACGCTTTGTATAATTCCTTTTCTGCCTCACTTTGCAATTCATCAGACATATCATCTGGGTAAATATCATGATCGCCCTCATAATCATGAACCGAATTGTCCTCATTGTCATGAATCATAAATGACGGCAAATCCTGATTATCCTCCCTCGCAAGAGACTTTCTTTTAGGTAAAGTTTCTTCATAAGATGATGAATCTCCTTCTCCGCTTATAATTTTTCTATTTTCTGAGGCCAGATTTTCCAGTCGATTTGCCATTGTCTCGCTAATTTGATTTATATCCTGAAGCTCCAAAGACAAGGCCTTGGCATTTTTAACCAAAGATTGCAGATTACCGGCTTCATTAGCACTGACTTCTTTAAGGTTTTTGATAGATTTCTCAGCTTGGTCAATAGACACGACAAGCCGTCCGATAACTTCATCAAAAGAATTTCTGTTTTTACGGAACTCATTCAAGCTATATGTCAATCGAAACGCATAAAAAATCATCACTGCCAGAAAAATAAGTATTAAAACATCAAGACCATAACTCAGTAACTCGAGATTCATTGTTTGTCATCCTCTTTGGGCTCAATATAATTTTCAATCTTCACTGCAATATAATCCTGCTTTTGCCCTACCGGCCCCTTAAACATAGGAAACTGCCCGCATCTGAGTTCCAAATGATCACTAATGAGCGTATTGAGCATTATTTGATCGCCAACTTTCCAATTAAGCATTGTTCCTAACGGCAAAGACACCTCACCAAGTACTGCCTGAAGCTGGACATCGGTTTTATAAAGCTCTTGTGTCAAGTGATTCTCCCAGATTGAGTCCCGTCCGAATTTTTCCCCCATAAACATCTGCAAGAGCAATTCGCGGATCGGCTCCAACGTCGCATAAGGAATAAGGATTTCCATGCGACCTCCACGTTCCCCCATATCAACACGCAACCTCGCCAGCACACAGGCATTACCGGTTTGCGTAATTGTTGCAAATCGGGGATTAGTCTCAAGACGATCAAGATTAAAGCTAACAGGAGAAAGAGGATCAAACGCCGAAGATAAATCACCAAGCGTTACATGAATCAAGCGCTCCACAAGTTTACTTTCGATTGTAGTATAAGGACGACCTTCTACGCGTATTGAGGCTGACCCCCTTCTGCCGCCCAAAAGCACATCAACAATAGAATAGATCAAAGCACTATCGGTCACCATCAAACCATTATCATCCCATTCCTCAGCCTTAAAAACAGAGATCATGGCAGGCAACGGGATAGAATTCATATAATCGCCAAAACGCACAGTCGAAACCTGATCCAGACTAACTTCCACATTATCACTCGTAAGGTTCCGCAAAGATGTAGACATAAGCCGGACAAGACGGTCAAAAACAATATCCAGCATCGGCAGACGCTCATAATTAACCATCGCCGAGTTAATAAGGGCCATAACGCCCGAAGTCTCGCCCCCACCATCATCCTCATCAAACCCCAAAAGGCTGTCGATCTCATCCTGATTAAGAATTCTGGCATCGGTCTCACCATTCTGACCGCCTTCGTCTTCCGCCTCCGCATCAGAATCACCGCCACCATCGTCATCGCCCCCGGCCATGGACTCCCATTCATCCATCATAGCCTGCTCTTCGGCACTCATCTGGGCGATTTCTTCGTCATCACTCATATAACATCATCCTTAAAAGACTTATTCCGTTCAGTAAAACTCCAGAAACTATTTAGATAGCAAAGACATAATCAGCAAGAACCGTGCCGTATCAATTTGCCGTTTATATAACAGAGCTTATACTATACCATATTTTTTACTGAATAAGAATTTCCTGAAACAATATATCCTTAACCTCAACCGGATAAGCCGCCTGATTAACACGCCTTAACAACTCCATTTGAAGGCGGTAAATTCCTGCCGACCCACGCAAATCCCTTACACGAAGCTCTCGCAGAAATGTCTGAAACTGATCAACAACCCGGGGAATAACAGCCTCTATAGCTACTGCCTCCTCAGGATCTTGCAACTCTAACTGCACAGTTAATCTGAGATAGCGTGGTGTTTCTCCGTCTTCATCCACCAAATTGACAATCATCGTCGGCACGGCAATAAAGCCGCTTCCTTCGCCCTCTCCATGACCGCCGCCATGTCCATCCCCTTTACCAGCAGAAGCATGTTCAGTTTCACCACCATGTTCTCCTTCTTCTCCCTCTGCATGATCCCCTGATTCAATGCCAAACAAAGAATCCAGATACCCCATGTAATAAGCACCACCAGCCGCTGCACCAATCAAAAGCAACGGCACCAAAGCAAGCAACAGCTTTTTCTTACCACTTGTCTTGACCCCTCCCTCTATATCTTCGCCTTCACCACCGTCTATATCATCACCCGCCGCAGCTTCTGTTTCATCTTCTTCATCTGCCATTTTAAAAATCCTGAGGTTAAGATTGGAAAAAACGAACTCAGTGAGAAATTATAGTACATTCCGCTCATTAGGTCTAACAGGCAAAATGATCTATCAACATTGTTTTATTATGATTTTTTAAGAAGACATCATTCATCCACAGGCAAAAACTGCCCCAATTTGCAGTAACTGCCTCTTTTTTTACAGTAACAAACCGGCCGCCTTACTAGGAAACACTCGCACCTTTCTCATATAAACACTTATTTTCAATAACTTACCAACAATGGCACGAGCAATGCATTTATCCCTTGCGAGAAGTTTTTTAATTTGAAAAAGTTTGGACAAATGGAAAATAGTATATATTTGGCTTTATCACGACAAATGACGCTCCAGACCAATATGGATATCGTCGCCAATAATGTCGCCAACATGAATACAAATGGCTTCAGAGCTCAGAATATAGCCTTCGAGGAATATATTTCAGATCCTGGTCACGGAGATGATCCCCTATCCTTTTCCTACGATTACGGCGAATACCAAAACACAGCCCCCGGCTCACAACAGCAAACAGGAAATCCTTATAATGTGGCTCTGAACGGTCCGGGATTTATGGGGATACAAAGCCCTACAGGTGAAACCGTTTATACAAGAGACGGTAACTTCCAGCGCGCAGCAGACGGCAAGCTTGTAACTTCCGCAGGTTATCCGGTTATGGGGCAAGGAGGAGCAATTACCATCCCTGATAACTCGATTGAAATAAATATCGATCAGCGCGGTGTTGTTTCCAATCAGGATGGAGAATTAGGGCAGCTCATGGTTGTAGAATTTGATAATGTTCAGATGTTAGAAGCTATGGGTAATAACGTCTACCACTCACCCGATGCCGGCACCCCGTCCATTAAAACAACTGTAGCGCAAGGTTTTCTGGAAGGTTCAAACGTCAAACCCGTTGTGGAAATCACCCGTATGATTGAAATTCTGCGGAATTTCCAGAGCACACAGCGTATTTTACAAACCGAGCATGATAGATTGCGCTCGGCAATACAAGCTCTAACACAGGCATAATACAAGGAATAAAAGAAAGAAGGAGTAGATCATGAGATCACTGGATATCGGAGCAACAGGCATGATGGCACAACAACTTAATGTTGATGTGATATCGAATAACATCGCCAATATGACCACAACAGGATACAAAAAACAGCGTGCAGCCTTTCAGGACTTAATTTATCAAAACCTCACCCGCCCTGGCACGACATCTTCTGACTCCGGTACGACTGTACCATCGGGCTTGCAAATCGGCCTTGGTGTGAAAACAGGCGCAGTTTACCGTATGCATTCCCAAGGCGCCGTGCAAATGACAGAAAATGAACTTGATTTAGCTATATTGGGGGAAGGTTTCTTTCAAATAGAGTTGCCAAATGGCGCGACCGCTTACACGCGTGATGGAACGTTCCAGATCAATGAAAACGGGGAGATCGTGACCGTACAAGGCTACCGCGTTTTGCCGGGAATCACCGTTCCAGATAATGCCACAAGTTTGGATATTAACTCTGAAGGTGAAATATTTGCTAACATCCAGTCTCAGGTAGCCGTAACCAGTCTGGGACAGTTTCAGATGGCCACTTTTGTAAATCCGGCAGGGCTTGAAGCCATAGGGCATAACTTACTGATTGAAACCACAGCCTCCGGCTCTCCTGTAACAGGCATTGCCGCGCAGGAACAATTCGGACGCCTTGAACAAGGCTCCTTAGAACAATCCAATGTAGATGTAGTCGCTGAGATTACCTCATTGATTACCGCGCAACGATCCTACGAGATGAATTCCAATGTCATATCAACCAGTGATGAAATGCTGCAAGCAGTCTCACAATTAAGATAACAGGTATGAATGAAGGGTAGTAAAGCAATGAAGCAAGTAAAAATATCAATTGAAGGACGTCATTACACGGCTTGTCCGTGTAATCCATGGATTGCACGCATAAAGCGTGCAATGACGATCTCTTCTATGCTTTGCATGATATTAACCCTGCCTGCCCATGCCACAATAGGCATTAAGGAAAACAGTATTATCACAGATAACACCATAAAGCTGGGCGACATCTTTTATGGACTAGAGTATGAAGAAGACCGCATCCTTGGTGCAGCCCCCCACCCCGGTGATGACATGATCCTTGATGCGCGTACATTACTACGCGTAGCAAAAGCTGTAGGGCTAGACTGGCGACCAACGAGTAACGAGCAAAAAGTCCGTATATCCCGCAAAGCGACGGTCATCTCCAAAGAAATCATGAACTCCCGTATTAAAGAAGCCTTGCAAGCTAAAGGCGTCTATGGTGATTATGCCCTACAGATCCCTGCCCGGTATCAAGAAATAATACTTCCTTATGATCAGAGTGCTTCACTGGATATCACGGATTTAAGCGTTGATACGGCGCATAAAAACTATACGGCAACCATAGCCGCACCATCAGCCGATAACCCGATCCAGAATTTCACGATTAGCGGTACAATACAGCCCGTTGTCAAAGTACCGGTTTTGCTAGAAAACATGGCACGCGGCAATATCATCACAGAAAAAGATATTCATTTAATCAAAATCCCTGAAACGGAATTTACCCGTAATACAATTGGTGCAGCCGAGGAACTCATCGGAATGTCCCCGCGCAGATTAGTAGCAGCCGGTCGCCCGATCCAGTTCACTGATCTCGTCGCTCCGCAGATCATCTCACGCGGCGAGCTTGTAACAATCTTACTGAACAACGGTCCACTTTCCTTAAGCACTCAGGTAAAGGCACTGGAAAGCGGCGCAAAAGGTGACATCATCCGTGTTGTAAACATCAGCAGCAACCAAGCACTCCAAGCTCAAATCATTGGCAAAAAGCAAGTTGCCGTCATTAGCAATTAAAAGGAAACAAAGATAATGCGTAAGACAAAATACATAAGAACAGTTACCCCCCTCCTTTCTTGCCTAGTAATGACAGGATGTTCGACAATGGACAAGGTATCCAAAATTGGTGAAGCGCCGGAGATGTCAAAAATCGAAAACCCTCAAATTCAAGCTGATTACCAGCCAGTCAGCCTTCCCATGCCCGCCCTAAAGAACGTCTCTCGGCAAAAAAACTCATTGTGGCAAAGCGACCGCGTGACCTTCTTCAAAGATCAACGCGCCGCAGATGTGGGTGATATCATTACCGTGATGATCGATATCAAAGACGAAGCCACTATGGACAATGAAACTGAACGCAGCCGTTCCAGCTCCGAAGATGCCGCCCTACCAGCTCTTTTGGGTTATGAGCAAGCCCTGAACAGAGTTCTGCCGCAAGCCATAGATAATACGGATTTGACAGATTTCGGCGCGAGTTCAAGCCATTCCGGCTCCGGCAGCACAGAACGCGAAGATGAAATAAAGCTTCGTATGGCTGCCCTGATTACACAAATATTACCCAATGGCAACATGGTTATTCACGGAAAGCAGGAAGTGCGCGTAAACTTCGAAAAACGTATCTTGAATATTGACGGCGTGATCCGACCCGAAGATATCAGCCCTCAAAATACGATTTCCTACGATCAAATCGCCGAAGCACGAATCGTCTATGGCGGCGAGGGTCAGATCACAGACATGCAACAACCCCGCTACGGGCAGCAGCTCTATGACATCATCTTCCCGTTTTGATACTAATCTCAGAGTGTAGAGCAAAGAGCATCTAGATTGAATTATGAACAAGGAGCGAAATGTACAAAAAACGTACATGAGCGACGAGTGAAGCCATTCAAGCTAGATGATCAAAGCTCTACTAATCATCCCTATGGGTTTTTTCCATACGCTCGTGACGTTCCTGCGCTTCAATACTCAAAGTCGCAATCGGACGGGCTTTCAACCGACCAATAGAAATCGGCTCACCGGTTTCTTCACAATAACCATATTCATCTTCATCAATCTTACGGATCGTGGAGTTAATTTTGGCTATGAGCTTTCTTTCTCGGTCGCGAGTCCTTAGCTCCAGCGCGTGATCTGTCTCGGCAGACGCACGATCTGCCAAATCCGGCTTCTGCAGCTCCGTGCCTTGCAGCGTTTCCTGAATTGTAACTTCCGATTCTTTCAGAAGCTCCGCACGCCAGTCAATCAAGGCTTTACGAAAATATTCCTTCATTACAGGATTCATAAATTCGCCCTTATCCTTCTCAGGATCATAATCAGGCGGCAATGTAACGCTTGTTAGGGTTGCCATGTTTTCCTGCCCTCTTTTTTGCTATTAAAAAATACAAATAAAAACCATAGTTTCCAAAGTGCGTGAGAATATAAAGGTGAAAAATTTTAAAAACAACAAAAAAACAGAAATTATTTCGTTACTATAATTTTCGATCCAAAGAAATACGCATTTTCGCAAGCTCTACCTGTGCACGCAAGTCAATTTCATCCATAATTGCCGACAACACCGGATCATTAATTTTATCCCGGTGCGACGCAATGACATCGGCAACGTCGATCATATGCCCCACTGTCAAATTTCCACCAAGCATCGCTAGACGAATTTGCTCCATCTTATCCAAAATAATATTAGCTCTGGCTCTGACACGCTTCTTAGCCGAGCGCTGAGTTGGGTCTTCCGCCCCCTGCACAGCCAAAAGCGCATCAATATGTGCGATAGACTGAGTCGCCCCTGCGCCCACCGTGCTTCTCGCTCCGGACGTCATATATTGACTAAAATCCGCACCACCAGAGCTTTTCGCCCCTGATGTATTCTTTGTGCCGGATGTTGATCCTCCTCGTTTGGGACCTTCTACTTTCATGATTAGACCACTCTTTGACTTAATATATATAACTTATACGCCTTTTGAGAAAAAAATACCATGATCAAAAGGGTAAATTTTGCCTGCCCTATTTTCACTCTTCACTCTGTCATAGTTTTACCCAGCGTTTCCCCTTCCTCACCGGAGAGAAGGATTAAGAGAGAAGAGATAAAAACTTGGCACGGTATTCGCAATATATACCTCGAACGTAGTTAATCTCCTTTCCTAGAGAAATTACGGACAAGAAAAGTTGTAGTTAAAGAAGAAGACCGCCACGGAAAACGGTTTAGTAATTTTAGAGTCAAAAAGATGACAGATGTAAGATATTTAAAATCAGATTATCTCCGAAAAAGCATTCTCCTATGGATGCTGTGCATCTGTCTGACTGTGGCGTCTTCTCCTTGCCTCGCAAAAACATCCCGCATCAAAGATATTGTAAACATAGAAGGTGTTCGCTCAAACCAGCTTGTCGGCTACGGTCTTGTTGTCGGCCTGAACGGCACAGGGGATGGACTGAATAATTCCCCATTTACAGAACAAAGCCTGATTGCCATGTTAGAGCGCCTCGGCGTGAATGTACGCGGACAGAATATGAATACAGGCAATGTTGCCGCCGTCATGGTCACTGCCACCCTGCCCCCTTTTAAAAATCAGGGTTCACAAATTGATGTGAATGTTTCAGCCCTCGGAGATGCCTCTTCGCTGCAGGGCGGAACATTGATGGTTACACCTTTGATGGGTGCAGATGGTGAAGTTTATGCCGTTGCCCAGGGTGAGGTAAATATTGCCGGATTCACTATCGAAGGCGAAGCCGCATCAATAACACAAAATATCCCTACTACAGGCCGCATTCCCAATGGTGGAATCGTCGAGCGTGAAATTAACTTTGAACTAGAAGACTTACAACAAGTGCGCCTTGCCCTTCGCAATCCGGACTTTACGACAGCACGCCGCATAGCCGATGCCATTAACGGTTTTACCACATCCGGAATCGCTTCGGCAGAAAACTCCGCAAGTGTTGTACTCAAACGCCCAACAGATTATGACGGATCAATTGTTGAACTGATTACTGATATTGAGCAACTCCCCATCCAACCTGACCAGATCGCCAAAGTTGTCATTAGCGAACGCTCGGGCGTGATCGTTATGGGTGCCAATGTCCGCGTCAGCAACGTTGCCATCGCCCAAGGCAATCTAACCCTGAAGATCAATGAAACCCCGCAAGTATCGCAAGCTAATCCTTTTGCCGATCAAGGAGAAACCGTAATCGTACCGCGCACAGATGTCAGCGCCAATGTCGGAGATGATGTCAAACTTGCTGTACTGGATACAGGTGTAACCTTGCAAGAACTTGTCACAGGTTTGAACAAGCTCGGCGTCAAGCCGCGCGATATCATCACGATCTTGCATGCCATCAAAGCCGCTGGCGCGCTTCAAGCCGACATAGAGGTAATGTAAGCCATGATCGAATCCAGCTTATCCCCCGAAATGACAATGATGATGGTAAAGGCGCAAAACAAAGACCCTGCGAGCATTCTGGATAGCTCTACCATTGAACGAATCGAAGAAAGCGCAAAGGAATTCGAGGCCATCTTCATTTCGGAAATGCTCAGCCCTATGTTCGAGGGACTTGAGACAGACAGTATGTTCGGCGGCGGTAAAGGCGAAGAAATCTTCCGCAACCTTATGATACAGGAAATCGGAAATAGCATTGCCAATACCGGCCAGGTCGGCATAGCCGATCAAGTGAAAAACGAATTGATAAAAATTCAGGCGGCCGCGAATGCAGGCTCTTCTGAAAAAACTGGAATGAATTTTGCAAAGTAATTTTTACCCTAAAGATAAAAGGACAAGACTTATGAAAGACACGCAAGATTTAAAAAAAGAACCCCATGTTCTAAGCGTTAACGTTAATGTCGCCATGCGCGAGATGATCCGCATCAGTGAAAAGCTTGTCCATATTGCCGAAGACGAGACACACTCTCTGGTCCGCGGAGATATGATGCATTTTGCAATCGCCCAAAGAGAGAAAGAAAAGCTCTCTTCACGCTACTCAAAGGCTTCGGAAGAATTCCGTGCCCGCATCGAAGATTTCAGAAAGGCCGATAAAAACCTGATCAACAAGCTGGACTTGCTGCAACACGAAATCCAAAAGAAAACAGAATGCAATAACCGCATGATCGACCAGATCAAACAAAAAAGTATGGCCAATACAAAAGCCACACTAATGACCGCGCAAGATCTAGGGCAACGGCTTATTTCACAACCAAAAAACAAAATCCGCGCTGAAAGAAAAAGAGCTTAGCCATGACGGAAAGAAATAAAAATCAAAAACTGCCCCAAAATACAAATGCAGCCTTGCAGGAAGTTATGAACGCCATATTAGGTCTGCAAAAAATCTATGAATTTGAAAATGAAGCTTTGATGGCAGCAGACACCAAAAAATTTCTTGAAATTCAGGATGACAAACTTCAGGCCGCTACCACGTATCAATCCTACATGGCCCAAATCCTCGGACGCAAAGATGAACTTGCAAATCTTGACCCCCATATAAAAGAAAAATTCAAATCCATACAAAAAGAATTTTCCGAGCTTAGTGACCGCAATCTCGTCGCTATACAAAGAATGCAACGTTGTACGGAAATGGTCGGTGAAACACTAAGAAATGCAGCTATAAGATCTGTTAAATCCCAAAGAGGATTTAACTACGCAGAAAACGGATCTTTTGTCGATAACAAGAAAAGAGGTCTCTCATCCGGCCTTAGTGAAACAGCGTGAGAATTTAAATATAAGGTATCTATTAAAATGAACTCTAATTTTTTGGAATTCCAGTATACAGATCAGATTAAGACCCTTGTAAGCACCGATTTCACAGGATCGGAGAAGAAAAACTATGTGACCAACAAGGCGCCATCGAATTTCTCGACCAAGCAAGCACAGGAACAACAAAAATCCGATCACGAATCTTTTGCAGAATTAATGAACAATCTTCAAAAGCAAAAAGAATCCAGCCAGAATTTCTTGCCTACCCACACAAGCAAAAACGAAAAAATCCAACACTCTGCCGTTATATTGCACACACCAATAGCTGCAACACCAATCGCAAAAGATGGCTCAGAGAATAAAACCGGCTTGCTGGATATAGCAACGCTAAACTCACAAATTACTCAAATCCTGACGGCGCAAACCGAACAGGCCCTTAAGACAGAAAACACTGAAACATCAGTCCTTCTGGTGACAACAGAGGAAGATGAGGAAAAGGCCACAGCAACCCTTCTTGATGCTCTACAAAGTTTGCAGGATAAAATAAAACAGCAAATATCTGAAATTGGAAAAGAACAAGAGACAAAACCTGCCAGCCAAGAAATTCCGGAAAACTTATCCTTGTTGGAAACAATTTCCGACCATCTGGATAGAATTTTGAACTCGCCAGAAAATATTCTGGTTATTACCAATCAAAGACCGGAAGAAATAACTCGTATCCAGAGTTTCATCTTTGATCTTCTAAGTCGCGAGATTGATAAACAGGATGAAGAAATGCTCGCTGCTCTTGCAGCCCAATGGAGTGAATTGGCTCCACCTTTAAAGGAACCACAAAAGACAGAAATAAATAAATTACATGAGACAAAAACAGTCAATAGTGAAGGCACAGCCGAATCCGGGGAAATAACAACCCTACTCCCTGTAACCTTAGGTAAACCACAAGACACTCTTGATACTCGCCACTTTTCGCAAGAACGATATGACGCCAGATATAGCCTTGAAGGGCATATTAACACAGGAAAACAAAGTGCCTTGAATAATGAAGGCAGTTTTAAAAATCTTGTTCAGGACAATATTGCCAAAGATACCGGAAAAATTAACGCCGGTACAAACCAACAAGCAACAAACCAGAGCGCAAGTCAGCGTTTCTTGCAAAATGGCAGCGCAAGCTTTGAGACTCTATTTACAGATATAACAGTCTCTGGCTCTTCGGCACAAGCAGGCATCAATCAATCCAATGCCATGCTCCAAAACATCGCAACTAACCCGATAACACAATCTTCTCACGCCGCGCAATCCCATCCGGCAACACAGGCCGTTATGGTCAATATCCAGCGGATTGTGAAGGGCGGTGATAACAGTAACATAAATATGCAACTTGACCCTCCTGAATTGGGCCGCGTCGAGGTCAAAATGAGCATCGGCAAGGACAATGCCAGCAAAATCGTCCTGACAATCGAAAAACCTGAAACTTACGCCATGCTGCAGCGAGATGCGCATATTCTTGAGCGCGCACTTCAGGATTCAGGTCTAAATTCACAAAACGACCTAAGTTTTGAACTCGCAGAGCAAAACCACGATTTCAACGCCAATGACCGGGGAGCAGACTCTTCTGGTAACGGCAAAAGCGGACATAAAACAGACATATCAGATGATGAAGTGATTTATACAACGATGGATTTACAAGTAGATCCAGCAACTGGCCGGATCAGATACAACATACTGGTTTAAAAGGGATTTTTTAAAAGAGCAAAACAATGGCAAGTGATATAACAATAAATAACGCACTAGATTTTCAGGCTCAGACCTCTAGATCATCGGCCCAGCTCGCCGAGGATTTCGATGACTTTTTGGTTCTTTTGACTACACAACTGCAAAATCAAGACCCTCTATCCCCGATGGATTCCACAGAATTCACTAATCAACTTGTCAATTTCGCGGGAGTAGAACAGCAAATCAATTCTAACCAGAAACTCGATGCTCTGGTTGCGAACAGTATCGGTAGTGCCTTCTCCTCTGCTTTAGGCTATGTCGGACTGGACGTCAGCTACTTAAGTTCCGAAGCCTTTTTCGACGGATCAAAACCGATCAATGTCAATTACGCCATTGAAGGTGATTCGGTTGACACAACAATCAATATTTTCGATGAAGCCGGAGACTTGGTATTTACCCAAAAAGTCAGTGATGACGACTCTGTAGAAGAATTTACATGGGACGGCACAACAAATGGCGGCAGCATTGCACCCCCTGGAACATACGAAATACGAGTTGGAGCAATAGATGCCGCTGGTGAAGCCATCAAAACATCCACAGTCGTTACAGGTCATGTCAATGGAATCGAGACCCAAAACGGCACAATATTCTTGCTTGTCGGAGAGCGCGCCGTATCTCTTGGCAATATCATTAATGTCAGCCAACCATTAGAAATTCCGGCGACATCGACACCTATTACTGAAAGCACAAACACTGAAGATCAACAACAAGCAACATAAGATTAACGCGTAAAAAAGGAGACTAAACAATGGGACTATTCGGATCACTATTTACAGGGGTATCAGCCCTAAGCGCACAATCGCAGAAAACAGCGATTATCTCGAACAATATCGCCAATATTAATACAACAGGATTCAAGCGATCAGAAGCGGCCTTCTTCTCACTTGTAACAACAGAATCAGGCAATGCCCGATTCTCCCCTGGTACGGTGACAGCCAACCGCCTGCAACAGGTAAGCCAACAAGGCCCGATCTCGCAGTCAACATCCTCCACGGATGCTGCCATATCAGGAAAAGGATTCTTTCCGGTCAAAAGGGACTCCGATGACTCGTCCTTGACAGAATATCTGTACACCAGAAACGGTCAGTTCAGCGAGGACTCTCAAGGATTCCTTAGAAACTCCGCAGGATTCTATCTTTATGGGTGGCCGATTGACACATCAGGAAACCTGCCAGCCAACCAAGGGGATTTGACATCACTTGTCCCGATTGATGTTGCCTTCCTCGGCGGTTTGACACGCCCGACAAATACAGCAGAACTTTCTATCAACCTTGACGCCGCCGAAGTTGACGTGGACTTATCCATCGCGTCAACTACTCCGCCAGACTTCACACGGGGCTTGACCGTTTACGACACACTCGGTAACCCGCAGCCATTGACCTTCGAATTTGTCAAAACCTACGGTCCGCAAGCCACAGCATCCTCTACACGGACAACACTGACATCAACCGATGAGATGGTGACAGACCTAGGCCTTGCCGATGGTAACCGTTTCACAATCTCCGTTGATGGCGGTGCTGCACGGACCTACCAGATAACCAATACGGACGGAGCTCCCCCGCCTGTAGGTGTGGATGTCATGGTCTTTGATGTTGGCGACCTTATCAACGATATCAATGCCAACGTAACCAACCTGACAGCATTTCTTGGAAATGAAGGTGAAATTGTTATGCAGCACGATAATTTCGTGACAGGCACGGAAACCTTCACGATTGCTGATACAGTTGGATCGGCCCTCAGTTCACTTGGCTTTACGCCTGGTGCCTTCTTATCCGATGATATCAGTACAGCCGGTATATACGATAACGGTACCTTTGCAGACACCCCGCCCTATAGTACGGGCGCATTCCCGACCCTGCAATTCCTGCCCGGCGCACCAAACTATAATTCGCGCGGCTGGTGGACCATGACCATTCGCGACCCGAGCAATGCATTACTCACAACGGGTCTGATAAATTTTAATGGCGACGGTACAATCAATGCCCTTCCGGATATCTCCGGCCACATTGATGTTGAACTTAACCAGATCAACTGGAATAACGGCTCAGAGCTCCAGAACATTCTGATTGACATCGAACGTTTCAGCCAGTTCTCAAGCGATTACACTGTTCTTTTCTCGGATCAGGACGGTGCTGAGCTTGGTCTTAGAACAGGGATCGAAATCGACCGCGAGGGTTTCATCATCGCACAGTTCTCCAACGGCGCAAGCTCCGTACTTTATAAACTCCCGCTCGTAACCTTTGCGAACGCAAACGGCCTGCAGGAAGTATCGGGTACGGCCTATACCGAAACCGAAGATTCGGGTGAAGAAAACCTTCGTGAGGCCGGAAGCGGCGGCGCGGGCTTTATCGAACCTGCCACACTGGAAAACTCCAACGTGGACTTGGCCGACGAATTTGCCCTGCTGATCGTGGCACAACGGGCCTATTCCGCAGGAACAAAAATTATTAACACCATCGACCAGATGACACAGGAGCTTTTACAACTACGTTAATGAAGAATCTGAACATAGAGCGTTTGGATTAAATTAGGCACAAGGAATGAAATGTACACATGAGTACATGAATGACGAAGCAACGACATTTAATCCAGACGATCAAAGCTCAAACAGAATTGGATATCGTTTTCTAGGCATACTAGCTACCCGGCGACCTAACCCCTAGGACACGGTACCCATAAATCAGACACTAATTAGTCCATACAGAAGAATGGATAGTGTGTGAAAAACGCGCGTCGGGGGATACCGGCAGAATACCGTGACCCCCGATGCGTTATTAATACAAATATCTCCTTCCGGATTATTTCTGCTGTAATTTATGGCAGAAACACTTTTACGCACAAAAAAATTCAAAACTTCTAAAAATCCTTTAACGCTTTATTAAATCTTATGCTAGTATGATGGAGTATGAAGCCGGAATAGGATTTTCCGGTACTACAACCTAGGAAAGGAGAAACGCTATGTCTTCAGATGTAGTTTTGACCGCAGCACTTAGAAACAATCTACTTTCGCTGCAAAGCACACAAAGTCTTATTGATAAAACACAACTTCGCCTCGCAACAGGTTTGAAAGTCAACTCCGCTTTGGACGGCCCTTCAAGCTTCTTCGCGGCGCAGGCTCTTGACAACCGCGCAAGCGACCTTAGCCGTCTTCTTGATGGTATCGGACAGTCCATCAAAACGATTGAGGCCGCCGATAACGGGATCACTGCCTTGACAAGTCTGGTTGAGCAGGCGCAATCTATTGCGGACTCCGCTCGTGACGAACTCGCTTCTTCAGAAGGTGAAGCCCGTATTGTTGGTACAGTTGACCTGTCCGACACAGGTGCCTTGGACACGAACACATCCATTACGGCAGGGGATGTTCTGCAAATTGTGACGACCGACGATTCTGGTAGCCAGATAACAGAAAGCGTTGCCATTCTTGCGGGAGATACAGCTTATACGTTGGCGGCAAAAATTACAGATCAGTTCGCCGATAGCCAGAATGGTGAAATCACCGCAGAAATAACAGAGGAAGGTCTGTTTTCCATTCAAAGTACAGATGGAAGAAGTTTCCGAATAACGACTACTGCCGCCAACGCGCTTGATATAGCTGACTTTTCTGCGCTAGGCCTTGGTGATATCGTAGAATTGGAAAACGATGGTACTGGTACAAGTGATCTTGCCTCTGCAAATATTGTTGCCGGTAACACACTTTCTTCAATCTCGATTTATGAAGGTGCTGGTAATTTGGCAGAAGCTGGTGACTTGATCGAAGGAACTTTCTTGGATGCTGATGGTAATACTATCATTACCGGAGTGGATACAAGTATTGTAGTGTCTATCAACAACACAACAAACGTTACTTTTACCACTGCAGCAACATCAACGTTTCAGGACTTTGTCAATGCCATTAACGATGATGCAACAGCAGGCGATCTGATCGAAGCATCTTTCGATAACGCTACAGGTCAGTTAGTTTTTACATCACTAGATGACTCAGTAGATAACATCCAATTCCGGATCACTGGTACAGCTGGCTCGACATTTAATGTCGGGTTTGGTGACCCTACTGGAAATCTTGACCCTGTAACGACAACAGCTGCAAACACTGCTGATCAAACTTTCCGTTTCAACAGCAGTACTGCCGGCTTGGACTCTCTGGCTGCAGACTATAACAGTCTACGTGAACAGATTGACCGTTTGGTAACTGATGCAGGATATCGTGGTGTGAACTTGTTGAATGGTGATGACCTCACGACATTCTTCAACGAAGACAACACAAGCCGTTTGGTAACATCCGGTGTAACCTTCTCAGCCAATGGTCTTGGTCTGACAGAAGCCACATTCAGAAGTTCAGCTGACATTGAGCTTACAGCCAGTCAAGCTCGTGAAGCCTTGGCTTCGGTCCGTTCCTTCGGATCGACACTAGCGACCAATCTGGGTATTATCCAGACACGTCAGTCCTTCACCGAGCAGACGATTAATACTCTGAAGTCCGGTGCCGATGAATTGACAGTGGCCGATCAGAACGAAGAAGGTGCAAACTTGCTCGCTCTGCAGACACGTCAGACATTGGGTATTACATCCTTGTCATTGGCGTCTCAGTCACAGCAAGCTGTGCTTCGTCTATTCTAATCATAGGGATTTTGCTTACCGGCAGAACCCGGACAGCATTATACCAAACCAAAACCGGCGGTCCCCCCCGCCGGTTTTTTCTCTTCAAAACTAGTCGCATCAGATTTATCGATCTGACAAGGCATGCGGAACGAAACGTATAAGAATACGTGAGTGACAAATAACGATGTCAGACGATAAATCTGAAAGACTCTAAATCAATATTAACTTTTTCGTGCTAAAATGATATATAAGCTTATAATGCAGAACGCATGAACTGATTAAAAGGAAGAATTCCAATGGCACTTGTCATAGATTTAAAACCTCACGAAAAAATATTGATAGGCGATGCTGTAATTACAAACAGCTCCCAGCGCACACGAATGCATATAGCAGGGGACGCCCCTATTCTAAGAGAAAAGGATATCTTACAGGAAGAAGATGCGGACACACCATGTAAACGGGTTTATTTTGTTCTGCAATGCATGTATCTTTCCCACAACCCGAAAGACTATCACCAAAAATATTTTGATATGATAACAGAGATACAAAAAGCCGCGCCCACAAGCTCGATCTTCTTTATGCAGATTAATGAGCATATTATGAATGATACGTATTACAAAGCCTTGAAGCAAGCACAGCAACTTATTGAACATGAAAAGGAGCTTCTCGAAAATGCCCTCAAATAAAGAGAACCCTTATGCAACTGCCGCCGGAGCCTACGACTCGCATGCCCGCGCCCACACAGATAATCAACGCGAGCTTGAAGCCCGCATTTTGCTCAAAGCCAATCGTATGTTCCAGAACATTATTGAAAGCTGGGATAACGGCCCCGATCTGGAAAAACTAGAGGAGGCCCTTAAATATAACCGCCAGATCTGGGTTTTGTTTTATGATACAGCTATTGAAAATAAAGATGGAAACCGTCCGAATGATTTACGGAGCAATATCGTTAATCTGGCTAACTTTATTTTCAAACGGGAAATGGAAATCCTTGCGGACCCTCAAAAACAAAAACTTGACGTCCTGATCAATATCAACCGCGAAATATCAGCTGGCCTTATGACCAATCAGACGACAGAACAGAAACCACAAAGCCCCTCCACAAAAGCAGAAACCCACACCGACATAAGTGGCTAAATTCAGAAATTTTATTGAAAAACTATTAAACCAGCTGACTGGTACCTTGCGCCGCCGGAGCTGATTGCTGAACACCGGAGGACAGTGCAGAAATCGCTGCCTGTGGCAATGCCGGTCCACTCGCCGGAGAAGAAGGCGCGCTACTTTGCGCTGCAACTAAAGTACTCGTATCTAAACTACCGGAACGTGAAAATTCAATATCCTGATACTTTTTCTGTTCTACTTTAACTTGCTCAGAACTTTCACCACCACCAGACAATTCATGCGCTCTGGAAACCAGTTGCTGTGCACGCCTTAACTGTTGCAGCCTGCTTTCAGATGGAAATTGCTCGACAACATCACCCGTGTCTGAATCCCGTATCTGGAGAACAGCTGTATCAAAATTCAAATCAACATGAATATAAGGGCTAACATAAGGTGCTTGCGGCATGGAAACAACAGAAGAGGAATCAGCCGCCAAAATTGACGAAGCAACAACCGCCGCCTCTCTGGATGCCGCAGGAAGCGTACTTACTGATGATATAGCTGCATTAACTGCATCTACCATAACGATCCTAACCTTTCATACTATGCGCGCATAACAATTAGAATTAGGCGCACACTACCCTATTATCATTTTACAAAAAAAAAGGTCAAAAGTCAAGAAAATATAGCTATATCTGGTGGATAACACCCTTTTAGCATGGCAAAAGAAAACTTGGCACTACACTTGAATATAAGGAAATACTAAGAAGACATTTGCAAGAATGCAAAAACTGAAGTATTTTATATGCAAACATACCGTTGGAATATTGTCCAATTATTGCTAAAGGTTTGTTTCAGTTCTTATTTTGGCCTTGTATTCTATATTTTCCTCAGGGTCTCAAATGTCAAAAAACATAGGATTTGAAAAACGTGAATAGTTTTTTAGCCACATTACAACAACTCGGACCAGCCCGACTCGCCGTCATGGGAGCAATAATTATTGGTCTTTTAATGTTTTTTGTTTTTATTTCCTTGCGCATAACCTCACCGGAAATGAAATTACTTTATGCCGATTTATCGACGACCGATTCTGGCGCTATTGCCGCTAAACTTGAGGAAACAAACATCCCTTACGAGATTTCGGGTGATGGTGCACGGATTTTTGCCCCCTCAAATGAGATTGGACGAGCACGGATGCTCCTGGCAGAGGCCGGACTACCCAATGGTGGGTCTATGGGCTACAAGATCTTTGATGAACAATCAGGATTTGGAACCACTAACTTTGTTCAGAATATTAACCAGATCAGAGCCTTAGAAGGAGAGCTTGCAAAAACAATTATATCTTTAAGCAGTATAAAAAGCGCCCGGGTCCATATTGTTCTGCCTCAAAGAGAATTATTTAGTCGTGAAACCAGAAATTCCTCTGCCAGTGTATTTTTGGGTATCCGCCAAGGTGGTTCTGTTGAGCGCCAAGAAGTTTTGGCCGTACAATCACTTGTGGCATCAGCCGTACCTAATTTAAAAGCCTCAAATGTGTCGATTATAGACAGTAATGGTAATTTACTCGCCAAGGGAGGTGATGAAGGCTCGGATATTATGTCGCTCAAAGCTGAAGATTTACGTCGAAGTTACGAAAACAGACTAACACAAAAGATAGAAGATCAGGTTAGCCGTGTTGTTGGTCATGGTAAAGTAACAGCCATTGTCACCGCAGAAATGAATTTCGATCAAATCAATATGAGCGAAGAGCTTTATGATCCAGAAGGACAAGTTCTTAGATCATCTCAAACTTCACAGGAAGATAGCACCGAAAGAGAGTCTGTTGCCGATCAGGTTACAGTTGGTAATAATCTTCCTGGTGTTGGAGGTGATCTTCTTACAGATAATCAGCCCTCAGCGCAATCAAACCGCGTTGAAGAAATTACAAATTATGAAATCAGCAAGACAATCCGGAGTACACAAAGAAATGCCGGTGACATTAAAAAACTTTCTATTTCGGTTTTGATTGATGGAAAATATATTACACAGACCATTGAAGACGGGGGAGAAAGTGAAAAAATTTACCAACCCAGATCGCAGGAGGAAATTGACCAGATATCCTCTTTAATTAGAACAGCCGTCGGCCTTGATGAAACGCGAGGTGATACTCTGGAAGTTGTCAATTTACAATTTGCCAAAGTCGATACAAATGAAGAATTTATCGATGACAGCCTGATCCTTGGGTTTGAAAAAGGTCAGCTTCTAGATGCTGCTGAATTCGTTGTTGTTGGCATCATGATCGTCCTCGTCGTGGTCCTTGTCCTTCAGCCAATGGTAACCAAGTTAATGAGCATGGAACCCCCTAGATCAGCTATGGATGAAATTTTGCAAGCTGAATTATTATCACCCTCTACTGAAAATCCTGCTTTGGCTGGCCCCATAGGAGCCACAATGGGTGATGTAAACTTTGATGATGACGATGATGATGATGGTAGTATGGTCAATATTTCGGGCATTGAAGGCAAAGTAAAAGCTTCCACTGTCAAAAAAGTTGAAGAAATTGTAAATAACTATCCGGAAGAAACTGTTTCAGTCATACGAAGTTGGATGGCACAAGAAAGCTAAGATGTTATGAATGTACGTGTACGTGATGATTATAGATCTTTAACAGGGCCGGAAAAAGCGGCCATTCTTGTGTTAGCTCTAAGTGAAGAACAAACCTCTGTATTGTTCAGCCATATGGATGATGACGAAATTCTAGAAATTTCACAGATAATATCAGGCCTTGGGAAAATAAGCCCTAGCGTTATTGAAAAGCTTTTTGTTGATTTTGCAAGTCAGATGAGCTCCACCAACGCCGTTGTTGGTTCTCAGGACAGTACAGAACGCCTATTGCTAAAATCAGGTATGTCACAAGAAAAAATTGACCTTATTATGGAGGAAATCCGTGGCCCGGCAGGCCGGACAATGTGGGAAAAGCTTAGTAATGTCAATGAGGAAATTTTATCGAGCTTCTTACAAAAGGAATATCCGCAAACAGTTGCCGTGGTTTTATCAAAGATTACAACAGATCACGCAGCACGAGTTTTGGCCCTACTCCCAGAAGGCTTTGCTCTTGAAGTGATAAATCGTATGCTCAAAATGGAAGCCGTTCAAAAAGAAATCCTTGAAGAAATTGAAAAAACTCTGAGAAAAGAATTTATGACCAATCTTGCTCGTACACAGCGCAGAGACAGCCATGAACTCATGGCCGATATTTTTAATAACATGGATCGTTCCGTTGAAACAAAATTCATGGAAGAGCTTGAGAAAATTACACCGGATTCAGCCGAAAAAATCAGAAGCCTCATGTTTACCTTCGAAGATCTTCTTAAACTTGATCCAGCCTCCATGCAAACCCTCATTCGTTCAGTTAATAAAGAACGTATACCTCTTGCCCTCAAAGGTGCCACAGATAGTATTAAGGATATGTTCTTTGACAATATGTCCGAACGCGCTGCCAAGATCATGAAAGAGGATATGGCTGCTATGGGGCCTGTTCGCCTAAAAGAAGTTGAAGAAGCCCAACAATATATAGTGAACGTTGCAAAAGACCTTGAAGGACGTGGAGAAATAACCATATCAACCGGCGCCTCAGATGAAGAGATGATTGGTTAGAAACTAGAGCAACATATTTTTTTATATTAGAATGATTTTATTATGAAGAACCGGATTATGCTATGAAAGGACAACCTTTCTTTTTTGATGAAAACTACTTCGACGATGACTCGCCACTAAAATTGCGTGAAGACGATCAGGCTCTGGAATTAAAATACACGGATGACGACCTGGAAATCGCAAAAAATACGGCTTATGCGAAAGGTAAAAAAGATGGTCTTGCCGAAAGCAAAGAAAGCATTGAGAACCAATGCCTAAAGATGATTGAACGGACTCTAAACCAAATTGCAACCCTTATGCAGGCTGAAGATGAACGCAACAAACGCTACGAAGCAGAAACCACTCATCTTACTATGCATATACTCAAAAAAGTATTTCCTGTTTTTTTTGATAAAGCTGGCCTTGAGGAACTACAGGCCCTGATCAAAAAAACTCTGGAAACTTGCCCAACAGCTAATGAGATAACATTAACCGTCCACAGCGATATAAGGCCCCAAATAGAGGGTTATCTACATAAAACAGACTCCTTACAAAAAAAGAATATAAAAATTGTCAGCTCCGATGATATGAATACTATAGAATCTCGGTTATCATGGCCTGACGGTGGCGCGATTCTTGCACCACAAAAAGTCGCAGGTCAAATTCTGGATTTACTTACAGAAACGCTTGCAGCAGAAAATATTACCGTAGACAATGCGGATGAAGAAAATTCAGAGACTTTAACGCCACAAAATGTGGAAGAGTCAGGAGAAAAGAATGAGTGAAGATGACGGATCTGGCAATGACGTAAATCAAGACGATATTGATTCAATGTTTGATGGCGAAGGTGGTGGCACTGACGGAGAGCCTAGCACTAGCATGAATCTTGATGAGATACAGGAAGATGAGGTTATTGCAAAACAAAATCAGGGACAGGAATATGAAATCGGGGAACCTATGGCCGGAGATGTCGCCGCCATTTATGATATACCGGTGCAGCTTTCTGCAGTCTTAGGCCGATCAACCATGCAAGTCAGCCAACTTCTGAAACTTGGTCGGGGAGCTGTTGTAGAACTTGACCGTAAAGTTGGTGAAGCTATTGATATTTATGTGAATAACAGACTAGTGGCGCGCGGCGAAGTCGTCGTTGTAGAAGATAAACTAGGGATAACAATGACGGAAATTGTAAAATCAGATCGTGCCTAAAACGGGTTATACTACTACTTTTTCTGCGTAAATTTGAAACATAATAATTATTACGGGATAACTGAAATATGACGACAGATGCAAATGTCGCACAAAATGCTCAGGATAATACGAAACTCCCTGACGTTTTCGTACCCACCCCCGGGCATACGATTGATTTCGTTACTATTCTTGGACTTGTTTTCTCTTTTGGTTTGATAGCCTCAGCAATAATGATGGGTGATAGCAATGCAAATTTCTTTAACGTGCCATCTCTCCTGATTGTTTTATGCGGCACCATCACTGCCACTTCAATAGCATATACAACAAAGGAACTTTTTAATTCAGGCTCGGCAATTGGCTTGACCATATATCGTCCAACAAGGCAGTACGACAAAATTGCCATATCTCTTATGGCGCTAGCCATTATAGCAAGAAAGCGTGGTATACTTGCTCTTTCTACCTACGACACCCAGACTAGTAAGGAACCTTTCTTAGCCAAATCCATACAATTAGTAGTGGACGGATTTAGCGCACAAGACATTGAACGTATTCTCAAAGACGAAATAGACAAGGAAATCGAAAGAGATGAGAGAGCTGCAAGCATGCTCAAGAGAGCCTCAGAAATTGCGCCTGCTATGGGCCTGATAGGAACCTTGGTCGGACTTGTGCAGATGCTGGCTGATCTGGAAAATCCAGATACAATTGGTCCTGCAATGGCTGTTGCACTTTTAACAACATTTTACGGCGCTATTTTGGGAACAGTTGTTCTTTCCCCGATGGCAGCGAAGCTTGAAAAGGCTTGCTCCGACAATATCCTTTTAAAAAGATTGAGTTTCAAAGCCGCCATATCAATCATAAATCAGGAAAACCCCCGAAATCTTGAAATGCTACTGAATTCGGAACTTCCCCCATCAGATCGCATTATATATTTTGATTAGGACTATAATACGCCCGTAGTTTTCTGGCATATAATCCAGCGCTATTGCACTGTGCCCGCGCATGTTATACTTTGTCATTTGAAAATTACTATAAATGTAATGATTCCCAAAATGTAAAGAAATCAGACGAAATACTTTTTTTAGGAGTAAAAAATCAATGCGTTTAATGATTATCGGACATCTGGACGGACATATATCGCAGGCGGGAAAAATTGCCCTGCAACGAGGTGCAAAAGTCATTCACTGTGAAGACAGCGATCAAGCCATAGGTGCGCTGTTGAATGGAAAAGGCGCCGATCTTGTTATGATGGACGTTAAGCAAAAAATCGGTCATTTCATTGAACGACTAGAGCAAGAGCGCATCCATATTCCTGTTGTGGCTTGCGGTGTAGAAACTGATGCCAGAGCCGCAGTAAAAGCCATCCAGCAAGGCGCAAAAGAATATGTCCCTTTGCCCCCCGATCCGGAGTTAATTGCCGCCGTGATTCAGGCCGTGACAGAAGAAAATTCAACAATGATCGCCAATGATCCCTCAATGAAGCCTGTTATGGAGCTTGCCAATAAAATCGCGCCATCCGAAGCCACAGTTCTCATCACCGGAGAATCCGGTACAGGTAAAGAAGTTATGTCTTTGCATATCCATGCTAAATCCAAACGTAAAGACGGACCATTTATCGCGGTGAATTGTGCCGCCATTCCTGAAAACCTGCTGGAATCCGAATTATTTGGCCATGAAAAAGGAGCCTTCACCGGCGCCTCGGCGCGGCGCATCGGTAAATTCGAGGAAGCTCATAAAGGAACGCTTTTGCTTGATGAGGTCAGTGAAATGCACCCCCTCCTTCAAGCCAAATTCCTGCGCGCCATTCAGGAAAAGGTTATTACACGGGTTGGCAGTAACGACCCCGTCAAGGTCGATGTACGCATTCTTGCAACCTCTAACCGGAATCTTCAAGAATCCGTTCAAAAGGGTGAGTTTCGTGAAGATTTATATTTCCGCCTGAATGTTGTGAACATCCCTCTTCCCCCTTTACGCGAACGCCCCAGCGATATTGAGCGCCTTGCACAATTCTTTGCTGATAAATACGCCGAAGCCAATGGCGTACCCAAAAAGAAAGTCTCCGCCGAAGCCCTTGCTAAACTCAAAGGCTGCGCATGGCGCGGCAATATCCGTGAATTGGAAAACACGATGCACCGTGCAATTCTGATGGCCATGCAAGATGAAATCGAAGCTGATGCCATTTTCATCCAAGGCGGAGCACTTCAAGACGGGCATAAAGCCGCCGCCCCTGCTTCCGCGCCTAGCCCAACAGGTGTATCCGGCGCAGGTAAAACCGAGGAATCAACCTCTCCCGAAACACAAGATATCCAAAACACAGGCGCTGTCGAAGCCATGATCGGGCGCACCATTGCCGATGTCGAGCGGGATATGATCCTCAACACGCTAGATCATTGCCTTGGCAACCGGACCCATGCCGCCAATATTCTGGGCATCTCAATCCGCACTCTTCGCAATAAGCTAAACCAGTACAAAGAAGAAGGCGATAAAATCTCCGCTTCCGGCGCGAATTAAATAATCCCGCCCCAAGGGGCGGGGTATCAATACGTCATTACCCGCCTGTTACACGCGCATAAAGCGTGTGGCCTGTGCGGGTAATCCATGGATTGCACGGACAAGCCGTGCAATGACGAAAACGCCGCAAGCGGCGAGGAATTAAACCTGAAAGTGATTAAAAAAAATTTATTGTAATCTTAATATTTTTTGTTTAACAATAATTATAGAAAATATTTTTTGCTCTAATTACAAAAGGGATAGTGAATAATGGCGGATTCAAATACAATAGCTCCAGAAACAGACATAGTAGATATTATAATAGATACTTGGGGAGGACCGAATGACATACCTGAAATAACAGGATTTATGGGAGAAAATATCCTTCCGTATAAAGCGCAATCAGATATAAACTGGCTGAACGCAGATCCTGCCCAACGCGGCTTCTTTATACCGAATCCTGAAAATTTATCAAATACAATATTAGAAATTTTTAATAATGGGGAAGTTACAAATGAAGAACTGGTCCAATGGGGGGCCGAATTAGCAAGAATAGAAAATGAAAAAAGGTCTGGAGAAGCAAACCCAATCTCCTTGCAAAAAATTAGTTCTACTGATATACATAATGCAAAAAAATTACTTGAAAATTGGGGCATTGAGGACACCGAAATCAACGTAAGTGGCGCGGTTTTAGTGATAAATCTTTTCCGCAAACACGAGTATGAAGCAATTGAGGAACGTTTAAATCAGGATGATAGACGCTTACAAGGCAAATTCACTGACCGAGTCGGCAACCCTGATGAAAAAGTAGCATTTGATACAACGACAGGCGATCAAGTAACACCTGAATCGGATACACCGGACACTAATGCGAGTGTTACCTCCGACCCACAACCTGTAATTCCATCTCAGAGGCCGGGCGGCATGTGATTTTTATCCGCCTTTAATCTCCTTAAGCATTTGCACACAGTCCAAACCCGTTATATGATGGAATGGCGTCAGAATCACGCGACCCCTTTTTGTGCTTGTCTGCATGGAATTTACTAAAAGCGATCGAAATTAGACTTATGGCTGAAAACACACGATCAGCAACACTTCCAACATCTTCCGGAAATGCCGGAGAATTCGACGCGTCTGCCTTTTTCCGGACAGATATTCTTTTTGCTCTGGGGATTGTGGTTATTATCCTGTTTATGCTGGTGCCCATTCCCACTATGGTGCTTGACGGGGGCTTAGCCGTCTCAATTACACTTGCCGTCATGGTCCTGATGACAGTTTTATTTATCAAAGGCCCGCTTGAGTTTTCAACCTTCCCCACTGTCTTGCTTTTAGCAACGGCCCTCAGGCTAGGCTTAAACATTGCCTCCACACGGTTAATCCTGCAAGACGGACATACAGGCAATGAAGCTGCCGGACAGATCATTCAGGCCTTTGGTACCTTTATCATCGGCGGAAACTATATCATTGGCGCGATTGTCTTTTCAATTCTTGTGATCGTCAACTTTGTTGTCATCACCAAGGGTTCGGGGCGTATTGCCGAGGTCGCAGCCCGTTTCACCTTGGACGCCATGCCCGGCAAACAAATGGCCATCGACAGCGACCTTTCCTCCGGCCTCATCACTGAGGATGAAGCAAAAGAGCG
>Ga0224501_10000357_pt1 | contig 39040 bp, 48 predicted proteins | sample SF_Oct11_sed_USG_4_FD_169105 | JGI IMG/M metagenome (GOLD analysis project Ga0224501, IMG submission 169105) | Sediment microbial communities from San Francisco Bay, California, United States - SF_Oct11_sed_USGS_8_1 | ecosystem: Environmental > Aquatic > Marine > Sediment | place: USA... | reverse complement strand
TAGTCGCCACTGGTGTTGCCGATCAGGGTGTATATGTCCCGGTAATCACCGCTACCCAGCCCGACAAACTCAAAGTCGACCGCATCATAATCACCCGCAGCCGGGGTGGAGGTAAACTTCATCACGTAGTCGCCCGTGTAGTCGGCACTGGTGTTGCCGATCAGGGTGTATTTGTCCCGGTAATCACCGGTACCCATCCCGACAAACTCAAAGTCGACCCCATCATAGTCACCGGTACCCGGGGTGGAGTTAAACTTCATCACGTAGTCGCCCGTGTAGTCGGCACTGGTGTTGCCGATCAGGGTGTATATGTCCCGGTAATCACCGCTACCCAGCCCGACAAACTCAAAGTCGACCGCATCATAATCACCCGCAGCCGGGGTGGAGGTAAACTTCATCACGTAGTCGCCCGTGTAGTCGGCACTGGTGTTGCCGATCAGGGTGTAGAGATCCCTGTAGTCACCCTTACCCAGCCCGACAAACTCAAAGTCGACCCCGTCGTAGTTACCGGTACCCGGGGTAGAGTTAAACTGCATCACGTAGTCGCCCGTGTAGTCGGCACTGGTGTGGCCGATCAGGGTATATTTGTCCCGGTAATCACCGCTACCCAGCCCGACAAACTCAAAGTCGACTGCAGTGTAATCACCCGTTCCCGGGGTAGAGTTAAACTTCATCACGTAGTCACCCGTGAAGTCGGCACTGGTATAACCCAGAAGGGTATAGATATCGGCATAATCGCCGTTACCTGCACCCACCGTCTCGTCATATTTTACGATATTGCGGTATGGCGTTGGCACATAGACACTGCCATCGACAACAACCGGGCCACTGGTATCGACCACACATGTCGCGGAGGCGGCTGTTACCGTAGCTGTGGTGTCAGCAGGGATTGACAGCGAGATCTCTGTTCCCTTTGAATCGACGCCACACCAGAATCCAGTGGGCGGGTTAACAATCACCGAACCTACCCAGCTGGCAGTTAGTGTGGTGTCATGGGTGACCTGACAGGTGTATTCAACATCGATACCGTTTGCTGCAAGCCCCATGGAGCTACACCCGCCATCTGACGTTGAGATCACCATACCGGTGAGAATGTCCTGCGCCGGGCTGGTAGCATTTCTTACGGTACCCGCAATGGTGTAGACATCCTTCGGACCATCAAAGACCACGTTATTGTTACTACTGGTGTTTGGGTCAACCACGAGGTTGGTAAAGCTCCAGGTCACCACACTTGTACCACAGGTAGCCGAGGTGGCATTAATGGTGGTGGCACTGGTACACCGATAATCAGTGGGCACAAGCAGCTCTACCCGGCCGGTAAAGCCCGAGGTAAAGGTGTCCTCCATCAAACCACTACACTTGTATGTCGCACTCAGCGGAGAGGGCGTCGCAACACATAGGCCAATTGGGTCACCATTCTGATCGTAAGCCCTGATATCCAGCCCGCCTACTGTTTTCAAATCATTGCCCGCATCGACGGTGATATTGCCGGTAACATTGAACTTGGTCAGGTCATGGCAGGTAAAGTTAGCCGTTTGCGCACCCAGTGCTGAAGTAATGTCGTACACAGCCTCGGCGCTCAGGTTCGCCTGTACATAGGTGTAGTCTGGCGTGCTCGGGACACAGACCACATCATACGGCGCATTGACTACAACACTACCGTTCCACGGCGTTTGTACCTGCTTCTGATCCTCCCAGACAAAGTAGTTGCAGCTGTAGGAGATGTCGTTACCATCACCTGCAGTGGTACTGAGAATAGAGCAGTTGTCAAAGCCATCTGAGGTATTGATGTTCCCACCAAAGGTACCGTTAGCAGGATTCGCACTACCCCAGGTGTGTTCGGTGGCCGAATCCATATCCAGTATACCGGTAATGGTGTAACGGAATGAGGGGGGATCCGATGGATCATAGTCACAACCGCTTTTTACATCGTAAATCGTCTCATCAAACTGGTTAAGATAGTCCCAGGGATAACTGACAAATTTGGCATAGGCACCGACCCGCGGAGCGGTTCCCTCAGGCGGGTCATTCGCATCTTCATTAAGGCAAATAAAGTCGCCCGGCACACTGTGAAATAGATTTGCCGTCACAGTGCTGGCATCGGGATCGCTATCAGGGCGGGAAAGCACTGTTAGACAGTCAGTGGTGGTCGGGTTATTACCGCGGGAGATAACAAAGTCGTGGCCATACTTACGCTCTGCCCAGTTTACATCCGGCAGCTTGATGGCATCCTTAACCCCGATGGAGTAGTAAACCGTCTGGCCACCTACCTGTACCTCAACATGATCACCATTCGCATCAACAGTGTACTGATGCAAAGCCCCACGATAGCCACGGCGCTTGGCCAGTTCAACATGCTTCCATGCCTCAAGGGTACCTGCATTGGGGTCGCCCACGCAGGCAAAATCCTGATTGTTGGCGCCAAGCATAACCAGACCGATATTACCGTACCAGCCACCACCCAGATAGCAGGTATAGTTAAAGTAGTCGTAATCAGAGATATTATTCTCGTTGCCGACAAAGTCAACCACAGCATTGTTGTCACGCCAAATCTTACCATCCGTTCCGGGCAAGGTAGTAAGATCCAACGTAGTGGTCAGTTTGGCAGGGGTGGCCGAGACCGGAGCCCAACGTGAGCAATAGGCCGCATCAGAGGCGAGAACCCAGATATCCTTGCCCTTCAAGGTGGAGCCACCGGTTCTGTCGAAATAGACTGTCCCGCTAATTTTTACAAAATCGGTACAGATTGGATTACCAAATTTATCTACTAGCTTGCACGCCTTTGGCAGAGTCAGCACAACCTCACCACCTGTACTAGTCTCCACAATCAGCTCAAGATCGCCATCCTTATCGTGGTCACCCGTATACGTGCCATCGTTATTGTTGCTATTGGGATTATCGGCCTTGAACTGATCCATTGCCGTCTGATCAAGGCTGCCATCACCCAGATAGGCCTTACCAGTAGGTGACTCCACCAGTGGTTTGGTACTTGCCGACAAATCTGCCGAACCGCGGGGATTACGCCATGCAATCTGCGTCTCTAAAGAGACATTCTGCGTACCCTCACGATCAGTCCAGCTAACGGTCACTACCGCTATGTTTGTCTCACCAACATGGTTAATACTCCACACACGCTGGAAGCTGGCATTAGTGCCCTCAATAGTTTCTGGCGTAACCGGATAATCAGTCAGACCGGCGGGGACATCGGCAGGGTAGGTATATTCAGCACCCAGTGCCGGATCGGCTACCGACGTATTGGTCAGCTTCTCAACGATACCGTGTTCGGTGGTATAACTGCGTATCTCATCCAGCTTATCCTGTGCCAACGCCACTGCCTCGGCCCGCGCCTTGTTATAGGCGCTACCGGCAACCAGCTTGGCCTGGAAGGTACCAATTGCCAGTAACCCGAACGAAAGCACGAGCACGGCTATCAGCGCCTCAATCAGGGTAAAACCACGTTGTTCACTAGAATAAACTACGCTTCGCTTATACATACCACACTCCTTGATGCACGTTTTCTCGCATCAGGTCAAAAGTCACGCCACGTACCCGAACCGGCAGCGGGGCGTCCATAGGAAAAAGTCGATTTAAGAACCCGGCTGTTATAGACCACGTCGAGACTACCACCACCACCACTATTAATACCGTTGACAACCGCTGATCCTGTGATATCCACCGAACCGGTACCGGTTATTGAACCGATCACAAACAACAGGCCGTAAATGGTGATATTTCCCGAGGCGTCAAAGTCACCATCAATAACCATAATTACGGGCTTGGTGGGGCTACCGAAGGTGTTGTTACCAGAAATGTTAACAGTGCCATCTACCCACATTACCTCGCCGGTTGTGCCAGATAATGTGTCGAGCTGCCCCCCTGTCGTCTCCAGAGTGACGCGACTCTCGCGGTAAATCTCCGGTGTCGTGCCAAAGAAGTTGAAGAAAAACTGATCCGTAGTCAGGTTTCCCAGTGAGGTGTCATTTTCAATAACATCAACGCCAGTTACATCACGAGATGATGAGGGAACCATATTCTCCAGACACTGAACAGAGCCCCCCAGACAGTTCGGATAGTTGGGATGTGTGGGGTTGGCAATTTGAGTAGAGGTAGAGTTATTGGAACCTACATTCACGTCTCCCCCCGACCAGATAGTTGAGTTCCCTTCGGGATTAGACACCGTGGCCGAACCGCCTATAACTACACCACCGCGGGTAAGTAGCGGGTTATCCGGGGTATTGGGCAGTGGCGGGATAATTATCAGGGTCTGATTAATAGTTCTCTTCGCTGTATTGTCATCACTGTTACCCACCGAGGTAATATCGTAACTAATCAGACTCTGATTGACACTACAGGTCATGGTAACCGCCACCGTACTTCCATTATCCAGTGTCTTGGCGTTGGCATCGGGAGTACCGTCACCATTAATATCAAAAATCACGTTATACTCGGCCGTTGGCAGACAATCTGGATAAACATTTTGATCTGCCGGAAGTCTTGTATCGTCATCCGCCATAGTCCAGCCTGAAGAGATCGCTGCGATGGCCGCGTCTGAACCCGCCTCAGCCGCCTCAAATGCCATACGACCGCGAAACTCATTAGTGGATATCTTCTGTTCCAGTAGCACGCTACGTGAGGTGTAGAGGGTTACAAAGGTGATAACCACCAGCAGGATCAGCGAGATCAGCAGCGTCGCCACACCACGTTGCCGCTGCCAGGCACCTATTCTTTCTCTATTCATGGCGCTAAAACCTCTCCCCGTTCATATCAACGCAGACGTACCAGATCGTTACGTACCGAAACATGTTGAGTCACTGATATCTTTACCTCGGGATCACCGGCTAGTCTGGCCCCGATGGTAATCTCCACATCCCGCCTCTCTACCGTGTTGATGCCGCTACCTACTGCTGGCACATGCGTATAACAGTCGCTCTCATCCAGGTCATCAATAGTGCCATCACCATCGCTATCGAGCTTGTCGGGCTCCTGAGTATTGACGCAGCTGGAGCCTCGCAGATTAAACTCCAGAGTGGTGATCTCAATCGTCGGATCGTTCATCGCCTCCCAACTACCACTGCCGGCAGAGGCGCATGAATTTGGTGTATCACCCGCGGCATAATCGATACTCTTACGCATATCAATGTTGGTGCCGTTCTTGCGAAAACCAAAATATTCGTTGTTTTCCATTATGCGAAAACCATCAGTATTAACGTCACCGTCTGGGCCGGGAGTCCCATCATCATCCGCATCACCCTTGCTGGCGTCATAGGCATAGAGGATGCACTCACCCCAGCCCAAAGATCCCACGTCGCTGTCGGAGGCCATCGTATCGTGTACCTCCAGCGCCGTACTACCCGGCTGATTGAAGGGATTGGTGGAGGGCTCCTCAATATTGTCCAGGTCATTGACATCCAGGTCACCAGGATCATCCCAGTCATACCCACCAAAAGAGGGGGTAGCTTCGGCATACCCTGCGCGTCGTATGTCATTGGATATGACGTTCATAATGGCCGAAACCTGCTGATTAAGGCGGCTGGATTTGAGGGTTTCACCACTTGTGTTAACGGTAGTCAAATAGACGCTTAGCACCGCACCAACGACAATAAGGCCGACCGCCAGACCGATCATCAATTCAACGAGTGTCACCCCTCGCTGCAGCTTTATGGGTTGAATTAGCACGGTGAATACCCCCTTACACCACTACCTCCGGCGCAGATCCTTGCCCGCCCAATAACACTAACTATGACCCGCAATTCATAGTTGCCATAGCGTACGTAGGCGGTGCCATTCTCGCCCACTGCAATCGTGCCGCGGGTAGGGTCAAAGGTAACGGTAAAGAGACCGGGGGCATCATTGAGCGTTACACCGGGGTACTCCGTACTGGCAATGCGTTTTAATACGTTAGTGCCCCCAACATCCAGCACACAGGCGCTTGCAGTAGAGGCATCTGTTAGTGTCGGATTACAGCTCGTGTTGGTGCTAACGCCAACCGCCCAGTTTGAGGTGTCAGCCCCAACCGCGCCCCTCACCACGACATTCTGTGAGCGAGATATCGCCTCAGATCGAGCGTAGATGAGCTGTTGATAAATCGCCTCTGCTGCACTGATGACCCGATGCTTGTCCATATAGGCGCGCATATTAGGCACCGCAATCATAGCGATGATGCCGATAATAGATACGGCAATCATCAGTTCCATAATTGTAAAACCATTCACCTTATGCACAACACACCCCTTAAAGTTTCCTACAGTTAGAAGTATAACTAGCTATTTTCAAGTGTGACAGCCTGGTAATTACCACTCATTACCCAGATTCAACCATTTGTCGGAATTGAACCATCATCAGCCCTAAATTCTAGAAATGATAAATATCACCTCGACCTGCTGCACATCATGATGCAAACTAGCGAAAATCATAAAGAGGAGGCTCGCACGAAAATGCATATCAAACACAATGGTGGTTTCACCCTGATGGAGATAATGATTGTCGTTGCCATTATCGGGATTCTGGCAGGTATCGCGTACCCAAACTACATGGATCATGTGTTGAAATCGCGCCGAACTGACGCTAAGACGGCTCTGCTTTCGCTTCAGCAGGCCCAGGAGAAGCTGCGTGGTAACTGCAATGTCTACGCCCAAACTATTGGTACCGGTAACAACTGTGTTCGTGGGAATGCCGCGACAACACGGGTGAATGGAAGTAGCACCAGCCCCGAAGGGTGGTACAACCTTACTATCACTGGTGCGAGTAATACCGGCTATACCCTAATTGCTAGCGTAGTCAGCACTGGTAAGCAGACGGGAGATACTAAGTGTAAGAGTCTCGTTATCGAGGTTGGCGCTAATGCCCCTGACGGAGCAAAGAAGTCTTATGACGCTGTAGATGCTGGGGGTACTGAAACAACGAGTACCGGCGGCTGCTGGTAACGGCCTTTACTGCAATTCTCTGGGCAGCGGGAAGGTGACCTCCTCCCGCTGTCCATCGCCCTCTACCTCACCCTCTATCCCCCACCCGTGCAGGCGGGCGACCACCTCTTCCACCAATACCTCTGGGGCCGATGCACCGGCAGTGATCCCTACCCTGTTTACCCCATCGAACCACTGCTGCTGCAGCTCTGAGGCGTTATCCACCAGGTAGGCCGCCTTGCCGAGTCGGGTAGCCAGTTCGCGCAGACGATTGGAGTTGGAGCTGTTGGGCGAGCCGACCACCACCACCACGTCACACTGTTCGCCCAGGCTGCGCACCGCATCCTGACGATTTTGAGTGGCGTAGCAGATATCATCTTTCTTCGGGCCAACAATGGCAGGAAAGCGCTGTTTCAGGGCATCAATGATGATGCGGGCGTCATCCATCGAGAGGGTGGTCTGGGTGACAAAGGCGAGTTCATCGGGGTTTTTCACCGCCAGGGCGTTGACCTCCTCCAACGAGTCGACACGGTAGATTGCACCACCCACGCTGCTGTCATAGCGGCCCATGGTGCCCTCCACCTCGGGGTGTCCACGGTGGCCGATCAATACCACCTCACGCCCGGCTTTGGCGTGACGTACCACCTCCAGATGGACCTTGGTTACCAACGGGCAGGTGGCGTCAAATACCGTCAGTCCCCTACGCTCTGCCTCCAACTGTACCGCCAAAGAGACACCGTGGGCACTGAAGATGACGGTCGCGCCATCCGGCACCTCGTCGAGCTCCTCTACAAAAACCGCCCCCTTCTCCCGTAAACAATCAACCACAAAACGGTTGTGCACCACCTCATGGCGCACGTAGATGGGGGCCCCGAAGAGCTCTAAAGCCCGCTCAACGATAGCGATGGCGCGATCCACACCGGCACAGAATCCACGGGGATTGGCAAGCTCTATCTGCATGGGTTTAGTCTTCATCATTGGCGGCGCTGATGTTCTCCACCGAGAGAATCAGCACCTCGAACATAATATTGTGGCCGGACAGGGGGTGGTTAAAGTCGACCAGTACCGACTCCTCCGACACCTCCAGGACCATCCCCGGCAGCTCCTCACCATTGGGCAGGGTAAAGCCGATCACCAGCCCCTGTTCCAGCGGCATCTGCGGATCAAACTCCTCGCGCGGCATGGTGTGAATATTGGCGGTATCCTTCTCACCAAAGGCCAAGTCAGGGGCGAGATGGAGGGTGACATGATCCCCTGCCTTCAACCCCTGCAGGGCATCATCCAGACCGGGGGCCATGGTGCCATCACCGACGACGAAGGTGATCGGCTCATCATCATCCCAGGTAGAGTCGACCACGCTGCCATCCTCCATCGCCAGGCGATAGTGCATTACCACCCGGCTGCCGGGGGAGATCAGATTTTCAGCATCAGACAAGTTGAATCCCCACTCTCTACTCGAACCTGGAAGTTTACCATAACACTCAGGATTTTCGCTGCGGTCGCAGTGCATCGAAAATCAATATGGCCGCACCGAGGCTGATTGCGATATCGGCAATGTTAAAGGCCGGCCAATGGGGAAGAGTACCGTAATAGATGTCAATAAAATCGACAACATATCCGTAAACTGCACGATCAATCAGATTACCAACGGCACCACCCAACACCAGCACCAGCCCCAACGCCTCTCTGACTTTACCCTGCTCCAGTTTCTTCAGCCAGTAGAGGATGCCAGCACTGACCACTACGGCAATCACCGCGAAGAACCAGCGCTGCCAGCCTCCGGCGGAACTGAGGAAGCTAAAGGCGGCCCCCGTGTTGTGTACCAGGGTGAGGTTAAACGATGGCATTACCGGTACAGCAATCTGATATTCCAGATAGGCCGTCGCCAGCTGTTTGGTGATCTGATCGAGAATAATCACGACGACCGAGATCCAGGTCCACTTCAGCATGCTGTTCTCCTGACTAGGCGAAGCTGCGCGCCTCGCCCTCCCCGTCCACATTCTCCACGCAACGGCCACACAGCTCGGGGTGATCGCTATGGCTGCCCACATCCTCGCGGTAGTGCCAGCATCGGTCGCACTTCTGATGCTCACTGGCTGCTACCATCACCCACAGCTCATCGCCCGACTCCAGTTTGTAGTGGGGCGCCTCGGCAGGGGGTTCCTGCGCTACCAGCTGAATATCGGCGGTGGAGGTGATGAGGACAAAGCGTAGCTCGTCCTCCAGGCGCGCCAGTTTGGCGTGTAACTCGCTGCCGCAGATCAGGGTCACCTCGGCCTGCAGGTTGGCGCCGATCTCACCGGCGTTACGCAGCTGTTCTAGCTCGCGGTTGACCGCATCGCGTACCGCCATCACCTCGCTCCAGTAGCCCAGATCCAGCTCGCCCAGGTCCAACGCGGGGAATTGATACCAGGTTTCGAGGAAGACCGAGTCGCCACGCTCGCCCGGCATCTGCTGCCAGATCTCCTCGGCGGTAAAGCTGAGGATCGGGGCCATCCAGCGGGCCATCGCCTCCAGCACATGGAAGATGGCGCTCTGCGCCGAGCGGCGCGCCAGCGAGTCGGTCTGGGTGGTGTACTGGCGGTCCTTGATCACATCAAGATAGAAGGAGCCCATGTCGACAGAACAGAACTTGAGCAGCTTCTGGTAGACGACGTGGAAATCGTACTCATCAAAGGCAGCCTGCAACTCGCGCTGCAGCTCTGCGGCACGGGCCACCGCCCAGGCGTCTAGCGCCAGCAGTTGATCGGAAGGAACCAGATTCTCTTTCGGGTCAAAGCCCGCCAGATTGGCCAGCAGGAAGCGCGAGGTGTTGCGGATGCGACGGTAGGCATCGGCGGTACGCTTCAACACCTCGTCCGAATAGGTCATCTCATAGCGATAGTCGGTGGAGGCGATCCAGAGGCGCAGGATATCGGCGCCCAAATTGTTCGCCACCTTCACCGGGTCAACGCCGTTGCCCTGCGACTTGGACATCTTGTGTCCTTTCTTGTCGACGGTAAAACCGTGAGTGAGCACTGACTTATAGGGGGCCTTGCCAGTGGTGGCGACACCCGTGAGCAGGGAGGACTGGAACCAGCCGCGATGCTGGTCGGAGCCCTCAAGGTACAGATCGGCGGGACGCTGCAACTGCTCGCGGCGCTCCAGCACGCAGGCATGAGTGACGCCCGAGTCGAACCAGACATCAAGGGTGTCGACCACCTTGTCGTAGTCGGCCGCATCACTGCCCAGCAACTCGGCGGGGTCGAGGTCGAACCAGGCGTCGATGCCCTTCTCCTCCACACGCTTCGCCACCTCCTCAATGAGGTTTTGGGTATCAGGGTGGAGTTTGCCCGAGACCTTGTGCACAAACAGGGCGATCGGCACCCCCCAGGTACGCTGGCGCGAGATACACCAGTCGGGACGGTTGTTAACCATCCCCTCAATACGCGCCTGGCCCCAGTCGGGCATCCACTCGGTGTTCTTGACCGCCTCCAGCGCACTGGGGCGCAGGCCGTTCTGCTCCATAGAGATAAACCACTGCGGCGTGGCACGGAAGATGATCGGGGTCTTGTGGCGCCAGCAGTGTGGGTAGCTGTGGCGCAGCGCCTGGGCGTGCACCAGCTTGCCGCGCTCACGCAGCACATCCATCACGCTGTCATTGGCCTTGAAGACGTGCTGGCCTTCAAATAACTCGGTTCCTGGGAGGAACTTGCCGTCGCCGCCCACCGGATTGTCGACCTTAAGGCCATATTTGGAGCCAGCCACGTAGTCCTCCTGACCATGACCGGGGGCAGTGTGTACCGCACCAGTACCAGCATCCAGAGTAACGTGGTCGCCGAGGATGATCGGTACCTCACGATCATAGAAGGGGTGAGCCAGCTTCAGCCCCTCGAGGTCGGAACCTTTGCAGGTGGCAATCACGCGATAATCGTCCACCTCATAGCGACCCATCACATCCTTCACCAGCCCCTCGGCCAGCAGTAACCGCTCGGGGCCATGCTCGCCGACGCCATCGCACTGCACCAGGGCGTACTCCATCTCCGGATTGAGGGCGACCGCCTGGTTGGCCGGCAGAGTCCAGGGGGTGGTAGTCCAGATCACCGCATTAATGGGCCCCTCGCCCGGATGGGCCTCCGCCTTCTGCACGCGGGAGAGAAAGGCCTCGTCATCCAGCACCTCGAAGCGCACGTCGATGGCGGGCGAGCTCTTATCCTCATACTCCACCTCCGCCTCGGCCAGCGCTGAGCCGCAGTCGACGCACCAGTGTACCGGCTTGGACCCCTTGTGCAGGTGGCCCTCGTCGATGATCTGGCCAAGGGTGCGGATGATGTCGGCCTCGAACTTGAAGTCCATGGTGAGGTAGGGGTTCTCCCACTCGCCGAACACCATCATGCGCTTGAAGCCCTCGCGCTGTAGCTCTACCTGTTTGGCGGCATACTCACGACAGGCGGCGCGAAATTTGTCAGCGGGCACCTTTACTCCTGCCTTGCCGATCTTCTTCTCCACCTGCAGCTCGATAGGCAGGCCGTGGCAGTCCCAGCCCGGCACGTAGGGGGCGTCGAAACCGCTGAGGGTCTTGGACTTGACGATAATATCCTTGAGCACCTTGTTCACCGCGTGACCCAGATGGATCTCGCCGTTGGCGTAGGGGGGGCCATCGTGCAGGATGAACTTGTCACGCCCGGCGCACGCCTCGCGAATCTGGCGGTAGATATCCTTCTCCTGCCACGCCTTGAGCATCTCGGGCTCGCGCTGGGCCAGATTGCCGCGCATCGCAAAATCGGTCTGCGGCAGGTTCAGGGTATCTTTATAGTCCGTCACGGTACTCTCACTCAATCAGGTCAAAAAACGTTTCAGCTTCGCGCGGTGAAGAAGGCCCGCGCCTCGTCCGCATCGTTGAGGATCTGCGCCTTCAGTGCATCAAAAGATTCAAAGCGGCGCTCCTCGCGGATGCGGTATAAAAAATCGACATGGACATAGCGTCCGTAGATGTCGCCATTAAAGTCGAACAGGTGTACCTCCAGCAGCGAGCGGGTGCCGCTCTCATCCACTGTGGGACGGGTGCCCACATTGGCCACCCCGGCCACCGGCTCGCCGTCGACGCCCCACATCTCCACCGCGAATACCCCGTCCACCGGGGTCTTCTTGCGGTGCAGGAAGATGTTGGCGGTGGGGAACCCGATGGTACGCCCCAGCTTGTTGCCGTGAGCCACCCGGCCACACATGCGGTAGGGGCGCCCCAGCATCTGCTCGGCCTGCGCCAGCTCACCGCGCTGCAGCGCCTCACGGATGCGGGTGCTGCTCACCCGCTCCCCCCCCTGGCTAAAGGTGTGCATATTGACCACCTCGAAACCATGTTCTACCCCTGTTCTCTGTAGCATGGCAAAATCGCCCTCGCGACCTCTGCCGAAGCGAAAGTCATCACCCACCACCAGGTAGCGGATCCCGAGGCCATCGAGCAACACTCGCTGAATGAACGCCTCGGCACTCAGCTCGGCCAATGCGTCGTTAAACTGCAGCGCCAGTACCCGGTCCACCGAAAAGCGGCGCAGCGCCCGCAGCTTCTCGCGAAAACGGGTCAGCCGCGGCGGGATATCGCCACTGTTAAAGTACTCCTGAGGCTGCGGCTCAAAGGTGAGTACCAACGCAGGTACGCCGAATTCGCCAGCCTTCTCCGCCAGTTGACCCAGTACTGCCTGATGGCCAAGGTGCACCCCATCAAAATTACCGATGGTGGCGACACACCCCCGGTGGTGAGGGCGCAAATTGTGTAGACCGCGGATTAGTTCCATGCAGGCAGTAACAGTTGTCCGAAAAAGTGCGGATTATAACCCGATCATTCAATGATATTCAGCGATTTATCCGCCTCTTCCGAGCAACATGCGCGGCCGCACCCCCACCAGCCAGAGGGCGGAAAAATAGAGCACACCACCAAGGGTGACCAGTGCAGCAAGATGCCAGGCCCGCTCCACCGCCCCCCAGGCGAGCCACTCATGCATTGGGCCACGTAGCCACCATAACGGCAGAGACATCACCAGGTTGGCGAAGAGCAGACGCAGGGTGAAGCCCACCCACCCGGGCTGGGCGATGAAGACCCCCTGTTTTAGCAGTCCACGGAACAGTAGGCCGGCGTTAATAAAAGCGGCCAGACCGGTCGCCAGGGCGAGGCCCGCGTGGGGCCCCTCTATGCCCGCCATCGCCATCGGCACCACGAAGAGGAGATTGAGCGCCATGTTGGCCCCCATGGCGATAATACCGATGCGCACCGGAGTTTTCGTATCCTGGCGGGCGAAGTAACCGGGGGCGAGGACCTTCACCAGCATGAAGCCAAGCAGCCCCAGGCCGTAGGCCATCAGGCTGAGTGACGCCATCTCCACACTGTGCCCACTGAACTCACCGTATTGAAACAAGGTGGCGAGTATCGGCGCGGCGAGGAGGATCAGCCCAAGTGCCGCCGGTGCGCCGATGAGAAAGACCCAACGCAATCCCCAATCGAGGGTTCGGCTAAAGGCCTCCGGGTCAGCTGCGGCGTGCTTTTTGGAAAGGTTTGGCAGGATCACAGTGGCCAGGGCGATGCCAAAAACCCCCAGCGGGAACTCTACCAGACGGTCCGAGTAGTAGAGCCAGGAGACACTACCGCTGACCAGAAAGGAGGCGATGATGGTGTCGAGTAGCAGGTTAATCTGCGCTACCGAAGAGCCGAAGATGGCAGGAATCATTAATTTGATAATCCGGCGTACCCCCTCATCGTGCCAGCCCCAGCGTGGCATCGGCAGCAAACCTAATCGCTTTAGCGAGGGGAACTGGAACAATAGCTGCACGAAACCTGCAATAAAAACGCCCCAGGCCAGGCCGATCACCCCCGGCTCAAACAGTGGCCCGAGATAGAAGGCGGCAGCGATGAGCGAGATATTGAGCCACACCGGGGTCACCGCCGGTATCGCAAATCGGCCATAGGTGTTGAGAATCCCCCCCGCCAGGGCAGTCAGCGAGATCAGTAGCAGATAGGGGAAGGTGATACGTAACATATCAGCGGCAAGGGTGAATATCTCGGGGCTCTCTGTGCGCCATCCGGGTGCGAACAGGGTAGTCAGCAGCGGCGAGAAAATCATCGCCAACAGTGTCAGCAGCAACAGAATTCCCCCCAGTGTGCCGCTGACACTAGCCACCAGCAATCGTACCTCTGCCTCACTACGCCGTGTTTTATACTCGGAGAGAATTGGCACGAATGCCTGGGAGAAAGCCCCCTCGGCAAAGAGACGACGCAGGAAGTTGGGGATCTTGAAGGCGACGAAGAAGGCATCCGTGGCCGCCCCTGCACCAAACAGGTTGGCAAAGACAATATCCCGCAAAAAGCCGAGCACCCGTGAGACCATGGTCAGGCCGCTCACCGTGGCCGTCGATTTTAGAAGGTGCAAACTCATGAAGGTCTATATTTTCTGTAGCTTCGCTGGATTGGTGCGCGCATAATAGCGCGCCAGACGGAGAGCAGCCATGGCTATGGCTATTCGAGGCAAAACCGTTGACAATCGTGGGCCGAACATGCATAGTATGCGCCCCTTGAACGTTAGGATTTTTTTGGAGTAAGAACCTTGGCCAATTCACCACAAGCCAAAAAGCGCGCCCGCCAGGCGGACAAGCGTCGTCTTAACAACGCCTCGCAGCGTTCTACCATGCGTAGCGCCGTGAAGAAGGTTACCGCTGCCATCAATGGTGGTGACAAGGCCGCTGCCGAAGCCGCATACAAGAGCGCCGTTTCAAAGCTCGACTCCAGTGCTGGCAAGGGTCTGGTACACAAGAACGCCGCTGCCCGTCAGAAGAGCCGCCTTAACACCCGCATCCGCGCCATGGCATAAGCGCCAGATGCGATGCATGAAAAAGCCGCTCATTGAGCGGCTTTTTTATTGCCCGGCGAAAACCGGCAATCAACAAAGAATCAGATTATCCCGGTTAATCAACTCCGGCTCATCCACATAGCCGAGTAACGCCTCGATGCGATTACTGGGCTCTCCAAGAATCCGCTGTGTCTCCTGGGCGCTGTAGTTGACCAGACCACGGGCTATCTCTTTACCCGCCTCATCGACACAGGTCACCATCTCGCCACGCAGGAAGTTACCCTTCACCCCTTTCACCCCAACAGGTAGCAGGCTCTTGCCCGACTCGCGTAACACCCGCACCGCCCCGGCATCGAGGGTAAGTGTACCGCGGACTTGCAGGTGCCCGGCCAGCCACTGTTTGCGCGCGGCAATCGGCTGCTGGTCAGGGAGGAACAGAGTGCCCAGTTGTTCGCCGGCGGCGAGGCGTAACAGTACGTTATCCTCCCGGCCGGCGGCGATCACCGTGGCACTGCCAGAGCGCGCGGCAAGGCGTGCCGCTCGCACCTTGGTCAGCATGCCACCGCGCCCCAGGGCACCACCGCTGCCACCGGCCATCTCCTCAAGTCCCGGTGCATTGGCGGAGGTCTCGTGGAGAAGCTTTGCATCCGGGTGTTGCCGCGGATCCCTGTCGCACATCCCCGCCTGGTCGGTGAGGATCACCAGCAGTTCCGCCTCCAGCAGGTTTGCCACCAGAGCGCCGAGGGTATCGTTGTCACCGAAGCGGATCTCATCGGTTACCACTGTATCGTTCTCATTGATGATCGGTACCACCCCAAGGTCTAGCAGGGTCCGCAGGGTGGAGCGAGCATTAAGATAGCGGCCCCGATTGGAGAGGTCGTCGTGGGTTAACAGCACCTGGGCGGTGTGCATATCATGTCGCTGAAAGCAGCTCTCATAGGTCTGTACCAACCCCATCTGGCCGACGGCCGCCGCGGCCTGCAGCTCGTGCAGGGCACTGGGGCGTTTGCCCCAGCCAAGTCGGCTCATCCCTTCAGCCACCGCACCGGAGGAGACCAGGATCAGCTCATATCCCTGTCGACGCAGTGCGGCGAGCTGCTCTACCCAGTTTGCGATACCCTGCTGATTGAGTCCTCGACCGTCGTTGGTTAAGAGGGCGCTGCCGATCTTAACGACCCAGCGTCTACTCCTGATGATCTGTTGGCGTGTTGTCATGGGGCGAAAAATAGCGGAAACGATGGGCGGAGAAAAGAACTATTCTTCCTCGCTCTGAGCTTCACGCTGCTCCTCCATGTATTTCATGATCTCCTGGGTGAGGCGCTCGGTCCCCTGCTTGCTAATCGCCGCGATGCGATAGACCGGCCCCTGCCAGTCGAGGCGTGCGATGATATCGTCACACACCGCCTCGCGCTCCTCCTCGGGCAGGAGGTCGAGCTTGTTGAGTACCAGCCAGCGATCGCGTCTCGCCAACTCGTCACTGAACTTGGCCAGCTCTTTTTCGATGGTACGTACCGACTCTACCGGGTCGCTGCCATCGAAGGGGGCAACATCGACCAGGTGTAACAACAACAATGTACGGGAGATGTGTTTGAGGAACTGGATGCCGAGCCCGGCACCCTCCGCCGCCCCCTCGATTACCCCCGGGATATCGGCCACCACGAAGCTACGGTGGGTCTCCACACTTACCACGCCGAGATTAGGATAGAGGGTAGTAAAGGGGTAGTCGGCCACCTTGGGGCGGGCGGCGGAGACGGCACGGATAAAGGTCGATTTGCCGGCATTGGGCAGCCCGAGCAGCCCCACATCGGCCAGTACCTTAAGCTCCAGGCGCAGGTTGCGCACCTCGCCCGGGGTACCGGGGCTGGACTGGCGCGGGGCACGGTTGACGCTCGACTTGTAACGGGTATTGCCAAGGCCGTGAAAACCGCCCTGAGCAATCTTCACCCGCTGGCCAATCTCGGTGAGGTCCGCCAGCACCTCCTCGGTCTCCTCATCGGTGACAATGGTACCCACCGGCAGCTGAATAGTGAGGTCATCCCCTCCCTTGCCGGTCATATTGCGTCCCATCCCCTGCTGGCCATTCTCGGCCTTGAAGAACTTGGTAAAACGCAGATCCATCAGGGTATTAAGATTACCGTCGGCCTCGACGAAGACGCTGCCACCATCACCGCCGTCACCCCCGTCGGGGCCGCCGAAGGGGATGTACTTCTCACGGCGGAAACTGACACAGCCATTACCGCCCTTGCCTGCCTCTACCTTGATTCGTGCTTCGTCGACAAACTTCATTTGTAATACCCGTTGCTAAAACGCAAAAACCCCGCCTTGTGGGGCGGGGTCTGCTCAAGCCCTCAGGGCGCAATCCTTAAGCGGGGATAACGCTTACGAATTTGCGGTTTCTGGGGCCCTTGATCTCGAACACAACGACGCCATCAGCGGTGGCGAACAGGGTGTGGTCGTGGCCACAACCAACGTTGTTACCGGCGTGCATCTTGGTACCGCGCTGGCGCACGATGATGTTACCGGCAACCACGGTCTGGCCACCGAAGACCTTGACACCAAGGCGTTTACTTTCCGAATCGCGGCCGTTACGTGTACTACCGCCTGCTTTTTTATGAGCCATTCTTCTCTACCTCTAATCCGAATTAAGCGCTGATACCGGTGATCTGCAGCTCAGTATAGTACTGGCGGTGCCCCTGGCGCTTCATGTGATGCTTGCGACGACGGAACTTGATGATGGTCACCTTGTCGTCACGACCATGGCTTTTGACAGTAGCCGTTACCTTGCCACCCTCAACAAAGGGTGCACCAATCTTGATCTCTTCGCCGTTGGCAACCATCAGTACATCAGAAAGATTCAGGCTCGCACCCACCTCTTCCTCGATCTTCTCAACGCGCAGGGTCTGGCCCTCGGTTACACGATACTGTTTGCCACCGGTCTTGATTACCGCGTACATTGCCGCTTCTCCAAATACAAATACAGGGTTTCGTTGAACGAAAGACGGGCGATTTTAGCGGCTTGCCCCCCTCAGGTCAATCACCTATCACCCCATTATTTATCATTTCAACCTTGACAGTTGCCCGCCCGCTACCTAGCATTCCGACTCTTTGATCTTAATACTGCCCATCACCGCATGGATATCCAGCAACTCTACAATCTGGTCGCCGAGGAGAGAGAGGCCGTCGATGCGATTATTCGCCAGCGCCTCCACTCCGATGTGATGCTGATCAATCAGGTCAGCGAATACATCATCAATAGTGGCGGCAAGCGACTACGCCCCATTCTGGTGCTGCTCAGTGCCGGGGCGTTCGGCTATCAGGGCCGTCACCACCACGAGCTGGCGGCGGTGGTGGAGTTCATCCATACCGCTACCCTGTTACATGACGATGTGGTAGATGACTCCGAGATGCGTCGTGGAAAGGAGACTGCCAACAACGTCTGGGGTAATGCTGCGAGCGTGCTAGTGGGAGATTTCCTCTATTCGCGCGCCTTCCAGATGATGGTCGGCGTACAGAACATGCAGGTAATGGAGATCATCTCCGAGGCGACCAACATCATCGCCGAAGGAGAGGTGATGCAACTGCTCAATGTCCATAATGCCGATCTCGACGAGGCGGGTTATCTGGAGGTGATCCGCTATAAGACGGCCAAGCTATTTGAGTCAGCGGCCCAACTTGGGGCTGTGATCACTAACCGCACGCCTGAGGAAGAGATGGCGATGGCTCGTTACGGCATGCACCTTGGAACCGCATTTCAACTGGTAGACGATGTGCTCGACTATTCGGCGAGCAGTAACGAGCTGGGAAAGAATATCGGCGACGACCTGGCCGAGGGAAAACCGACACTTCCCCTCATCTATGCCATTAACCACGGCAGCCCAGAGCAGGCGGCAATGGTACGTAACGCGGTTGAGCAGGGAGGGATCGACCGGATAGAGGAGATCCGACAGGCCATTGAATCCGTTGGGGCCATCGCGTACACTGCGCGCTCTGCTCGGGAGGAGGCCGACAGGGCTATCGCGGCACTGTCGGTGATCGAGGATTCACCCTACAAAGAGGCCCTCATCACCCTGGCCAACTACTCAGTAGATCGCAGTTTCTAGGACTTTCTCATCGGCGTGTAGCGCAGCCTGGTAGCGCACTTCCTTCGGGAGGAAGGGGTCGGAGGTTCGAATCCTCTCACGCCGACCAAATTCCCTCCCTTAGAGAATAAGAATCAGAATAATGATGATCAGCAGCAGCTCAAGCGTGCCAACCCCGGCACCAGCGGGTAACTGCTCGATCTGACCATTGAGCTGTACCAGCTCCTCCACCGTCATCTGGTCGACACGAGCCAGAGCATTGGCAGGGTCTACCCCCATCGCTACCAGTTGTTGCTGAACGTCCTGTCGCTCCAGCATCTCAACCAGTTGCTGACGCTGTGGTCCTGCCATTGCGTCATCGGTGCTCACCATCGCAGCCTGAACAGGCGACAAGGCCAAAAACACCATCCCCAGCATAGAGAGCAACCACCCCATCTTTTTTACTATTGTCATAGCCAACTCCTCAATAAATAAAGCCAGTCGCTTTGTATATGGAATTACCGCCGGACTGACACGCTGCGTCACTGAAAGATACCCGATCCTCTCTGCACTGACAAAGGTGTTGGTGTGCATCAATGCACAAAAGGATGCGCATTAGAATTAGGAAGGGGGCGTACATCGCCCCCTTCTCATCACCACACTTTGACCATCCCCCGCTAGAAGGGAATATCGTCATCAAAGTCATCAAAATTGCTCCCCCCTGCCGGTGCAGCGGCTGGTGCTCCACCACCCTGAGGCGCAGACTGCTGACCACCAAAGCTTCCGCCCTGACTCGGTGCAAAATCGGCGCTACCACCACGGCCACCGAGCATCTGCATCTCGTTGGCGACGATCTCGGTGGTGTAGCGATCCTGACCATTATTATCCTGCCACTTGCGGGTCTGTAGCTTGCCTTCGATGTAGACCTGGCTGCCCTTCTTCAGGTACTCGCCGGCGATCTCGCCGAGGCGGTTGAACAGCACCACGCGATGCCATTCGGTCTTCTCCTGCTTCTGCCCACTCTGCTTGTCGGTCCACTGTTCGCTGGTGGCGATGGTGATGTTGGCGATAGCACCGCCGCTGGCGCTGTAGCGCACCTCGGGGTCTTTACCAAGATTGCCCACCAGAATGACCTTGTTAATTCCTCTTGCCATTGTCTCTTCCCCTACCCTCTACTCTTCTGTCTTTAGCCACTAATATTCAAATCGCAGCCTCTCCCTGCTAGCGCCATTCTATACCGATCTAGGCCTGATTTTCACTCACCATGTAGCATTCAAGAACCTCCATATCAATCACCTTCCTGTCGACCTTCATGTAAGCAACACCGTCATCGGTACAGACATAGGCCTCTTCCACCCCGTCGATCGCCAGCAGCTTCTGGGCCAGCGCACGGGCACTCTGCTCGTCCTGATCGCCAACCTGAATAAGTTCGCTGGCAAGGTAGCGTGGCTGACGCATAGTGGCTGCGGCCATGAGCCATATCAATAACATCAGGGCATTTAGCAGGAAGACACCTGTGCCATCCCAAATGCCATAAATACCACCACCTAATAGGCCACCGGCAAAGGCGCCAGTGAACTGGGAACTGGAGTAGACCCCCATCGCGGTACCCTTGCTGTCTGCGTGGGCCACCTTGCTCACCAGTGATGGGAGGGTCGCCTCCAGCAGGTTGAAGGCCGTGAAGAAGAGTAGCATCAGCAGGCCAATGGAGAGCACCGTGGCGTGAGCTGAGACAAGCAGTAACTGTCCCACCAGCAGTGCTGCGACCGCACCGACAAAGACCTGCTTCATCTTGCGCCTGGCCTCGGCGATGATGATAAAGGGCACTGCCAGTCCCATCGCCACCACCATTACTGGCAGGTAAACAAACAAGTGGTCTGCAGGGTCTAACCCTGCATCGCGTAACGCCAGCGGTAGCACGACAAAGCTGGAGGTAAGAATGAGGTGGAGCACGAAGATGCCGAGGTCCAATCGTAGCAGCTCACCGTCGCGCAACACCTCGGAGAACTTGGCAGGCACCGGCTCGGTCTCGCGGTGCAGGGAGATCTTTTTCGGGTTGGGCACCACGGCGAAGAGGATGACGATGCCTAGTAGGGCCAGCAGCGCGGTGAGCCAGAAGATACCGGAGAGGCCAATCATGTGAGCAAGCAGCGGTCCGGCCACCATCGCACCAAGGAAGGAGAAACCGATGGTCATGCCGATCACCGCCATCGCCTTGCTACGGTGGTCCTCACGGGTCAGATCCGCCACTAGAGCCATCACCGCCGCCGCCACCGCACCTGCCCCCTGCAAAGCTCGACCGATGATCACCCCATGAATGGTATCGGCCTGCGCCGCCACCACACTACCGACGGCAAAGATCAAAAGCCCGACCGCAATCACCGGCTTGCGGCCAATACGGTCTGATGCCATACCAAACGGGATCTGCAGCATCGCCTGGGTCAGGCCATAGACACCGATGGCAATACCGACCAGTAGTGGTGTCACCCCATCCAGATGCTCTGCATAGAGGGCAAACACCGGCAGGATCATAAAGAGACCCAGCATGCGCAGGGCAAAGATTGAGGCCAAAGAGAGGGCGGCACGACGCTCAATGGGCGTCATCTTAACTGGTGACATCTGTTCTTTATTCCGGGAAAAGAGACCCTGCAGCTGGCAGGATTACCTTTGCGTCGTTGTCGGGAAAGGCCGTATAGTAGCAGGTTCGATTTACCGCCGCACATAGCTAAATGGATACGATCAAACTTCGTGGTGCCCGCACCCACAACCTTAAGAACATCGACCTCGATCTGCCGCGTGACAAACTGATCGTGATCACCGGGCTCTCCGGCTCAGGTAAGTCCTCACTCGCCTTCGATACTATCTATGCCGAGGGACAGCGCCGCTACGTCGAGTCGCTCTCCAGCTACGCGCGGCAGTTTCTATCGATGATGGAGAAGCCGGATATCGACCACATCGAGGGGCTCTCCCCCGCCATCTCCATTGAACAGAAGTCGACCTCCCACAACCCGCGCTCCACCGTCGGTACGGTAACCGAGATCTACGACTACCTGCGCCTCCTCTTTGCCCGCGCCGGTGAACCCCACTGCCCGGAGCACGATACGGTGTTACAGGCGCAGACAGTAAGCGAGATGGTAGACCAGGTGCTGGCGCTTCCCGAGGAGAGCAAGCTGATGTTGCTCGCACCGGTGGTACAGGCAAGAAAGGGGGAACACCTGCAGGTTTTCGACGAACTGCGTGCCGCCGGTTTCGTACGTGCCCGGGTCAATGGCGAAGTCATTGAGCTGGACGATGCCCCGGCGCTGGAACTCCGCAAGAAGCACACCATCGAGGTGGTGGTGGACCGTTTCAAGGTGCGGGAGGATATCAAACAGCGCCTCGCTGACTCCTTCGAGACGGCACTCAACCTGGCCGACGGCCTTGCTCGTATCGCCTTTATGGATCAATCGCAGGAGGAGATTGTCTTCTCCGCCAAATACGCCTGTCCGGTATGTAACTACTCACTCCCTGAGCTTGAGCCGCGCCTCTTCTCCTTCAATAATCCTGCTGGGGCCTGCCCCAGCTGCGACGGCCTGGGACACAAGCAGTTCTTCGATCCATCACGGGTAGTAGTCCACCCGGAGCTGAGTCTGGCCGGTGGTGCAGTACGTGGCTGGGACCGTCGCAATGCCTACTACTTTCAGCTTCTCACCTCACTGGCCGATCACTACGGCTTCGATATCGACACCCCCTTCGCCGAGCTGGCGCCGCAGGTCCGCGACACTATCCTCAGCGGCAGTGGCAAGGAGGAGATCGCCTTCCACTACCATGGCGGTCGTGCCGGCCCGGTGATCAAGGAGCACCCTTTCGAGGGGGTGCTGCCCAATATGGAGCGGCGCTACCGCGAGACCGACTCTAGTGCAGTACGCGAGGAGCTGGCCAAATATCTCAGCCAGCACGCCTGCCCCGACTGTGGCGGCTCACGCCTCAACATCGGGGCACGCCATGTTTTCGTTGCTGGCCACACCCTGCCCGAGTTGAGTCGCCTGCCTGTGGGGCGGGCACGCGACTACTTCCACAATCTCTCTCTGCCCGGCTGGCGTGGAGAGATCGCCTCCAGGGTGGTGAAAGAGATCGACGAACGACTTACCTTCCTGGTCAATGTGGGGCTCGACTACCTCAGCCTGGAGCGTAGCGCCGATACCCTCTCCGGAGGTGAGGCACAGAGAATCCGTCTCGCCAGTCAGATCGGAGCCGGGCTGGTCGGCGTGATGTACATCCTCGATGAGCCCTCTATCGGCCTGCATCAGCGCGACAACGAGCGGCTGCTCGCCACCCTCTTTCGCCTGCGCGATATGGGCAACACCGTGATCGTGGTGGAGCACGATGAGGATGCGATCCGCGCCGCCGACCACGTGGTCGACATCGGCCCCGGTGCCGGTACTCACGGTGGTGAGATCATCGCCCAGGGGACACCTGCGGAGGTAATGGCGAATGATCGCTCACTCACCGGTCAGTATCTCACCGGCAAACACTCCATCGCGATACCACCTCAACGCACCCCTAATGATAGAAATCGTCAGTTGAAGATCCGCGGTGCCGCTGGAAACAATCTCAAGGGGGTCAACGTCGATATCCCGCTAGGGCTGATGAGCTGTGTCACCGGCGTCTCCGGCTCCGGCAAGTCGACCCTGATCAACGACACCCTCTACCGTCACGCCGCGATCGAAATCAACCGGGCCGGTGAGGAACCGGCCCCCTGTGCCGAGATCATCGGCCTGGAGCAGTTCGACAAGGTGGTCGATATTGACCAGTCACCCATCGGTCGCACGCCACGCTCCAATCCCGCCACCTATACCGGTCTCTTTACCCCCATTCGCGAACTCTTCTCCGCCACCCAGGAGGCGCGTGCCCGCGGCTACAATCCGGGACGCTTCTCCTTCAACGTTAAGGGGGGACGCTGCGAGGCGTGCCAGGGCGACGGTCTAATCAAGGTAGAGATGCACTTTCTGCCCGATGTCTATGTTCCATGTGACGTCTGTAAGGGCAAACGCTACAACCGTGAGACACTGGAGATTAAGTACAAGGGCAAGAGCATCTATGAGGTGCTAGAGATGACGGTAGAGGAGGCACGCAGCTTTTTTGATGCGGTGCCGGTACTGGCGCGCAAACTGCAGACCCTGCTCGATGTAGGACTCAGCTACATCAGGCTGGGGCAGAGCGCCACAACCCTCTCAGGCGGCGAGGCACAACGTATCAAGCTGGCTCGTGAGCTCTCCAAACGCGACACCGGCAATACCCTCTACATCCTCGATGAACCGACCACCGGCCTCCACTTCCACGATATCAAGAAGTTGCTGGAGGTACTGCATCGGCTGCGTGACCACGGTAATACCATCGTGGTGATCGAGCACAACCTGGATGTGATCAAGACCGCCGACTGGATACTCGACATGGGGCCCGAGGGGGGTGACAAAGGAGGCAACCTGGTGATTGCCGGAACGCCGGAGGCCGTCGCAGCTTGTGGTGAGTCGCATACGGGGCGCTTCTTGGCACCCCTACTCCACAAGGGCTAGCTCATCACCGATTTTCGCCTTGAAGTGCTCATCTGCGCGCCCCTGATTAACCGCTATCTCCAGCAGACCGTTGGAGTTTTCATAGCAAAGGGGCGTACCTGTTGGGACATCAGAGAAGGTGTTCACCCATGGGATTGGCTTTGCACGATAGTAGAGGCAGGCATCCAGCTGCATCGATGCCGCGCGTATGCCGGTGAGCAAGTTGCCAAAATGATCGATGTAGATGATCTCGGACAGCTCCTCTGGCCACTGCCCCAGTCTGTCATAGGCTGGCGTAATTGCGGTGAGGGCGGAGAGATCACCCATTGCGATCATCGCCGCCACCGGGGCAAAGAGGTCACGCCCGTGGAAACTGCTGGAGAGTCGCTCTGGTCGCCAGTCGATACGCCACAACTCCGCCCGCTCGGCACGACGGCAAACGATATCGAACAGACCGTTATCGGGGCCGACGAACCACCTGCCATCGGCCTTTAGCGCAACCGGTTGTCGCTGCTGGCTGCCAACCCCGGGGTCGACTACCCCGAGAAAGACCGTGCCTTCAGTAAGTCCCTCGCTATAGGCAGCGAGCAGGTAAGCATTGGCGCGAATATTGTGCACTGGGGCGTCGGCGAAGAGGTCGATAACGGGAAGGCCGGGGGCTCTTTTGTAAAGCACCGCCTTCAACTGTCCCACATAGGGGCCGCTCAAGCCAAAATCGGTAAACAGTACAATCATGCCAACTCCTCAAAACACAAAAAGCCGGGCAAGCCCGGCTTTTATGATGAATAAGCGCGTTGCTTACTCCTCGGTAGCGGCCTCTTCGATCACCTCTTCGGCCTCGACCGGACGGTCTACCAGCTCAACATAGGCCATCGGTGCGTTGTCGCCGGCACGGAAACCGCACTTGAGGATACGCAGATAACCGCCCTGACGCTCCTGGTAACGCGGACCCAGCTCGTTGAACAGCTTGGTAACCATCTCGCGGTCGCGCACACGGGCAAAGGCGAGACGACGGTTGGCTACGCTGTCCTTTTTCGCCATTGTGATGAGCGGCTCGGCAACGCGACGCAGCTCCTTGGCCTTAGGCAGGGTGGTCTTGATCAGCTCATGACGAAACAGCGAGGAGGCCATGTTACGGAACATGGCCTTGCGGCTGCTGCTGTTACGGTTCAGTTGGCGACCGGATTGACGATGACGCATGGGAGTGTTCCTTAAAAATACCGTTAGTACATGTTACCAGGAGAGCCTAGGCAATGGCCGAGGCGTCATCCGATTTCAGGCTGGCAGGTGGCCAGTTCTCCAGGCGCATACCCAGAGAGAGGCCGCGTGATGCTAGCACGTCTTTAATTTCAGTTAGCGACTTCTTACCCAGGTTCGGGGTCTTCAGCAGCTCTACCTCGGTACGCTGAATCAGGTCACCAATGTAGTAGATGTTTTCCGCCTTGAGGCAGTTGGCCGATCGAACGGTCAGCTCCAGGTCATCGACCGGGCGGAGCAGGATCGGGTCGATCTCCGGCTCTGCGCTCTTCTGTACAGACTGCTCTTTGCCTTGCAGATCAACGAAGGTTGAGAGCTGATCCTGCAGAATGGTAGCGGCACGACGAATCGCATCATCGGGTTCTATAGTGCCGTTGGTGTCGATCTCGATCACCAGCTTATCAAGGTCGGTGCGCTGCTCAACACGGGCACTCTCTACAGAATAGGCCACACGGCTTACCGGGCTGAAAGAGGCATCGATCTGCAGGGTACCAATCGACCGAGTCTCTTCATCCGCGTTAAAGCGGGTATTGGCCGGCTGATAACCACGGCCCGACTCGATCTTCAGCGTCATGTTCAACTCACCATCTTTGGTGAGATTGGCGATCACGTGATCTGGGTTCATGATCTCAACATCGTGATCCAGAGTGATGTCACCTGCTGTAACTGGGCCCGGCCCCTTCTTACTCAGCTGCAGAGTACTGGAAGAGCGCTCATTCATACGAATCGATACACCCTTGAGGTTTAGCAGGATATCGATAATATCCTCCTGCACACCCTCCATCGCAGTGTACTCGTGGAGTACGCCGTCGATAGATACCTCGGTGATCGCGCTACCCACCATAGAGGAGAGCAGAATGCGACGCAACGCATTGCCAAGGGTATGACCAAAGCCACGCTCCAGCGGCTCAAGGGTCACCCTGGCGCAGGTGTCGCTAATCTTCTGGACACCTACCAATCGAGGCTTAAGCAGTTCCAAACCTGTGCCTTGCATGAAAATTCCTCTCTACACTATCGGTTCACACCGACAATCTGCGCAGCATCAGCTGCGCATATTCGATTACTTGGAGTACAGTTCGACGATGAGCTGCTCGTTGATATCACTTGAGAGCTCACTGCGCTCAGGAACCGCCTTGAAGGTGCCTGAAAATTTCTTCGCATCTACATCCAGCCACTCGGCAACGCCGTGCTGCTGGGAGAAGTCTACTGCAGCCTTAACGCGCAGTTGCTCTTTTGCCTTGTCCGCTACGGCTACAACATCACCGGCCTTAACCTGATATGAAGGGATATTTACCTTCTGGCCATTTACAGTGATGCCGTTGTGACGAACCAGCTGACGCGCCTCGGTACGAGAGACGCCGAAACCCATGCGGAAAACGACGTTATCAAGACGCGCCTCCAGCAGTTGCAGCAGGTTCTCACCGGTGGAGCCCTTACGACGGTCCGCTTCTTTATAGTAACTGCGGAACTGACCCTCCAGAACGCCGTAGATACGACGCACCTTCTGCTTCTCACGCAGCTGACCTGCGTAATCGGAGAGGCGGGTACGACGCTGTCCGTGCTGCCCCGGAGGGAACGGACGGTTCTCAATCGCACACTTGGCGGTGTAACACTTCTCGCCCTTGAGGAACAGCTTCTGGCCCTCACGACGGCAGAGACGACACTTTGATCCGATATACCTTGCCATTTTCTATGCCCTGTTACTTAAACGCGACGCTTCTTGGGGGGACGACAGCCGTTATGCGGAATCGGTGTCACGTCGGTGATATTGGTGATCTTGAACCCCAGATTGTTCAGGGCACGTACGGCAGACTCGCGACCCGGGCCAGGACCCTTAACGCAGACTTCCACATTCTTCATGCCGAACTCCTGCGCTACAGCGCCAGCCTTCTCGGCGGCAACCTGAGCAGCAAACGGGGTGCTCTTGCGTGAGCCGCGGAAGCCGGAGCCACCCGCAGTCGCCCAGCACAGGGCATTACCCTGACGGTCGGTGATAGTGATGATGGTGTTGTTAAAAGAGGCGTGGACGTGTGCTACACCGTCTACAACATTCTTTTTCACCTTCTTACGGGTGCGAGTGCTCGCTTTTGCCATAACCTGCTTCCTAAATAACTGCTTTTAAATCAAGCGTTTATTTCTTGATCGGACGACGCGGACCTTTACGGGTACGCGCATTAGTTTTAGTACGCTGACCACGAAGTGGCAGACCACGGCGGTGACGAATGCCGCGATAGCAACCCAGATCCATCAGACGTTTAATATTCATGGAGACTTCACGACGGAGGTCACCCTCAACGGTGAACTTGGCCACTTCGGTACGAAGTGCCTCTACCTCAGCCTCAGACAGAGCCTTAACTGCCACATCAGGTTTAATACCTGATGCAGTGCAGATCTGCTTTGCACGGGTAGAACCGATACCGTAAATTGCCTGCAGGGCGATAACGGTATGCTTGTTCACCGGAATGTTGATACCAGCAATACGGGCCATGTAGCCACTCCCTAATTCACAACAGCACAAACGCATGACGCGCTGTGAAAACGCGCCATACTATAGCCAAACGATGAATTGATCAAGCCCAGATTTTCGGCCGCAACCGAAAAACCCGGACACTAAATTAACCCTGACGCTGCTTATGGCGAGCGTCAGAAGAACAGATCACACGCACGCTACCATTGCGGCGGATGATTTTGCAGTTTCTGCAAATCTTCTTTACTGAGGCACGAACTTTCATTCTCTTACTCTCCGAAAAATAGCTGTTACAACCTCAGGTTATAGACCTGAACGACCGTAACCCTTTAAATTTGCCTTCTTCATCAGGCTATCATACTGATGTGACATCAGATGGGCCTGAATCTGCGCCATAAAGTCCATCACCACCACTACGATAATCAGCAACGAAGTCCCACCGAAATAAAACGGCACATTCCAATAAAGAATTAGAAACTCTGGAATAAGACAGATTGCTGTCACATAGACCGCTCCAGCAAGTGTCAAACGGCCCAGAATTTTATCGATATATCTGGCAGTCTGCTCACCTGGGCGAATTCCCGGGATAAAAGCACCCGATTTCTTCAAATTATCTGCCGTCTCCTTGGGGTTGAACATCAACGCCGTATAGAAGAAGCAGAAAAAGATTATCGCCAACGCATACATCATTACATACAGTGGTTGGCCCGGTGAGAGACTGGCCGAGATATCCTGTAACCAACCCATACCATCTGCACTGCCAAACCACCCACCCAATGTCGCCGGGAAGAGGATAATACTCGATGCAAAGATCGGCGGAATCACACCGGCCATATTCACCTTAAGCGGCAGATGGCTCGACTGTGCCGCAAACATCTTGCGACCCTGCTGACGTTTGGCGTAGTTGACGGTTATACGCCGCTGGCCACGCTCTACATAGACAACCGCCGCCGTCACCAGAATGGCAAAGAGGAACAGCACCACCACCAGCGCGCCGTTCATTTGCCCACTGGAGGCCAACTCCAGAGTTCCACCGATCGCAGAGGGCAGTCCGGCAACGATGCCTGCAAAAATAATCATCGATATACCATTACCGATTCCGCGCTCTGTCACCTGCTCACCCAGCCACATCAGGAACATAGTGCCTGTCACCAGCGTTACGACTGTGGTAAAGACAAACAGGTTCTCCTGCATGATTACCACTCCGCCCTGCTGTTTAAGCAGCATCACAGCTACACCAAACGCCTGAAATGTCGCCAGCGCTAACGTTCCATACCGAGTGTACTGCGTAATCTTGCGCTTACCTGCAGCCCCCTCCTTGTTCAGCTGTTCTAGGGTGGGCGATACCTTGGTCAGAAGCTGTACGATAATCGATGCCGAAATATAGGGCATGATACCGAGGGCAAAGACCGAAAAGCGCTCCAGCGCGCCACCAGAGAACATGTTAAACATGTCAATGATGGTACCCTTCTGCGAATCGAACAGTTTAGCCAGTGCGACCGGGTCGATCCCAGGCACCGGGATATGAGCACCGATACGAAATACCAGAAAGGCACCCAACAGGAACAGTAAACGTTGCTTCAGTTCAGTTAGTTTCCCACCACCCGCCAGGGAGCGGGCCATATCTGAAGCAGATGCACCCATTTTACTCTTCTACCTTGCCGCCAGCCGCTTCAATGGCACTCTTAGCACCGGCGGTAACACCGAGACCACGCACGGTAACAGCCTTCTCGATCTTACCTGAGGCGATAACTTTCACACGCTTGATGTCCTGACGGATCAAGTTGGCCGCCTTCAATGCTACCAGATCAATCACATCTCCCTCGCACAGTGCCAGTTCGTGGAGGCGAATCTGATCAGTAGTACGGCCTACGCGCGAAGTGAAACCCACCTTCGGCAGGCGGCGCTGCAGCGGCATCTGACCGCCCTCGAAACCGACCTTGTGAAAACCACCGGAACGAGATTTCTGACCCTTGTGTCCACGGCCAGCGGTCTTGCCCAGGCCAGAGCCAATACCACGTCCTACGCGTTTACCGCTCTTGCGAGCACCGGGTGCAGACTTGAGAGTATTGAGACGCATGTCAGTCCTCCAAAACCTTAACCATGTAGGACACCTTATTGATCATGCCGCGAGTGCATGGGGTATCCTCAACTTCGACAGTCTGGTGCATACGACGCAGCCCAAGACCTGAAACACAGGCCTTGTGCGAGGCGAGGCGTCCATTGACGCTTCGCACCAGCTTTACCTTGATCATCTTCTTCTCAGCCATGGCTTAGTCCAGAATCTCTTCTACGCTCTTACCACGCTTGGCCGCCACTTCCTCAGGAGAGGAGAGTGAGGTCAGGCCATTCATGGTGGCACGAACTACGTTAATCGGATTGCTGCTACCGATACACTTTGCCAGTACGTTATGTACGCCAGCCGCTTCAAGCACTGCACGCATCGCGCCACCGGCGATTACACCAGTACCCTCAGAGGCGGGCTGCATGTAAACCTTGGCAGCACCGTGACGTGCGGTTACCGCATATTGCAGCGAACCAGTCTTGGTAATGTGTACCTTGCGCATGTTACGACGCGCCTCTTCCATCGCCTTCTGAATCGCGGCAGGAACCTCGCGGGCTTTACCGGTACCAAAACCGACGTTACCCTCACCATCACCCACTACAGTCAGGGCAGAGAAGGAGAAGATGCGGCCACCCTTTACGGTCTTGGCAACACGATTTACACCAACCAGCTTCTCGATCAAGCCATCGGTGCTCTGTGAATTATCAAATCCAGCCATAACCTTAACCCTTAGAATTCCAGACCATTCTCGCGAGCGGCATCAGCAAGAGCCTTCACACGACCATGATATTTGTAACCTGAACGGTCAAACGCCACCTTGGTGATACCAGCGGCCTTTGCCTTCTCGGCGATTAGTTTACCGACAGCAGCAGCGGCCTCGGCGTTTCCGGTGTACTTTACACCCGACTTGACGCCTGCCTCGACGGTAGAGGCGCTAGCCAATACTTGTGAACCGGTAGGGGCGATCAGCTGTGCATAGATGTGACGCGGGGTACGATTGATACACAGACGGTGTACACCTAGCGAACGAATCTTTGCACGACCACGGGCGGCGCGACGCAAACGACTTACTTTTTTCGATTTCATCATCGGTGATAACCCTATTTCTTCTTCGCTTCCTTACGGACAATGCGCTCACCTGAGTAGCGCACACCTTTGCCCTTGTAAGGTTCCGGCGGACGATAACCGCGAACATCGGCGGCAACCTGCCCAACTTTCTGCTTGTCGATACCCCTGATCAATATCTCGGTCTGACTTGGGGTCTCACAAGTAACACCCTCGGGCATCTGATGACTGACCGGGTGCGAAAAGCCCAGTGTCAGGTTCAGCACATTACCCTGGGCCTGCGCACGATAACCAACACCTACCAGCTCCAGCTTCTTCTCAAAGCCTGCGGTAACACCAGTGATCAGGTTATTCATCATCGCACGTGTGGTACCGGTCAAAGCCAGCGCAGGCTTGCCTGCTTCACGGGGAGCAAACGCTACCGCATCGCCCTCCTGCTTGATCTCTACCAGTGCATGCACCTCATGACTGAGGTTACCCTTGGGACCTTTAACATCGATATTCTGGCCACTAACCGCAACGGTTACACCAGAGGGGATCGCAATCTCTTTCAGTACTCTAGACATCTCTCACTACCCCTTAGGCTACGGTGCAGATAACTTCACCACCGTGACCACCCTTGCGCGCAGCACGGTCGGTCATTACACCAGCGGAGGTAGAAACAATTGCGATACCGAGGCCACCAAGTACCTTGGGCAGCTCATCCTTACCCTTATAGACACGCAAACCAGGGCGGCTCACACGCTTGATCGTCTCGATCACGGGCTTGCCCTGGTAGTACTTAAGGGTAATGGTGAGCGCCGGCTTGCCATCGATATCCCCAGAAGTGAAGTCACCGATATAACCCTCGTCCTTCAGGACCTGGGCGATCGACACCTTCACCTTAGACAGAGGCATGGTTACCTCTGTCTTGTTTGCAGATAACCCGTTACGAATACGGGTAAGCATATCTGCAACAGGATCAGTCATGCTCATGCGGTTATGCTCCTAAACTATTAAATAATGTCGTTGCCGACGCTTACTACCAGCTTGCCTTACGCAGGCCGGGTACATCACCACGCATTGCAGCTTCGCGCAGCTTGTTACGGCCAAGGCCGAATTTACGATAAAAGCCGTGAGGACGACCGGTCAGGTTACAGCGGTTACGCTTGCGTACCGGACTGGAGTCACGTGGCAGCTTTTGCAGCTGAACCACCAGTGCCTCAAGTTCATCCATGCTCAACTCAGGATTCTTCATCTGGGTCTTAATAGCTGCGCGCTTGGCAGCATACTTCTTGACCAGTTTGGCGCGCTTTTTCTCACGCTCAACCATAGATACCTTAGCCATGACTACTCCTTAACCTTTGAGCGGGAAGTTGAAAGCCCGGAGCAGTGCACGGGCCTCGTCATCATTCTTCGCGGTGGTGGTAATGGTAATATCCAGTCCACGCAGCTTGTCGATCTTGTCGTAGTCAATCTCGGGGAAGATGATCTGCTCCTTCACGCCCATGCTGTAGTTACCACGACCATCAAAAGACTTGGCACTCAAACCACGGAAATCACGGATACGCGGGATCGAAACATTGACCAGGCGATCGAGAAACTCATACATACGCTCACGACGCAGGGTCACCTTACAACCAATCGGCCAACCCTCACGTATCTTGAAACCAGCTACCGACTTGCGAGCCTTGGTGATGATCGGCTTCTGACCGGCGATCTTGGTCAGATCCGCCACAGCGTGCTCCAGCACCTTCTTGTCGGCGGCGGCCTCACCCACACCCATATTCAGGGTGATCTTGGTGATGCGCGGCACCTCCATTACGTTCTCAAGCTTCAACTCTTCTTTCAGCTTGTTTACCACTTCATCGCGGTAGAAATCTTGCAGTCTAGCCATCTTCTTAACCCAACTTAAGCATCAATTGCTTCGTTATTGGACTTGAAGATACGCACCTTGCGTCCATCTTCAAGCGTCTTGATACCGACACGATCGGCCTTACCAGTAGCGGCGTTAAAGATGGCAACGTTGGAGAGATGCAGTGGCATCTCCTTCTCGACGATACCGCCAGGCGCACCCATTGCTGGGTTGGGCTTCTGGTGCTTCTTCACCATGTTAATGCCACCAACAATCACGCGATCATTCTCAATGATGACCTGATTAATAGTGCCACGCTTACCTTTATCTTTACCGGTAAGGACGATTACCTCGTCACCTTTCTTTAACTTACGCATCTTAGTCTCTCTTCGCCTTACAGCACTTCAGGTGCCAGAGAAATGATCTTCATGAAGCGATCACCACGCAGCTCACGGGTCACAGGACCAAAGATACGGGTACCGATCGGCTCCAGCTTATTGTTCAACAGCACTGCCGCATTACCGTCAAAACGGATCAGCGAACCATCGGCGCGGCGTACACCCTTACGGGTGCGAACTACAACGGCGTTGTAGACATCACCTTTTTTGACCTTACCGCGTGGGATAGCCTCTTTTACGCTAACCTTAATAATGTCACCAATACCGGCGTAACGGCGATGTGAACCGCCAAGCACCTTGATGCACTGGACAACGCGGGCTCCGCTGTTATCAGCCACATCCAGTCGTGTCTGCATCTGAATCATGGAAAAACTCTCCGCACAATCAATTAACTGGCAACAGCGCCATCTCAAGGGCGCGAGATAATACCACTAAACGACGGAAAGCCCAAGCCTTTTGTCCTGGGCTTTACGCTGTTTCCAGCAAGATAAAGTCAGCTAGTTAGCTGGCCTTCTCCAGAACCTTGACCAGACGCCAAGACTTGGATTTAGAAATAGGACGGCACTCCTCAATGGAGACCGTATCACCCATGTTGCACTCGTTCTGCTCGTCGTGTGCGTGCAGCTTGGTGGAACGTTTTACATACTTACCATAGATCGGGTGCGCCACTTTGCGCTCAACCAGGACAGTGATGGTCTTGTCCATCTTGTCGCTGATCACACGACCGATAACGGTACGAGTATTTGTGCCTTGCTCGCTCATTTTTCAGCCTTCTGGTTCAAAACGGTCTTAATGCGTGCAATGTCACGACGGACCTGACTAACACGATGGGGCTGAGCCAGCTGGCCAGTCCCCTTCTGCATACGAAGATTGAACTGCTCACGCAGTTTAGCCTTGAGCTCATTGTTCAGCTCTTCGACGCTCTTATCTTTAAGTTCACTAGCTTTCATCACAGCACCGTCCGAGTTACGAAGGTGGTTTTAACCGGTAGCTTAGCTGCTGCAAGCTTGAACGCTTCGCGCGCCAGTTCTTCCGGTACGCCCTGCATCTCATAGAGCATACGACCGGGCTGAATCTGGGCTACCCAGTACTCCACGTTACCCTTACCCTTACCCTGACGAACCTCAAGAGGCTTCTCAGTGATCGGCTTATCGGGGAAGATACGAATCCAGATCTTACCGCCACGCTTGACGTGACGGGTCATGGCACGACGTGCAGCCTCGATCTGACGAGAGGTAATACGACCGCGTTCTAGGGACTTAAGTCCGTACTCGCCGAAGCTTACCTTGTTGCCGGTCTGCGCCAGGCCGCGGTTGCGACCCTTCTGCACCTTGCGGAATTTTGTACGTTTTGGCTGAAGCATGTCTCATTTACTCCATTACTTCGCAGGCTTGTCGCCTTCGGCAGTAGCCGCGGCATCAGCTTGATCGAATACCTCGCCCTTGAAGATCCACACCTTGACACCGATGATGCCGTAGGTTGTGTTCGCTTCGGCGACGCCATAATCGATATCGGCACGCAGGGTGTGCAGCGGCACGCGGCCTTCACGAACCCACTCGTTACGTGCAATCTCTGCACCGTTAAGTCGACCACCCGCATTAATCTTCACGCCCTGTGCCCCCAGACGCATGGCGTTCTGAACCGCACGCTTGATAGCGCGGCGGAACATAATGCGCTTCTCCAGCTGCTGGGCAATGCTCTGCGCTACCAGAGTGGCGTCGAGCTCGGGCTTACGGATCTCCTCGATGTTGATGTGCACCGGCACACCCATCATCTTGGATACATCGTTGCGCAGACGCTCGATATCCTCACCCTTCTTTCCGATCACCAGGCCGGGGCGGGCACTGTGGATGGTAATACGGGCATTGTTGGCCGGGCGCTCGATCTGAATACGGCTGATAGAGGCTGCTGCCAGTTTCTTCTGCAGATACTCACGCACCTTCAGATCGGTGTGCAGATACTCCCCGTAATTCCTGGAGTCGGCGTACCACTTTGAGGTCCAGTCTTTGGTAATACCAAGACGGATACCTGTTGGATGAACTTTCTGTCCCATTTCGGCCTCTCTCTTACTTTTCGGCAACGGCCACAGTGATGTGGCTGGTACGCTTGAGAATACGGGTACCGCGACCCTTGGCACGGGCACGCATACGCTTCAGGGTTGGGCCCTGGTCGACATAGATCCGGGAGACCTTCAACTCGTCGATGTCGGCGCCATCGTTGTGTTCAGCGTTGGCGATGGCCGACTCCAGCACCTTCTTCACCAGCGCGGCGGCCTTCTTAGGGCTGAAGGCGAGGATCTGCAGGGCTTGCTCTACCGGCAGACCGCGCACCTGATCAGCGACCAGACGACACTTCTGCGCAGAGATACGGGCATATGACAGTTTGGCTGTAGTTTCCATATTCTTATCCCCTTACCTTGCCTTCTTGTCGGCAACGTGACCCTTATAGGTGCGGGTGGGAGCGAACTCACCCAGCTTGTGACCTACCATCTGCTCATTGACCAGCACAGGTACATGCTGACGGCCATTATGAACAGCGATGGTGAGCCCTACCATTTCAGGCATGATCATGGAACGACGCGACCAGGTCTTGATCGGGCGACGGTCATTGGCCTCAACGGCAGCCGTAACCTTTTTCGCCAGATGGTGGTCGATAAACGGCCCTTTCTTAATTGAGCGTGGCATCTATTTCGCCCTCTCTTACTTCTGTTTACGACGACGAACGATCATGCCGTCGGTACGCTTGTTTTTACGAGTCTTGTGACCCTTGGTCGGGACACCCCATGGGCTGACCGGGTGACGACCACCGGAGGTACGGCCCTCACCACCACCGTGCGGGTGATCAACCGGGTTCATCGCCACACCACGTACGGTAGGACGCACACCACGCCAGCGTTGTGCACCGGCCTTACCCAGCTTGGTCAGATTGTGCTCAGAGTTGCTCACCTCACCGATCACGGCACGGCAGTCTGAGAGCACCTTACGCATCTCACCAGAGCGCAGACGCAGGGTAGCGTGCGCACCTTCGCGGGCCACCAGCTGCGCGGAGGCACCAGCACTACGCGCCAGCTGCGCACCCTTACCGGGCTTCAGCTCGATACAGTGAACGGTGCTACCCACCGGAACATCACGCAGCGACATGCAGTTACCGGCTTTGATTGCAGAACCGGAGCCACTCATCACCTCATCGCCAGCGGAGATACCCTTGGGGGCGATGATGTAGCGGCGCTCACCGTCCAGGTACTTGATCAGGGCGATGTTGGCTGTGCGGTTCGGATCATATTCCAGACGCTCAACGATACCGGTGATACCGTCCTTATTACGTTTGAAGTCGATCACACGGTAGTGCTGCTTGTGACCACCGCCCTTGTGACGGGTGGTGATACGACCGTTGTTATTACGACCACCGCTCTTGCTCTTCTTCTCTACCAGAGGAGCGTGCGGGGCACCCTTGTGAAGCTCGGGGTTGACCACTCTGACAACAAAGCGGCGACCTGGAGACGTCGGTTTCAGTTTAACTACTGGCATCGGTCGTTCCCTTATTCTGCACCACCGAGGAGGTCAATTTCCTGACCTGCCTGCAGTGAGATATAAGCCTTCTTCCAATCGCTACGACGGCCCATCTTCTGGCCGAAGCGCTTGGTCTTGCCCTTCATATTGGCAACGTTCACCGCATCCACCTTGACGTTGAACAGCAGCTCAACGGCAGCCTTAATCTCAGGCTTGGTGGCATCGGTGGTTACCTTGAATACATACTGGTTGTTCATTTCGGCCGCTACGCTGCTCTTCTCGGAGATCAGCGGGGCAACCAGAACCTTCATCAGGCGCTCTTCATTCATGCCAGCATCTCCTCCAGAGCAGAAACCGCTTCAACGGTCATGATGACCTTCTCGAAACGCACCAGGCTAACCGGGTCAACGCGCTTCGCCTCGACCACATCAACGTGCGGCAGATTGCGAGCAGAGAGGAACAGATTGTCATCGACACTGCCAGTGACGATCAGCGCATTGGTGCTACCCATCGCCTTGAGCTTCTCTGCCAGTTGTTTGGTTTTGGGCGCATCGACGGCAAATTTGTCGACTACCATCAGACGCTCCTGGCGCACCAGCTCAGAGAGAATCGAGCGGATAGCCGCACGATACATCTTCTTGTTCACCTTCTGCTCATAGCTACGTGGCTCGGCAGCAAAGGTCTTACCACCTGAACGCCACAGTGGGCTACGGATGGTACCGGCACGCGCGCGGCCGGTGCCCTTCTGGCGGAACGGCTTGGCACCGCCACCGCTTACGGCAGAGCGACTCTTCTGCGCCTTGGTACCGGCACGAGCGGCCGCCATATATGCGGTAACCACCTGGTGTACCAGCGTCTCGTTAAAGTCACGACCGAAGTTGCCGTCAGAGAGCTCTACGCTACTCTTGGAGGCACGACCTGTCGCAGTTGTCAGCTTTAATTCCATCGTCATACCCCCTTACTTCTTGCTCTTCACGGCGGGCAGAACGACAACATCGTTACCCTTAGAGCCGGGTACTGCACCCTTGATCAGGAGCAGATTGCGCTCGACATCGACGCGAACGACTTCAAGATTCTGTGCGGTACGTTGCTTGTTACCCATATGGCCACCCATCTTCTTGCCCTTGAATACACGACCGGGGGTCTGGTTCTGACCAATTGAACCGGGGGCGCGGTGGGAGAGTGAGTTACCGTGGGTGGCGTCCTGAGTGCGGAAGTTGTGGCGCTTTATAACACCGGCAAAACCCTTACCGATAGTCGTACCGCGCACATCAACGATCTGGCCATCTGCAAAGATGTCGACCTTGATCTCAGCACCAGCCTCGAGACCTTCGCCTTCACCATCTGCCAGACGGAACTCCATAACAGTCCGACCTGCCTCTACACCCGCTTTGGCGAAATGACCTGCCATCGGTTTGGAGACACGGTTCGTACGACGACTGCCGACAGTCACCTGCAGGGCGTTGTAGCCGTCACTGTCCACAGTCTTTACCTGTGAAACACGATTTGGCTCAACCTCTACAACAGTCACCGGGACAGAGACACCATCTTCAGTGAAGACGCGTGTCATGCCGCATTTGCGACCAATAACACCTATTGCCATTATTCTGACCTCTATATCACACCGATTGCGATTGACCGGTGCTAAAAATCAACCGCCCCGACCGGATCGGCCGGGGCGGTCACCATAAAAAAGGACGCGTATCTTACTGCAATTTAATCTGGACGTCGACCCCTGCGGCCAAATCCAGTTTCATCAGTGCATCGACCGTCTTGTCAGTCGGGTCGACGATGTCCATCAGACGCTTGTGGGTACGCAGCTCATACTGATCACGTGCGTCCTTGTTGACGTGCGGTGAAATCAGTACGGTAAAGCGCTCCTTCTTGGTGGGAAGGGGGATCGGGCCCTTGACCTGGGCACCGGTACGCTTTGCGGTCTCTACAATCTCACGGGCTGACTGATCGATCAGGCGATGATCAAAGGCCTTGAGACGGATACGAATTTGCTGATTTGCCATAATTAATTACTCAATAATCTTGGAAACAACACCGGCGCCAACAGTACGACCACCCTCACGGATAGCAAAACGCAGACCCTCTTCCATCGCGATAGGTGCGATCAGGCTTACGGTCA
>Ga0224501_10000356_pt1 | contig 39049 bp, 33 predicted proteins | sample SF_Oct11_sed_USG_4_FD_169105 | JGI IMG/M metagenome (GOLD analysis project Ga0224501, IMG submission 169105) | Sediment microbial communities from San Francisco Bay, California, United States - SF_Oct11_sed_USGS_8_1 | ecosystem: Environmental > Aquatic > Marine > Sediment | place: USA... | reverse complement strand
ACCATGAAGTTGGGTAGATTTTTTTTGCAGTGTGTAGTCAGCTCGTTTTCATCAAAAGAGCTGTCCTCCAGGGGTACCACAATCAATACGATGGCCTGTCCCAATTCCGGGTGAGGAATACCCAGGGCGATTACCTCGGAGACCAGTCCTGTTTTATAGATCTCTTCCTCAATTTCCGTGGGACTGACGCGGTAGCCTGAGGTCTTGATCATCTCATCGGTTCGGCCTACAAAATAGAGAAAACCGTCTTCATCTTTTTTAACGGTATCTCCGGACCACACCGCCATTTCAGTGAGCTGAATACCCGATTCGCTGTTGGGTGCGGGCTTGAATCGAATCGCCGTCTTCTCCGGATCGTTCCAGTATCCCATGGACACAAGTGAGCCACGATGTACCAGTTCACCCGGTTCGCCGGGCGCGCACTCTGTGCCGTCTGCGCGTACCACCATCACTTCTGCATTGGGTATGGCTTTCCCCATGGAGCCAGGTCGTTTATCGATTTCCTCAGGTGGCAAATAGGTGGAACGAAAGGCTTCGGTGAGGCCATACATGAGATAGGGACGTGTCTTGGGCAGCTGTTTGCGTAATTCAGCCAGTGTTGCCTGAGGCATGGCACCACCGGAATTGGTGATATAACGCAGATGCTCACTGGTCTCCTCGGGCCAGTCCAACTCACTCAATTTAATCCACAGAGGAGGAACGGCTGCCAGACCTGTAATCTGATCTTTTTGAACTACTTTTACCACATCTCTGGGTAGGAGGTAGTCCAATAGTGTTACTGAAGCCCCCACAGAAAAGGCAGTGGATAGCTGCGAGAAGCCGTAGTCAAAACTAAAGGGCAGCACGGCAAGCAAGCGGTCATTTGCGGTATTTTCCAGGTATCGCGCCACACTATGGGCTCCTGCCACCATATTCAAATGGGATAGCACTACGCCCTTGGGTTTACCTGTGGAACCGGAGGTATAGAAAATACCAGCCATGTCCCGGTCTATTCTGTTTATAGGAGTAGTCGAGGTGCTAGCATCACGGAACTCGTCCCAGCATACAATTCGATAATGGGGTTTGTCTTCCAGTTCAGGGATTGTACTTTCCAGCAAAACAACGGTGTTTAGATCGTGGCAGTGTGCAAGTGCCGAGCTTAAAAGCTTCAATCGATCGGCTGAAGTGATCAATACCCGAATATTACAGTCCTGGAGTATGTGCTGGACTTGGGGTGATTTGAGTACCGGATTTATTGGTACAAATACGCCTCCGGCGCAGGTAGCAGCAAAAAAGGCGGTGACAGTGGAAAACGATTTGGGCAGGTAAATGCCCACGCGTTCATTGCGCTCCAGTCCCAGGTGTATCAAACCCGCAGCAGCAGAGTGAATATCTTGCGCCAGAGTTTCATAGCTCACGGTTTCTTTCTTGTGACGCAAGGCGGTCGCAGCGGGAGTTCGCTCGGCAGTATCGATGAGTAGATTATGTAGAAGCGCAGTCATAGAAAACTTATGTCTTATATCTGTATCAATTTGTTGTCATTGAGTAGAGACGCATACTTTCGTGTCTGTTTTAGTGCATCGCACCGAAGCAGGATTTTTCTATCCTGAATTGTCCCCGGAGATTAATGCTGGTCGCGCAAAAATTGACCTGCTCTTAGAATGAGCCTAAATTGTTTCTCTACTTCGGGCCCTATTATATCTGCATTTTTCGGCTTCCAGAGAAAAAATCTTCCCTATAAAGAATTCAGGGAGTGTCTTCTGCGGATCAAGGGGTGTAACCAGGGGAGTAGCCAGGCCAGTGTGGCGAGCAATACGTTTGTAATATCCGGTTTTGCACCCACGATGTATTGTTGTCCCACTTCCAGGGTCAGGGTGAATGCGGCTATACCGAATAATCCCAGCATCATCACGAGCAGACTGTTTCTGGCCTGCAAGTAGATAAACGCGTAGGCAAGCAATAAAAATTCCCAACTCGTGGTGGCTATTTCCGTAAATTGCCTGACGCTGGCGATATAGCTGTAAAAAGGAATCCAGTTCATTTCCCGAAAATAGCCGGCCTGGCTGCTCAGAGTGCCGAGCTGGCCTAGTGAATAGGCGACAATAATGCAAAAATAGATGGCAAAGACGATGGCTTGTTTGGAGAAGTTTTTTGTAATGTGCACCAACGAAATGGCAATGGGAACGGCCAAGATAGACTCGGGCAGTAATAAGCGATTAACAACGGTAAGTTTGTACAGATAGATTAGGACACAGAACCAGAAAAAACTGCGAATTGCCCGAGAACTATCTTTGAAAACGGTGGTGGCCAGATACAGGAGCGCTGAGAGTTGTAAAACAGCAATAAAGAAAAGTTTAGGTTTTAGAAGCTCAGGTTGCTCTAGCACCAATGATAGTGGAATCAGTTGCTTTTTGATGTGTGCCGCTTCCAGTGAAGGGATAATTGGACTCAGTTCCGAGATTGCCCAAAGACCAAGTATCACCAGCCCCATATTGGCAAGATGTCCGGGTTTTATCCAACGGTGTCGAAGAAACTGAAATCGCTGCCCCAGATTTGTATGTTCACTAAAGGTGTGCGCGATAGCGATGCCTACCGCAGCTCCCAGTATGTTCATTACTAGGTCTACAAAAGAGGGGACCCTGGAGGGAATAAAAAGCTGAAGTGACTCCAGCGTGAAGCTTAGAGCGAGACTCGTAAGCAGAACGATGATCCCGGCTACCTTCCAGTGATAGTGGGAACGGAGCCAGATGTAGGCCAGTAATCCCAAAGGGATATAGACCAGAAAGTTGGTCGTTAGATCGGTGCGGGTAATATATCGGTTTCGAACTTCATAGGCATCCAGCCAGTTTTCATAGACGGGGATTTGCCATCCGCTAAGCGGAAACAGGCTGGCATAGGCCAAAAGCAGCATATATGCAACTGTGAGCAAGGGCAGCAGGAAATGGCGCTGTGATCTGGCCTGATACATTGCAGAAGTCTCAGGGAATCTCTAAGGGTTTCGAGTTTGAACTTATTATACCCGGGCTTGTGTAGATAAATTCCATATTTTCACTAACTTAAAAAGGAAATCCAGCAAAACACGCAATTTTGGGGCCTCGTTGTAAGGGCTTACATGAAGTAGATGTCGATGAATCTTACATGTGCTTCATGATCATTTTGTGAGCAAATCTCTTCGAAGAATACTTTAACTTATTGAATAAAAAAATAAATTATATTTTTGTTCTGTGCCGCGGCTAATTTCGATTGTCGTTATTGCTTACACAATTCTGATTTTGTCTTTTTTATCGATTATTTTATCAATAAAAACATACAGTTACTTATTGGCTTTCAGTTTGCTTAGTCAATGAGACAAGTAGGTCCGAAAATTATAAAATACGGCAGGTCACTACTGATTTAATCGATTCACAAATTAATAATTTCTAATCCAGGATGGAAAATGAAGGAAAAGGATAGCCAGGAAAATTTGGATGTTTCCCGTTTAGACTCAGCAAACCGCCAGGTGGACCAGTCCAGGCGCCGACTCACAAAATCTGCACTGGTGCTTGCTCCTGTGGTATTGACCCTCGCAAACAAGCCAGCATGGGCAGGGAAGTGCACGCTTTCTGGCCAGCTTTCCGGGAATCTATCTCATCATGGCGACGAGCCCTGCGGTGGCGAGGGGTGTTCCACCAGTTTTTGGCAATTGAATACTGACCAATGGCATGCGCAAATACCGCCGGAAGCACTGTTTGATACAGTCTTTCAGGTGGAAGCCTTTCCCGGGCTTAGCTTACTGCAAACCCTGGGTTTGAGTAATGATCCCAATGTGCGGGGAGAGCCACCTGCCGGTTGTGCTTTAGTGAGTTCAACTGAAGCCCACGCGTATCAGCACACGCTTCGATACCTGGCGGTGCAATCAGTGGCTGCGCTACAAAATGCGGCCACACCCGTGAACTTTGATCTCACAGTTGAACAAGTTATTTCAAACTTCCGCAATGCCTATCACAGTTGTGATCCGGAAGTGATGAAGGCGGCTGCGACTACCCTGGATCAATTGAATAGTCAGCTTTGTCCCTTGGGCGGGGCCGCCTAGTTTGGGGATAGTGACACTTTTGGTGTAGTAGTGCTCGGCACCAGCCGGACTGTCATTGCCAGGTTTTTGTTCTAGTCACTCAAGCTCTTTTGTGTACTGCCCAGGTGTAAATACCGCGCCAGGTAGTGCAGCGCAAACCAGCCCAGTACTGCGATAAACACATCCGTCACGTCCGGAAAACGCCCCGGCGTGTACTGTTGTGCCCATTCCACCCCAAAGGCCAGAAACACCACTGAAAAAAGCTCCTTCCAGGGTAGTACCGAACTTGGTGATTTGTTAAGGGCCAGGATGTTGGCCAGTGCAATCACTGTGAAGGGCCAGGCGGTCTCCAGTATATCGATGAAACCGGAAAGACTACTCATCTGTCCACTAAAGGGTATCCAGTTAATGGAATTGAATGTGGCGGCGCTCCCGGGTTTGAGTTGGTCTGCAAGAATATAGATTATCGTTAAGAGTACCAATGCATGGGGACGAATCTCAGGGGAAAGGAAACGTTTCAGCAGAGGGTAGGTCAGGGCACAAAGCAGCGCAAGCAACATTTCCAGTGATACGACGCGGCTTACGACAATGATTTTCAATAGCACGGTAAGCAGCAAGAGTGCGAGAAAAATCTGCGTATGTTTTCCTTTGGCGTTGAGGAGATATTCCAGCAGTAACGCAATGATTATGAAAGCGCAGAGGTATTCCACGAGCTTCATCCACTGGAAGGTGTCAAGACTATTAAGCGTCAGCCATACCGGTTTCACACTACTCCAAAGAAGTCCTACATCAATGGATGGGGCAAAGGGTGCGGTTTGGGATGCGATCCATACTCCAATGCAGCTTGCCGCCAGTTTGGCGTGCAGATCTTTGTTGGTAATGGAAAGGATTCTGTTAAACAGGACAATTTGGCCAGAACCTGCGTGTTTCATCAGGCTGAAGATTGCCCCACCCAGGCCAGCGCCCACTGTATTCAAAAGCAAATCCAAAAGTGAAGGGACTCGCCCCGGTAATTGGGTCTGCAATAATTCCAGCGACAGGCTCAGCACACATCCGGCACATGTGGCGAGTAGCGTGTAGATGACAAAAGGCCTGTCTTTTACGAGCAGACTGGCGATAAGAAATCCCAGAGGGATGTACACAATTAGATTAGTTATGAGGTCGGGCTTTGTTATCTGAACAGTGTTCAGATTTGTGAACAAAACTTTGAAGTTTTCCGGCTGCCAGGCAAAGTTGAGTATGGGAAAGAGTGTTCCATAGACGAGAAAAAGACCATACAGGCCGCAGGCAAAAACAATGTATGCAGTTTTATTTGAAGTCATTTTGTCGGTGAGCCAACTATTTAAATTGTGTTTTGTGACACCCGGTCTCAGTGTGGGACACGCTGAGCAGGTTTTGCCAAGCCTGGTTTCGTTAGTGTGATTTCGGCACTGGAGAGTCACCTTTGTAGTGCTAGTGTAAGGACGCAGTCATTTGGGCACAAGCCTGCTTTTGTGTTTGATAGTGGGATTAACTCATTATGGAATCCCGTCACCGTGGTTGCGACAGTTCATGGTCCTCCCGCTTAACCGTAACCAGTTGATAGATAATATAAATAAGATGAAACCCAATCGCTGTTTGGCGCCGCCCCTCGCGGAAGGGGGAGAGTCGGGGATTCGATTAATTCGAACAAAAATTACCCGTTAACCTTTATCTTGGTATGTTTTATAGGGTATAATGGAACAGAATATTACAACAATAATAAGAATCTGATTATATATACGCCACGAAAGGATTTGATCGCGTTTTAGACCATATCCGGCATGGATGCTATTCGTTGGGAACCAGGGAAGATCCCGCATTAGACGTCCATTGCTTTAGTAGGTTATAAAATGACTGATGATAATAAGTTTTCTGAGTCTAAGAGAGAAAATGAAGTAACAAAAGAACAGGCCACTGAGAAAGTAGACCTGTCGAAAAGAAGATTTGCCAAGTCCAGCCTGCTTGCAGCACCGGTTGTGATGACGCTTGCCAACAAGCCAGCCTGGGCGAATAAATGTACACTTTCTGGACAACTCTCTGGAAATCTCTCACACCAGGATGAGGATGAAAAATGTGGTGGCGAAGGGTGTTCTCCCGGCTACTGGAAGACTCACCTGGACAGCTGGCATTCAATGCTTCCTCCTGAGGCTCTATTTGACACCGTTTTCCAAACATCCGCCTTTCCTGGCAGAACTTTACTCGAAATCGTGAGCGTTGAAGACGACGATGGCATTCGCGGAGAGCCACCCGCAGGCTGCAGTTTCGACTACGATAACGATGGTGATCATCATAACGGTGGCCATCATAAGGGGTCGAACTACCACAGCATGTTGAGACAGCTGGGTTTTCACTCTGTAGCAGCGCTGCAAAATGCGGCGACTACTGTCAGCTTTGACCTCACGGTTGAAGAAGTGATTGCCAGTTTCCAGAACGCCTGGGAAAGCTGTAATCTTGAGTTGATGGAAGAGGCCAAAAACTCCCTGGATTTTCTCAACAATCAATACTGTCCTCTGAATTAAATCTAAATGGAGGGGTGTATGTCCCTCCATTTCTTCCCCCACTCGCCGATAAAATCCCATATACCTTTATCCATGTTCTTGTTTTCATGAGATAATCATTCTCACTCAAAACCCATCCTGGAGTGTGTTGTGGAGACTTGGCGTGTCCCGGAACAAGTCAAACTGAGCTGGCGCTGCTGGGGAGACAGTTGTGTCTGCTATCACCACGGTACGGGAGACACGCACCTTTTCAAACAGCCCTACATCAGTATTCTGGAACAGCTACAGAACCAGGCCATGAGTGTGGAGGATATCTGCGCCTTCCTGCAGCAGCAGGGGATGGAATCGATCGACGAGGAAGTGCGGGAATTGATCGAAATCTTTCTCAAGGAACTCCTCAGGCTGAGCATTATTGAAAAGGTAGAGGGCTGATGAATTCAAGGCTCTCCACCGAACTGCAGAACGAGGGACTGAAAATACGTATAGGTCCCTTTTCCGTTTCCGTACAATCTCAGCTCAAAACCGTGTTGCTCGGAATGGAGCAGCTCTATCGAGATTACCCATCACTCGATGCGCAAGATTTCATCGACTTCCACGTCGCCATCAAGGCCCCCGGTGGCCTGCGTCGTTGGTATCATCCCCAGGCGCTGTTTTATTTCGATGGACGCCAACCCTTTAAACCCTTGCCCTATTCGCAGGCCTTTGCCTTTTTTGAATGGGGACTGAACTGGTGTTTTGCCCAACACAGTAACCAATATCTGATTTTCCATGCCGCCGTCATTGCCCGTGACAATAAGGCGGTGATTCTGCCGGCGCCTCCGGGCTCAGGAAAGAGTACGCTCTGCGCCGGGCTGATCCATCGAGGATGGCGATTGCTATCGGATGAGTTGTGCATGATCAATCCGCAGACCGGGCTCATTCATCCAGTACCGCGCCCGGTGAGTTTGAAGAATCAGTCCATCGACATCATTCGCAACTATGATGCGGCCGCAGAAATTGGCCCCATTGCCCATGACACGGCCAAGGGCACCGTCGCCCACCTTAAAGTACCCCATGAGATGATCACGCTGCAGGAGCAGACCGCCATGCCCACATGGGTGGTTCTGCCCAAGTATGTGCCTGAGGCGGCGGCCACGCTCATCGATATGGACAAAGGGGATATGTTCATGGAGGTGGCCTTAAATGCTTTTAATTACAGCGTATTAGGGGCTACTGCCTATGATATGACAGCAGACCTGATGGACCGATGTCACTGCTACCGTTTCAGCTATAGTCGCCTGGATGACGCGGTAAAGGTGTTTGATCAACTCTTTGAGGGGAAGGTTTGATGCAAACGCCGTTGCTGGTCGATTGTCTGCTGCACCCGAAGGAGAGGGTTCCCTCACTGTCGCTGAATCAATGGGACTTGCTCATACGCCAGGCTAGGCAGGCTCGACTCATGGCCAGATTGTCTCTGGTGTGTAGGGAAAATGGCGTTTGGGACGCGGTCCCTGAACAGTCCAAGGCCCATCTACTTTCTGCCGATACCGTCGCTGCCAAGCAAAGACAAACGGTGGACTGGGAGGTTCACGCCTTGAGCAAGGCCTTGTCGCGCATTGATGTCCCCTTGGTTTTATTGAAAGGGAGCGCCTACCATATTGCAGGGCTGGATGCCGGTCGGCAGCGTGTCTTCAATGATGTGGATATTCTGGTTCCCAGGGAATTGATCAGTAAAGTGGAACTGACCCTGCGCAACTACGGCTGGATAACGGGAATCATGGATTCCTACGATCAACGTTACTATCGCAAGTGGATGCATGAGTTACCGCCATTGCGACACATCACGCGCAAAAGCAGCCTGGATGTGCACCACAGCATACTGCCCGATACGGCGCGCTTTCATCCTGACCCGAAGCGCCTCCTGGCCGATGCGGTTTGCCTGGATGCGCAGCGTAATATCTATGCACTTTCCCCATTGGATAGGATCATCCACAGTGCCACGCATCTGTTCCACGAGGGCGAGTTTGAAAATGCGCTACGGGATTTGTTCGATTTAAAATATTTGTTGGACGAGTTCAGTGGGCGCGACGCGCAATTTTGGCAAAAACTCACTGCACGGGCTGCCACATTGGACCTGAGTCTGCCTACTTTTTATGCATTACACTATTGTAGACAGGTTCTGGACTCGCAAATACCACAGGACACCCTGGATGCATTGCGTGGCGCCTCGGGAGTAGGGTTGCGCAAGTCAGCGATGGATTTTTTATATCGACGCGTTCTGCGCCCCGATCATCAAAGTTGTGATGACGGATTCAGCGGGTTTGCCCGTTGGTGTCTATTTGTTCGATCACATTATATGCGGATGCCGCTGCATCTTTTGGTGCCCCACCTGTTCAGAAAGGCCATGCAGCCCGATTCAAAGGGATGATGTGAAAAAATGAGCAGAATTGTCTCTGATTCGTGACATTTCTTTTGCTTTGGGCTTTACATCCCCGGCCACGATATTACAATACAGACTTCAAAAGTTTTTTGATGACGAGTCTGTTTGTAACTCGATCTAGGTTAAAGGAATCTAAAGGGTTGAATATGATAAGAAAAATGTCTTTCATTCTAGGCCTGGCTGCTATCGTTGCAGCTTCAGGGGGGGCATTTGCAGCGGGTGGAGACCCGAAAGAAGGTGCAGTAAAATCAGCGCTTTGCCATGGTTGCCACGGTGAAAATGGTCAATCAATTGCGCCGAATTTTCCTAATCTTGCCGGTCAAAAGCCTGGCTACATCTTCAAGCAAGTGACTGATTTCAAAAACAATCACCGCTACAACGACACCATGTCTCCAATGGCGTTGACTGTTGCCAGCAACCAGGATCTCAAAGATATCGCAGCTTACTTCTCCACTCAGAAGTCTATGACTGCGATGATCCCCGGATCTGACGGTAAGCTTCTCAAACAGGGTGAGACTATTTTTGCTTCCGGCAATCCCAAAACCGGTCTTTATGGCTGTGTGAATTGCCACGGTAAGAATGGCAAGGGCAAGTCTGGTTCTAACCAGGTCTTTCCTGTAATTGGTGGTCAAAATAAAGATTATCTTGTTGCCCAGCTCACCACCTTCCGCTCTGGCGAGCGTAAGAATGACCCAGCTGGCATGATGGGCGATATTGCAAAGCGCCTGTCCGATGCAGAAATCGAAGCAGTATCTGAATACCTCTCAAGTCTCTAAGGATTAGAGTATTTCGGAAGAGAAGGCGGGCCTGATGGTCCGCCTTTTTTTGTTGCCGAAAAAATCTAGCTCAAGGGGTTCAAGGCTGCATTTTTTTCCCACACTTGCATATGGTCGAGCAAACTGTTGAGACCCTGATTCAGATTGAGCAGGTCTCCGTTAGACATGGACTTCAGCGCGTCCATAATGGCACCCTGAGCCGGGCGTGGTGCATCTGAAAGCAGATCGGTGCCTTCACGGGTGAGAAATAATTGAACGACCCGCTGGTCGGGCCCGCTGCGATCACGACGAATCAGTCCTCGTTCCTCGAGCTTATCCAGCATATTGCTGGCGGTGGATTGATGTATGGACAGGGCACGGGACAAGTCTGACACCTTTTGCCCCGGCTGCGCGAATAGCTCCCACAGGGCCCACAGTTGGGCACCTGTGATGCCCGAACTCTTTTCTATCCAGCGTGAATGGGCTTGAGTGGTGCGCACCACTACGCGCAGGTTTTGTAGCACCGCTTTGGCCAGCTCATCCCTTTCGCTTTTTGTGGCGCCCTTTTTAACCAGTGTGGCGCTAGTGTCTTGAATAATCTCTTTCATTTTCGGGGACCGATGTAACGCTCCAGCCCAGTTTTACTGCTTGCTCTTGAGCCAGTCTAGGCAGGTCTGCAGCAATAAATTTTTCATGCATCATTTGAACGCTGAGCATGTGATTGATAACTGCATCCAATTGTACCTGAGTGGCGGCGGATGTGTTCGGGTTTTCGTGCAGGGCGAATAGCGCATTCACCCCATTCTCGCTGAGCAAGCCCGCATCGTTGATAGCGGCCGGAGAGAGATATCGATCAGCCAGACCTTTCATGGCTTGCCATTTTTCAGGATCGGTGTGGGCGGGGGGAGCCATGAAGGCGAATTTTTCCCGTTCGTACAAAACCGTAGGCAGCAGACCCTTCATGGCCTCGCGCAATACGAATTTTTCAACGCGACCCCGTATGCGCATGCTCGGGGGCAGTTGTGTAGCGAACTCGGCCAGGTGGTGATCCAGAAAGGCAGGACGGGCCTCCATGGAATTGGCCATGTCCACACGATCCCCTCCCCAAGTGAGAATCTGTCCTTCCAATTGAGTTTTGATCCACACGTACTGGGCCTTGTCCAGGGGGTGACGTTCGGCAAGCATATCTACATCCAGCGCATCGGCGATGGCCTGGCCGGCTTGGTAGTCTTTCAGGTTTTTAGCACGACCTGCGTCGACGATACCCAGGACATGTTGACTGCTGGCGAGCCAGGGCTGCAGACAACTGGGGGTGAAGCCCAGTGTCTTATCCAGAAATGGATCGGCCCAGGCTTCTTCGGCGAGCATGGCACCCTTGAATAGTTTGTTGCTTTCCGCCAGCATCTGTTCCCAGGCGACGCGCTCACTGGCATTGAGATGGTCCATACCGTAGAGGAACATGTCACGTCTGAAAGAGGGGTAGCCTGAGAACAATTCGTCTGAGCCCTCGCCGGTAACGACCACACGATATCCCGCCCGGTTCACATGTTGACTCATCAATAGTTTGGCCACGCCCAGTGTGTTGTAGATGGAGCGTTCTGTATGCCAGATGGTGCGCGCAAAATTGTCGTATAAATGCCTGGCGTTAAGCATCATGATGTCCTGGTCTGCCCCGGTGGCGGCAGCCATTTCTTTCGCAATAGCGGTCTCGTCATAATCGGCATCGTCAAAACCGATGGTGAATGCCTTCACCGGAGACTGTTGTGAGGCGGAGGATAGCCCCAGTATGGAGCAGGAATCGATACCGCCGGATAAGTAGCAGGCCACGGGTACATCGGCTTCCAGTCGGTGTTGTACGGCCTCCAGCAGTTTTTCGCGCACGCCTTCTATATAGTATTGGTCTTCTTTCTCTTTTCTTTCCGAGTGCAGTGGAAAATCCATGTCCCAATATTTTTGGCTTGTGATTCTAAATTTTCCATGGACGCGTTCAACGATGAGTGCATGCCCGGGTGCGACCTGGTGAATGTTTTCGAAAGGGGTTGTGCCGGGCGCAATGGTTTGCATGAGTTGGTGGTATAGGCCCGTGTCGCTGATTTTTCGCGGCACCTTGGGATGAGCAAACAGAACCTTTATTTCGGAACCAAAAACAAAGCTACCGTTGACCTGGGTCCAGTACAGAGGCTTGATACCAAAGCGGTCCCGTACCAGGATCAGCTTGTCTTTTCTTTTATCATATAAGGCAAAGGCGAATTCACCACGCAAATAAGGAAGCATGTCTTCGAGACCAAGGCGTGGGTACAAATGCAGCACTATTTCCGAATCACTCTTACTGCTAAAACGTTCGCCGCGTGAACTAAGGTCGGCGCGGAGTCGTTTGTAGTCATAGAACTCACCATTGTGGGTGAGCAGGAGCTGCTGGTCCTGAGAGACGAAAGGTTGGCGGCCCCGATTCTCGTCCAGATCAATAATGGACAGACGCGCATGGGCGAAACCGATTCCGCGATCGTCTAGGGTACGGTAGCCAAATCCATCGGGACCACGGTGGTATTGGATAGCCGCCATGTTGACCAGAAGTTGGGGATCAACGGAAAACTGTGGATCGACGTTCAAAACGCCCGCTATACCGCACATAAAAAACCTCTTTGTAGTATTGAGTGCGTCCTCCTTGCACCGGGAACGCATTAAAACTTCCACCGACTCGATCAGTGGATGGGTGACTGTTTTTCGTTTGAGGACGAATCTTGCGACACAGTCATTACCAATTGTGCTGCACGAGACACGTCAAGAGAGCCATGCGAATAAAGACTGCACCTCTTGCTTGAGCGAAGTACCAATTATGTGGCGTGTCGTCCAGGTCGGTAGAGAGCTCACGTCCTCGTGCCAGAGGGTGCATGATGATGGCACCCTTTTTTAAAGGCGAACTTTTTGATAGCGCGAACTCCTGACCAAATTCTTTATAGTCATCGCCGATCCAGGCAATGGAGTTGATGTATACGATATCGAGTTTGGGCAGCTCTTTTTTAAGATCGTTACTGACACGCAGTATTAGCCCCATTTCTTCCAGATTTTCTTTTTGACTTTCTGAGAAGACCTCTTCCTCGTTACAAATAATGACGACTTCCTTGAAACTTTGCGGAAACAAGGCCAGTAGATAAAGCAGACTACGTACAGTGCGCATGGTTGAAGGCAGGCCGACAATGCCAATGCGTACCTTTTTGTTCTCTGCGATGTCTTTATCCATCAGCTCAAGACGCCATTTGAAAATGGCATACATATCGGCCAGCGCCTGGGTGGGATGCTCGTCGGTGCCATTACCGGCATTCACAATGGGAATACGCAGGCCTTCCATCATTCTGTAGATGGCTTGATGATTCGTTTCACGTAACACAACCAGATCGCCATAATTATTCAACATCTCACCCACATCGGAAAATGATTCGCCCTTGGCAATCCCGGTGGTTGCGGGATCGGTAATCGACATGATGTCGCCGCCCAAGCGATGCCAGGCACTTTCGAAAGAGAGCCGCGTGCGCGTGCTGGGTTCGTAAAAGGCACTGATTAGAATTTTTCCCACCAGTGGACGACGGGCCTGTTGCGGTACGGCCTCGTGTTTGGCCGCGAGGCGAATCAATTGTTTGACATGCTCAGAGGTGAACTGACGCGACGAAACGATGGAATGATTGGCCAAATCAAGCAGGGCCGCTGGGTCTTCGGGGACATGCTTGAGTAGACGGAGTGGCTTCTCAATTCCGGCGGTCTCGTCCTTTTCCGGGAGCGCCTCTTCGAGTATCGGGTTGAGTGGGCTTACCATAGCGTACCTTGTTTCAAGTCTCGAATAAAAAATGTGAATAATAAAACGGGCGTAACGATACTGAGTATCAGCGCCAGGGTGACCAGGATGGCCAAGAACGTTGCGGAAGCGATCATAGTGGGTCCTCGTTTCGCAGTGTTTGCCAGTCAAAAGACTGGGGCCAGATCAATGTGCTAATAACAACAATCAGCATGGACACGGCTGCCCCTACCAGTGCGGCGACATAAAAGCCGATGGCAAAATAGGTATAGAGGCCGACGCAAGTGCCCAGCAGCATGGCCAATGCCGCGCCTTTACGATTCGCGCGTTGCCAATACAAACCTGCAACAATGGGCCAAATGGTGGAGGCCACAAAGGCACCCGTGAAGTAGAGAAGTTCTGCCAGCGTGGTTAGACGCGGCAAACACAATAGCCAGGTCACCACACCCAGCAGGCTGATTATCACCATGGCCGCTTTGCGCAATTCTTTTTCATCGGCATGGGGGCGTAGGTGTTGGCGGTAAATATCCTGCGTGATGAGATCGCCCGTGGCGGCCAGCAGCGAGTCCAGGCTGGAGGCCAGGGCGGAAAAGACGACGATAAAAATCAAAACGGCCCCTGTAAAACCAAGCAGCTTGGCTGCGACCAGCGGACCCACCATATCAGCCGCAGGCACATTCAGGCCCAAGGCGGGCGCGGCAAGGGCGATAAATCCCGCCACAATGGGAATGGGTAACCACATCACCCCGGCGATGGTGTAGGCCTTGAATCCAACGCCGCTGCGAAAGGCGAAGGCTCGACTCCACCACACATTGGAGTGAAAAATTTCACCCACGCCGAACAGTAAATTGTTAAACAGAAACATGATCGCTGCGGGCATGAGCAGATTGAGTAGTTCAGGCCGTTCTTTTTGTACTCCCGCATGGATGGCCTCAAAGCCCACTTTGTCGATGGCCAGGTAGGCGAGAATGATGACACCGCACACGATAATAATGGTTTGGACAAAATCGGTGCCGATTACCGCGCGCAAACCACCGAGCAGGGTATACAACACACAGATGAACAGAATCACACTCATGCCATAGGTGTAGGGAATGCCGGTAAGGGCATTTATTAAAACGCCACCCGCCATGCCCAGACTGATTAGCCAGCCAAAGGCATAAAACAGGGAGATCATCAGAAAGATGCGCCAGGTGGTCTTGCCAAAACGCAAACGAATAAAGTCGCCGCTGGTGTAGCCATGCGGCATGAGTTCACGAATCCGTTTGGCCAGGGGCGCAAACATAAACAAGCCTATGGCACCCAGTGAATAGCCCACCATGCCCCAGATCCCCAGTTGTAAGGCCAATTGCGGGGCGGCCATGGTGGTGTTACTGGTGACCCAGGTTGCCATCGCCGTGGCGACGGCCAGTGAGAGGCCCACGTTTCGTCCCGCCAGCATGAATTCGTCGAGCTGCTTGGCACGTCTACCCCATAACCAACCCAGAAAAATCCACAGCGCGGAGAACAGCGCCAGTATCAGCCAACCGGTAACGGGGTCGAGTATGGCGGTGTTCTCTGCCTTCAATCTTCTACCACTCGATTGATTTCCTGCAGGGCTTCTACAGTAGTCATGACACGGGCGTAACGGTCTTTGAGTGTGGTGACAGTGGCGTTTTGTAGCTCAGGCGTCACGGTGGCAATGGCATCTTCAATCACCGTGACATAGAACCCGCGGTCGCAGGCATCCCGCACGGCGGTAGATACACATTCATTGGAATAGACCCCCACAATAAAAAGCCCGGTGATGCCCATGTTGCGCAGGATGTATTCGATATTGGTGGAGTTGAACACGCCGCTGGCGGTTTTGTTAATGACGATCTCGTCACCTATCGGTGCCACCGATTCTATAAACTCGGCCTCTTTTGAACCGGGGGCGGCATGCAGACCGAGACGTTTATGGCCCGGCCCACGATCGCGTCCGTCTTTTGTCAGGGACTGGATACGTGTATGAATCACTTCCAGACTGTGTTCACGAAAACAGTCTTGCAGTCTTCTCACATTGGGAAACACCGACTCATCAAGTCGATTAAAATAGTATTCCTGTGCTTCGGTGGGCACAGGGCTATTTTCCAGATCGGCAAACACGCCACAACCGCGTGCCGCATCCAGATATTGAAGATCGATCACCAGCAGTGCCGTTTTGTGTTTCTCTAGCGACTCCGTGACTTGTGGAATTTCTGCGATGGATTCACGATAGGCCTCTTCGAGGGGGTCGATATGGAGGAATTCGTCTTCTTGCTCAGTCATATTATTGCGCCAGTTTTAAGAGAGTGTTTAATAAGACATTGGCACCGTGTTCAATGTCCTCCCATGCCGTCCATTCAGCCGGTGAATGGCTGCGACCGTCTTTGCTGGGAACGAAGATCATCCCCGCTGCTGTGATCTTTGCCATGATCTGAGTATCATGCGCGGCCCCACTGGGCAGGCTAATGCAGTCTATGCCGAGTTCCTGTGCCGACTTTTTAACGTGTTCCTGTATGGCGCTATCGCATTTTACGGGCGTGATTTGGCTGAGCACCTCAAATTCGAACATCAGATTTCGTCGCCGAGCAATGGCAGAAATGCTACGGCGAAAGGCATCGGCGAGGGTCTCCAGGACTTGTTCATCTAAATCGCGCACTTCCAGGGTGAATTCGGCCAGACCGGGAATCACATTGGCGGCACCTGGTGCTAGTTCAACATGACCGATAGTCGCGACACTACGAGGGCTGCCATTCTCCTCCAGCAAACGTTCGATTTGGGTAGCCACCTCAACCAGACCCTGAAAGGCATCCTGTCGCATATTCATGGGTGTGCTTCCCGCGTGATTGGCATTGCCTTTTAGCCGCACCAGCCACTTGAACAATCCATTGATGCCTTCCACCACACCGATGCTGGCACCTTGTTTATCGAGTATGGGCCCTTGTTCAATATGGAGTTCGACGAAGGCCTTGATGCCTTCCGGGGAGCGATACGCATTGAGTGCGTCCATGGCGTTGAGCCCCTGTGCCTGCATCGCTGTGCTGATGTTGATGCCTTCCGGATCGATAGCCTGGTGGATTTTCTGTGGGCTGAGTTGCCCTGCGATGGCCTGCGAACCGAACATTCCCCCGAAACGGCCCTCTTCATCGGAAAAGGCAAGCACTTCCAGTGGATGTTTAAGCGCGAGGCCCGATTCCTTGAGTATTCGCAGACATTCCAAACCGGCGATGACACCCAGCGCGCCGTCCAGATGACCGGCACCGGGAATGGTATCGATATGGGAGCCTGTCATCACACTGGGAGTCTTGCCATCCCAATTAAGGCGCCCATGTATGTTCGCGGCACCATCCATGTATAGCGCTAAGCCAGCTTCCTGGATGCGATTGGCCAACCATTTTCGGGCCATCATGTCTTGATCACTGAAGGCCAAGCGGTACAGGCCTTGATCGGCTTCTCTCCCAATATTCGAGAGTTCGGTTATATCATGGCGCAGACGTGATGAATTGATTTTCAGCACCCGGATCTCCTAACGTGAAACGTGACGGGTGCCAGCTAAGACTATGGCGACAGTGCTGATGAAGACCAAAAACCCAAGTAGAAAGAAGCCAAAGGCCTTCGCTAAACTGTGATGAACCACGTCCACAGTCAGCGCCTGGCTCCAGGGCGATAGGGCCTGACCTTGCGCATTGATTTGTCTTACACGGAATCGATAGCTGCCGTCTGCCCGACCGCTGATGGCGCTGGCGGTGTCCGGGCCGGTGTAAAGCGTTCGTGTCCCGGCCTGTGTTTCACCACCTTGTTCTTGCAGTTCAAAGCGCTCCCCTTCCCCCTCCCAGTTGAGTTGAAAGTAACCCGCATTCACCGTTTCATGGGGCCCATTCAAAACAGGCACGCTGGCCCATAGGTACGATGGGAGCAGGAGGGAAAGGAAAAGAATATTTTTTTGACAGGTTTTCAACGAGTTCCGTGTCCGGGGTCTCTCATCCATGAGGCTAAATAGGTTTGTGACTAATAGTTTTATACAAAACTAATTGTCAGCATAACATATGCCCGGAAGCCTTTAAACAAGGTGAGGGGGTGTCTGCTTGAATTTTGGTAGATGGAAATGTGGCCAGAAATGGCCAAAACACTGAGACTATTGCTCGTCGAAGGCGATCAAATGTTGAATATCCGGATTTATACCGATCTCTTCCCCCACATAGTGATTGTAGTGGCTGGGAAAGCTGGCCAGTAAAGGGGTGCCGGATTTCATCTTTAAGGTGTAGAGAATGTCGGAGCCACGAAAGGCCTTTTGGGTAACGGTGACGCGCAGGGGGCTTTGTTCGTCCGGTAAAATATCGTCAGGCCTGATTAACACGTCCACAAATGAGCCCACACCACCCGTGTAGGCCCTGTCACCTCGCAGCGTACCCAGTTCGGTCTTGACGGCATCCGGTGACACCAGCTCACCTTTTAGAAAGACGCCTTGTCCGATAAAGTCGGCGACGAAGCGATTAACGGGATCATGGTAAAGATTATAGGCCGAGTCCCATTGTTGCAGCTTTCCTTCATGGATTACGGCGATGGCATCGGAAACGGCGAAGGCCTCCGCTTGATCATGGGTGACGAGTATTGCGGTAATGTTTTGTTCAGACAAAATGTCTTTCACTTCCAGACTGAGTTTTTCCCGAAGCTCAATATCCAGATTTGAAAAAGGCTCGTCCAAAAGGATAATTTGGGGCTCTGCAGCCAGCGCACGGGCCAGCGCCACACGTTGTTGTTGGCCGCCGGAGAGTTCGTGGGGATAACGCTTGCCAAACCCTTGCAGGCCGACTATTTCCAGCAAATCAGCCACTTTGCCGGCATGGCTGGCACTTTTGGAACGCATGCCAAACGAGATGTTTCGTTCCACGTCCAGATGAGGAAACAAGGCATATTCCTGAAACACCATGCCGATGCCGCGCTTTTCCGGAGGCATGTGCAGACTGGGGCTGGAGATGATTACGTCATTGAGAGTAATGACCCCATCGACGATGGGTTCCAGGCCGGCAATGGCGCGAAGAATGGTACTTTTTCCGCATCCACTGGGCCCCAACAGGCAGGCAATTTCCCCTTTGCGTACACGTAGGGAAAAATTGTGCACCACATCCGCATGATCGTAACGGCAGGAAATATTTTTCAGTTCCAGCAGGGTAGACATTGCTAGTGCTTGGCTTCGAATCCACCGAGTAGGAGAAACTCCAGCAGGGCTTTTTGCGAGTGCAGTCGGTTTTCCGCCTCATCCCACACGACGGATTGAGGGCCATCCAATACGTCCGCTGTCACTTCTTCACCGCGATGTGCGGGTAGGCAATGCATAAACAGGGCGTCCGGCTTGGCCATGGACATGACTTCCCGATTGACCTGAAAATTTTTAAAAACCTTGTGTCTCACTTCCGCTTCGCTTTCCTGGCCCATACTGGCCCAGACATCTGTCACCACCAGATCGGCGTTTTTTGCGGCATCTAGAGGGCCAGCGACTATTTCCACATGATCAGCGGCCGCTCGGCTCACTAGGCTATTGGGCTCAAAGCCTTCCGGTGTGGAAATCTTCAATGTGAATCCAATGCGACGTGCGGCATTGATATAGGAGTGACACATATTATTGCCATCGCCTATCCACGCCACGGTTTTGCCTTTTAAGGAACCACGATGCTCCACATAGGTTTGTATATCTGCCAGGAGCTGACAGGGATGATAGAGATCGGTGAGGGCATTGATTACCGGCACTTTGGAATACTTGGCGAAGGTCTCCAGCTTTTCGTGTTCAAAGGTGCGTATCATGATCACGTCTAACATGCTGGAAAGCACTCGGGCCGAGTCTTCTATCGGTTCACCTCGACCCAACTGGGTATCTCGAGGTGAAAGAAAGAGTGCCTGGCCACCGAGATGGATCATGCCCGTCTCAAATGAAACACGTGTGCGTGTAGACGATTTCTCGAAAACCATACCCAAGACCTTACCGGCCAAGGTCTGGTGTGGCTCCTGACGCTTGTGCATCGCCTTGAGTTCAATGGCGCGCTCAATGATGGCCTCCAGTTCTTCACCGGACAGATCGAGCAAACTGAGAAAATGTCTGGGTGTACTCATATCCTAGGCCTCGACAAATTCCTGAATCAGGTCGCCCAATGTGGAAACGATGGTTTTGATATGGGAGGCATCTATGATCAAGGGGGGTAATAAACGTACCACCTTATCTGAGGTAACGTTGATTAATAGGCCCTTTTTCTTGGCGGCCGCGACGAGTTCGGCGCAGGGTCTATCCAGCTCGATACCAATCATCAAACCCTTTCCTCTGATTTCTACCACCGCCCCTATCGAACCCAGTCGGCTTTTCAGTTCGGCAAGCAGTTGCTCGCCCAGGAGGGCGGCCTGCTTATCCAGCGATTTTGCCTTCATCTGTTCAATCACAGTCAGCGCGGTGCGACAGGCCAGCGGGTTTCCACCATAGGTGGATCCATGGTTGCCTGGTTTAAAGACCTCAGCCGCTTTGCCCTTTGCCAGGCATGCGCCGATGGGAAAGCCGTTGCCCAGGCTTTTGGCCAGGGTCATTACATCGGGGACAATATTTTCATGCTGAAAGGCGAACCAACGTCCGGTTCGACACATGCCCGTCTGGATCTCATCCAGCATCAACAGCATCTCGTTTTCGTCGCATAGGGTTCTAAGGCCACTCAAGTACCCGCTGTCGGGGACACGAACGCCGCCTTCGCCTTGGATCGGTTCCACCAGTACGGCGACTATGTTTCTACTGTGCTGGACCAGTTTCTCAATGGCCGGCAAATCGTTATAGGGCACGCGCACAAAGCCGTGCAACAGGGGTTCAAACCCTGCCTGTACTTTGCGGTTTCCAGTGGCAGTGAGGGTGGCCATGGTACGGCCATGAAAACTCTGTTCTGTAACTACAATCAGTGGATCGACGATCCCTTTGTGGTGGCCATATAGCCTGGCCAGTTTGATGGCCGCTTCATTGGCTTCTGCCCCGGAGTTACCAAAGAAAGCACGATCCATCCCCGCAAGTTCGGTTAGGGAATCCGCTAATTTCTTTTGTAAATCAATGGTATAAAGGTTAGATGTATGGATCAGCGTGCTTGCCTGGTCGGCAATCGCCTTGGCCACTTCCGGATCGGCATGCCCCAGGGCGCACACGGCGATACCGCTAATGGCATCCAGATAGCGATTTCCTTCACTATCCCACAGATAAACGCCTTCACCCTTGGTAAAGCTCACCGAATCAGATTTGTAGGTGTTCATTATGCTGTCTGTCATGGTTTTACTATCCAACAAAAGCAAAAAAGCGGTCGTCGGTAACGACCGCCTTACAAAATTGATTAAAGTACAAAAGATTCTATGATAATTGGGGTCAGATCACAATTCTTTCTATTTATAGAGAAAACGGAGATCGAACCGAATTAGGTCGGCAAAAACCGGAAAAGACCAGGGGGATCTTTCCCGGTCTGCCGGCGCTATGCGCTCAGGTTTTGAGCCACAAAATCCCAGTTGACGAGATTCCAGAATGACTCAACATATTTGGGTCGAGCATTGCGATAGTCTATGTAGTAGGCGTGTTCCCACACGTCACAGGTTAGTAGCGCCGTTTGACCTTGGGTCATGGGTGTGCCGGCATTTCCGGTGCTGGTCAGGGCCAGGGAGCCGTCACCATTTTTTACCAACCAACCCCAGCCAGAGCCAAAGGTTGTTATCGCAGTTTGTGAAAACTTTTGTTTGAATTCTTCGAAAGAACCAAAAGCCTTATTGATGGCATCCGCCACGGCACCTGTTGGTTCACCGCCGCCGTTGGGGCTTAAGCAGTTCCAGTAAAAGGTGTGATTCCAGACCTGGGCAGCATTATTAAAAAGCCCACCGGAAGCCTTATTGATGATCTCTTCCAGTGTCATGGACTCATACTCAGTTCCCTTGACCAGATTATTCAGATTGGTCACATAGGTCTGATGGTGTTTGCCGTAATGGAACTCCAAGGTCTCTTTAGAGATGTGCGGCTCGAGTGCGTCCATTGCATAGGGTAGTTCGGGTAATTTATGTTCCATTTAATTCTCCTGGATAAAAACGGTGTCGAGAGACCTTCCCATTCTTGTCACTGTCACCGGAAATCGGGCGCACATTCCACTGAAGGGCGGAATTCTATGACAAAATTAGTCAGGAATTCAAGCATGTTAGTGTTGGGGTTAATCTAGTTTCTAAGGGGTTGAGAATCAAGCATATGCTACACTCATCCCTTTGTATTTATTCCGCCACGTTAACAGCTCGCGGGGTGCTTTTCAACGGCGAAGCTCTATGGATGTAATCGAACTCAGTATTTTTTCCAACCGTATTGCTGCTGTCTGTGAAGAGATGGGAGCGGTGCTGGCGCGTACCTCTTTTTCACCCAATATCAAAGACAGGTTAGACTTTTCCTGCGCTGTGTTCGATGCCCAGGGAGAGCTGGTCGCACAAGCTGCACACATTCCTGTTCATTTGGGGAGTATGGCCTATGCCATGCGATCCATCGTGTCCCAGGTGGAATGGCGTCGTGATGATGTCTTGGTGTTGAATGACCCCTATCTGGGGGGAACGCATCTGCCCGACGTGACTGTCATTTCTCCTGTATTTGTCGGGACCCGTCTCATCGCCTTTATTGCCAATCGTGCCCATCACGCGGACATCGGTGCCCAGTCTCCCGGTTCCATGCCCGTGTCTACCCACCTGGATGAGGAAGGCAAGATCATCCCGCCCAGTTTCCTCTACCAGCGCGGCAAGCTGGACGAGGCCTTTTTCCAATCGCTGGTAGACGCGGTCAGTAATCCTGCCCAGGCGAGGGGAGACTTCTCGGCGCAAGTCAGCGCCAACCGCGTGGGGGTGTCGCGCCTATTGGAACTGATAGCGGGAAGAGGGGAAGACGGGTTCATAAAGGCGATCGCCTTATTGAATGACTACGCCCAAAGGCTGGCTGAGTCTGTGATTGAACAGATCCCGGATGGTGTCTATCACTATACGGACTATATGGACGACGACGGCATGGGCCAGTCGGATATCCCGATACAGCTGAAGCTGGAAATTTCCGGAACACAGGCTAGATTGGATTTTTCGGGCACCGCTGCGCAAGTCCCAGGCAATATCAATTGCCCTTTATCGGTGGCTGCGGCCGCTGTGTTTTATGTGTTTCGCTGCCTGATGCCGGATCAAACCCCGGCCTGCGCGGGTGCGTTCCGGCCCATCACGCTCTCTGCCCCTGAAGGCTGCTTGTTGAATGCACGCAGACCTGCTGCCGTAGCGGCAGGTAATGTGGAAACCAGTTCGAGGGTGGTAGACGTAGTCATGGGTGCCTTGGCCCAGGCCATACCGGAACAAATGGCCGCCGCCAGTCAGGGCACCATGAACAATGTGGCCATGGGATCGCGCGGTGCTCATTCTTGGGACTATTACGAAACCATCGGTGGCGGCATGGGAGCGCATAGCAAGGGAGACGGCCTTTCTGCTGTACAGACCCATATGACCAATACCTTGAACACGCCCATCGAATCGCTGGAATCCCATTACCCCATACGTGTGACGCGCTACGAGATTCGCAAGGGCTCAGGTGGAAAAGGATTGCACCGTGGTGGCGATGGCTTGATACGAGAGTATGAATTTTTAGAAGACGCGCAAGTCACGCTGTTAACGGAACGACGCAAGCGATCACCCTGGGGCATGAATGGCGGCGGTGAAGGTGAAAAGGGCGTGAATAAACTAAACGGCAAAGATGTGGGCACCAAGCAGAATCTAAAAGTGAAAGCGGGTGATGTGTTAACAATCGAAACCCCCGGCGGTGGGGGATGGGGGGAGAATAGTTGAAAAAGGCCGAGCCCTTGTGAGGGCCCGGCATTAGTAGAATATCCTAATTCAGTCCACCTAAGAGATTGGCTCGGCAACAGGCGACGGGTAATGATTGGGTCGCATCTTGACAGTGAACACGACCATAATAATTGCCGCTTGGTTTAGCTGCATGCTTTGCCCAGCTTGAGAGATACAGCGGGCTAGGCGAAGTATCGCCATTATTGGGTCTAGGAGTTCCGCACTCTGTACTATGTTGGCCGCTAGTCAAAGATCTTAAATGGCCATCCAAATTTGGGAATCCCCCTATCAACCAACCATGCCCTTGTTGAACTTTATCTTGGGCTAGGATGCTAATTATCGAATATTCCCAGGCATTACAAATATGAGTACCGGTCGGGCACATGGCGGTCCCCGCAACACTGTTGGCTGCGAACTGTGTTCCGGTGTAGGGGTCGCTAGTAAAACTGATGGCACCGCTCAAGGCGTCCGCCAGGTTCTGACGCACTACCGGTGCAACCTGGATATTGTCAAAGCTTTGATTTCCCACTCCGCTCCAGGCATAGAGGCCGATTCGCCCAGGGGGTGCTTCGGCGGGTAGGAAACAATTTTTTGTGACATGTACTCCATCTACCCAAGCATCGAAGCGATTGCCCACGATTAAAAGACGGATGTGTAGGGGCTTGTCACCACTAGGTTTTGGAGAGCCAAAGCTTGTATGATTCTGTTTACAAATAGCTGAACCGGGGACTAAGTGAGTATTTCCCGCTGCGCCGTAACCGGTCGTTTGTTGGACAAACGAATCTGTTTGGCCAGCATTATTTCTAAACACCCACAGATAGCCTCCCGCATCACTCAATCCAAAATAGACACCAGCGTCGGCCCCGTTGTCGTAATTGAAGTCGACTTCAATTTGTAAATCGGACATGGGTTTCATGCCGGAAACATGGTTGTGGCCTACGTCGCTTACTGGGCTGGTGAGAGTACCTCCCGCTTGGTTCCAGGTTCCCTCATCCAAGGTCCAGACTGGGCGCAGAGTGGTTGATTCAAAATCATCGTTAAAAAAAGAACCCTCTAACGATCGCAGTCGAGTGTCATTGTCGTCTACTGCCCGTTTGACCTCATCAAACTGCTCGTTTACTTCTTGGGCAGAGGCCTTATCTCCTTGTTTGAAGGTGTGTGGCAGAGAAACCGAATCGGCTTGCGCTGAAAACGCAATGGTAAGCAAAATTGGTATCAAGAACCGGCGCATTAGTCACTCCCTTTTCTATTGTTTATTCCCGGATTTGTTAGTTGTGCGGTAATTTTACCCAGCTACGGAATATGTTTACGAAATTGCCATTCTACTCAAATCGAGTGTCTCTCGCTAGATAATGAATTATCGAATTATCATTGTGCGCAATCGCCTTTAACTGACTATTTTTCTTGAGTTTTGTTCGGTACTTTCCGCTAGAATACAATCAATACCTTATGATTGGGTGTGAGCTAGTTAACAGGAGCGGAGGTTTAATTTAACCATGTGTGGACTCGTTGGAGAATTCCGCTTTGACGGTACTCAGCCAGTACTAAAAAATGTCCTCTCCGCCATGACCGCGCTGGAGCGGCGTGGGCCCGATAGTGGTGGCCATTGGCTGGAGGGTCCGCTGGCCTTTGGGCACAGACGTCTATCGGTGATCGATCTGAGCGATCAGGCCAATCAACCCATGGTAGATGAAAAGCTGGGACTGGCCCTGGTGTTCAACGGAGCCATTTATAACTACCGGGAACTGCGCGCCCAGTTGATCGATCTGGGTTACGAATTTTTCTCCCACGGTGATACGGAAGTAATACTCAAGGCCTATGCCCATTGGGGGCTGGGATGCGTAGAGCGTCTTACCGGCATGTTTGCCTTTGCGCTCTGGGATAGAAAACAACAATCTGTGTTTCTGGCCCGTGATCGCTTTGGTATTAAGCCCATGTATTATGCATTGGACGACAAGCGCATACGTTTTGCCTCCAATGTGCAGGCGCTGCTGAAAATGGGTGATATCGATACTTCTATTGATACCCAGGCCTTGCACAATCAATTCACTTTGCACGGAGTAGTGCCCGCGCCGCGAACAATTTTCAAGGGTGTGCGCAAACTGCCGCCTGCCCATACCATGATGATTTCATCTAATGGTAAAACATGGATTCAAAAGTATTGGCGATTGAAAGCCACACGCCCCGTGGAAAAGAAGAGCGAACAAGAGTGGCGTGAGGCCATACACGGTGCACTGATGGCGGCAGTGAAAAAGCGTATCGAAGTGGCAGACGTGCCGGTAGGTGTTTTGCTCTCAGGTGGACTGGATTCCAGTCTGCTTGTCGCCTTACTCATGGAAGCGGGTGTAAAAGACCTGCGCACCTTTTCTATTGGCTTTGAGGACATAGGACAAGAGCAGGGTAGTGAATTCGAATTCTCAGATCAGGTGGTGGCGCGTTACAACACGCGACACGAAAAGATCTATATCCCCAACTCGCAGGTATTGACCCGTCTACCCGAGGCGGTGGACGCCATGTCGGAACCCATGTTTGGTCAGGATGCGGTTGCATTTTATTTGTTATCGGAACAAGTCTCCAAGCAAGTCAAAGTGGTACAGAGTGGACAGGGGGCGGACGAGGTCTTCGGCGGGTACTTCTGGTATCCACGCATGGATAAGGCACAAGGCAGTGAATTGGATCGCTTCGCTTCCAACTACTTTGATCGAGATCATGAAGAGTATGCACGCATGATCACCTCTGAATACATGAGTGGAGACTATACCAGCGAACTGGTCCAGTCCTGGTTTGATGAAAAAGATGCTGACGAGTTCATGGACAAGGTCTTTCGTGCCGATGTGTGTAATCTTATCGTGGACGATCCGGTGAAACGGGTGGACAATATGACCATGGCCTGGGGCCTGGAGGCGCGCGTTCCCTTTCTCGATCATGAGTTGGTGGAACTGGCGGCGCAAATGCCCAAGGAATATAAACTGGGTTCGGAAGGAAAGCATATCTTGAAAGAGATTTCCCGTCCGCTTTTACCGGCCGGTGTCATTGATAGACCAAAAGGCTATTTTCCCATGCCGGCCCTGAAATATGTTCGAGGTGAGTTTCTGGATTTCATGCGTGACATACTTAACTCGCAGGCATGTAAAGAACGGGGTCTATACAATCGAGACTATGTGGACCTCTTGTTAAAAGAACCGGAGCAGCACCATACACGAATCCAGGGCAGCAAGCTATGGCATATGGCCTTGCTGGAGTTTTGGCTGCAACGACAGTTGTAGCGTGGTGCTGAAATTGTAGCTTGGTGCTGAGGCAAAGCCGCTTGCACCCTAAGGGCATGAATACCCTAAGGGCATGAATACCCTAAGGGCATAAATACCCTGAAGGGCATAAATACCCTGAAGGGCATAAATACCCTGAAGGGCATAAATACCCTGAAGGGCATAAATACCCTGAAGGGCATAAATACCCCGAAAGGGTGAAGCCCAACGATCCTAAACCATATATCTAAAACGTTTTAATTGAATATATATAAAAAAAATTCCAAAGGAATACCCCACTATCTCGTCCGCCACTACTGGTGGGCCTATCTCTGGCCCCCAGCCGTCTGGTTTTTCGATCATCCCTGGATTATCAATCTCATCCTGTTTGGAAACTATGAAAAATTAAAAAGGCTCACACTGGAAAAGTTTGAGTCTATCCCGCAAGGACGAGTCCTCATGCTGACCAGTGCCTACGGAACCTTGATTCCGGATCTCGTCCAACACCTTTCCCCACGCCCCTTACACCTGGTAGACGTGGCCGATATACAACTCAAAAAAGCGTTTGAAAAAGTAGGTAACAAAGAGCGCATGCTTCTCTTGCGCATGAACGCGGAACAACTGGCGATTCAAAGCAACTCTATTTCCACATTGCTTATCTTTTTTCTGTTGCATGAACTACCGGAAGACGCGAGAAGGCGAGCGTTGTCTGAAGCAATGCGTGTGGTGCCGGTGGGTGGACGGGTTCTGTGTGCGGAATACAATAACAAACCGACACGAAGTTTTTTAACACGCTTCAATCTCAGCCGAAAGGTATTAACTAAGCTGGAACCCTTTTTAGAAAGTTTTTGGCAAAACGATCTCATCGCATTACTCAACGACGCCGCAGCCGCACACGGTAAACTGGTGCAGCTGCGTTCCAAAACAGAAGTGTTCTCGGATTTTTATCAGGTCTGTGAGTTTGAGGTAATCGAGAACTAACTCGCCAAGCCCAAACGCTTGTTCTCCATCCTGCGAATGAACTCGCTCATGATGCGTATATAGAGTTCTTCGCCCATTACAGCATCTTCAACGCCCGCATCGATATTGGGATTGTCATTTACTTCAATCACAATGGTCTTTTCTGCAGTCTTTTTCAGGTCTACGCCATACAAGCCGTTCCCAATGAGATTGGCCGCATCCAGTGCGGTTTTGATAACATCTTTGGGAACAGCATGAATGGGTACTGTGGCTGAATTGCCGGCCTGTACCTTACCATTGTTTTTGTGGTTGTAGATTTGCCAGTGGCCTTTACTCATAAAGTATTGGCAGGCGTAGAGTGCCTTGCCGTTTAGAATACCCACCCGCCAGTCGTAGTCGGTATAACAATATTCTTGCGCAAGAATCAGTGCCGAGTTCTTGAAAAAGTTGTTGGCCTCTTTTTCCAGTTCCTGTTCGGTTTCAATTTTGACGATCCCCCGCGAGAAGGAACCATCGGGAATTTTTAGCACAATGGGAAACCCCAAGGGTTTGCACTGCTCAATGACCTGTTTGCGATGGTGACGCGACAATACGGCCGTGCGTGGCGTCGCAATCTTTCGACTGGACAAGAGGTTGGCCAGAAACACTTTATTGGTACAGCGCAAAATGGAATCCGGGTCATCGATAACCACCATATGCTCGGATTCGGCCTTTTTGGCAAATTGATAGGTGTGGTCATTGGTGGCGGTGGTCTCACGTATAAACAGGGCATCGTATTCGGCGAGTTTGGCCAGATCACGTCTACCAATCAGTTCCACATTCACGCCCAGTTCCTTACCCACGGAGACAAAGTTTTTCAGTGCCCCCTTATTGGACGGAGGCAGCGCTTCGTCCGGATTGACCAGTATGGCCATATCGTAACGAAACTTTTTTGGACCTTTGGGTTTGCGCCAGATCTTTTTGCTAAACAGGTCGATAGCGTTGGCAAACTGATCCTCTTCCCTTTCTTCTAGCTCGTTTAATCCGACCGGTCGTATGGAAACAACGGCCCATACCTGGTTTTTCAAAAACTCCACTTCCAGTATAGGGCAGGGGAAGGCCTCAAAGACCTGTCTGCCAAATTCCTGTAGCAACTCGTGTTCGGATTGACCAAAAAAGAATCTGATCTTGATCCGGGCCATCTCCCCCAGCTCCTGTTTACGGGTGGTACGGTTCAAGGCCTCGTTCAGGGTCTCCAGGTTCTCGGCGTATAGGGGCTTTTTACTCAGATCATTGATTGTTCGAATAGACGGAATGACCTTTTGTCTTCTGGATTCTGCCAAGAGGGAGCAGTAGTAGCCATGGGAAAGGTACTTATAATTTCGACACAGGTTTATAATCATGCTACCGCGTTCTATCACATCCTGAGCGGCCAGGTAGTCATCAATGAGGACGACATCTTTGCTGGGATAATAGGCGTTCCAATCCTTATGGTTATCGATAATAACGGTGATGTTTGGCAAGTAAGGGGGCTCCTTTTGACGACCCAATTAGGCGGCAATCATTGAGCCAAAGGGGGAAAATAGCAAGCGAAATTTTTTTATGGAACCTTTGAATAAGCCCCTGAAGCAGCGCTGACTACGTTAAAAATATTTCTCAGAATGCTCATTTACCCCATGTAAACTCCGCTTCTTCGAAATTTTTGCCTCGTCAGCACATGCTTGATGAACTTATTCAAAAATTCCTAGATGCTCTTAGCAAATTTTAGGAGTAAAATCGCCCTGCGTTCCCCCTCTGGAGTAGACTGGCACGTGACGCGCAACACTCTTCTTCTTGAAACAAATAACGAGACACTCACCATGGCTGACCCCGGTCCTGATGTCAAGCAAACCGTCGCTTTAAGGGCGGCGAATCTGGACGATGTTCAGGCCTTGAATCGCCTCGAAAAACAGTGTTTTGCCACAGACCGTATCAGCCGACGACAGTTTCGCTGGATGATCAGCAAGGCCAACGCACAACTACTTGTGGCCGGTAGCAGTGAACACATTTTTGCGTATGTGCTGGTCCTGTTTCACCGAGGAACTTCCCTTGCCCGGCTCTATTCCATTGCCATAGACCCGGAACACCGAGGGCAAGGCCTTGCCGATTTGCTTATTCAAAAGGCGGAAGAGGCGGCGCGTGAACAGCACTGTGTGTATCTGCGCCTGGAGGTCAATCCGGACAACGCCCCCGCCATTCGGCTCTACAGACGCCACGGCTATTACGAGTTTGGCCGCATAGTGGACTACTACGACGACCATAGTGATGCCCTACGTTTTGAGAAGCGGGTGTATTCCCTGGATCAGAATGTGAATAGGCGGGTTCCGTTTTACGCCCAGACCACCGATTTTACCTGTGGACCGGCGAGCCTGATCATGGCCATGCTGGCCATAAATCCGAATCTTAACGCGGATAAGCGCATGGAGTTTCAGCTGTGGCGGGAAGCGACCACCATTTTTATGATGTCCGGCCACGGGGGGTGCAGTGCCCAGGGTCTGGCCCTGGCGGCCTGGTTACGCGGTTTCCGGGTCAAGTTGTTTACCAATCAGAAAGAGGCCATGTTTACGGAAGGGGTTCGTAGCCAGGCCAAAAAAGACATCATCGAGTTGGTGCACGCAGACTTTATGGCCCAGATTGAGGCCTCCGATATCGAAGCGTTTTACAAGCCATTCCGCGTAGACACGCTTATCCAGCAGTGGAAGCTGGGAGGCATTCCCCTGGTATTGATCAGCTCCTACCGTTTCAATTGGAGCAAAACGCCTCACTGGGTAGTGATTGCTGCGGCAGACGATAAATTTGTCTATCTGCACGACCCGGAAGTGGATGAGGAAGAACACCGAACCACGGCCGACTGCATCTATATGCCGGTACGTATTGAAGAGTTTGAGCGCATGATCCACTTCGGGCAAGCCAGAGTCCAATCGGCGGTGGTGGTGTTTGCACGCCAGGAAGAAAGCAGCCAGTCGTGATAAATCTTTTTATGAAAAACGGGTGCGTAGCGTTGTGCCTACGCACCCGAGTTCAGTTTTAGAACGTTCCAAAAATCAAGCTTGTTGAAACAGACCACCCTTCGATATCCGAAGACTGGAACTCCGCCAGGTCAATGCCGTCAACAAATCGGTAGGATGCCCCAAAAGACAAGTCCACATATTTAGCCAATGCCAGATTAACGTTGGCGGCCGGTTCGAAGACAAAAAAGCTGTCGACCTCGTTTTGGGACTGATGGTGGTCACGGTACTCGGCAAAGCTGCCGCCACCAATGATCATTTCCAGATTATAGCGAACCAGGTTCTTTGGCTTGAAGAAAACACCCGTCAACAGACCCCCATAGCCCATACCATATTTGGTATTGGCAATTTCATCATGGGTACCGTATCCGGCAAATCCCAGGTAATACTGTTTATTCAGCAGCCATGCGCCTTTGATTCCGCCCAAGGTCTGTGTTTCCCCATTCAACCGGGAAACCTTGCTGCCAAAGCCCCCAAAGCCGCCGTGATCGATGGCACCAATCTGAAACAGCGTGTCTCTCTCTTCCGCCTGTAGGGTGCCCATAAATAATAGAGTGCTTATTAGAACCAGGACTGTGTTTTTTAGTCTCATTGTCATCTCCCGTAATTAAAGTTGAGCCCTAAAATCAAACTTGCTATTCACTGAAACACCCGGGAATCAAAAAACTGCCACTTTTTTTGCAAATTTCATAACCTGTTGATTATTAAGATGTTAGAATTAAAGTGACAACTTTGATGGACGATAGTGTTTCAGCAATAAAGCGCTGGGGAATGATGTGGAACTGGATATAGAGGCTCTCTATAGGAAATATAATGCGATGGTGTTTCGTCGTTGCAAGCATATATTGCACAATGAGGCACTGGCTCTGGAGGCGATGCAAGACGTGTTTGTAAAACTGGTGGAGAATAGACAACGCCTGAATGAAAACGCGCCTTCCTCCCTGCTCTATACCATGGCCACCAACCATTGCCTGAATATGATTCGCAACAATAGACGACGAGTGAGTGCTGAAGTCCCTATGGATGAGACGAGCGACATGCCCAGCCTGGACCAGATCGCGAGCCTGGACGATCCACAAGATCAGATTGCGAACCAGTCTGTGCTGGACAGGCTCTTTAGACACCATCCGGATTCCACACGGCTCATAGCGGTCTTGCACTACCACGACGGCATGACGCTGGAGGAGGTGGCGGAGACCATAGGCATGTCTGTATCGGGTGTGAGAAAACGGCTTCGGCACTTACGCGAATCTTTAAAGACACTGCAAGGGGTGGATTCATGACAGACAAGATTTCACAACTGCGACTGGAGCAGTATGTCTTGGGTGAGTTAACGCAGAGCGAGCGTGACATCATCGAACGCGCCCTGGAACACAGCGAACAATTAAGACAACGTCTACAAGCTATCGAGGATTCCAATCGCGAGTTTCAATCGCAACACAATCATGAAGCCATGCTCATGCAGATCCAACAGCGAATCGATCGCAATTCTCGAATCGCCAGTTCAGAATCAGAACCTGCGCCCTGGTTCAGTTGGAATCGCTTGGCCTATGCCCTTCCTGTGGTGGCGGTTATGGTTTTCGCAACCCTATTACTAAACCAGACGCCTACAAATGTCACCACAACTGGAATAGGTGAAGACATTGGTATTCGGCTCAAAGGGGCCAAACCCCATTTGAAGCTCTATCTGAATACGAAGGAAGGTCCACAAAGTGTTGCCGAAAATCAGCCGCTCAAACAGGGTGACCAGTTACAGCTTTCCTATATTGCGGCCGGTTTTAACTACGGCATGATTATTTCTATTGACGGTAACGGCATGGTGACCAAACACTTCCCTTATGAACAACATTCCTTGTTCACGGTGAATCCCAGCGGTGAGTTTATGTTGCATAATTCATACGTGCTGGATAATGCCCCCCGCTTTGAACACTTTTATTTTCTTTATGCTGAAAAGAAAATTGATTTTGAGAAAATGATACCGCTCATAGAGGCGCAGGCCGCACACATAAACGAGACACAACGTGAACTCTCCGGTTTACCTCAAGGAATGGAACAAAGCATATTTACAATAAGAAAGATGAACTGATGTTGAATCAAGTACTGATACAAGTTTTTTTCCTGAGTCTGTTTCTAGTCTTAACAGGGCAAGCCTATGCGGCAGGCGAAATCGTGAAACGTTACGCGATTTTGGTGGCGGCAAACGACGGGGGCAGTGGTCGTGTACCCTTGCGTTTTACCCAGTCCGATGCCGTGTCTGTGCGCAATGTGTTACAGGAATTGGGTGGACTGGAATCAAGTAATAGCCTGTTATTACAGGACCCCAGTCCGGAAGAAATCGAAAAGGCCTTTGTAAAGATCGAAACCAAAATTCGTTCCGACAAAACTCCTGCCAAACGTAGCGAGTTATTTTTTTACTACTCCGGTCATTCCGACGAAACAGGCCTGTTGTTAGGGCAACAGCGACTGGCTTATGCGCGTCTCAAAAAGGCCTTGGTGGGTGTGAATTCCGATGTGCAGATTGCCATTCTGGATTCCTGTGCCTCGGGTGCGTTTACGCGCATCAAAGGCGGGAGCCATAAACCGCCGTTTATGGTGGACGAGTCTTCCCGCGTAAAAGGATATGCCATCCTCACCTCCAGTTCGGCCAATGAAAACGCCCAGGAATCGGATGCCGTGGGTGGGGGCTATTTTACCCACTATCTCGTTTCGGCATTGCGCGGGGCAGGGGACACCACGCTGGATAAAAAGGTGAGCCTGGACGAGGCCTATCAATACGCCTTTCATGAAACGCTGGCCAAGACGCAAGATTCACTCGTGGGCGCACAACACGCGGCCTATGATTTCAAGCTTGTGGGTGCAGGGAATCTGGTCTTGACCGAATTGAGTCAATCCAGTGCGGCCTTGAGTATAGAAAAGCAGTTGGTGGGGCGGTTGTATGTACGAGACCCCTCTGGAAGGCTGGTGGTGGAATTAAATAAAACGACTGCTGATGCGACCATGGACGTGAGCCTAGCTCCAGATAGTTATTCCGTCACCCTGGATCAGCAGGGAACGTTGATGGGAGCCCAGCAACGAGTGCTTAAAGGACAGCGAAACGTGCTGCGTTTGTCTCAGTTTGAAGTTCTGGCGAAGAATGAAGACGGTGTCAGTCGAGGAAGCGCGGAGCAGGCCCCGCTTGATCCGGAGAATGATGAACGCTACGAAGTGATCCCACTAAAGATTTCTTTAGTACCGGGCGTGGACTACCCGGAGCCAGTCTCACCCGAAAAGAAAGAGTTTGTGAAGCTCAATTTGCAACTCATCGGGAGTGATACCGATGCAGCGAAAAGCTCGGTAGGCGTGGTGGGTGCGATGACCAAGGAAGACGTATACGGTGGACAGGGAGCGGTGGTATTTGCGGTGACTGGACGAGATTTAAATGGCGGGCAAGGTGCCGGTCTGGTCAGTCTTGTTAAGAATGATGTGACAGGCGGGCAGGGTGCAGGCTTTGCTGCGATTACACAAGGTAATCTGCTGGGTGGGCAGGGCGCTGGTCTTTTGAGTATGGTATCGGGTGATGTGAAGGGGGTAAGCGGGGCCGGTTTCGCGGCGATTACAAAAGGGAATGTGAAAGGCGTTCAGGGTGCTGGGTTTGTCAATATTATAAGACAGGATCTGAGCGGTGTTCAGGGTAGCATGTTTTTTAACTACACCTCTGGACGTGTAGACGGCTACCAGCTGGGTATTTTCAATATGGCAGACGAGGTCAGTGATCTGCAAATGGGACTGGTCAATATATCCAAAAAAAATGAAGGACTGGCCCTTGGGCTGCTCAATGTGATTGGCAATGGGCGACTGGATGTGGGTGTGGCATATGACGAATCGGGTTATGAAAATCTAGTGGTGAAGTCCGGGATTGGGCAGTTTTATAATAATTTCTCAGTTGGTGGCAGAACCGAAGACTCGGAGATTTCGTTTGCCAGATTGCGCTGGGGCATGGGCTGGTCCCTGCCCTTTGCGGAAAGCTGGCAACTGGATACCGAGGCCTTGATCGGGACGCGTTTGGTGGAAAACGATATCATTGAACAGTGTCATCATTGTGCCCATTTGTCTCCCGAATTCAGCCTGGGAGTGGGTATTAACTATCAGCTGATTCCCGAAATTCGTCTTTTTGCCACTGCCAGCGTCAATACCAAGCGCAACAACCCCAGAGACATCGCACCGAAAGACAGGCCTTTTGGCAAGGAGACAGGCGAATACTGGCCGGGTCTGAGCGTGGGGGCGGCCCTGGTAATGTGATGAAACTTACTAAATAGTAAATTAAAACAATAAGTTATTATTCTAATCTTGAGGTAAGTGATCACTTGCTTCAGTAAGGTGCAGGTGGAAAAACCGGAACCCATTAATGAGCCGATAACAATTGTGGTTTAATCTACGCGTTTTCCTCGGTAAACTGATCAACATAGCAGACTCTTAGAGGGTAAGTGGAATGGACGTTTTAGATCGCATTCGCGAGCAAGTTGAAGGCAACTCTGTGGTGATATACATGAAGGGTTCACCCCAATTCCCCATGTGCGGATTTTCCAGTCGGGCCGCTCAGGCGCTGGCCGCTTGTGGGGTCGATTTTGGTTATGTGAATGTATTGGAAGATCCTGAAGTCTTTCAAAACCTGCCTCGATATGCCAACTGGCCTACCTTCCCTCAAATCTATGTGAGCGGAGAGTTGATCGGTGGCTGCGATATCGTACTCGAGTTATACGAGCGGGGTGAGTTGAAACCCATGCTGGAGGAGGCCGCAGCCAAGGCCAAAACAGATGAGGGTGAAGCAAAGGAATAATTCATCTGTAGATGAAAAGAAAAAACCGCGACTTCAATCGCGGTTTTTTTTGTTCCGAAAAACCGGGAATACTATTTAATAAAGCCCAGACTTTCCATCTTCAACAAAATACGTTGTGCCGCCTCTTCGGGTGAACACTCTGAAGTGTTGATTTCAATTTCGGGCTTCTCAGGTGCTTCGTAGGGGTCACTGATACCGGTGAAGGTCTTGATGATCCCTGCTCGCGCCTTGGCGTAGAGCCCTTTACGGTCACGCTGTTCACACACATCGATGGGTGTGGAAATATAGATCTCCAGAAATCCACCTACGGCACTAACCAGTTCACGTACATTACGACGAGTCGCCGCATAGGGTGCGATGGGGGCACAAATGGCGAAGCCACCGTTCTTGGTGATTTCACTGGCCACATAGCCGATGCGTTCCACATTCAGGTTGCGGTGTTCCTTGGAGAATCCCAGTTCGCTGGAAAGATGCTTGCGAACCAGGTCGCCATCGAGCAGGGTCACAGGTCTGCCCCCCAGTTCCAGCAGTTTAACCATCACGGCATTGGCGATGGTGGATTTGCCGGCTCCGGATAGCCCGGTAAAAAACAGTGTGACACCCTGCTTGTGTTTGGGCGGATGGGTCTTGCGCAGTTCTGCCACCACCTGTGCATAGGAGAACCATTCAGGAATATCCAGGCCTTCTTGCAGACGTCTACGGAATTCGGTTCCTGAGATGTTTAGAACGGTCTCGTCTTTTTCGACCTGACTGAGCGGCCGATATTCTGAACGCTCTTTAACATAGACCATGGCCTCAAAAGGGACCATTTCGATCTGTAGTTCTTCCTGAAATTGTTTTACCAGATCTTGCGCGTCATAAGGGCCGTAAAAATCCTCTCCCTGGCTATTCTTACCCGGGCCAGCATGGTCACGGCCGACGATGAAGTGGGTACAGCCGTGGTTACGACGAATAATGGCATGCCATACGGCTTCGCGTGGGCCAGCCATACGCATGGCCAAGGGCAATAAGCTCAGTGCAGTGGTTTGAGCCGGATATTGATCCAGTACATGCTGGTAACAACGTACTCTGGAATAGTGATCGATATCGCCGGGCTTGGTCATACCCACTACCGGGTTGATCAGAAGATTGGCTTCTGCCTGCTGTGCGGCGCGGAATGTCAGTTCCTGATGGGCACGGTGCATGGGGTTGCGGGTCTGGAAGGCGACGATTTTACGCCAACCCAGTTTTTCAAACTTGGCGCGGAGGGCCGCCGGAGTATCACGCAAGTGACGATAATCATAATGGCCTGGCTCTTCCACGCCTTTCAAGGTGCCGCCGATGTAGTAATCGCCGGCCTGGTTGTGTAGAAAATAAACGGCCGGATGTGCCAGATCGTCTGCGCCGAAGACCTTTTCGGCCTCCAGGCTCTTGTTCGGTTTCCACACGTCTGAAACGGTAAGAGTTGCGATGAGCACCCCTTCCTGGTCACGCAAGGCGATGGTCTGGTCTTTGGAAATCTTTTTGGCGAAATCTTCGTTCACGTCCAGGGTAATGGGGATGGTCCAGAGGGTACCATCTGCCAGACGCATGTCCTTCACCACCGAGTTGTAATCGGCTTCGCCCATGAAACCCGTCAAAGGAGAAAAACCGCCGTTTAGCAGGAGTTCCAGATCGCAAATCTGCCGGTGGCTCAAATCCCAGGAGATGTAGTCAGTTGAAGACTGTTTGATGGAGGCCTGTTCTGCCTCAGAGGCATACAGGTTTACGAGCTTACCGCCGTAGGGTTGTATCAGTGTGGACATGCCTTACCTGCCAATATTTTGATGTAGTTAGAAATCGTTGTAGCGTGTAGTTTAATCTTAGAATTATTCTTAGTTAGATCAACAGCTAGCACTAATTATATAATACTTATATGCTTAAATAAAACCTGTTAATAGCATTATCTCAGGCTATTCTACTGATTTTCCTTTACCTTGGCCTTAAGCTTTGCGATCGCGGCGTCAATTTTATCATCTGTGGGCGCAGGAGTGGACAGATGTTGTAAGCTGGATCGAGTCAATCCAAACTGACGTACAAAATCTCGGCAGGGGCCGCACATGAATAGGTGTAGCCGAACGTTCATGCGTTTCCACAGAGACAAATTCTTGTCCAGGTAGTCGCTGGTGTGATGGTTTATGTCTTTACACTTAAACATGGCTTTTACTATTTTCAAAATTATCAATAACTTGATAGATCCGTGACCGCGCACGGTGCAATAAGACTCTACCATTAGACTCGGATATATCCAGAATCTTACAGATTTCATCCATTTCCAGGTCTTCCATCTCTTTTAGGGTTAGCACACTGCGCTGTAGAGCAGGCAGTTGGGTGATGGCCTGGGATATGGCCTCTTTCAGTTCTTCCGAGCTTAGTATTGCCTCGGGCGTGTCGAAGTGCCAACTGGTAGGGGGCGATACCCAGTGACCGCTTTCATCAAACTGGTCCTGCTGGGCACCTTGTGCCAGTTCCAGATCCAGGGCATCGCCCATGGCCACAGATCGAGACTCTTTACGCAAGCGGGTCTTGGCAGTGTTGCTCACAATGCGCAGAATCCAGGTCTTGAGCGAGGAGCGTCCTTCAAATTTTGAGAGGGACTTGATCACTGAAACCCAGGCATCTTGCACAATCTCTTCAGCAATGGCGTTCCCGACTATACTGGTCGCTACATAGAGCATAATTCCCTGGTAGGATTTTATAGCGTAGCGGTAGGCCTCATCTTCGCCCTTGCTCAGCCCTTCAATCAGGCCTCGTTCATCCGTGAATCGATCCGACATCCATTTTCCAATTCTGGGTTTTGTGCATTATAGTCGTATGGAAAAAGATTTGTAACATTGGGCCTGATGGTGCGTCAGTGGATTGACGAGGTGATGTCCACAAAGCCAGTGGGCTTGAAGACGCATCGATGCAATTTATACTGAACATATAACTGGATTGAGGATTTCCCTATGCATGCAACCCTGCCTTTACTGGAAGTAAGTGACTTTCCGCGAATAAGACGCGGCAGTTTACAGACTCTGCAGGTCAATCTGGGCTATCGCTGTAATCAGCAATGTTTGCATTGCCATGTCAATGCAAGCCCCAAGCGAAAGGAAGAGATGAGTAAGGAGGTAATCGATCAGGTTTTGGCGTTTGCCTTTCGCGCTGGCGTCAACGCCTTGGACTTGACGGGTGGTGCCCCTGAACTCAATCCCCATTTTCGATACATGGTCAGCCAGGCCAGAGAGGCCGGGATCAAAGTGATGGACCGTTGCAATCTCACCATACTCAACGAGCCTGGACAGGAAGACCTGGCGCAGTTTTTGGCCCAACATCAAGTGGAGGTCGTTGCCTCACTTCCTTGTTACAGTGAATCGAATGTGGACGAGCAGCGGGGCAAGGGCGTATTCGAAGGCAGTATTGAAGGCCTAAAAAAACTGAATCAACTGGGTTACGGGAAACCCGACAGTGTTCTGATTCTTAACCTGGTCTACAATCCCGTCGGACCCCATCTCCCTCCCTCCCAGTCTGCATTGCAAGCCGATTACAAGAAACAACTCGATGATCAATTTGGTATCCAGTTCAATCAGCTCTTTACCATCACCAATATGCCTATCAAACGTTTTGGCAGCACGCTCAT
>Ga0224501_10000355_pt1 | contig 39237 bp, 39 predicted proteins | sample SF_Oct11_sed_USG_4_FD_169105 | JGI IMG/M metagenome (GOLD analysis project Ga0224501, IMG submission 169105) | Sediment microbial communities from San Francisco Bay, California, United States - SF_Oct11_sed_USGS_8_1 | ecosystem: Environmental > Aquatic > Marine > Sediment | place: USA... | reverse complement strand
AATACTCAAACGTTAAAAATTCCTAAAAAGGAAGGCATAAGCGGCGCAGCCTCTTTCTTCCTAAAATATGACAGGCATTACGAGCCGGCTGTCCACTTCGTTTTCGGCGACACGTTAATTGTCTCTGACGACAAAACTGCTTTTGCGCTTTCTGGTGAAGGCTATCGCGCAGTCACAGTCAATGGAGACCTTTATGAGGCAGGCTGCGCCTTTGAAAGCGGTTACTACAGGGCTCCAATAGATTTTTCCACAATCATACCAAGCGAAGCAGCCATCAAAAGCTTAGACGAAGCCGTCAACGCCCTCCAAAAGCATCTCTCAAGAAGAGGCAGCGACATGGTCTCCTTTGAGGATGACATTGATAAAACGCGCGTTGAAATCGCTCGCTTGTCAGAGTCTATAACAACACTTGACAGGGAAATAGTCCGAGTTAAACGAAGTGTTAGAAGGACGAAATCTAATGTCAAAAGACTCAACTATAACATCGTACGGTTTGAAAAGGAAGTTGAAAACGAGAAAACACAGATGTGGCTGCACAAAGCCGAGAGAAGCTCCATTCAGAGGAAAATGCGGAAACTCCAGAATGAGCTAGCAACACTGAGGCGTAATACGGATCCTTCGAACATACAAGAAATGGAGGTCAAAAGGGAGAAACTTGCGGAGGAAATAATAACTTCAAGACAAAAGCTCGGCACAATTCAAACAGAAATATCGACGCTTCAATCCCAATTTGATAACGTCTTGAGGGTTGGATATAAAAACGCGAAAATCCAGCTTGCAAAGGTTGAACAGCAACTGAGAAGAGTTGAGAAGGACGTAGAAATCGCGTTGCAAGAGCGAGGGTCATTGAAACAAGCGCTCGCAGAACTGGAAAAAAGCCGCGTTGAACTTTCTAAAACTGTTTTGTCGGCAAGAGAGGAAGCTAAGAAATTCACTTCTCAAATAGATGACATAGACAAGGAGCTTCGCACCATCGACTCGGAATATGAACAAACTGATCGTTTGCTGAATCAGCTTCAGCTGAATATTCAAACATCCATGCTACAGTTTGAACAACATAAAAACCAGCTTCGACAGTTTGGCTATGAGCAACCATTAGACGTGTCGACAAAACAGGTTGAAGAAGCCGAAGCTTCAATGAAGATGATGCAGTTTGAGCTCGAAAGAATAGGCGCAGTGAACCAACTAGCCCTATCGCATTATGCTGAACAGATTTCACGCTACAAAGAACTCTCGTTAAGGCTGAACGAACTTGAAAGAGAAAAACAAGCTATAGTACAGTTCATGGACGAAATTGAACAGAAAAAACGTAGGGTCTTCATGGGAGCCTTCGAAAAAATCAACCTAAACTTGCAAAGTTACTTCTCAAAACTCACAGGAGGCGGAAATGCAACATTGAAGATTGAAAACCTCGAGGAACCGTTCTCTGGTGGTATCGATATGATTGTTCAGTTTCCTGATAAACCTTCAATAGTTGTAAGTGGAGCTAGCGGCGGAGAACGTTCAGTCGCGGCGGTCGCTTTTATATTCGCTCTTAAGGAATTTACACCTGCATCATTCTACGTCCTAGACGAGATAGACGCCCATTTGGACGCTTTTCACGTGTCAAAACTAGCCGACCTTCTCTTGGAAGAGTCGGAAAAAACCCAGTTCACAGTTATCACACTAAAGCCAGAGATGGTGAACAAAGCACAGAAAGTCTATGGAGTGTACGAACGCAACGGAGTTTCAAATGTCATTTCAGCAAAGTTCCTAGAGGTGCCAAGTTAATGGCTGCCACACTCAAGAAGCCCTTTTACCTGCGACCACCATGGAACATCCTATTCGAGTTTCACAAACTCGAAAAACTCACACCTTGGAACATCAATGTTGCATACTTGCTCACATCTTTCCTTGAAGAAATGGAAAAAACTGGAAAAATAGACTTTAGGGCGTCAGGCGTAGCCCTCGATTCTTCAGCCCTCATATACCTAATGAAGTCGAGGCTTCTGCTTAAGCTGGAAGAAGCGCCGCCACCCCCGAAGCCTCCACAAGATTTTCTGCCTCCTCCCTTATTTCTACCTTTAAGGCATGAATTGACTTCAACAACCATAAAGAATCTGCTGGAAGTCCTAGACGACGTTTTGAAAGGGGAGAAACTGGTCCGTTTTGAAAGAGCAGTTGAAGAACCTATTCTCCCAACACCCTCAGAAATCCTGCCACAGTTGGATATTTATCTAATGGAAATTGAACTGCAAATGGAGAAGCTTTACGCATCTCTTTCGCACACGGTGAAGGGGTCTGGAATAGTGGAGTTTTCAACTTTCATAAAGACTATGGGACGCTTTGAAGCGATTCGCACGTTTATCCTCCTATTATTTCTGGCACAGGAAGGAAAGGTAGGCTTATGGCAGAATGAAGAATCTGAGGAAATATTCATAACTGTTGGAGATTTAAATATTGCAGAAGGCGGAAAAGCAAGCGTTTGACGTGGAAGCAGCTCTTCAGCAGGCGCGAACTACGGAAAAAATGCAGCACGACTTAGCGCTTGTAGAAGCTGCATTATACGTTGCTGGTCGCCCCTTAGGCTTGAACGAATTATGCTCAGTTTTGAAGACCCGTTCAAAGAAGAAAGCAAAAAAACTTGCGAAAATGCTCATGCAAGGATATTCAGGTAGGAAAACAGCCCTTGAGATTTTGGAGTTGAAAGACGAAAGATATGTTTTGCAGCTAAAGACTGATTTTACTCCTCACGTCAGAAAACTCGTCAAAAGACCGCTGCTTTCTACTGGTCCACTGAAAACTCTTTCATACATAGCCTACAGGCAACCGGTATCGCAAAAGAGAGTCGTTGAAGTACGCGGACACCACGTCTACGGTCACATTAAAATGCTTAAAGAAATGAGTCTGGTTGCTAGCGAAAGAAGTGGACGTTCATCAGTTCTTAGAACAACTGAATATTTCGCAGACTACTTCGCTTTGAGCCATGACAAAGCAACTATGAAGAAAGAATTAAAACACGTTTTTGAAGACTTTTCGAAGCAAGAAAAACCTTGAACTCGAAATGGATAGGTTTATATGCAAAACAAGGGTGATAGTGAACGCCTAGCTTTAGAAACCAAAGGGAAATAAAATGTCGGTTTTGCACGGCAGCTTGCACAAGAAGAAGCCTTCTGGGGGCAGAAAAAGACCTTACAGAGGGAAAAGAAAATTTGAAAAAGGCTCTTTTCCAGCAGAATCCCTACTGGGCGAAACGAAACCTAAAATCGCCAGAGGAAGAGGCGGAAACTTGAAGATTAAGGTCTTACGCGACAAATACGCATGTGTAACAGAACCAAAGAGCGGAAAAACAGAAAAGGTCGAAATTGTCCGCGTTGTCAAGAATCCTTCAAACATTGACTACGACCGCAGAGGTGTAATAACAAAAGGCGCAACCATAGAGACATCTTTGGGTTTAGCACGTGTCACTTCCCGCCCGGGACAAGACGGGATAATAAACGCTGTTTTAATTGGCGAAGAAGAAAAAAGTTAATCGCAAACTATTTTGTCGAACTTGAACTGCGGATCTTTATCAGCTGCTTTGCAATCCTTTCAATTATCTGGTCTTTTGCTTCATTCTTTTTCACAAGTAGCATACCTGTTTTTATCCATGGGGTCTTCGGATAACCAGCATCTTGGACAACCTCATTCTCCAAGCCAAGTTTTTCAGCAGCTTCCTTTAACTCTAAGATTCTTGGAGAAGGCACAGCCAAACCCTTAGAGACTCGCCTACCGTTTTTCCATGCTTTAGTCGAATCGAAGTAGGTTGGCCATATGATTATTTTATCTTGTTTACGCATTTCTTATTCTCCTATCATCATCTGTGTGTATAATAGGCCGTTAATTTCGCATCAACTTTGTCGATTCTGACGAAACCGAACCTCTCAAACTGTATTGTGGTATTTGGCTTTAACCGTTTACATTCACTTTCTGCAATTCCTTCAGCTAGCGTTGCATCTGGCATGACGACTTCGCAGGGCATGCCCTCTCCAACAGGTATCCAGTGAATCAGTTGCGCCTTGACCTTTCTAGCATCTTCGTAAGATTCGCCAGCGAAGGATGCTTCAGCGGAACATGCGTCTACTTTTTCGATTTTCACGTTGAACAACTCCATGAGACGAATTGTACTTTCAACCTTTGAGGCGTTTACATCTTTCTTAGGGACCCAGAATGATGCAGATTTATCATCTAAATTAGGCTTTATTGTATACTCTCGGCTTCCTCTTTCGGGCTTGTCAGGATGCAAATGAAGCCTTGCGACAAACAACCTTGGAATATGGGTTGTTTTCAATTCTATTGGGTTGTGCACAAAGAAGTACCTGTTTGAATTTGGATCTAAAATTTTGCGGTTGTAAGCATACAGATTTTCCCAGCTTAAAATGACATCTGAAGTTTTTGGACCAACATCAATTATCATCTTCTTAATAGCTTCAGATGTTATTCCCCGCCTTCTCAAAGCCGCAAAAGTTGCCAAACGTGGGTCATCCCAATCTTTGAAAAGTCCTTCCCTTATTCCTTGAACGATTTTCGACTTACTAAGAGAAGCTCCTGTTATTTTTAGTCTGCCGTAATGTATAGCTTCTGGATATCGCCAGCCTAAGTGCTTGTACATGTATTCTTGTCTGACCATGTTTGTCAAGTGTTCTTTTCCTCGGATTATGTGGGTTACGCCCATAAGATGGTCGTCCACGCCGCACGCCAGATTGTATAGAGGCCACGCGTGGTATCTGCGTCCAACTCGTGGGTGTGGGTACTTTTCGGCGTCTATGACTCTAATGGCAGGCCAGTCTCGAACCGCTGGGTTAGGATGGTTTAAATCAGTTTTAATGCGGACTACTGCTTCTCCTTCTCCACACTTGCCTTCAAGCATTTTTTGCCACATTGCCAGATGTTTTTCTGGTGGCAGATTACGGCAGTCACATGGCTTGTTGGCTAGTGTCTTCTTCCTAAATTTTTCAGGCTGACACGTGCAAACGTAGGCATTGCCCTCCTTCAATAATTTTTCAGCATACTCGTAGTAGAGGGGGACTCTGTCGCTTTGTATGTACTCTTCATCTGTCTTACATCCAAGCCAGATCAAGTCTTCTCTAATACGGTCGTAAAACTCCGGAACAGGTTTCTTTAATTTTGGGTCCGTGTCCTCAAAGCGCAGAAGGAATTTTCCATTGTACATACGTGCATATTCATGGCATAATATTATAGCTCTCGCCGAGCCCAAATGCAGAACGCAATCTGGATTCGGTGAAAACCGAGTTATGACTTGAGCATACTTTTCCACATTTGGCAAGGGTGGAAGACGCTTCTCCTCTTCAACCTTTTCCTTTTTGAGGGATTCTGGCCATTTTTCTTCAATTATGTCCTTTTGCTCATTTAGTGAAAGATTGTTGATTTCTCGAATAACATCGTTGACTAAGGCAGACAATTCTTTGGTTTTAGTTCTAAACTCTGGTTTTTCACCGAGTATCTTTCCAATAACTGGTCCTGTTTGTGCCTTGCCGTCATGTTTCACGGCGTTTAGTAGAGCGATTTTTCTAATATTTTCTCTGAGCTCAGCATCTCTACAGGTCAATTGTTTCACTCTGTTTGGCTTAGATTTTTCTTTCAATTAAAAATTTTGCAAAGGCGTCTAGTCTTTCCTTTGCATTTGAAGCGGGCAAAAGCCTTTCAGCGTTTTTCCAGCTTTTCTCCACAATTTTCCTTGCGAGGTTCTTCACATAATCTAAGGAATCATATTTTTCCATTATTCTAATAGCTTCGTCTATGAGTTTCTGATCTGATGTGTGTGTGTTGAGGATTCCAGTAAGCCTTTCTCTGTCCTTGGCATTTGCGACCTTAAGTGTGTGAACAACTATCAAGCTTCTCTTTCCTTCAGTTATGTCTTTTCCGCGTCCACCCTTCTTTTCTGCAAAATCTCTACCTGTCAAATCAAGGATGTCATCTTGCATTTGGAAAGCTATCCCTATACTTTCGGCGAAGTGCCCAAGTTTTTCCACAAGTTCTTCGTTTGCGTCAGCCAAGACGGCAGAAATCTCGGCAGCCATCCTTGCTAGGGTTCCGGTCTTGTAAGCGCACATTTGCAAATAGTCCTTTTCATTTATTTCATCAGCGTTTGCTAAGCCTCTATGCCACGCGATGTCCATGGCTTGTCCAAAGCTCAGGTTGGTCATCTCTTGTACATAGATTTCATAGATCTTGCAGAGCTTCTCTATGGAGACTTTTTCTCTGTTTTCTATTAGTGGCAGAAGCGGCAGGTAATACATAGCATTTCCAGCGTTTATTGCTATGTCTAAGCCATAGATCTTGTATGTGCATGGTTTTCCCCTTCGGAATTCAGACGCATCCTCTATGTCATCTATCATTAATGTTCCATTATGAATCACTTCTGGGATTATGGCGAAATCAGCGAAATCCTTAGGATTTTTGCCTAGGGCTTCACAGATTAGCAGAAAAAGGGATGGGCGCCATCTTTTTCCGCCTCTATCAAGAAACTCCCAGATAGGCTCAGCGACTGCTTTGTTTAGGGTTTCTAGGTTGTAAGAATATCTCGGTAGGTTATTTTTGAAGAAAATTGCCTTTCTTGAGAAGATTCTCGGAATGTATTTCGCAATTGCCTTATCTATCAGATTAGCTCTATCCTCGAGAAACTTTTCAATATCCATTAGCTAACTCCTCCCTCTTGTAGCAAATTTTTCGAAATTGAAACCTCTATTCCTTAACCATTCCAATGTTTTGCCCATCACCACAAGTGGGGCTTTTCGCAGGTGTTCCACAGACGCTGCTCCCACAAGAAACATTGCATTTCTTAACTCTTCTATTAAAAGGGAGAACATGCTTTCTGTTGCTTTTACGCCTGTAACTGCTGCTTGAAGTATTGGATGAGAAAGGCTTGTTAGGCTTGCACCCAAGGCCAAAGCTTTAGCCACGTCTACGCCGTCGCGGATTCCACCAGAGGCTATAACGGGAATATTGACTGTCTCAGAAACCTCAGCGATGCTTATGGCTGTTGGGATGCCCCAATCCCAAAAAACTTCGCCCAATCTATGTTGATAATTGTCTTTCTGCTTTTTTGCGCGATAATATTCAACCGCTGCAAAGCTTGTGCCTCCCACTCCACTTATGTCTATGGCTCTGACGCCAGCAGACTCAAGCTTCTTTGCCTCTTCTGCTGCAATGCCGGCACCAGTTTCCTTGACGATAATTGGTTTGTCTAGCTCTTTTGCAAGTTCCGCGATTTTCTCAAGTACTCCTTTGAAGTTTGTTTGTCCTTCTGGTTGCGAAGCTTCTTGTAGCGGGTTTAAGTGTATTGCAATGGCATCCGCGTCAATCATTTCTACGGCTTTTCTAACTTCTTTTATGCCATATCCGTTGACGAGTTGCGCACCACCAATATTTGCGATTAAGAAGACTGTTGGAGCTTTTTTCCTAGTTATTGCAAATGTTTTTTCGAGTTTCTCCTCTTCCAGAGCGGCTCGTTGACTTCCGACACCCATCCCTAGGCCTAGCTTTTCTATGACTTCAGCTATTGTTGCATTGATTTTTGTGGCTCCCAGTGTTCCACCAGTTATTGCGCCTGCGATTATAGGTGCAGAAAACTTGTGACCTAAAAAGGTCGTAGACAAATCGATTTCTTGCTTGTTAATCTCAGGCAAGGTTTTATGGATGAAATATATGTCTTCAAATCCTGTTGTTGCTGTTCTGGCTTGAACTTTCCGGTTGAGAGAGATTTTTATGTGGTCTGCTTTGCGTTTTCTCGTTTCCTTCGCCAACTTTATTCCTTCTCTATTAAGGTGCCTTGTACATCTTCTCCTTTAAGGACTTTGTAGATATGGTTTGGCTTCGTTGCATTAACGATCTTTGCAGAAATTCCATGTTCTATTGCGGGTATAAGTTCGGCTATTTTGCCGAACATGCCGCCTGTAACGTCACAAGCTGTAGGCTTGACAGTCTTTTTTTGGAGTTTTTTAAGCTCCTCTAATGTTAGATGCGCGAACAATTTCGCGTTTTTTTCCGCTTTAGGGTCACAATTGTATAACCCATCAACATCCACCCCAACTATAATGCGTTCTGCGTTGAGCCCGACTGCAAGTCTTGAAATTAACTGGTCTCCAGAGAGTATTGTGAAGCCTAACTTCGTGTCTAACACAGCGTCTCCGTAGAGCACTGGTAAAAAATCCATTTGTAGTAGCATTTTCATAAGCGTGTATTCGAAGTATTGGATTCTGCCGTTTTCTGTTATTATACATGATGATGGCGTGACGCTTACTGCAGGGATCTTGTGCCACATAAAAGCATCCATAAACAAACCGTTAAGCATAGTCATAATGTGGTGCGTTTCCGCAAAACCAACTTTCTGATTTTCTTCTTTCAATCCAGCCTTAATGTTATATTTTTGCGCCGTTGGGTGTCCAAAGCCTCCGCCGCCATGAACTACTACCAAGTTTTCAATTTTTGCTTGTTGAATCTCCTCTGCCAGTCGGTTCATGACTTGCGTTTTTGCATCAAGCTCCTTATTCTTGTCGGTTATTACAGAACCGCCAACTTTCAAGATTGTAGGTTTAGGCTCCTTCAATTCTGACACCTTCATCAGTTTTTCTAGCTGTGAACGTTCTTCCACCAGCCCTCTTCATGGCTTCCAACACCTGCTCAAGCCTTTCGTCATTTGCTAAAGCGATCATGCATCCACCGCCGCCCGCACCAGTCAGTTTTGCGCCGAAGGCTCCTGCTTTTCGTGCAGCATTAATAAGCCATTCTAGGGATTCGTCAGAAACCCCTAACCCGTAAAGTAGCGCGTGGTTAATATTCATCAAATCTCCAAGCGTATTCATATCATTTTTCTTAATTGCATCTATGGCTCTCAAAACAATCTCTCGAGCCGCAAACATCATCGGTTCAACAACCTGTGGATATTTTTCTCTCACTTGCCGCACTTTTTCAACTTGAACGCGGGTCAGCCTTTCTACGCCAGTATCTCCGATAACTAGTGGAATGTCCATTTTGACGTCTAAAGGTTTGAATCCTGTGTCCATCTGAAAAAGAAGTGCCCCCCCAAAAGTTGATATCGCCGGGTCTATTCCCGAGGGGGTTCCATGCACTATTTTTTCCGCTTCGAAGGTTATTTGGAAAATATCTTGTTTCGAAATTTTCACACTCAAAAGAGTAGCCGCTGCTGCTGTCACGGCCGCTACCACGGCTGCCGATGATCCTAGACCTGCAGCGACAGGAACGGTGGAGTTAATCTCAATATTCAAACCGACATGTTTTCCGTACATCTCCAAAACTCTTTCAGCGGCCAGTCTTATTGGCTCAAACTTCATTCTTGCTTCCCTAGTATTTCCCTGTTCAACCTTGAAGGTTCCATCTTCGAAATATGCAGAAAGATTGAGATTTGATGAATGTAGACACAGACGTTCGTCGTCGCGGTTTTCTATTTTCGCATATGCCCTTGTATCTATGGCCAAGACTATAGCTGGTTCACCATAAACCACGAAGTGTTCTCCGAAGAGTATTACCTTGGCGGGAGCTGAGGCAACGACCCCCATTCTACACCACTATTTTGTGAAACACACGGCAGCATACCCAACAACACTTGAGTAGTCGCCAGTTATATTTCCACTAGTCTTATAACATAATAGTTTTGCCTCTTTCGCGTTCAGAAACTTCGCCGCAGAGACTAATGTAGCTATTGGACCGTATCCGCAAGCGCTAATTTGGTGCTCCTCTACTGTTAAAAAAAATTTCGCTTCATCCATAGCTTCAACGGCTTCAAGAGCCAACCTATCCTTCCTCGCCGCGCTCTCTTGCGGTTCATAATGGGTCATGTCTGAAGAAGCAATAATAACAGCGTCTTTTCCAGCTAATACTTTGGCTACGGCTTGTCCAACCTCTTTAGCTGAGGACAAGTCTTGCATCAAAAAGCAGAGGGGAACAATCCTGAATTGCGAGCCAAAAAGATACTGAAGAAACGGAAGCTGGACCTCAATTGAGTGTTCAAAGCGATGGGCAGTTTCGTCCACATCGACGATGCGCGATTCATGCACAATCCTGTTGGCTATTTCACCGTCCACCTCAACATCGCCTAAAGGAGTGCGCCAAAGACCTTCAGTCATAACGGCTAACGCGCTACCGTAACCCATATGATTCGGACCGAGAATGACTACAACATTTGGCTTACCGTCTACAGCAAGTTTGTAATAGGCATGGGCTGCCACTGGTCCAGAAAACATGTATCCTGCATGCGGACACACTAAACCTATAACCTGTCTCGGGCCAGCTTTTGTGACTTTTGGAATTTTTCCAGGCCCAAACTCGTGGAGAAAGCAATTCTCTATCTGTCTCCTTAGTGATTCAGTGTTTCCTTGGTAGAAGGTCCCGGCTTGTGTTGGACGCCGAACCTTCGCCATTCTTCTAGGTTTCCCCCTCTTCCCTTGAGATTTTGGCCTCAAAATCCTCAATTGTCAAAGGCAGATTCTTATCAACTGGTAATTCTCCTCTCTCCCTAAGTATCTGTCGTGCCAAGAGCCAATAGATTACAGCCAAGGCTCTCCTGCCCTTGTTGTTTGTGGGAATGACTAGGTCGACTCCAGAGAATTCATTGTCTGTGCTACACAAGGCCACTACTGGTATGCCAACTGATGAGGACTCTTTAACTGCTTGAAAATCTGCCCTTGGATCAGAAACTACAAGCACTTCTGGTTCTATTCGGTTTGGATACGACGGATTTGATAGAAGTCCTGGAATGAACCGTCCAACTACTTGTGTAGCGCCAGTTATCTCACAGAATTTTCTAACAGGTTCCTGTGCGTAGAGTCTCGCCGCAGCAGCGGCGATTTTCGATGCGTCAAAACGTGCTAGAAATTTTGCGGCAACTCTTATGCGTTCATCCGTTTTTTTAACGTCTAAGACGAATAATCCATCTGGTCTTACGCGATAGATGAATTGTTCCATGTCTCCTGTTTTCATTCTAGTTCCAATGTGTATTCCAGCAGACAATAGTGTGTCTTGTGGCATTAGTAGCTCTTCCTCCATAGCGGTCGGTGCTGTTTCAGGCTCCTCTAGGGGTTTTTCCTCTTCGGTGATTTCCTCAATTTCTTCATCTTCTGGCAAGCTTTTACCCTCCTAAAGCATCTTGAGATTTGCCATTTTGGCTCTATCTCCCAAAAACTCCTCTATCCTTATCAATTCGTTAATTTTGGCAATCCTTGCTCCTTCAACAACTCCAGTCTTTATTATGGGACACTTGAAGGCCACAGAAAAATGAGCTATGTGCCAGTCACAAGTATCGCCTGAGCGATGCGACATTACTGGCAGATATCCATTTCTTTTAGCCATTTCGACTGTTTCCCAAGCATCCGTAAGTGTGCCAACCTGATTCACCTTTATTATCACCGCGTTGGCTGCACACGTTTTTATTCCACGGCTCAACCGTTCACTGTTAGTAGTGAACAGATCGTCGCCGCAAACCAGACAATTTTTAGTTTTTCTAGTTAACTCTGCAAAACTTTCATAGTCTTCTTCGTTAAATGGGTCCTCAACGTAGACTAAATTATATTTCCTTATGATTCCCAAAACAAATTCTAGCTGTTCTCCAGCGTCTCGCTCTTTTCCTTCCCTTTGGTAAACGTAGGCTTTTCTTTTGCCATTCCACATTGAAGACGCCGCAACGTCTATTCCTAGGTGGCATCCAAAACCCAACTCGTTGCTGACTTCTTCACATGCTTCAGTTAGAGATTCAAGCGCCTCCGAATTTCCAATGTTGGCAACCCATGCCCCTTCATCACTTCTTCCGCCGTTGAAAAGCTTGTCTCTCTTCTTGAGGATAGCGCCAACTCTTCCATGAATTTGGGCATTAGCCGTAGCGGCTTCTAAGAATGATTCAGCGCCGTGTGGCAAGGCAAGAAACTCTTGCACGTCAGGAGACTTCCCCTGTGTATGATTTCCACCGCTTATCACGTTTCCAAGAGGATATGGAAGCTCGTGAGCGACATGCCCGCCTAAATATTGGAAAAGAAGAAGACCATAAGAGTTTGCAGCGGCCTCTGCAGTGGCCAAGGAAATGGCAAAGGCAGTGTTTCCACCTATTATTCTGAAGTCTTTTGAACCGTCAATTTCATGTAAAGTCCTGTCAATCTCTGCTTGGAAATCCGCATCTAACCCGATAATTTCTGACGCTATGAGTTCTTCAACTTTTTTTAGTGCTTGATCTATCCCGTTTTGCGGATAATAGACTACCTCAGCTTTTCCACGGCTTTGCCCCGCGGGAGCAGAGACTCTTCCAAAGCCAGAGGTTGTTATAATATCAATTTCTATTGTTTCTTCTCCACGATTATTGAAAACCTTCCTCGCAATTATGTCTTCAATGACTGTTGACATTTCTTTCTCCTTTTTTACTTCTCTAATAAGGTCTTGCCTCTTTTCGTTTTTCAGCCTCTTCATAAAAGCGCAAGATTTCGTCTATGATTTCTACATGCGACAACAGCATGCGTCTACAACAATACCGCTTAATTCCTAAGTTATCGAGAACGTCACCTGCCTTTTCTCCTGCCTTGACCCTGTTGGCAAATTCTTCCCATTTGTCTCCGATTAGTTTTCCGCACGTGAAACATCTTACCGGTATAATCATTTGATTCATCTCCTTCTTATCTGTAGCTTTTCTGGTCTCTGGCTCGCGCTCCTGGACCTCCAAATTTCTTAGGTTCTTTTCTTCTAGAGTCTCCCACAATCATTGTTCTGTCATAGTTGGCAAAAACTGTGCGTAAATGTGCGCTTTTGGTCCATTTTAATAGAGCGTTTGCAACAGCCATCCTTGATGCTTCTGCTTGTCCCATGTAGCCTCCGCCTGAGACTTTTATGTCTATGTCCAGTTGCTTCCAAATCTCATCTCCAGCTTGAAAGAGCGGCTCCATAATTTTTTCACGTGCAATTTTAGGTTCAAAAACCTCTATGGGAATTCTGTTTACGCGCACTCTTCCATTTCCAGGTTTAACAACAGCCCGTGCTATCGCTGTTTTTCTTTTTCCACTAACAACCAAAATCTTCTTCGCGGGCATGACTATTCACCTGAACTCCAACCTATCTCTTTCGCAAATTCACCTAGTGTGAAGTAGGAGCATGTCAGTTTTTTGGCTTGGACACCGAACAAAGTTTCCATTTTTTGGTCTTTAAGCTTATCTGGGACCCCGATAAAAACCTTAAGCCGCTTGTAAGCTTTCTTACCTTTTGCTTTCTTGTACGGTAACATACCTCTTACGGTTCTTCTGAGTATTCTGTCCGGCCTTCTGTAATGGACTGGACCCGTCTCTAAATGTCCCACTTCCAGGAACCTTTTGGCCTCTATTACTTTGCTTTTCTTTTTTCCTGAAAGTACGGCTTTTTCAGCGTTTACAACTATTATTTCCTCATCACTTAGTAGCCGTTTAGCAATTACGCTTGCCATTCTGCCAAGGATAAGACCGTCCGCGTTTATTATGGTGACTGATTTGCTCATTGTCTGCATTTATTTCACCCAATTATTTTTACGTGAGAGCCTTTCGGATTCTTCTTAATTAAGTCAAGAAAGGATATGCATTTACCCCTTTTTGTTTTTATTTTCTGTCTTGCTTTTTCTGAAAAAGCAAAGGCTGTCACAGTTATTGGATGGTTTATTTGGCCTGTTCCCAGCACTTTGCCCGGAACCACAACTGCTTCGTTTTTTTGCGTATATCTGTTCAAACGGCTCAAGTTCACAGCTACCCGTCTCCTGTTCGGTTTGGCCAAGCGTTCAGCGACGTCACGCCAAATATTAACCTTGTTTTCTCTGCTTTGCTTTCGTAGGAAGCGAATAAGTTCTATAAGCTCTGGATTCGTCGTTTTAGTCTTTCTCACTCTTTTTCACCTTGATTTGGCGCTCCAAATCTTTTAGCTGTCCATCCAAAATTTTGATTGCTTCTGTCATGATTTTTTCCGGAGAAAGCACACACGTAGATTCTAGAGCGAATATGAAGGCGTTTTCTTCCCAGGTGATCTTTACAGCTGGAGGATTCTGTGGACAAGTCTCAACGCAGTCTTGACAGAGCGTGCATGCCATTAAATCCCGAATTTCTATTCTGTTTCCAGTCTTGGCTAGAACTTTTCTGGGACAAATTTCCACACATTTTCCGCAACCATCGCATTTTTTGCACGAGATTTCTATTTTTGGGAAATATTTGTGTGTGCACATTGAAACTGGCTGCCATTTCGCATGATTTTTTCCTTTTCCAAGTCTTGCATAAGCCTCAAGCTTTAGTTTCTGCTCTTTTGCTAGTTTTATTATGGGGATTGTGTCGCTTACTGGTATTATGCTTGGGTTTTCTGATTCTAATTCACCTGAATATACTGTTCTTGTTTTTTCTTTTGATTCTACATCTAATGCGAGCGTGACTCGGCAAAGGTTGCATCCAAATTCGCTTTTACAGGGGCATTCTTCAGGTAAGTTGTAGCCTTCTAAATCAGTCTTAAGTGGGATAAGCCCTAATCTGTGGGCTATGACTTCATCTTGGAATGTGGAGGAATTCTCAATTACTACAATTTCATCAATAGCCATACATGGAACTTCAGCAATCACTGTTCTTCTTAAGGCATTCATGTACGGAACGTCCACTCCCCGAATGAGCAAACGCATGTTTTTGTCATCTTTTTCGAGCACTTCTATTTCCACTAATTTCGACACTCCGTGCTAGTCCATAATAACACTGTGCCGTTCAATAGAATACTAGTGCATTATTTCAATTTTTCTATTAGGAAAAGAATAACACGTGTTTGCTAGACTCTTCTCCCTCTTCTTCCGCCTGCTCTGCGTGTTCCATCGTGTGGGATAGGGGTGACTTCTTCGATGCGTCCAATGCGGAACCCTGCTCTGGCTAAGGCTCTTATTGCTGCTTGTGCGCCTGAGCCTGGTGTTCTTGGTCCTGCGCCTCCTTGGGCTCTCACTTTTATGTGGATGGCTGTTATTCCTTTGTCTTTAGCCACTTCTGCGGCTGCTGAAGCTGCGCGCATGGCTGCGTAGGGTGAAGATTCCATTCTGTCTGCCTTTACAAACATTCCGCCCGATGCTCTGGCTATAGTCTCCGCACCTGAAATGTCTGTTACGTGGACTAGAGTGTTGTTATAGGAGCTGTAGATGTGAATGACAGCCCATTTGTCAACTTTTCTGCTGGAACTACTCATTATTCTCCCTCAATCTGAGCGTCTCCTGAACCTGCTTTCGCTGAAGGAGCAACTGCAATTGTCTGGCGTAGAGGATGATTTGCATTTACAAGTGGGCTTCGAGGTGAATATGCTATTTTGCTTTCTTCTTCTCTCCTCACAATGTAGCTTGGCACTGTCACTCTTTGGTTTTCTATCATTATGTGCCCATGCGTAATGAGTTGTCGGGCTTGGTGAATTGACTTGGCCAAACCTTTTCGGAAAATAATTGTTTGGAGTCTGCGTTCAAGAATGTCCTCGATCGTAAGGTCTAGAACGTTGTCTAGAGCTGCTGTTTCAGTGAGAACACCAAGTTTTTTTAAGCGGATTAGAAGCTCATCTTCCATTGTCTTGCGTTCTTCAGGTGTTTTGCCTATGAGTGAGCGTGCTATCCCTCTAAATTTTGACAGTGCTGTTTCGTGCCGCCAGATTTCATGTTTGTTCCGTAAACCATATTGACCTATAAGTTTGAGTTCTTCTCGTAAGGCGTCGGTTCGCCATGGAAAGCGTGGGGTCGTATATTTTTTTCTTTGTTTTTTGGGGTCACCCATAATTACGTGGCTCCTGGTCTTACAAATTCTTTCTTTTTGACTCCGAGAGCTTTTCCTTTTCTTCCTGTGGTCTTGGTTCTTTGTCCGCGTACTTTTAATCCGTAGGCGTGGCGGTATCCGCGCCATGATTTCATCTCTTTCATTTGGTCTATATCCATCTTTGATCTTAAAACGAGATCCGCGGTTATCAAATGCATGTCCTTTCCTGTTTCAAGATCCTTTCTTCTGTTTAGGAGCCAGCTGGGTAGTCCATGCTTCGTTGGTTCACTAATTATTCCTTCTATTCTTTCAATTTCTGTTTCAGTTAAAAATCCTGATCTTACTTCTGGATTCACTTCGGCTTTTTTTAGTATAGCGTTTGCGAGGTTTAGGCTTATTCCCCTAATTTTGGTTAGCGCGTAAGACGCTTTCAGAGTACCGTCTACGTCTGTGTCTATTATTCGAAGTATGTGGCGGAATTCCTGTGACATTTATTTGTCTTCCGTGGGTTGTTTGAAGCTAACTACGAAATAAACCATTTTTTATTTAAACCTTACTGGTTCATTATTGTTCAATGCTCTTGTAATCCTGACATAGGATTAAATATCGGTTTTCTGATGTTGAAAATAGGTTTCTGAAGTTCATTTAAAAATCAAATGTCTTTTCGGAGGAAACGGAAGCAACGAAACAATGCCGTCATCTTTGGGGATACAAACATGAACGACAAAGACGTCGCTGACACCCGTTCCCATTTCCGAGTCAATGAAAATAATTGTGAAGTTGCTTCATATAAAATTGGCGCGATAGTGGGGCTATCTCCCGAAGTCCAAACTATTAGCTAGCTTTTCAAAGTATTTGACATACCTAATATGTCAAAGAACACATAGAAAGCCGAATGATTTTCTGTGCAACCACATCTTCTTGCGGAGCTTTATGAGATTTGCCAAGTTTTATATGCCGACCACAATAAGGTAAATCAGTGTTGCGGTGTGACTGAAGATTATATTTCAACACAGGATTTCAAACAGAAACTGGAGCGGGAATATCTTCAGTCAAAGAAACCCTACGAGAAGCTTGTTGACGAAGTGCTCTACATTCTAAGCGAAGCATTAGAGAAGAGCCAAATAAAATATCATAGTCTGACTTGCAGAAAAACTAAAATCAAGACTTTCGACAGTTTCTACGAAAAAGTGAAAAGGAATCAAGTCAGAGAAAAACAATTTGAGATAATTACTGATATTGCCGCCGTTCGGATAATCTGTCTTTACCGTTCTGACCTCAAGAGAATCGGTAAAATTATCTCAGCTAACTTCGGCATTGTCAGGTCGGATACGTCCCGAACTCGAACTGAAACACCATTTGGGTATTCAAGTGACCATTACATCGTCAAAATTCCAGAAGAATGTAAAGGAGTTAGATATGATGACATCAGAAATATTCCATGTGAGATTCAAGTTCGTACAATATTAATGGATGCATGGGCGTCAGTATCCCATCACTTGGATTATAAACAGGAGCTTGACATCCCATCAGAGACAATAATTGACTTCAATGCACTTGCTGGACTTTTTTACATAGCAGACACTCATTTCGAGTTTTTCAAAAAAGGAGTGGAAGTAGCACGAGCAGGACTTGTCGAAAAAGCTCGAAAGGGCAAATTCGATGTTAACCAAGCGATTAACCTTGACAGTCTGATAGCGTACCTTAGATACAAGCTCCCAGAGCGCGAGGAGTGCGGTAGCAGCGGGTATTCTATGCTTATTTCAGTACTTAGAAAATTCGGATATAACACCCTAGTTCAGCTAGATAGCAAAGTTGATGCTGCTTTGCATATGTTTGATGAATATGAGAATGAGATTTCAGCTCACGATATCAAGGAAATGAAGTTAAGTAGCGGTATCCGCTTGAATGATGTCGGAGTTATTAGACATGTTCTTGACTTAATGGATGATGCACATTGGGAAATTCGGCGGAAACACTGGTCTAAAGGTCATGTTGCCATAGTTGAAAAATACCGGCAGAGACTGTCACACGTGCACTTCTGATTGCGCAGACTGGTTTTCTGAGTTTATGGCTTAGCAAACAGCCGTGCTCGCATCGGCGGGAGCTTGGCAGAAAGCCAAACGGCCGCCACAGTGAGAAATCATAAATATTTCATTGTCAGCTTCAATAGTGAATCGCCTTGCCCATCCGTAACCTCTGGAGCCTGGAACCTGGCGAGTGCATCGTAGCAGAGGAGATATTTGATAAACTGAAAGACTTGGAAGTGTTCTTTCCAGTTCATGATGTCGGCGTTGACCTTCTGGTTGTCAAAGGAAAGAAACACGTAGGAATCCAGGTGAAAGAATCAAGATATTATATTGGCAGGACTTGGAAAAGTGGGCATGTGGGCCATAGTTGGCAACAAATCAAGAAAGTCAAATTCGATGGAAACAAAGGTAAGGTCGATTTCTACGTCTTCTTGACCTATCTGCCCATTCAAGCTAACACAAGGTAAGTTCTTTCGGCTATAAGTTTCTTATTGTGCCTTCTTCTGAACTTGAGAAACGCATGAGTATTAAAGATGCAGGAAAAAGGTCGATATATTCATTCTGTTTCCATTTCCAAGACAAGAATGTTTGGGATGAAAGGGTAACGACGACGCTGGATAATCCTCTTACGGACTACACTCAATTCCTGAACGCGTAGGATTTAGTAGACAAAGCACTCCAATAGCAGTTGTTTGTATCGCTTACTATCATTTTGGAGAGATAGGAATACTAAAGAGAGATTGCACCTATTAGTAATATAGACAGCAAATGGAACAAAGTGACCTCACCGAAGCTTTGAATAGAGAAGGATTCTTTTTCCAGAAGTATTGTGCCGAAAAGATAAAGGAATCTGGTTGGAGTGTCGAGACTGAAGAGTACCCAATATCCAAAGATGAATCATTCGACATAAAAGCAACCTTAGTTCTGTTTGAAACAGCTTTGCATATTGTAGCAGTAGAATGCAAGCGATCAGACCCGAAGCGAAAGCGCTGGGCTTTCTTTAGGCAAGAACCATCTACTGCCGAGACGCAGAAATTTGTGATACAGACCCACAACCTGACTTCAACCAAGGGAGGCTTTCTCAAGAGAGGATTTGTCATGCGTGGAGTATATGAGGGTTTGAATGAAGAAAAACTAGGTTTTCCCTGTTGCCATACTGTCGGGCTTGAGATTTTCAAAGAAGATGAGAAAGACAAAAGAGATTGGAAGGCAAACCCTCAAGCGGTGTATAGTGCATGTCTCACAGTCGCCAAGGGCATAAATCACCTTTTTGATTCGGAGGCACAGCGAACACTAAACACTCTCAGGATTGGCGAAAAACGCTTGCAAGAATGGAAAGAGAAGTTAAGAATGCCTTACTTCCTTGGTGGGACTCTTGTCCCTGCGGTTATAACAAGTGCTCCAATCCTCTCTGTTACTTCTGACCCGAATGATATGGATATTGAGACTTTCAGAGTTCCTCATGAAAAAGCGCACTATCAAGACAAAGAATGGCTGGTCTATGAATTTCCTCTTCCCCTTGAACTGCAACTCGAAAGCAGAGATTTCTTCACTACAGTAGGCGAAAGCAGATACGCAAAAATGCACATATTCATAGTAAATGGGAAACATGTTAAAAGATTCTTTGAGTGTCTCGGCGAAGCCATAAAGACCAGAAGCAAAAAGAGCTACAGAGCGCTTGCTGTTGAGTATCAAGAATTTTACAAAGGTAAGAAATGAATGCTCTGATTTTTGCAACTTGAAAAACACCTTGCCAAAAGCGGATGCTAGCTGTACGTTGGAAAAGGACAAATTCTTACGTTTTCGGACTTTCTAGCAACACCGCTAGTCTGGAAAAAATTAAAATTTTCTGCTGCTTGTCTGCCTTTCTGTTGATGGGAAACAGTGTTAAACATGCTTCATGAACTGATTTTCAACGTCATTAAATCGTCATTTAAATCGATGTATAAAAACACTGACGGAGAAAGTACAAACAACAAAAGCAAGAGGTCGGCGGGTATTATCGGTTTAAAACATCGGGGTTAAGACTTCTTCAGCGGAGTTGATTTGGTGTTTTAGTTTTCACAGTGATAGTTTCCAAGCTTGTGCGATGATTTAGAATGGTAAGCTTCCCTTTTGAGTGCCACTTTTCAATACGATATGAAACAATCTCCCAGCCCGCGCGAACATTTGCTTTTTGTATAGATTTGCAAGAGTATATAAGGTCCCGTGAGAATATATACATACGCAAGATAAGTTAAGTTGTATATTTCCAGGAGTTATGATTGTTAAATGAATGATGCAATGACCAGAAAGGAGCTTGTTGAGAATGCCGAAGTGATTTCGGCGGTCAGAAACTACGCAAATAACGGGATCCGAATGAAGGATAGTATGGTAGATTTTACGGTTTCACCTTCGGAGTCGGATGGTAAGATTTTGATACGTGTCATAACTGAAGCCAAATCAAGTTCAGGGTATGTTGGTGTAGAAGCTGTTAGGGAGATGAGTGAATTTCTCGAGAAGCGAAACTATGATAAAGGCATTCTTATCGGGAAACGGTTTACCGAGGCAGCGAGAAGTGAAATGGAACGCACGAACATTGAAGCGATTTCGAAGATGATCCAGCCTCATTTTAAAGTGGATAGACTTTACTTCGCGATAAACAGCCGCATAGAGAATCTGTGCAAAATGAAGTGTAGTCATGCTCCGAAGAAGGAATCTGATTGCAGGGGCTACGTTGATGGTAATTACTCTTGTGATGTTAGACTAATCAGTGATAATGCGAGTTTTCATCTTAAGCACGGTTGGACGGATTTCTTGAAGAAAGATTTGGCAAGGCTTTTGACGATTGAAAAGCACTTACAAAAGCCTAAACATGAGTCACGTTGAGACATGCGCGAGTTACATATAGATTATTATTGAGAAAGCAAATCTTCTGCTAAGATTGTTTTTCCAGCATACTGTTAAGAGGAAGCGACAATTAGTCCCTAAAACAAGAAAGTATGTTGTTATGTCTCAAACTATTTCTTAAGTAAGACTACATGCCTGACTAGGGGAAAATATCAGTTTATGCACAATTTTGCATCCTTTATGGAAAATATTGAGATTTAACTATAATCAGAATTAAAACATTAATGGAGTTTTCACAGTGAAATAGAAACGAAAGAGCAAGTAAGCAAAGCTGAAATTGGAACTACTGAGATAAGCTTTAGAGTGACAATGAAATAATACAATTTTATGGAAATTTGTCAAACGGAGCGTCTTATATTACGAGACTTAGAAGAGGCCGATTGGAAACCAGTACATAGCTACGCCTCTAACCCTGAAGTTGTTCGCTATGTTGATTGGGGACCCAACGCAGTTGGAGAAACCCGAAATTTCATTCAGCGAGCAATCGCGACTCAAAAAGAACGACCCCGTAGAAACTACCATTTTGCAATAGTCCTAAATGCACAAAATAGGCTTATTGGTGCTTGTGGAATCTATGTTTCAAATCCCGGCAATCGAGAGGGATGGATAGGCTTTGTCCTTAATCGGCATTTCTGGGGGCAAGGCTATGCCACCGAAGCAGCAAAAGCACTCCTTGTATTTGGCTTTAAAAAGCTAAATTTGCATCGAATTTTTGCAACTTGCGACCCCGCAAACATCGCATCTGCAAGAGTCTTGGAAAAGATAGATATGCAACGTGAAGGTCGTCTCCGTGAGCACAAATGGGTAAAAGGTAAATGGCGTGAGTCTTTATTATACGCCATTCTTGATCACGAGTGGAAAGAACCAAAAAATATTAATAAAAACTTCAAAATGATAGCAACATCGCCACCAGCGTAGTCAATATGGGAAATTGAACAATCGAGAATATGAACAGTGCCCTGACTAGGGGTCCATGGTAGCCAGGGAGAGACGGGCGCCTAGGCGCGAATTTATACTTTCCTAGCCTCGGGGAAATCGCCAATCTCCCTTCTTTTTTGAAAGCGCTAGACACGTGGCCAAGCAAAATAAACGAAAATTTAAAGCAAACGTGTTAACGAATGCATGTGGGGATCAGTGACTTGGTCGCAGGTGTTAAAGAGATTCAACAACATTTCAAAATGACAGATGGCTTCGACTTATTTTGCAGACATTGGAAAGCCGTTGGAGCAAGAAAAAAATCGGTTATATGCATACATGGCATAGGAGGGCATTCTGGATTTTTCAGAGTTTTAGGACAAGATTTAGCCAAGGATGGACTCGAAGTTTATGCATTAGACCTAAGAGGTTTCGGTAACTCAAAGGAAGAAACCTTACCAAGAGGAGACACAAGCGACTTCAATAGGCACCTGCAAGATGTGGACGAAATAGTAGACTTCGTACGTAAGAGACACCTTGAGAACAAAGTCTACATGTTTGGCTGGAGTCTGGGTGTGTTGTACACTCTTTGGTATTCTGCAAATCATCCAGATTCTCTTGACGGTATGATACTTGCAGCACCTTACTGGGTGGGATTCATGCCTCGCATATACAGCAGTAAAATCCCTTCTATGCTTCGCTCTGCGCCTAAGACGACTTACGATTCCTACAAGAATTGGTCCCGAGACTTTAAAGAGAGCGAGGAGGGCAAAATCCTACTTCAAGACCCACTGTTCACAACAAAGCGCAGCTGGCGCTGGTTAGGCGGTGTAAAGAGAAACTTGAGCGATAAAGTATTGCAGAACGCGTCGCAGACAAAGAAACCTACTCTCATAATTCTGGGTGAGAAGGATGACATTGACATTCGCACCGGGGCCAAACAAATCCTCGAAAGTTTGGCGACGAAAGATAAATCAATTCAAACCTTCCTAGACGCAGACCATTTCTTTTATCATGCGATATTTCTCAAGACAACCGCCAAGCATAACCCGGCAAAAAGAAAGCAAGTGACCTCTGTCGTTAAGGATTGGTTGAGTACTCACTAAACCATTTCTGATTTTAGTGAGCGAGATCTGGTTCAAAAGCTGTAACAAGTATGAATTCATGCTTAAGTAATGGTAGCCCGGGATACGTGACTTATCTCGTTTAAATTTCTCACCTCAGATCAACAACAATTGTTATTGAGAGTCTTCATGAAGTTTCTTGGCTATCTTCCCTACTATTCCCTTATAGAAGTCTCCGAAGGTTCTGTAAAGAAGCTTGGCCAAGTCATAGAGAATCAATAGGAAGAAGGCGAAAATTATTAATGCTGCCACCCTGGAAGCCCACTCGCCCACGTAGGTATTAAGCTGAGGGGGCAAGTATACCCAAAGTAGTGCGGTCAAAACTATGTAGAGACAGTCAACTAGCATATGCTTAAGCGTGGTTTCGGTGACTCCAACCACACCTACTAACCTCTTAGCTATGATATCAATTACGGCTTTCAAAGCCATCATTATTCGATATCCAAAATATATAACCACCATCAAGTTTAGGGTCGTTAAGAGATGATCTGAGCTTAGTGCCAGACCATTAAGACTTATCAATGTAATTCCTGAAACTGCTGGAGCAATCATATTGATAACGAGAAGTGATAAATCTAGTTTAATGGAATTGGAGATTAGGCTTTCGATTTTACTACTTATCTCTTTTCTCTCGATAAGAACTTCTGGTTTGGGCTCTCTTCTAACCCTTTCCACTTTAATCTGTCCTCTCCTCATCCTGTAAGCCAGCGCCAGCGAGTAACATAGGTAGAATATAGGGACCACGGCTAGATAGTATAGGCCGAGGATGGGCAATGAAAGAAGCGATGCTATGAAAACTACGAATAATCTTACATCCCTCGTTGCAGGCACCTTTCTCAGCCGCTCCGTCCCCACGCCTAGGCTACTCAAATTGTGGGTCGCGTAACTCACGAATATCACATTGGCAGCCGCAAGTATGGCAAACAAAAGGGTGAAGTCATCTATAATCGGCAAAGATAAGGTTAGCCCAGCTACTATGGCGATATCTGAAACGCGATCTAGTACTGAGTCCAAGTAGCCGCCCCACGGCGTGGCTTTATGATAGAGCCTTGCAACTTCACCATCCACCCCATCTATTATAGATGCTGCTTGCACAAGTAAACCTCCAAGAATGAATGCTCTCATCGCCAGCAGAAGACTTGCCAATAAGCCAAGGATGAACGATACCAACGTTACAGTGAGCGGTTCTATCCGGAAGCCCCTTCGATACGCCATGATCGAAATGCGTGTTGATATTGGCCTGTTAAGGTATCTGGAGACTAATCCATCTTCAGGTTTAGTGAGTTCCTTTCTTAGTATTTGCCAGTAAACCTTTCTTGCTGCAACTAAGTCTTCAGGTGTATCCACATCTTTCCACAGCTTCCCCGTGACATCTACACAATCTACTTTACCATCGGCTGCAGCCAAGTTGAGTGCATCAGCTATTGTAGCCTTAAAGCCAAAGTTTTCTATCGCCCTTTCTACATACGCCTTGGAATCCTCACGACACAATATCATGCCTGTATCTATCCCGTGCTGAGGAAGGGTGGTCTTATCAGCATTCACTACCGCCTCATCCTTTAATGCGAGCTTAAGTCCTTCTCTTGCCTCGGCTCGCGAAGGTTTCTTATCGAGGCAAACCGTGAAGGTTGCTTGACTCTTGAGCGATAGTACTCTATCGAGTATTGATCGTTCAAATACATGATCAGACATTAAGAGGAGAAAGGGACTTGCGCCTAAGCGTTTCATTGCTAAGCTAACGCTATACAGATTTCCAAATTCTTCAACATCAGTTTCTATTAGTTCTGCCTTCCCTTTCAGCCTTTTCTCGAATATATTTTTGAATTGAGGTTTTATCACAATAAGTATGCGAGGTGAAGTAATCTTCTCGATCCTATTCAGAATAAAGTCTAATACCGTTACGTTAGGCTCCAACTCCATGAGACATTTATGTGTCTCTCCAGAGTAAGGCTCAAGCCTTGAAGCTGTTCCTCCAGCGATAATAACGACGGGAAGCATTAGCAACTCACCCCCCATATCACCAATTAATGAGTTATAAGGCTTAGCTAGTAGTTTAATAGATTAAACAGACAACTCTTGTCTCATAAAATCTATGCTTTCCTTTAACCCTGCAAAACTATGACACTCGATGATCAAAGGTTTCTCGCTCTTCCAGTCTTTCATTCTTTTAAACAGTCTTACAAAGTCTATGCTTCCTTTTCCAATAGGTAAATGTTCGTCTTCCCTTCCATTGTTGTCATGAAGGTGCACATTAACGATAAATTTGTCCAGTAACCTCGTGAAATCCTCAATCTTCCCAACAGTGTTAGCGTGACCTACATCAAAAGTCAATTTACATCCAACATTCTCAACGAGAAAGTTTATTTGCTCTGGATTTCCAGCAAGAACGTAATCGTTAGATTTGTGGTCATTTTCTATCGTGAAAATTATGCCCAAATCATTAGACAGTTGGTTAATTTTCCTCAAAGAATCTATGGCATTTTTCATGGCTTTTCTAACAAGTCTCCTTGGATAATCTCTCGATAAACGACCGACATGAGAAACAAGCAATCCAGCATCTAATTTGGCCGCAAAAATTACCGCTTTCAAAATAGTTTTCTTAGAGGCACTTCTGAGGAATGGGTTTACGCTCGCCAAATTAATGTCAATGTTGGTAGCGTGAACAAAATATTTGAAATCATAAGAGTTTGATAAATTTTTGAGTTCGAACATTTTGTCAGTTTTAGAAAGAGCCAAAAGCAATTCAAGCTTATCCAATTTAAGTTCAAGAACACGAATTCTAAGCTTAGAAGCGAAGCTCAAAAAATCCTCAAGTGATCCTTCCAAACTTGGATAATCAGCCACGCCTAAGATCATGTCTTTTATAGCCTCACTTTCTCTTTAGCCCCACAGAGTTTTTTAAATGTCTTTCTCACGAGTTTAATACTTTTCCTTTCAAGCTTTAGCAGATAATTTAAGAACACCTGCGCACGATAGCGCCGTTTCAAAGAGAAGCAGATAGTTTTGCCGGAAAAATCCATGCTAAGCACCAAAAATGTACCAAGGCAAGTTAGGATTTATGATGTGAAAAATGAATAGATTAACCTCAGTCCAGCGAGGATGGCGATTAAGGAAAGAATTCTTCTTATAGCTTTTCCTTTTACGCGTTTGGCAAGTGAACAGCCCACTTGGGCTCCGATAACCGTGCCTATGGTTATTGGGAGGGCATACTCGACTAGGATGTTATTTAAAAGGCCATGGGCTACTACTCCAACGCCATTGGTAACAGCCATGGCAAACTCAGAACTTGCCACCGCGATGTGAGGGGGGATCCCCAGTAGAATCATTGTTGAAACGTCGGTTATTCCACCTCCTAATCCGGATAAGCCCGTTATCAACCCTCCCAAGAAACTGCTGGCTAGTGCCAGATGAGGACTGCGAAGAGTATACTTGAAGGCTTTACCCTTCGAGTCAATTCTGTTCCTTGTCCATTCCATGTTTGCCTTATTTGCTTCCTGTTTTTCCTTTGAAAAGGGTTTTACTTTGTTTTTTATAATCAGCACAGAAATGAGGATTATGAAAATACCGCAAATGCCTGCTAAGAAGTTTTGAGGCAGAAGCGTAGTTATGTAGGCGCCTAGAACAATACCTGGGACATCAAGTATGTCGTAAAGTAAACCCAGCTTATAGTCAACTCGCCTCTGTCTAACGTACCCGAGAGTAGAGGAAAACGTTGTACCACAGATGGCTACCAAGCTGACTGCAATAGCATTTTGGGCTGGTAATTGAAAAAATAAGATCAAAACAGGAACTATGATAAAGCCTCCTCCAAGACCAACCATAGATGAGGGTACACCGACTATGAAACCTATTACTAAGACTAAAAGAGCTTCAAGGATATTCATTGCAGCTTTCAAGCAGTGAAAAACGTTTACATGATTTAAGTGTTTTCCTAACACGCTCCAAAAATTTATAGAACTCGTAAAGAGAATAAATTGCATTTCTCGCGTAAAGTGCGAAGGTTAGGTTTAGAAATCAGTTTGAATTATCGTGCTCAAATCCTCTCTCCCACCTCAGCACTGAACCGAGAGTTTGAACGCCGTCCTGACTAGGGGTTATGGTAGCCCGGGAGAGATTCGAACTCTCGTCAGCGGGTCCAAAGCCCGCTATGCTTGTCCACTACACCACCGGGCTTCAGCTATTTCGTTATTAAATGGTTTTTGATTAAAACCTTCCTATCTTTCCGTATTTTAAGCATTATTTCTCGAGATTTCTCAATAGCATTAGAGGCATTAGCTTTCCTGATTTTATCCAAGTCAAGAAAACTCACTATTTGATTGTAACTTTTCGGATTTTTTTCCTCCAAAGTCTCTAGAGAACGAATCAGCGTTGTATAATCTACTTTAATCTTGTCAACCGAAGATTTTAACCAAACGTAGTTTTCAACAATGTCGAGGAGTATACCTTTCAAATAGTAAGAAGCCTCGGCAGCTTTTCCAGTATCAACCAAGGAATTTGTCCTCATCAATGCTCCTTGCAGAAAAACTGGGTTCAAATAGTAGTTCAGTTTTGTCTTAACCTTAAAATGCGAAGCCTCAAGCGCTCGTGCATTTCGCTTGACATTGAAGCCTATCTCATTCCAAATCACCTTGAAAAGTTTCATCTTGTCCTTTGCACCAGCACTGTTGACCTCGCCGAGCCCGGTCATCTCCAAATACTCTTTGAATAAGCCTTGCATTCCCAGTTTTGTCGCTGAAACTTCAAGTCTGTTCAAAAATCGACTGTTTGAAAAAGGTTCCAAAGCTATCTCAACCAAAATTTTCAAGATATTTTCCAGGGCTACGGTCGAAAACAAATAGGCACTAGGCAAGTCTTCTCTCGAAAATGCTGAAGTTGCCCGGCTCAAAAATATGTCTGAGTCTATGACATGCGTTTCCGTTCTGATGTCAACCCTTTCCGGAGAACTATAAGATTTAGCCATCAAAAGCTTCGTGTTAGCCAGCGACCAATCCCTATCGTAAAGAACCTGCACCTCGTATAGCTTCTGGTCTATTTCTGGAGGGATTGGCCCCTGAATCCACCGCTTTGGAACCCGATCTAAATCTATAAACACGCCGCCAAGCTCCATTCTCTCCACGTATTCATGGTTGAAATCGCTTTTGTCAAATATCAGTAGGTCAACATCGCTGGTTTCTGCAGTGTCGCCTCGACTCCAGCTTCCGAACAGCCCTATGCCGTAAACGTTTTCTGCAACTCTCATCTCTTTGACAACTTTTTCTAATGTTCTTCGAATTTTTTCTGGAAGTGTTATCACATTTACCACTTTCTCCACATAATCAATAGTACATGTAAGTATTCAAAATTTTTCAGGAAGATACTCTTGAATAAACCGTAAACTTTATATATTAAAACATTTCATCTGGATAGCTACACTGAGCCAGATGCGCTGTCTTCTGAATCCCTTTGGGAAATAAATGGTAATGGTTCTACCCAAACAAACTTGGGGCGAAAAAATGAGTAATAAGGAAGGCAGAACCCGTCAACGTCTAGTTGACAAATGCCCAGAATGTGGTAGTGGAAACCTTGTTCACGATTATGATACTGGCGAGACTGTTTGCGGTGACTGTGGACTCGTCTTATATGAGCAAATGATGGACAAGGGACCCGAATGGCGTGCCTTCACTCAAGAAGAGAAAGCGTCAAGAAGCCGAGTTGGAGTGCCAACATCATACTCTGTACATGACAAAGGATTATCAACCGCCATAAGCCAAGTAGACCGCGACGCTTTCGGAAGAAAGCTTCCTCTCTCCACACGCTTACAGATGTGGCGCTTGAGAAAATGGCAAATACGTTCCAGAGTGCACTCTTCAATCGACAGGAACCTGGCCCAAGCAATGGCTGAGCTTGATCGTCTGTCTGACAAGGTCTACATTCCACCGCCAATCAAAGAGAAAGCCGCAGTGATCTACCGAAAGGCCTTGGATAAAGGCCTAGTCCGCGGCAGGTCCATCGCAGCTATCGCCGCCGCAGCACTTTATGCAGCATGCCGTGGAAGCGGGACTCCGAGAACTCTTCGCGAAATCGCAGAGGCAAGCCTAGTGGACAGAAAAGATGTTGCTCGTTGCTATAGACTTCTGCTTCGCGAACTTGATGTTCACATGCCCATTGCTGACCCTCTCACGTATGTATCAAAAATAGCCGAAAGAACAGGAATTTCAGGAAAAACACAAGGAATAGCCATACAGATCCTTCGAGAAGCCAGAAGGAAGCGAGCCGCTGCTGGCAAGGATCCTATGGGTTTAGCTGCTGCAGCTCTATACATTGCTTGCTTGCAAAATAACGAAAAGAAAACACAGAAAGACATCGCTGAAGCCGCTGGAGTCACCGAAGTTACTGTGAGAAATCGCTACAAAACTCTGAAGAAACAACTTAGCTTGGAGCTTCCAGACTGAAAAGCTGCTACTCACAACTTTCTTTTTCAAGTTCCATAACAATAGGGCCTATGTATCCGCAATTTTCGCATAAATATTTTCTAGGGGTCAGCCAATAATCAAGGTTGCTGGACAAGCGTATTTTGGAACCGCTGCATCTTGGGCAGTATATTTTTGTTGGTCCTCGACGTTTTAGCGTTTTGAGTACTTCGTGTAGGTTTTGTAGCAGTTTCATTTCGGGCTAGCATCCTTTTTGTGGCAACTACTGAAGCTCTACGTTTTCTTCGGGATATCCGACCGTTATCAAGTATTGGCGTACTTTCTCGCGATGGTCTCCTTGAAGAATTATTTGACCGTTTTTCGCTGTTCCCCCGCATGCACAGCTGTTTTTTAGTTTTTGGGCCATGCCAGGCAGATTCGCGTTTTTGTCGTTTAGACCATCCACTATCGTTACTGGTCTACGAAACTTACGTGTTTCAAGTCTCACGCGGATCCGCTGTTGTTCTTTTCCTATTTCGCTGCAAGCACACAAATCTTTGGGAAGCCCGCAAATTGCACAAACTTCGGCCATGATGCTCAACTTAACATTATCATAGTCATATATAAGACTTCCAAATTTATCCTCTATAAATCAACTACATAATTTTGCTGTCTTCCTGGGAAAGTTTTAATGTGAAAAACTTCTAACCAATCCTTATGAAAATTCTCATACTAGGCTGCGGGAACATAGGTTCTGTCGCAGCTGAAAACCTTGCTAAAAATATGAATTCCATTCAAATTGTCGTCGCTGACAAAGACGAAACACGAGCTAAAAATGTTGCTGACAAAGTAGATAGAAGAAACGTTTCGTGGATTCAACTGAATGCAGCGAACCATGGCGAACTAGTTGACGCATTGAAAGAGTTCGCATTGGCGATGGGATTCTTGCCCGGAAAACTTGGCTATCGTGTAGCTGAGGCATGCATTGACGCTGAAAAGGATTTGGTGGATGTTTCCTATATGGCTGAAAACCCTCTGACTCTACATCATGAAGCTATGAAGGCAGGCGTAGTCATAATCCCTGATTGTGGATTGGCCCCCGGAATCAGCAACATTCTAGTGGGGCATACAGTAGCAGAACTTGACAAAGTCGAAGCTGCCCATATAATGGTGGGTGGTCTTCCAGAAAAGCCAGTGCTGCCTTTGGACTACATCGTCACGTGGTCTCCGGAAAGCCTCATTGACGAGTACAAGAGAAAAGCACTGATAGTTAAGAAGGGCAAAACTGTTGCAGCGGAAGCCTTAACTGGGCTGCAAGAAGTCGAGTTTCCAGGGGTTGGGAAGCTTGAAGCCTTTTACACTGATGGACTTAGAACCTTGCCGAACACGATAACAGGCGTAGAGGATATGTGGGAGAAGACGCTTAGATATACCGGGCACGCTGAAAAGATAAGGCTGCTTAAGACTCTTGGATTTTTTGATGAAAATCAGGTGGATGTTGAAGGTGTTCGGATATCGCCTTTAAAGGTTGCAGTCAAACTTTTTGAACAGAAGCTCTTGAAACCACATATCAGGGATATTGTAGCCCTAAGAGTTGAGGTTTGCGGCATTAAGAATGGCAGAAAAACAAGATACACTTACCACTTATTAGACCGATACGACGAAAAACGACAGACAACAGCCATGGCAAGAACTACATCTTTTACAGCGTCAATTACTGCACAGCTAATACTAAAAAAAGCCATTAAGGAAAAAGGCGTTGTTCCGCCTGAAAAGTTAGGTATGGATGCTGAACTTTTCAGTTTGCTTTTGAGTGGACTGAAGAAGCAGGGAATAAAAATAGTCGAAGAGAGAACGGATTAAGGCTATGTTATAGCGCCCATTCTGTGCAGTTCTTCTTGAAGGCTATCCCTAATCTGTTTTAACGCGTGGGAAAGCATATGCCAACACTGTTCATAAAAAGAGACGTTGACGATCTTGTTTGAAACTATGCTGTAGAACGTCAGGTGCATCAGGCATTTATGTTTCGGTTTCTATGAACTGGAGAGTTTGACGCCTCTCTTAACTTCGATTTTTCCTTCTTTCATGACCATTTTTATTTTGTTCCGATTCTGCAAGACTTTGATGTCTTTCAGTGGGTCGCCATCAACTAGTATGACATCAGCCAGTTTTCCTTTTTCTATCGTTCCTATTTGCTTATCTAAGCCACACGCTTTTGAGCCGTTTTGCGTCGCCGCGATGAGGGCATCCATAGGTTTAAAACCGCAATGTTTAATCAGCAACTCCAACTCCATGGCGTTTGTGCCCATTTTCAGAAGTGGAGAACCGCAGAAGTCAGTGGCACTTGCGATTGTTAAGCCAGCTTTGTAGAGTTTCGCAATGTTCTTTATTGTAATTTCCCAAACTTCCTTTCCTTTTGCGACTGCCCATGGTGGATACCCCGCTTTTTCGCCTTCACTTATTATGCGCCAATTAATGGAGAGCGTTGGAACAAAAACTACATCCTTTTTCTTTTTCGCCATCTCTATCACTTCATCGTCTGGGTAAAAGGCGTGGTCTATTGTCTTCACACCTGCTATTATCGAGTTTTTCATCGCTTCTGTTCCTTGGCAGTGGGCTGTAACGAACTTCCCAACATGTCTCGCCTCTTCAACTATTGCCTTTATCTCTTCTAGCGTGAATTGAGTATGCTCAGGTCTATCAACCATTGACATTACTCCGCCGCTTGTGCAGACTTTTATGAAGTCTGCGCCTTCCCTTAGCGCGTGACGAGCCGCTTTGATACATTCTGGCACTCCATCACATAACAGCGACATACCTCTTTTTGACACACGGGCATCAACCCATTCGACTGGAAGGTAATGCGCATCTCCGTGACCTGCCGTTTGGCTTAGCACGTAACCTGCCGAAAGTATTCTCGGACCGCGCGTTGTTCCCTCGGCAATGGCTCTTTTCAAGTATATGCCAAAGCCGCCGCAATCTTTCACTGTCGTGAAGCCTGCCTCCAAGAGGTCAATAGTGTCGTAAACACTTTTGATCAGGCTCAGCTGAAAAGGTCTGACGATCTCTTCTTCCAAGAAACGATCGGTCTTCAAGCCTATTAAATGCAAATGGGAGTCTATCAATCCGGGCATTACTGTTTTTCCAGACGCATCAATCTCGGTTTTCTTAGCTTTCTTGGGTATAACTACATCGCTTTCTTTGCCCACGGCAGTTATTCTTGCTCCCTCTATGACAATAGCAGAGTTTTTAAGAGGCTTCGCACCTGTCCCGTCGATTAGATTTCCACCTTTCACAACGACAATTTTCTTCTCTGTCTTTTTATCCACTTCACATTCCACCTAAATGCAGAAAAGAATGGTTATGAGCCGTGAATATTTATGCCTTTGTCAAAAGCAATTTTGCTTGTCTACTAGGGGCATGTATTTTCGGACTTCGCTTTACGCTGTTGTTAGCTAGAATTTTAGTTCTCGTTGAAAATTCGCTATTCAGAAAGGGATATAATTCTCTTACCGGCAACTATAACCCATGAGCTTTTCCTTAGGGTTCGTAGACGAAGAAAGCATGAGCATGTTCACGGACTTGTACGAGTTGACTATGTGCGCAAGTTATTTCGACAACAAAAAATTTGAGCCAGCCACGTTTGACTTATTCATACGAAGATTGCCTCCAAACCGGTCTTATTTCTTGTTCGCGGGCTTGGAACAAGTGTTGCTTTTCATTGAAAAAATAAAGTTTACTGAAGAACACATAGATTTTTTGAGAAAACAAGGATTCAACGATGAATTTCTAGAATACCTAAAGGGTTTCAGATTTACAGGTGAAGTCTGGTCCGTCCCTGAAGGAACTATAGCTTTCCCAAACGAGCCTTTGATTAGAGTTACTGCTCCGATAATAGAGGCACAGTTGATAGAGACTTTCATTCTCAACACTGTTAACCTACAAACGACAATAGCGACTAAGGCTTCAAGAGTCGTGAATGTGGCAAAAGGTAGACACATAATCGAGTTTGGCCTAAGGAGAGAGCACGGAACCGACGCGGGAATGAAAGTGGCAAGAAGCAGCTACATAGCAGGATGCAACGGCACCTCCAACGTTCTTGCAGGGATGAAATACGGAATCCCCATCTTTGGAACCATGGCCCACTCTTTCGTCATGTCCTTCGACAGGGAAATAGATTCTTTCAGAGCCTTTGTCAAAACATTCCCAGACAGAGCAACACTTTTGATCGACACTTTCGACAACATTAAGGGCGCAGAGAAAGCTGCCGCGGTTGCCAAGAAACTCGAAAGAAAAGGTTTCAAGCTTAGCGGGGTGAGGTTAGACAGCGGAGACCTAGCGGACATAAGTAAAAAAGTTAGAGAATTGTTGGATAAGAACGGTTTGAAACATGTCAAGATCTTCGCAAGTGGAGATTTGGACGAATACAGAATAGAGGAATTACTAAAGAAAGGTGCAATTGATGCTTTTGGTGTTGGGACCAGAATGGGAACTTCTGCGGACAGACCTTACGTTGACATCATCTATAAACTATGCGAAAAGATGAACGAAAAAGGAGAATTTTTGCCGATCATGAAACTGAGCAAGGGTAAGACTACTCTTCCAGGAAGGAAACAAGTCTTCAGGTCTAAGGACAAAAAGGGCAATTTCGTAAAGGATGTCATCGCCCTAGAGAATGAGAAAGTAGATGGAGCGCCCTTACTAGTCAAAGTGATGGATAACGGGAAGATAATCCATGATCTCCCGTCGCTTGAAGAAATAAGAAAGAGAGCCGCAGAGAACCTTTCCAAACTTCCAGCAAAATACAAAGAATTGAAGGACACGCTTCGTTATCCCGTGAAATTGAGCCCCAAGTTAGAAAGGTTGATAAAGGACTTAACTGAAAAGTTGAAGCGCGTAGAATTTTCATAAAATTCTGTCATGTTGAAACATAAATTAGTAGGGTTTGGGTTTTGGTTGGTTTTGTTTATGGAGTTTGGTTCTATTAACATGAATACCGTTGTTTAGTTTGAAGGTCGTTGTTTTGAGTTAGAAGTGCGGTTTGGCGGAATTAGATTTTGAATGTGTAAGTTAGATTCAAAAAACATATATTAATTTGGCTTGAAATGGAGAGTTGAGTGTCTTTCCAGCCTCTTCCACGATGGCTACCGCAGCGGGGAACAAGATTCCCCGACTCTCCCCCGAAATTAGCTAGAAATAGCAGTTTTTGACATGGTGACTGTGTTCGTGCTATTTTCCTCGGCGAATGAAGCCTAATGCGATTAATGTAATTGTAGGAGCTATTGTTATCCATAGCAAAAATTCTAGTAGTGTTGTGATTGCGCCAAAGAAGACTAAGGCTAGTGTCAAGGATAAGAAAGCTAGAAATGCAAACGGCAGAAAAATAGACCATCCGAAGAATGTCATTCCATAAGTCTTTCTAGTTGATATGTTTGTCAATCTATGAGTAAGACCGAGTTGATTTGCGCGGTTATTATCTTGGAAAATCAGTTTTTCAATCTCTAATCCGACTTTTAATGCTTCTTCAAGGAGTTCATAATAGAAATAGCATTTTATAGCGATAGGAAACGCGATAATACATGCGGCGAGAGCGATTCCACCTGCAATCATGGAATAAGTTTGTGCCTGGCTAAAAACAACGACGCTTGCTCCCACCATAACCAACAGAACATTAGACCATTGAACGACATACCTAACTATAATCCCGTCAAATAGGTGAATCGTTTCCTTAACCTTTTTCCAGTATTCAATTAGTTCTGACTGCCCGAGTATTTGTGACAATGGAACAGACCCAGAAAACCCTATTTTCGGTCAACCGCAATTTAACACTTTTGTTAGTCAAGTTTCGCCTTGACGTAACATACAAGCCTCCCTCACAGAAATCTTTAAGCGCAAAATTGGGCTTAGTTCTTAATGGGGCTGTAGGCTGCTGGAATAGCTGTTCTAGCAAGCAGAGCATCTGTTAGCGTCTTTCTCAAGCGTGGATCCTCAAGTATCCTCCTCGCTGAAAAGGCGGGCCTGCAGCTCCTATTGTTACAAGATCAGTTTTGACAGAGCTTTATGTATGGCGCGCGCTAAAAATTCATGAGTAGAAGTTCTGTTCTCTTTGGTCTGTGTTTGTGCTTGCTGTATTTGGTGATGCCGAAACTGTGGGTAGTTGTCATTTTTGAATCCCGGTTCCAGCCTGCATATAATTCGTCGACTTTTGGATGTGGACTGTAGCTCAGGCAGACTTTGCCTTTGACCTTGTGCAATATTTCGGCTAGGTTCCGATGGTCTTTGAGGCAAAAGGGTGCGTCGTAATAAAATTCAGCGTCAAAATAAGGAGGGTCGCAGTAAAATAAGGTGTCAGCCGAATCGTATGTTGCTATGATCTTGCGAAAATCAGCCGTCTCGATCTGGACATTGCGCAATCTATTGCTCACCTCGACTAGGCGCGTTGCCAACCTGTCGAGCTTTCTAGGGATCTTAACCGATTTTCCGTGGCCCCATCCGCCGTATCTCTTGCCTGCAAATGCTCCAATCTGCATGTAGAGCCACATAGCCACTCTCTTCGTTTTATCCCTGGGCCATGCGTTAGCCTTTGCAATCTTTAGCATTCCCTCATAGAGCAATCTGCTGTAAGGCATATGTTCAAGAATACTGACCAGTTGCCAAGGGTCATTTTTTAGAACCTCAAAAAACTCGACGACGTGCCCGTCAACATCATTATAGACCTCGACGTCACTAGGTGGTTTTTGCAGAAGGACACTAGCAGCGCCACCAAAAGGCTCGACATAACACTTGTGGGGAGGAAAATGTTTGATAATCCACTTTGCTAGGTAACTTTTGCCACCAATCCATGAAATAGGGCTTCTGGAAACTTCACTTAAGACTTCATATTCTCCGGTAGGCCACCAAACGAAACGCCTGCGCTCTTTGAAGCTGTCTGGCGCCTTCGTTGAACCACGCATAAAAACATGGATGCTTGAGACATTTAAAACTGCATTGAAGAAACGACGCATTCAGCCTCCACAGAGAGAGACAAGTTTAAGTGAAAACTCTTCGAAAACAGAAGCCCTGTGACAAGAGCCTGTCAAGGCTCAACCTTCGCTAAGAAAAACTATAGGGCAACACAGGTTTGTTAAAGCCTGAATCTGACGCTAGACATTGAAAGTGTACTTCTATTTCATGACTGGGTGCTCGAACAAAAAGCTTTTACCTTAAATGACGTTTGTATTAGAGTTGCTTGTTGGTTTTCAGTCATAGAAGTTCTACGTTTGGTTACTGAAAACCGAGTTGGACTAATTGTGTAAAGGAGGTGTGAATGTGGTAAGACAAGAAACCGCCAGAACAAGACCTATAAAAACAAAGAAAGGAATTATCATTTACCATGCTGGCAAAAATGACTTCAAAATACACCTGCCTACTGAGGACGAAGAATACTGGTACGGTGGAATAACAGCTGAAAAGCTTTGTAAATTCTTTAAAGCTCTAGCTGAAGGCAAAACCATAGCCGAAGCCCAAGACAGCTCTTTTAGAAGTAGAGAATAACTAGTTGGAAAAAGGCCAAATTTCTATCTGATGTTGGTTTTACGTTAAAGGCAGAATCAAATTATCAAAAACTAGGTGCGTACTCCTTCAGTGGATTGGAGATTCGGCTCCACATCTGTTGCGTCACAAATATGGATAATGACTTGATGGTTCTGCCTCGTAGAAATCCGTTTTCAACTCAGCAATTCTTTGCAGAAGCTGGCTGTCGGCATCAGGAATTGAACCAATTGATGAGCCGTATAGGCGCAGTTTATGTTTCTGTGAGACTCTCAGATATCTTCTAACATATTCTCGCAATTCTGGACGTTTGTCTATTTTTGAAGTCCAACCAAATTGAAATTTCGATGGTTCCATAGATTCCATAGGAATATGCATTCGATGTATTCGAACATAGTCCTCATACACTTTTGGATAGGCTTTGAGGGTTTGTCTGAACGTGGTTATGACTTCACCAAACTCCCTTGACCAAGTTTTGGGGTGGAAAATAGGAAGGCTTTCGTTTTTTCCGTCTTTAGGTATAAAGGATGGATCAGACAACCGTGGACCTATTCCGGCCACGAGATAAACAGCTATCCTGTACTCTTCCAAATCCCAAGACAATGCGGAAACTGCTTTCAGTAATCTAAAGAATCCTGTCACTTGCGTGCGTAGGATTTTGGTCTTCAGCGGTAGTGAAGCAGCATATCTCTGTGCTGTCTCTGGGTTGCCCCCTTTGAACGAGACTTCAATTGCTATACGACCTTTCATTGTTTTTGGCAAACCTTTCTTTAGCATAGAAATAAACTTGTTGAGACAGTCGTCACTGCATTCTCCAAGAAACATTCCATTAGTTTGGATTACTACTCGCGGATTTCCAACATCTTTTTGTTTTAGCATCCACTTGAGCGATGCCTCTGAGAAAAGGGCTGTTGCTAGAGTTCTATTTTCGTCTATCAGGGGTTCTCCGCCCTGTATTCTTGTCCACGCTACAGAGAATCTAACGGACTTTCTCAGTTCAGCAGGGTCTTTGAGTGCACTAATAACGTCTTTCAAAGACGCGACATGTGTTACCCGACTGCCCCCAGTGTCCAAGTAGGCGTAGGCCTGAGAGTAACATAGGGCACATCTGAGACTACATCCCCAGTAACGTAGAACCAGGGCTCCGCCGCGCCCTTCCGTATTGATTTCCCACGGCATGATTTGACTGTTTATGAGAGCATACTTTCCATTGTCGACTCTCTTTACTGCAAACGTGTGATTGGAAGCCATTCAATCAGCTCTATCTTCAGAAATTGACAGAAGAGAAATTAATGTTTGCCCAGTTCAAGCAAAACATCTAGCGCGTGCTATCATGTTATTACGTCTTTCTTGTCGCCCAACGATGCCGTTTAATCGAATTTTCTGGTTCTCTGTTAATTCCACTTTCTTTAACTTCTGCGTGGTTGAAAATACTGCGCTCGCTAAGTTCACTGAACTGTCTCTTTTATCTTAAATTCATCAAGTGTGAAACTAACTTTGTACAAAAACACTTGGACGTTGTGTAGGACTTTTAGAGCATATTGTAGCTTGTTATCGTAGTCTGCTGCAATTATTATACCGCGAACATTCTTATCTCCTTTCTTATCCATAATCCATCCCATATAACGTGTTAATTGCCCTATTGTATCATCACTTGTTTGATTCTTTTTCAGTTCAATGACTACGTAACTTTTTGTTTTTTTATCTCTAGCCAGTATATCGATTGAGCCTATGTCTGTTTTGTACTGCTGACTGATTGGTTCTCCATCTTCGATTATTAAATCATATTCCTTGCCTAATTCTGTTTTTTCCCAATTATGTACAATGAAATCCTCCAGCTGTTTTTCCATATAAAATCGTCCTTGGCTTAAGGCGGAATCAGTTTTTGTCACTTCAATCGAAACAACATTTTTGTAATAATTCAAAATAGTTGCCAAGTCTGACTCGATGTCTTTCTCAGTGGCAATTTTGTTATCATTAGCATAAATGTACTCGATTTTTTCGGCGCCGAGATTTATTCTATATGCTTTAAACACGTAAGAATCGCCATACCGTGGGACATCTTCGTCAAAATAGGCTTGAATGGTTTGTGTAGAGTTCATTATTTCTACGGGCCATGTTTTGGTAAACTCTTCGGTTTCACTTATTCCATAAGCGAGAATAAGAGTACTGAGCTCCTTGTAGTACAGATATACCGGATAAAATCCCTTACTAGCTTGCATTTCAGGGGCAATAAAAGCAATCCAAGGAATACGCGCTGGAGCACCCATTCCGAAAGATACTTTCATCTTCACACCGCTCCATTCCTTAGGATAAGACGAAGTTTTTAGTTCACCCTTCTGCGCTTGAACTAGAAACGCATTGATTATTTGCATCCAATTATCCATGTTATCAGAATTGCTCTCCTGTCTTTTTGAACTTTTCGATGTGCGTGCACGTGCGCGCGCGATTAGGTTAGCTAACGTTCACTTGCCTTCTCGATGGACATACCCTTCAACCCTTCCTGCAAGCTGCTTGAAAGCTCCTATAGAATTAAGGACGTATCTTCGGGTCAACGTAATCTGCTTGTCAATGCTGCTTCTTGACTTCGTCATTTTCTTGAATCTTGGATCAG
>Ga0224501_10000353_pt1 | contig 39258 bp, 36 predicted proteins | sample SF_Oct11_sed_USG_4_FD_169105 | JGI IMG/M metagenome (GOLD analysis project Ga0224501, IMG submission 169105) | Sediment microbial communities from San Francisco Bay, California, United States - SF_Oct11_sed_USGS_8_1 | ecosystem: Environmental > Aquatic > Marine > Sediment | place: USA... | reverse complement strand
GTGGGTGCTGCCAGTGACATCATTATTTCTGGTGTGTGCCAATGAGTATTAGTCGACATATGACCGGATCTCTGCTGGTAGCCAGGGATGGCTATGGCTGTGCTGAGGTTACTCCCAGGGGATACGGCAGTTTGATGGATCTGTATGAAAACAATTATCTCCGTTTCAGGCGTCTGGTTGCCGATCTTGATGGTATTACCAACCGGGCAATATCGGTGGTGCCGGGCTGCCTGGATCTGCACCTGCAGATTATTGATCGCAGCAAATTCACCACCACTGTATGCATGACCTACTATTTTCTGGAAGGTCGACATTTGGTTGCTGAGCCCGATATCAGACTCAGAATCTATCACGATGCGCGTCTGGTCGAGGTGCTTGCCGGTCACCTCAAGCATGGTCGCCAGCGGCTGGATCATCTGCCTGCAGCTGCGCTTAGACAGAAATGGCGTTTAAATCGTTTTCTCTACAAGTGGCTGGGTTACTGCCTGTTTCTTGGTCATGAATTTGCTGAAACAGCGACCTGTAAAGAGCCAGAGATCGCCTGACCCTGTATTTCTGGATAGCAAATATCTGGTCTTTTCTGTTGTATTTTTTTCTGGCTGTAATCGATTGCTTTTATTGTGTTTTACACTGCCGTGAGTCCAGTATTTGTGTTAGTATTTTGGGCTTTATTGGAACGCTTTAGTTATAAGTATAAAAAATGGGTTGCTCTCACTAAATGTCTGAATTTGCAAAAGAAATTTCACCGGTTAATCTAGAAGACGAAATGCGGCAGTCCTACCTGGACTATGCGATGAGCGTTATCGTCGGTCGTGCTTTACCTGATGTGCGTGATGGCCTGAAACCGGTGCATCGCAGGGTTCTCTATGCGATGCGTGTTCTGGGTAATGACTGGAACAAACCCTATAAAAAATCGGCACGTGTGGTCGGTGATGTCATCGGTAAATACCACCCCCATGGTGATACGGCTGTCTACGACACCATTGTCCGTATGGCACAGCCTTTTTCGCTTCGTTATATGCTGGTTGATGGCCAGGGTAACTTTGGTTCGGTTGATGGAGATTCACCTGCGGCCATGCGTTATACCGAAGTTCGCATGGCCAAAATCGCACACGAGCTGCTGGCCGACCTGGACAAGGAAACTGTTAATTTTGCTGAGAACTATGATGGTTCTGAGTCTGAGCCGACAGTACTGCCAACACGTGTGCCGAATATGCTGGTCAATGGTTCTTCCGGTATTGCCGTGGGCATGGCAACCAATATTCCACCACATAACCTGACCGAGGTGATCAATGCCTGCCTGGCACTCATTGACGACGCCTCGCTCGATATCGATGCACTGATGCAATACCTGCCTGCGCCTGACCTGCCTACCGCCGGCCTGATTAACGGCACCAAGGGCATCAGGGAGGCCTACAAGACTGGTCGTGGTCGTATGGTCATGCGTTCTCGCGCTGAAGTGATCGAGAATGAAAAAACCGGCAAGCAGAGCATTATCGTCACCGAAATTCCATATCAGGTGAATAAGGCGCGACTGATTGAGCGCATTGCCGAGCTAGTCAAGGAAAAGCGTATCGAAGGTATCACCGAGCTGCGTGATGAGTCGGATAAGGATGGTATGCGCATTGTTATCGAGCTGCGCCGTGGTGAAGTTGGCGAGGTCGTGCTCAACAACCTGTTCCAGTTGACCTCAATGCAGTGTGTCTTTGGTATTAATATGGTGGCACTGGTCGATGGCCAGCCGCAGTTACTTAACCTCAAGCAGATTCTTGAGGCCTTTATCCGTCACCGCCGCGAAGTGGTGACACGCCGTACGATTTACGACCTGCGCAAGGCGCGTGAACGTGCCCATGTTCTGGAAGGCCTGGCCGTCGCGTTAGCGAACATTGATGAAGTTATCGAGCTGATCAAGAAATCACCCAGCCCGGCGGAGGCCAAGCAGGGGTTGATGGCAAAAGTCTGGGAGCCAGGTATGGTCACCAGTATGATCAGTCGTACCGGTGCTGACTCTTCACGCCCGGATCAGCTTGACCCTCGTTTTGGCCTGAAGGATGACGGCTACCATCTATCTGATGTTCAGGCCCAGGCCATCCTTGAACTACGGCTACATCGCCTGACGGGTCTGGAGCAGGATAAGATTGTCAATGAATTCAAAGAAATACTTGATCTTATTAAGGAGTTGCTGGAGATACTGTCAAATCCGGATCGCCTGATGCAGGTAATTCGCGATGAGCTCAATGAGATACGTGACAACTACGGTGATGCACGTCGTACAGAGATTATGGAGAGTCAGCTTGACCTCTCTATGGAAGACCTGATCACCGAAGAAGATGTCGTGGTGACATTCTCACACGAGGGTTATGCCAAGTGTCAGTCGCTGGATGTGTATAACACGCAGCGTCGTGGTGGCCGTGGTAAATCGGCTACTACCATGAAAGAAGAAGATTTCATCGACAAGCTGTTTGTTGCCAATACTCACGATACGCTATTGTGTTTCTCCAGTCGTGGCAAAGTCTACTGGTTGAAAGTCTACCAGCTGCCGATGGCGGGTCGTGGCTCTCGCGGCAAACCTATTATCAACCTGTTGCCTCTGGAAGAGGGCGAGCGTATCAACGCCGTGCTGCCAATTCGTAATTACGATGAAAATCACTTTATCTTTATGGCAACCAGCTCAGGCACTGTTAAGAAGACTGAGCTGTCGAATTTCTCACGCCCCAGAACCTCGGGCATCATCGCGCTTGATTTGAGAAACGATGACGTGCTGGTTGATGTCGTTATCACCAACGGCTCGAATCACATTATGCTGTTATCTAACGCGGGCAAGGCTATTCGTTTCTCTGAGACTGATGTGCGTACCATGGGAAGGACTGCAGCAGGGGTACGCGGAATGCGGCTGGCTGAAGGTCAACGTGTTATCAGCATGATTCTGGTTGATGATGAAGGCTCGATTCTGACTTCAACGGAAAATGGCTATGGTAAACGCACCGTTGTTTCCGATTACCCATTAAAGGGTCGTGGTGGCCAGGGCGTTATCTCGATCAAGACCAATGAACGTAATGGTGAGATCGTGGGTGCCGTACAGGTCAAGGCAGATGATGAAATTATGATGATCACAGATAGTGGTACGCTGGTTCGTATTGCTGTTGATGACGTCAGTGAAATGGGTCGCAACACCCAGGGCGTTCGTCTGATTCGTCTGACCAAGGGTGAAAAGCTGGTCGAGATTGAAAAAATTGATGCGCTTTCTGGCGAAGGTGACAGCGAAGCCACTGATGATGCAGGCGAAGGAAGTGAGTAATCATTTTCAGTAAAAAATAACTTTATCCTTTTAACAATTACCGATAAAAAAATAACAATGAACAGAGCTTTTAACTTTAGTGCAGGCCCCGCAATATTACCAACAGCAGTTCTGGAACGCGCGCGTGATGAAATGCTTGACTGGAATGGGTCGGGAATGTCCGTCATGGAAATGAGTCACCGCGGCAAAGAATACATGTCGATAGCTGCAAAGGCTGAGGCAGATCTTCGCGAGCTGATGTCGATTCCGGATAATTACAAGGTTCTGTTTTTGCAGGGTGGTGCTAGCAGTCAGTTTTCAATGGTGCCTATCAATCTGCTTGGCGATAAAACATCGGCGGATTATATATTGACCGGTCAGTGGTCCAAAAAGGCCATTTCTGAAGCCAAACGTTACTGTGATGTAAATATTGTCGCTGATACCAGTGAGAGTAAATTTACGACTGTACCTGCGGCAGCAGACCTGAAATTCAACCCTGATGCAGCTTACGTTCACTATACGCCAAATGAAACTATCGTAGGTGTTGAGTTTCCTTATGTCCCAGATACGGGAGATGTGCCGCTGGTGGCAGATATGTCATCAAATATTTTGTCACGCCAGATTGATGTTTCAAAATACGGCCTGATTTACGCAGGTGCGCAGAAAAATATTGGTCCTGCTGGCCTGACAATAGTTATTATCCGTGAAGATTTAATCGGTAAGTCGAAGCAGAATATGCCTACGATGTTCGATTACAAGATACACGCTGAGAACGAGTCGATGTATAACACGCCACCAACTTATAGCTGGTACCTGGCAGGGCTTGTGTTTGAATGGTTGAAAGAGAATGGTGGTGTTGCTGCGATGGAAGAGAAAAATCGCATTAAGGCAGAAAAGCTTTATGCGGCCATTGATGCATCAGCGCTATATTCAAGTCCCGTTGAGAAAAACTGTCGTTCCTGGATGAATGTGCCTTTCGTGCTGGCTAATGCCGAGCTTGATGCCAAATTCCTTGAGCAGGCCGCCAAGCAGAAACTGGTTGCATTAAAAGGTCATCGTTCAGTCGGTGGCATGCGCGCCAGTATTTATAATGCGATGCCAGCTGAGGGCATTGATGCGCTGATTAGCTTTATGTCTGACTTTGAAAAGAGTGTGTAAGCATTTATCGAGTAACAACAAGAAGAGTAAAAATGATAAATATAAGAACCTACAATAATATTTCTGAAAAAGGCCTCAGTCGACTTCCTTCTGATCTCTACAGTATTAGTGATAATAACGCCAATCCTGATGGCATCATTCTGCGTTCTGCAAAATTGCACGATATGGAAATCTCATCGAATTTGAAAGCGGTTGGTCGTGCTGGTGCTGGCACAAACAATGTGCCTGTCAGTCGGCTCAGTGAGCAGGGTATTGTGGTGTTTAATGCTCCCGGCGCTAATGCCAATGCAGTAAAAGAACTAGTTATAGTCGGCATGTTGCTGGCCTGTCGTAATATTGTACAGGCATGGAATTATGCGTCGAATGTGCAGGGTACGCCGGAAGAGCAGAACAAGGCTGTTGAGGATGGCAAGAAAAAATATGTAGGTTATGAATTACCTGGTCGAACTATTGGTGTCATCGGTCTTGGTGCTATCGGTGTTCAGGTGGCCAATGCGGCGGTTGCCCTGGGCATGCGCGTTGTTGGTTTTGATCCGACCATCACGGTGAAGAGTGCCTGGAAGTTATCATCAGAAGTTCAGGAGATGAGTAGCGTCGATGAGCTGGTAAAACAGGCTGATTTTATTACTTTTCATGTGCCTCTTATCGAAGCGACAAAAAATCTGTTGAATGCAGACCGTATTGCAATGATGAGAGATGGAGCGGTAATCCTGAATTTTGCACGTGATGGTATTGTTGATGATGATGCAGTACTGGTTGCGATTGAGAGCGGAAAAATTAACGCCTATGTCTCGGATTTTCCCGCTGAAAAATTAAAGGGCAATAGCAAAGTAATTACTTTGCCACATCTGGGTGCATCTACTGTTGAAGCCGAAGAAAACTGTGCGATTATGGTTGCTGATCAGCTCAGGAATTTTCTGGAGAATGGCAATATTAAGAATTCGGTTAATTTCCCTGATATCAAGCTACCGAGACTGGGTGCGGCGCGACTGGCGATTGCTAACAGGAATATGCCCGATATGCTAGGTCAGATTTCTCATGATCTGGGTAAAGCAGGTGCGAATATTTTGCACATGACAAACGAGTCAAAAGGTGAGCTGGCCTTTACGCTGATCGACCTGGAAAATGCTATCAGTGATGATGTGCTGGCTAAAATTCAGTCTATCGATGGCGTACTTAGCGCTCGACAAATTTAATCACTATTTAAAATTATGGCTGACAAAGACCCACTGGCAGATATTCGTAAACGGATCGATGAGATTGATACCAGTATTCAGTCACTGGTGTCAGAACGCGCTCAATGTGCGGCCAAAGTTGCAGAAATAAAACAGCAACTGGGTGAGAGCGGGCATTTTTACCGCCCCGAACGCGAGGCCCAGGTCTTAAAGGCAGTTAAAGAGCGCAACAAAGGCCCGCTGAGTGATAAAGCTATAGCCGGTATTTTTCGCGAAATTATGGCAGCGTGCCTGGCACTGGAAAAGCCCTTGAAGGTTGCATTTCTTGGGCCTGAAGGGACATACACGCACTCAGCCTCAATCAAGCACTTTGGTAGTCATTTTGAAGGTGAGCCGGTTGATAATATCGAAGAGGTGTTTCGTCTGGTTGAAGCCGACGGTGCCAATTTTGGTGTTGTGCCTGTTGAGAATTCAACCGAAGGTGTCATTAATCATACGCTCGATTTATTGATGCGTTCATCGCTATCTATCAGTGGCGAAGTAGAGTTACGGATTCGCCATAATCTTATCTCCAGTGAAACCGAGCTAGCCAGGATTGAGTGTGTCTATTCACATCAGCAGTCTTTTGCACAGTGCCGTTTGTGGCTGGATAAGTATTTACCTAATGCGCAGCGCATTGCGACTAATAGTAATGCAGAGGCAGTGCAGATGGCGCGTGAACACAAGCACTCGGCAGCTATAGCAGGCATACAGGCAGCGGAGTTATACGATGTGCCTGTGCTGAAATCTAATATTGAAGACGAACCGGATAATACAACTCGATTTGTTGTCATCGGTAAGCATCAGTCGCCACCTAGCGGCAATGATCGTACCAGCCTGCTTGTGTTTGCGCATAACCGCCCCGGCTCTCTTTATGGGCTGCTTGAGCCACTCGCTAAACGTAATATTAGTATGAGTAATATTGAATCCAGGCCATCGCGTAAAGGTGTCTGGGAGTATGTCTTTTTTATTGATGTTGATGGTCATCGTGATGACGAGAATATTAGTCAGGCAATATCTGATATAGAGAAGGCAAGTGCCATGGTTACGGTGCTAGGCTCTTACCCAAAAGCAGCACTATAAATTCTTTTTTACTAACAACTTCTTATATTAAGTATGAGTCAGTCATTTCAATCGCTCTCAACCCCGGGTGTGCAACAGCTTAAGCCATATATTCCGGGTAAGCCCATTGATGAACTTGAGCGTGAGCTGGGTATAACGAACTCGATCAAACTGGCATCCAATGAAAATCCGCTTGGTCCAAGCGAGAAAGCTGTTGCCGCGATACGCGCTCATTGTGAGTCAGTGAATTTTTATCCTGATGGCGGCGGCTATAAACTAAGGAAAAAAATTGCTGAGAAATTTCAGATCGATTATGCGGGTATTACGCTGGGCAATGGTTCTAACGATATACTTGAACTGGTTGCGCGCGCCTTTCTTGATGCGAATACCTCAGCAGTTTATTCTGAATATGCCTTTGCTGTTTATCCAATCGTTGTTCAAGCGGTTGGGGCTGCTGCCAATATAGCCAGGGCATTTTCACTCGAACACGAAACTATGCCACTAGGCCATGATCCAGAGGCGTTGCTCAATAGCATTGATGAGAAGACACGCGTCATTTTTATCGCCAATCCGAATAATCCAACGGGTACCTGGCTCGAACCAGAAGTAATGAAACGACTGCTTGATGATATTCCAGGTGATGTAATCGTTGTGCTCGACATGGCCTACAACGAATATATGGATGACTCGTTACAGATCAATATTGCTGCCTGGCTTGCGAGTTATCCAAACCTGGTCATTACCGGTACGTTTTCAAAAATTTATGCCCTGGCAGGACTGCGTATAGGTTATGCCTTATCCAGCCCGGAGATTGCGGATTTATTAAATCGTGTACGCCAGCCATTCAATACCAGCTTGCTGGCACAGGAGGCGGCGCTGGCCTCACTTGATGATGAACAACATATCATGAAAAGTGTTGAGCTCAATAATTCAGGTAAGTCATATTTAAAAGGTGCGCTGAATGAGATGGGGCTGAGTTGCCTGCCGACGATGGGGAATTTTATTACGGTTAATTTACGCCGTAATGCTCAGCCAGTTTATGATGCATTGCTGAAGCAGGGTGTCATCGTGCGGCCAGTCGCTAATTATAATATGCCGGAATTTTTGCGCATTACCATTGGCACTGCCGAGCAGAACAAGAGGATGATAGCCTCATTGCAAGAGGTCCTGAAATGACGGCAGGCGTACGTACTGTTTGTGTTATAGGTACCGGCCTGATTGGCGGATCACTTGCACTGGCATTAAAAAAAGCCGGCTTTTGTCAACGTATTGTTGGCGCAGGTAGAACAGAGGCAACACTCAAAAAGGCAGTTGAACTGGGCGTGGTTGATGGCTATGAAACCGATTTTGCTTTAGCTGCAAAAGATGCAGATATCGTTGTTGTTGCTGTGCCGCTAAGTGCAATGAAAAATGTGTTTGAACAGATTGCGCCAGCTTTATCATCAACAGCAATCGTTACCGATGCGGGTAGCGCCAAGCAAAGTGTCATCAAAGATGCTGAACTGGCATTTGGTAAAAACTTTAATCGTTTTGTTGCAGGTCACCCGATTTCAGGGACCGAAAAGAGTGGTGTCACCGCCGCCTTCACGGAGCTTTATGAAAATCGTAAAGTCATTCTAACGCCAACAGAAAGTGTTGATGTAGAGGCCGTCAGGTTGGTTGCTGATATGTGGCGGGCAGCAGGCGCCGATGTGGAAACCATGGATGCTGCGCATCACGATATGGTACTGGCTGGAACCAGTCATCTACCGCACGTACTGGCCTTTGGTCTGGTCGATTGTCTCAATAGCCTTGAAGATGTTGACGAAATTTTTCGTTTTGCTGCAGGTGGCTTCAGGGATTTTACCCGTATTGCCTCCAGTGATCCGGTGATGTGGCGCGATATCTGTTTGAGTAATCGTGATGATATTTTAGTCATGATGAAAAAGTACGAAGATGAATTAAAAACCATATGCAGTGCATTGGAGTCAAAAGATGGCGATGCGCTTATCGATATTTTTTCACGCGCAAAAAAGGCGCGAGATCAGTTTAATAATCAGTAGTGAAGCTCTGCGAATAAAGACAGGGTTTCTGGAAATCATTAATGAAATTTATAGTACAAAATGGCGGATCACTAAAAGGTAGTATTCGTGTTCCTGGTGATAAATCCATTTCACATCGCTCGATCATGTTTGGTTCTATCGCCGAGGGTACAAGTCACATTAGTGGCTTTCTTGAAGGTGAAGATAGCCTGAATACACTGCGTGCCTTTCGTGCCATGGGTGTTGATATTGAAGGCCCGGATAATGGCAAGGTGGTGGTCCACGGTGTTGGTATGCATGGGCTTAAAAAACCTGGGCAGGCGCTGGATGTTGGTAATTCGGGTACTTCGATGCGCTTGCTGGCCGGTTTGTTTTCAGGTCTGCCGTTTGATGTTGAACTCAAAGGTGATGCTTCATTATCAAAACGCCCAATGGCCCGAGTCACCAGGCCCCTGGCTGAAATGGGTGCCGTGGTAGAAACGGCGGCTGAAGGACGACCACCTTTAAAAATATCCGGTGGCCGACAGCTGCATGGCATGGATTACGTTATGCCGATGGCCAGTGCGCAGGTGAAATCCTGCTGTTTGCTGGCTGGCCTGTATGCCGAGGGTAGAACCTGTGTTACCGAGCCAGCACCGACGCGTGACCATACAGAAAGAATGCTGACGGCATTTGGTGTGCCGGTTGAGGTCAAGGGCTCGACCATGTGTGTACAGGGACCAGCGAAGCTCAATGCCTGTGATATTGATGTACCCGCGGATATTTCTTCATCGGCCTTTTTTATGGTTGGTGCCAGTATTGCGCAGAACTCAGATATCACGCTCGAGCATGTTGGTATCAATCCTACTCGCACAGGTATTATCGATATCCTGAAATTGATGGGTGCTGATATCGAGTTGCTGAACCAGCGTGAAGCGGGCGGTGAGCCCGTTGCCGATATCCGTATCAGGAGCGCACAGTTGAAAGGTGCGGTGATTCCAGAACACCTGGTGCCGCTGGCGATTGATGAATTTCCGGTCATTTTTGTTGCGGCTGCCTGTGCACAGGGCGAAACGATCATTACCGGCGCTGAAGAGCTTCGAGTCAAGGAATGTGATCGTATCCAGGTGATGGCCGAGGGCTTGCAGGCCTTGGGCGTAGATGCGCAGCCGACCGCTGACGGTATGGTCATTCAGGGTGGCATGATTCAGTCTGGTACGGTTCATAGCCATGATGATCACCGTATCGCCATGGCCTTTTCGATGGCTGCACTGCGTGCCTCTGGGGAAATTGAGATCGAGGACTGTGATAACGTGAATACCTCGTTCCCGGGTTTTGTTGATCTGGCGGCAAAAGCCGGCCTGGCTATCCGGTCACTCAAGTAATCGAAATGGTGAATAAGGTACCAGTATTAACCCTCGATGGCCCAAGTGGTGTTGGCAAGGGCACTATCTGCCTGATGGTGGCAAGGGAGCTGGGCTGGCATATTCTTGATAGCGGTTCACTCTACCGATTGCTGGCGTTGAGTGCTGGTAGTGAGGCTGATCTTAATAATGTTGCCCAACTAGCTGATTTGGCAAGAGATATGCAGATAGAATATGTGACATCAGGCGATGCGCTGGGTATCTACCTGCGCGGTGTAAATGTCTCCGAGGCGATACGGACGGAGATGACTGGTGTGCTGGCGTCAAAGGTGGCGGCAATTCCCGAGGTGCGTCAGGCCCTGCTGGATAAGCAAAAGGCCTTTGCACAGGCCCCAGGCCTTGTTGCCGACGGTCGTGATATGGGTACCACGGTTTTCCCCGATGCCGAGCTCAAAATATTTCTTACTGCCAGTGCCGAGGAACGTGCAAAAAGACGTTATAAGCAGTTGAATGACAAGGGGATTGATGCTAATCTCTCGCAGCTTACCGTCGAGCTCAAGGAGCGCGACGAAAGAGATTCAACACGATCAGCTTCACCGTTGTTAGCCGCTGATGATGCTATTGTCATCGACACGACCAGCCTGGATATCGAACAGGTATTAAATCAGGTCATGCAGCTCGTTAAACAGCGATTTGGTTGAAAGTTTGAAAATGGTGGTCTGGGGATATTCCGCAGACCTTTTGTTTAACTACAACCTAGTCTATCTACCGCTGAGTCCTATAGGGTGGATACACATACAATCTAAATATTATGTCTGAAAATTTTGCTCAATTATTTGAAGAAAGCCTATCTCATACTGAGATGACAGCAGGTACTGTTGTGATGGGTTCCGTTGTTGATATTCATGACGGTTACGTAACTGTTGCTGCCGGGCTGAAATCTGAGGGTGTTATCCCTGAAAGTCAGTTTTATAATCTCGCTGGTGAGCTGGAAGTAGCTATTGGCGATGATGTCGAAGTGGTTCTCGAGGCCGTTGAAGATGGCTTTGGTGAAACACGTCTGTCACGTGAGAAAGCAAAGCGTGCTAGGGCATGGAAATCTCTGGAAACTTCTTTCGAAGCTGGAGAAATTATCACTGGACTTATTACTGGTCGCGTTAAAGGCGGCTTCACTGTTGAGCTGGGCGATATTCGTGCGTTCCTGCCTGGTTCACTGGTTGATGTACGTCCTGTTCGTGATACCTCTTATCTTGAAGGTAAAGAGCTTGAATTTAAAGTTATCAAGCTGGATCAGAAGCGCAATAACGTTGTTGTTTCACGCCGTGCTGTTGTTGAAACCGAATACAGCGCAGAGCGTGAGCAGTTGCTGGAAGGTATCGAAGAAGGCAAAGTTATCAAAGGTGTTGTTAAGAACCTTACTGATTACGGTGCATTCCTTGATCTGGGTGGTATTGATGGCCTGTTGCACATTACTGACATGGCCTGGAAGCGCGTTCGTCATCCTTCTGAAATTGTTGACGTGGGTGATGAAATCGAAGTGGTTGTTCTTAAGTACGACAAGGATAAAACACGTGTATCACTGGGTCTGAAACAGCTGGGCGAGGATCCATGGGCAGAAATTGCTCGTCGCTACCCAGAAGGTTCGCGTCTGTTCGGTAAAGTTAGCAATATCACTGATTACGGCTGTTTTGTTGAAATTGAAGATGGTGTTGAAGGCCTGGTTCACGTTTCTGAAATGGACTGGACCAACAAGAACGTCAGTCCTGGCAATGTAGTCACACTGGGTGACGAAGTTGAAGTGATGATTCTGGATATCGATCCTGAACGTCGCCGTATTTCACTGGGTATGAAACAGTGTAAACCGAATCCATGGGATGAGTTCTCAGCAACGCATAACAAGGGAGACAAGGTCACTGGCGTTATCAAATCAATCACTGATTTCGGTGTGTTTGTTGGCCTGAATGGTGATATCGATGGTCTGGTGCACATGTCTGATGTCTCCTGGGATGTTGATGGTGTTGAAGCCATTCGTGACTATAAGAAAGGTGATACCATCGAAGCCGTTGTTCTGTCTATTGACCCTGAGCGTGAGCGTATTTCGCTGGGTATTAAGCAGATGGAGCAGGATCCTGTTTCAACCTTTATGGGTGAATACAAGAAAGGCGCTATCGTAAAAGGTAAAGTTATCTCCGTTGATGCGAAGGGTGCCATCATCGATCTGGGTAATGGCGTAGAAGGCTCGTTGCGTGCCTCTGAGCTGTCTCGTGATCGCGTTGAAGATGCCAGCACTGTGCTGAAAGTTGGTGACGAAGTAGAGGCAAAACTGATAGGTGTTGATCGTAAGAGCCGCGCCTTGAATCTTTCAGTGAAAGCTAAAGACTATGATGATGAAACTGAGGCGATGAAGGATTATTCCAAGTCACAGGAAACAGCATCAACTACTTTGGGTGATTTACTAAAAGAGCAGATGGAAGCTGGCAAAAAGTAATTTTTGCTGCTACATATAGTTGAATTAAGGCAGTTAATCGAGGAAGGTTTCAAGAAACAATGACTGAAGAATCACTAGACAAGTCAATGATGAAGTCTGAATTGATCGAACGGATCTCACGCAAGCAAACACATCTTGCCTACAGGGATGTAGAACTGGCTGTTAAATGCCTTCTGAGTCAGATGAGTAATGCGCTATCGAGTGGCGAAAGGATAGAAATTCGCGGCTTTGGTAGCTTCTCATTGCACTTCCGACCACCCAGATCTGGTAGAAATCCTAAGACAGGTGATTCGGTTTCTTTGCCGGGCAAGCATGTACCCCATTTCAAGCCAGGAAAAGAGCTTAGAGAGCGTGTCAATGACTCTCTCAAGAAAGGCTAATATGTAATGAATATCGTAACTGTATCAATCTGGATACAGTTATTGATATCTGATTCTGAGCCGATTGTCTCGATATTAACAATCGATAATTAACCAGAGAATCTCGTTGTGATCGAATTGTCTGAAATGTCAACGTGGATTTTATTTGTTCCACTCCTGTTATTGCTGTTGCTCTGGATTGCCAGACGTCGACGCGTTAATACAAAAAACGGCCCTCGGCGCCTACCGCCAGAGTATTTTACCGGGCTTAATTACCTACTAAATGATGAGCACAGCAAGGCGCTCGATATCTTCGTCAAGCTGGTCGAAACTGACTGGGAACTGGTCGATACCCACTTTGCACTTGCGAAAATATTCCGGAAAAATGGTGAGATTGATAAAGCGATAAAAATTCATCAAGGCCTCATTGCCAGACCTTCCTTACCAGAACAATATCGCAGCATGGTGTTGCTTGAACTGGGTTACGATTACCTAGCAGCCGGCTGGTTTGACCGGGCAGAGGGCCTATTTAAGGAAGTGTTGATTCATGATGCCAGGTCCGAAGAAGCCAAAAGAAACCTGATCCTGATATATCAGCAGGAGAAAGACTGGCAGAAAGCCATTAATGTAGGCATTGACCTGTTTAAACAGAAGATGCCCGGTATTGGCCCAATGATCTCCCAGTACTATTGTGAGCTGGCAGACATAGCAAAATCCAAGGGTGAAACTGGTATGGTTGAACAAAACGCCAGGCAGGCGTTGAGTTATGATGGCGGCTCAGTTCGAGCCCTGATTCTTCTGGCTGACCATGAAATGGAAGTCAGAAATTATAAGCAGGCAATACAGCATTTTGAGCTCATTGAAAAACGTGATGCTGAATTTTTTCCTGTTGTGCTCGACAGGCTTATTGAGTGCTATCACTGCATTGGCGGTTCAGCCAGGCTATTGCAGTACCTCGCAGAGGTCGAGTCCAGGCATCAGTCACTGGCGATCATTGAAAAGCATGCCATGGTCATTGAGCAATATCAGAGCAGGGATGCAGCTATTGAATATCTGACCGACAGGTTAAGAAAATATCCAAATCTCAAAGGTATGCATTCGCTGATTAATTACAAAACAAACCAGGCTGATATCGGTGAGCTTGGTTTACTACAGGATTTGAAAACGGCGCTGGTTAAAATGGAACAGGATACAGCTACATACCAGTGTCACCACTGTGGATTCCAGTCCAATACACTTTACTGGCTATGTCCCAGTTGCCAGAGCTGGGCCGAAGTTAAGCCAACAATGATAGAAGCGGCATAAATGAATAACCCAAAAGTGATCGTGGCGCTTGATTTCCCAGGTGCTAAAGCCGCCATGCAACTGGTGGAAAAGCTAGACCCTTCTCTATGTCGTTTGAAAGTAGGTAAGGAGCTATTTACCCGAAGCGGCCCCTCACTGGTCAAAGACATGGTGGCATCTGGTTTTGATGTGTTTCTTGACCTGAAATTTCACGATATCCCCAATACTGTTGCCAGGGCCTGTGAGGCTGCTGCTGAACTGGGTGTCTGGATGGTGAATGTGCATAGCATGGGTGGTATAGCAATGATGCAGGCTGCCCGTGACGTACTTTCAGACGATGATGCGCCGCTGTTGATCGCAGTCACGCTGCTAACCAGTAGCGGTGAGAAGGAGCTCAGTGATCTTGGTGTATCCCAGTCTCCAGCCGAATTTGTCAAACGCCTTGCTACGATGGCTAAAATGGCCGGGTTGGATGGCGTTGTGTGCTCTGCTCAGGAGACGTCCATGCTTAAAAAACACTGTGGTGAAGGTTTTGTGCTGGTGACCCCAGGTATTCGACCAGAAAGTGCAGCTGCAGATGACCAGAATCGTATTATGACGCCAAAACGGGCCATTGAGCATGGTTCTGATTATTTGGTGATAGGCCGTCCAGTTACTCAGGTAGATGACCCTGTCGCGGTTCTTTGTGAAATTAATGCTCAGATTTAGTCAGAAAAAAACGATTGCATAAGAAAAAAAGCTGTGATAGCGTGTAGTCTCTTATCAATTAACACATGGAGGCGTTACGATGAAAATCATCCCATCCCTAGTACTTTCATTCTTTTTAACCTTTTCTACAGCTGTATTTGCCGAACCCGTTAATATCAATACCGCCGATGCGGCCACGCTTGCGGCCGGGTTGACCGGTATTGGTGAGAAAAAAGCGGAAGCCATTGTTGCTTATCGGGAAGCAAATGGGCCTTTTAAATCCGCTGAGGAACTGAGCAATATAAAGGGTATCGGAGAAAGCATCATCGCAAAAAATGCAGCAAATATAGTGACTGAATAAGATTCACTGTTTTGACTGTTACAGAAAAGACCTGCCTGGCAGGTCTTTTTTTGTGTACTAATTGGTAGACTAGCCATTATGACTAGTGAATCTATCTATGTGTTTTCTGCTGCTCTGAATTGCCTGCTTTTATCTGATCCTCAGGAAAAAATTAAGGCAGTACGTGAGTTGAATAATCGTTGGCTGGCAACATCGGATAGTGTGCGCCTACCGGATGAATCAGTATCCGATGCCCTGCGTATTGCTGTGCCTGGTAGGCCAGGGCTGCCTCGCCTGGTTAATCCGCGAGAGGTGCCCAGAAGGGGTTTTAATTCAGAGTCCGCACGTCTAAAACTGGTACATGCGATCACCCATATCGAATTTAATGCTATTAATCTCGCGCTTGATGCGGTCTATCGATTCAGAGGCCTGCCTAGGCAATTCTATACAGACTGGTTGAATATCGCAGTCGAAGAGGTGCTGCACTTCTCGCTACTGGAAGACTATTTAAAATCCAGGGGCTCTTATTATGGTGCGTATGACTCACACAATGGCCTGTGGGAAATGGCGGTTAAAACGGATCACGATGTTCTAGTAAGAATGGCACTGGTTCCACGTGTCCTGGAGGCCCGGGGACTCGATGTGACGCCTGGAATGATCAGTAAATTCGAGCATATTGGTGAGACCGATGTCGTTGATATTCTTAATATTATTCAAAGAGACGAGATTGGACATGTTGAACGGGGTAACTATTGGTTTAAGGAGTTGTGTCGTCAGAGATCACTCGATCCTAGGCTAACATTCCATAAATTACTGGATGAATATATGGAAGAATCAATATTCGATTCATTAAATCAGGAGATAAGAATTCGGGCAGGATTTTCTAAACAAGAGTTGATTGACCTAGCATCAAGAAATCGACATACGAGATAATTAACTGCGATGAATAAATAGAAATTCCTGATTTTTGATCGTAGTCAGCAGGCTATTTATAGTGTCTCGCATTATAACCAGTCTGTCATGGCGATGAATTAAACTGATTATCAATGACCGGATTTCAGTAACTTGAGTTCGTATGAATATTTCGCCATTCTCGATGTGCCTAAAATTAATCGTCAGTCTATTTACAATTACCGTGCTGTTACTAACGCCAAGAATAAGCAAATCTGCCAGGATATAAAGCTGGCTGAAGGGCTGTACGCTGGTCGCATACCAAAATACTGGCAGTGCAACAGTCGCGTTTATGAAATAAGCGCCTGAAGAATATAAGACAGCCTGTTTTCTTTATGATTAGGTGTTTAATTAAGGTGGTTATTATAAAGGCCTACCGATTTAGGAGTGGTAGAGCAATGGCAAAACTCGTCTGCTGATGTCGTATAAAAAAACTAAGGTTAAACCTGAAAAGTTTCAGATAGAACAAAACTATCGTTACTATTCGCTGGATTGATTAGCTGAATTCGACCAGCTCTGGTTCGCTACTTTCATTAATTTTTACGTAGCTGCCTTTATTGTGCCAGTCGCTCAAAACAATGCGTTTGGCGGGCTGTCCATTAATGTTGAAGTCATGAATGGCAGGGCGGTGTGTATGGCCGTGGATCAATAGCTGCACTGAATATTTTTTCATGGTCTGGATTACTGAGTCCTGGTTTACGTCCATGATCTGGTAATCTTTTTCGGCATTGGCCTGCTCACTTTGCTGGCGCATTGAGTGTGCGAGTTGTTCTCGTTCTCGTAGTGGCCTTGCCAGTATCTGCTGTTGCCATTTCCGGTTTCTTACCATGGTTCGAAATTTCTGGTATTCGATATCATCGGTGCATAGCGTGTCGCCATGTAGCAGTAATGTCTTCTTGCCATTAATTTCAAGCATATAGGGCTCTTCGATAATGCTAAATCCACATTTATCAGCGAGCGCATGGCCAACCAGGAAGTCACGGTTGCCCGCCATAAAGAAGACATTTACACCGCCATTGTCGAGCATTTTCAGCGCCTGAAATACCGGTTCCAGGCCCTCTGCGCTGTCATCATCGCCCAGCCAGTATTCGAGAAAATCGCCGAGGATGTAGAGCCGATCAGCGTGAATAGCTACCTCATCAACAAATCGCACAAAAAGCCGGATAACATCTGGTCTATCTGGTGTGAGATGTGTGTCAGAGATGAACAGCCATTCACGCATGTGTCGTTATGCTTCGGATGCCTTTACTATAACGACGTCTTCATTAGGCACATCGCCGTGGCCGCCACGGTTACCAGTACTAACACCAGCGATCTGATCAACCACATCAATACCGTCGGTGACCATGCCAAATACGCAGTAACCCCAGCCCTGGCCGGTAGGTGCTGTGTGATCAAGGAACCCGTTATCTTTGTGGTTAATAAAGAACTGCGCGGTTGCCGAGTGTGGGTCATTGGTTCTTGCCATCGCGATGCTACCACGCACATTGGACAGGCCGTTGTTGGCTTCGTTGTCGATGGGGTTTTCGGTCATTTTCTGTACCATGCCGGGCATGAAGCCGCCACCCTGGATCATAAAATTTGGAATAACGCGGTGAAAAATAGTGCCGTTATAAAACTCATCGTTGACGTATTTCAGGAAATTTGCCACCGTTGTTGGTGCTTTCTCATCGTTGAGTTCGATGGTGATATTGCCTTTGGAGGTCTCAAGAATGACAGTTTTAGACATGATGATATTCCTAAATGTAGTGAAAATGGTTGAATAAGTGGCGCCCCGAACACGATTCGAACGTGTGACCTTCCCCTTAGGAGGGGGATGCTCTATCCTGCTGAGCTACCGGGGCGTGAATAGGTGCGAATATTACATTGATTTCAGTTCTATTGCATTTTTCCTGTGAAATTAGCAACGTCGCTCATTTTTTTCGAGTTCTTTTTCGGCGCTCCGAAGTATTACGATAATGATAGTAAAGCCGCCAGATATAAGATTCTGGTTCATCTCGAAAGCTCATTACATAGTTCAGGCTGCGCATAACCCTGAGTGTCCAGTGCATATTATCTTTTACCTGATGCGTACCGCAGAACAGTAGTTCGTCACCAATTTTAATCTCAAGGTCGTCATCAGGCAGCAGAATTTCCTGTCCTTCACGAATTAACAGTAGTGGCACACAGCGTAGTTTTGCATTACGGTCGCCGGGATCTTGCGTCAGGTGAGATATGGTGATTATTCGACCATATCTTAATGACTGGGTTACAGCCGGGGCTGTTTTTTTGTTGATGGTTGCAGACCACACATGCGGCCTGGAATCACCGACGATGGCGCTTAGACGGCTGATCATGATGTTTGACCATTCACAGCTCTGTTGACGCGCAATGCCCAAAAATCTATCCAGCAGGGGAGTGAGAAAGAAGGTGCGAATTTTTCTGGCGATAATTTCGCGCGGGTGCATGATTAAAAAATTAATTGGGTTGTCGGCTGACTTATGCTGGTCTTCGAGTGAGTGGTACAGGATATGGTTGTTCCATTTGTTCTGCCTGGCGATGCAGAAAACTTTTTCATTGATTTCAAGTGCCGTCATAATAATGGAGAGGTTGTTGGAGTCGTTGTCAGAGCCGGCGATGAGTCCCGCGGCAGATTGTATGCCGGCCTGCATCAATGTTTTCTGGTCGGTGCCGGTGCCAATAATAAATCTGTTCTCATCCTCATTTAAATCAAATTCTTCTTTCAGGGATTTATTGGGGTCGATAACAACGGTCGATATATTTTTTGACTGAAGATGTTTATATAGCTCGCGGCCAAAACGGCCATAGCCACAGAGTATCCATGGGCCTTCAGTCAGGTATACGGGGTCGCTGAGCCTGGTGTTAGGTGCGCCGGTGAGCCAGTCATTAATAAGGTGCAATGAGGTTGAATGGGTCAGCATGCCAAATATTTCGGCAAAGGTCTCATAAGGATTGACGACCTGGTCTGTACCGAATGACAGCATATTTTCTTCGATATCCTTAAATTCAGATCTACAGGCAACCTTGATATCAGGGTGCAGTAATTTACTGGTGATGGCGATTTTCAGGTTGGTTTCGTCGGACGCGGTGACTGCAATAACTCCCTGGCACATGGGGTGACGAATACCTGCCAGTTCCAGGATGTGTGGCTCTGAGGCATCACCTGCGATGCTAGGGACATATTCCTTGAGTTCATTAAGATTGAGCCTGTTTAAGTTTTCTTCATCGTATTCAACAACCACGGTCCTGTAGTGCTCTTCCGTGAGTGAGTTGACCATGGCATTGCCGGTTTCACCAAAACCGCATATCAGGTAAAAGGGCTGATGTAATTTCTGGATATCTCTTTTAAATCTATGCTGGGTAACAGCCTGTTTGAAGGCCTTGTCCTGAATGAGGCCTAGAATTTTACCGAGGGCATAAAACCAGGCAATGACGGTTGAATATACGGTGACCAGCGCCCATAGACGTTGTGCATCAGTGAGCGCATAGGGTATTTCGCCAAAGCCAATAGTTGTTGCGGTGAAGCTGACAAAATAAAAGGCGTGGAAAAAGCTCATGCGCCAGGCATTGCCCTGATCATCAACGCCAGGAATGAGTACCATGCCGAGAATGGCGATGGCATAAACACTAATCAATAATAAAAACGGCGTGCGCATGCGCCGCAGAATCATTGATGTCACCATGTTCATGGCAGTCGGCTCTTAGTGACGGAGCATGGCGGCTTCAATCATCAATAAAATAACGGAGATGATATTGGCAAGAAAGGCGCCGCCGCTGAGTGAGACGATGGTTGCTACAACTGTAGGTGTCAACCCTGTCTCCTGAACATGTACTGCAAAGGTCCAGACAATAGAGGCAGATATTAATTGAGCAACGGCAACGAGACTGGTCGCCAGCAACATGGCGCCGAGTTGTGATCGATCGCCAAATTTAAGTACAGTGGCGATAAGGTTGATGACAATGACAGCAAATAATTCGTAGATATTGTGATGGTCCGGGTTGGCGACTTCACCATAGAAGAAACCGAAGTTCAGTGTTAGTGCCAGTATCATAAAGAAACTGAATACGACTTTTTCGAGGTTCATGTGTGTCTCCAGATGACGTTTTTATGTCATCAATGTGATAAGGATGTTTTTGTATATTTCGGTTAATTTTTCTAGATCTTTAATATTAATATTTTCATCAATCTTGTGAATGCTCTCATTCAGCGGGCCGATCTCCACTACCTGTGCACCAGTTGGTGCAATAAAGCGGCCATCAGAGGTTCCACCTGCGGTTGACAGCTCAGTATCAATGTCGCAAATCTGTTTGATGGCCTCTCGTGCTGCATCGACCAGTTCGCCACTCGGTGTCAGGAATGCCTGACCGGACAGCTCCCAGTTTAGTGTGTACTTGAAATCATATTTATTCAGTATATTCTCGATACGAGACTGGATATCGGTATGTTTGAGTTCAGTTGAGAAGCGCAGGTTGAACTGTACAACGAGGTCACCGGGTATGACGTTAGTGGCGCCAGTACCCGCATTAATATTAGATATCTGGAAGGAGGTTGGTGGGAAAAACTCATTACCATTGTCCCAGTGTTCTGATACCAGTTCATTGAGTGCAGGACTGAACAGGTGAATTGGGTTGCTGGCCAGATAAGGGTAGGCAATGTGCCCCTGTAGGCCATGAATGGTGAGTGTGCCTGAAATTGAACCACGTCGTCCATTTTTGATGACATCACCGATTTTGTTTGTGCATGAAGGTTCACCGACCAGGCACCATTTGATTTTTTCATTACGTGTTTCAAGTGTCTCGATGACGCGAACCGTGCCATCGTGGGCTGGACCTTCTTCGTCACTGGTAATGAGAAATCCAATAGAGCCTTTGATGGGGGTGCCCGATTTGATCAAATCTCTGCAGGCCACCATCATGGCGGCGATACTGCTTTTCATATCGGCAGCACCTCGGCCATAGAGGGTATCGTCGATAATCGTTGGTTCAAACGGTGGGTGTGACCAGCGAGCGACAGGCCCGGTGGGAACAACATCAGTGTGACCGGCAAAGACAAATAGTGGGCCTTCGCTGCCAAATCTTGCCCAGAGATTATTGACGTCGCCAAACTTCATTGGTTCGATATTGAAACCAAGAGGTGCAAGATAATCAGCGATTAAAGACTGACAGCCCTGGTCATCTGGCGTAACTGAAGGGCGAGAGATAAGTGCTTTGGCGAGATCTAGTGTGTCTGACATTTTATTGTTATAAATAATTGAGTAAGGTTGATTTTAGTTTTTCCTGCAAGGCCTCGTCGAGTATTTTGCGGGTGTCCTTGTGACGAATATCAAAATAATCAAGCGCTTTTTCACCAGCAGTCGATATCTTCGCACTAAGAATATCGATGTCGCAATCAATAAATGCCCGGGCGATATTGGTCAGTACACCAGGGCGGTCGACAGTATCAATATGGATGCGTACAGTTTTTGGCTCTTTGGTTTTTTCAAAGTTGATAATGGTGGGTATATCAAAGTGGCGGTGTGATCGTGGTGTGGCCTGGCTGGTTTCGGTAAATCGGGTTTCTTTGTCTGAAAGTTTCCTGCATAGATCTGGCAGCATTTCATTGACGCTGTGTTCCAGTACGTCGAGTGTGTAGTTGTCAGAAATAATTTTGAACGTCTCGAGTGCGTAATCATTTTTGCAGTCAACCACTTCAGCGCTGACGATATCGAGACCAAGCTGTCCGACTGAATTAACTACGGTTGCAAAGATGCCTTCTCTGGAAGGCGTGTAGACAAAAAGTTCAAGGCTTTCTGACTGGTTATTGATACGGGTCTTTACCAATGGGCCAGAGTTTGGTTCTTTATTAAATATCAGCTGTGTATGCCAGACAATTTCACCGGGTGTGTGTCGAAGGAAATATTCGTTGTTAAGGTTCTTCCATATCTTGTGTGCCTGATGATTGCTCACGCCCTTGAGATCAAGCATGCGCAGGGCATCCGTCTGGTTTAGCTGTATGTTTTCCAGTTTGTCTGCTTGTGCCTCAAGACCAATGCGTAATACTGCAGCTGTTTTGTTGTAAAGCTCGATGAGCAGATTGTCTTTCCAGCTATTCCATTGATTTGGATTGGTTGCTCGAATATCAGAAATAGTAAGCAGGTAGAGATAATCAAGCCGTGGAATATTACGGACGGTTTCTGCAAAATCCCGGATAACATCCGGGTCGCTGATATCCTTGCGCTGGGCTGTCATCGACATGGTCAGGTGATGACGAACCAGCCAACTGACGAGTTCAGCGTCATTGGGTTTCATGTTGTGGTTGATGCAAAAGGCCAGTGCATCTTCGGCGCCAAGAATGGCATGGTCGCCCTGCCTGCCTTTGGCTATATCATGGAATAATCCAGCGAGATAAAGCAGTTCGGGTCTTTTCAGGTGGTGGAAGATGCCGCTGGCCAGCGGGAATTCGTGGCAGAATTCGGGCACGGAAAACCGGCGTAAATTTCGAATCAAAAATAAGGTGTGTTGATCTACCGTGTAAGCATGAAATAAATCATATTGCATTCTGCCAACAATAGAATCAAAAGCGGGAATGTAGGCGGCGAGAATACCGTAGCGATTCATTCTTCTGAGTTCATGGGTAACACCGCGGCTATTGCTGATGATTTTTATGAACAAGTTTTTAGCGGTATTTGAGGCCCTGAACTCATCATTGATCAGGTAACTGTGTTCGCGAATAAGACGTATGGTTTCGGCACGCACTCCCTGAATTTCAGGGTGTTCCTGCATTATGAAGAAGAGTGCGAGTAGTGTGGCCGGCTCACTTTTAAAGATATTTTCATCACGTGTTTCCAGATACCCATGACGAGTCTGGAATACATCATTAATGATGACAGGCACACATTCTTCATTGGCATACAGTATTGCCTCCCTGAATAATTGCAGCAGCATCTCATTGAGTCGCTCAAGTTTTATTACCGTTCGGTAATATTGCTGCATGAATTGTTCGATGGCCTGATTGTTGCGATTGTTCTCATCATCCTTGAAGCCAAATTCATAGGCCAGGTCACGTTGGTAGTCAAACAGTAGTCGATCTTCGCGGCGACCAGCTAGGTAATGCAGGCTACAGCGGATTCGCCAGAGCAGGTGCTGTCCATCGAGCAGGTCATTTAATTCCTTTTGTTGTAAAAAGTTTTTTTCCACTAGCCCTTGCATGCTTTCCGTATTGAAGTGGCGCTTGGCAACCCAGCCAATCATCTGAATATCACGTAGGCCACCACGGCTTTCCTTGATATTGGGTTCAAGGCTGTATGCAGTGTCATTGAATTTGCCGCTACGTTGCAGCTGTTCTTGAAGCTTGGCCTGAAAATACGACTGGTTATCCCAGATCGAATCCGGTCCGGTTTCGGACTTCATTTGTTCGAAAAGATTTTTATCACCACAAAGTAGACGCGCTTCCATAATGTTGGTGGCAACAGTTATATCTTTTTCAGCTTCCGTAATACACTCCTTGAGTGTTCTAACACTGTGGCCGATTTCTAATCGGCTATCCCATAACAGGGTCAGGAAACGTTCGAGTGCGTCTTTGGTCTGCTCATTTTCTTCATCATCGAGTAGCAGCATTAAATCGACATCAGAAGCAGGGTGCAGTTCACCTCGTCCATAACCACCAACAGCCACGAGTGAGATATTCTGGTGAATATCATGAAATAGATGTTCGAAAACGATAATCAGTAGTTGATCAACAAGGTGTGCTCGGCCAAAAACAATGGCTTCAACCTCTGTACCACTCTGGTACAGTTTTTTTAATCCTGTATTGGTATCCGATACTGCTTGCTTTAGCTCGGTAAGGATGTCCGCAGGTTTTTTTTCCAGTGCTGTTTTCAGCCTGGTTAAATCGACCAATTGATCGATTTGATCAGCCATAGAATCGTAATATCGATGATATGTCATATCGAAATGGATTAGATTTCATCCCCGGGACATTGGGTCAGAACTTCGTAACCGGTCTCTGTAACCAGGATAGTGTGTTCCCACTGTGCTGATGGACTATGGTCCTTGGTGACCACCGTCCAGTTATCATTGAGTAGTTTTACGTTGCGTTTTCCAGCATTAATCATTGGTTCGATGGTAAAGATCATTCCGGGTTCGAGTTGTACACCGGTGCCAGCTTTACCGTAATGCAGTACCTGTGGTTCTTCATGGAAGCTGCGACCGATGCCATGACCGCAGTATTCCCTGACTACGGTACAGTTATTTGATTCGGCATGCTGCTGAATGACGTGGCCAATGTCACCCAGATGTGCGCCGGGTTTGACCTGTTCGATACCCAGTTTCAGGCAGTCCAGGGCGACCTGTGATACGCGAGCGGCCTTGATCGGGGGTTCTCCAATAAAAAACATCTTGCTGGTATCACCGTGGAACTCGTCTTTGATCACCGTGATGTCGATATTGATGATATCGCCATTCTTGAGCTTTTTATCGCTGGGAATACCGTGGCAGACCTGGTGGTTGACCGAGGTACAGATAGATTTTGGAAATCCGTGGTAATTCAGTGGTGCTGGAATGGCATTTTGCACGTCAACAATGTAGTCGTGACAGATTTTGTCGAGTTCATTGGTTGTAATGCCAGCCTTGACGTAGGGGCGGATCATTTGCAGGACTTCACCAGCCAGCCGGCCAGCGATGCGCATTTTTTCAATTTCCTGTTTATTTTTTATCTGTATGTTCACGATATAATTCTTTATTAATCAATATGTTATCATATGTTTGTGGCCTGCTGTGCAGGCCGCAAACGGTTGTTTCTTCGTTCTCAATATGGTATAAAGCCGCCGCGCTCAGGGTTTACCTGAGCATTAACCGGGTATAGCAACTGTCCTGAGACAGACTATATCTAATTTTACTTCGCACATATACCGTCACATGTGGTTGGGTGCCGACTAAATATTACATTTAGAGGGTTATCGCATGGGGTGTATGGAGGCCTAACCCTTAATTAGGAGTTATTATGTCAAATGTATCTATGCGTCTGATGCTTGAAGCAGGCGTTCACTTCGGTCACCAAACTCGTTTCTGGAATCCAAAAATGTCTGAGTACATCTTTGGTGCACGTAATAAAATTCATATTATCAATCTTGAAAAGACATTGCCCATGTACAATGACGCAATTAATGCCCTTGGCAAGATTGCATCAAACAGAGGCACTATCCTCTTCGTTGGTACAAAACGCGCTGCGCGCAAGATTGTAGGCGAAGAAGCAGAACGTTGTGGTATGCCTTATGTTAATCACCGCTGGTTGGGTGGTATGTTGACCAACTTTGCGACAATTCGTCAGTCAATTCAGCGACTGATCGAGCTTGAAGAAATGTCAACGAATGGATCTTTTGATCGTTTGATCAAGAAAGAGGCGCTGGGTCTGAAGCGCGAAATGGAAAAGAAAGAAAAAGTTCTTGGTGGTATCAAGAATATGAAAGGCCTGCCTGATGCCGTTTTTGTTATCGATGTAGGTCATGAAGATATTGCCGTGCAGGAAGCAAATGTACTGGGTATCCCTGTTTTTGGTATTGTCGATACAAACAACTCTCCTGATGGCATTGATTACGTTATTCCTGGTAATGATGATGCGATTAAAGCGCTGCTTCTGTATACACAGGGAGTGGCTGATGCAGTTATTGAAGGCCGTGCTGCTGCAGTGATTCAAAGAGCAGAGGAGCCAGCTGCAGAAGAAAAAACTAAAGTTGCTGTAAAGAAAAAGGCTGCACCTAAAAAGGCTGCATCTGTAGCAACAGCTGAAGAGGAAGTAGAAGCTGGTACAGAAGAGGCTGCAGATGCTCCTGCACCTAAGAAGAAGGCAGCGCCTAAAAAGAAAGCTGCGCCTAAAAAGAAAGCTGCTCCTAAGAAAAAGGCTGCTGCAAAGGATGAAGAATAAGCCGCTAATAAGTGGCTGTCTGATTCCCTGATTATTAATTTTTTCTAAAGAGGTGAAATGATGCAGATTACAGCGTCTATGGTTAAAGAGCTGCGTGAGCGTACTGGTTCAGGCATGATGGAATGTAAAAAAGCCCTGCAGGAAGCGGAAGGTAATATTGATACAGCAATTGAAAATATGCGCAAGTCTGGCCTTGCCAAGGCTGATAAGAAATCTGGCCGTGTTGCTGCTGAAGGCCGTGTTGCTATTGAAATCAGTGAAGATGGCAAGAAAACCGTTATTGTTGAAGTTAACTGTGAAACAGACTTTGTTTCTGGTGGTGATGATTTTATGTCATTCGCTTCATCAGTAGCTAAAACGGCACTGGCTAACCAGCCAGCTTCTGTAGAGGCACTGGTTGCGCTACCTATCGCTGGAGGTGAAGGCACTATTGAAGAAACTCGTCAGGCTATGGTAGCCAAGATTGGTGAGAATATTCAGGTGCGTCGCTTTGAGCTTCTTGAGACATCAAACGGTGCCTTCGGTAGTTATGCGCACGGAACACGCATGAGCGTGTTGGTTGAAATGGAAAATGGTAGCGATGCACTGATTAAAGACGTTGCAATGCATATCGCCGCAAGTAATCCAATGTGTGTCTCTGAAGAGAATGTTTCTCCTGAAACATTAGAGAAGGAAAAAGAAATTCTTCGTGCGCAGGCGCTGGAGAGCGGTAAGCCTGCTGACATCGTTGAAAAAATGCTGGATGGAAGAATTCGAAAATATCTTGCAGATATCACACTGGTTGGTCAGCCATTTGTTAAAGATCCTGACAAAACAGTCGGTGCTTTGTTGAGCGATGCTGGCGCAAAAGTAATCCGTTTTGTCAGATACGAAGTAGGTGAAGGTATCGAGAAGAAAGTAGAAAACTTCGCCGATGAAGTAATGGCGCAAGTAGGTGCCAGCTGAGCGGATTGGCTAATGTAACAAACGAAGAACCGGGAATAATATCCCGGTTTTTTGTGTAACCCGTTTGGAAGTGTTATGAAGACAAAATCGACTTTATATAAAAGAGTTTTACTCAAGCTCAGTGGCGAAGCGCTCATGGGTAATATGGATTATGGTATTGATCCAGCTATGATTGCTCGTGTTGCCAGGGAAATCAAAGAAGTCGTCGACATGGGTGTCGAAGTTGGTGTAGTTATCGGTGGTGGCAATATTTTCCGCGGTGCAGGGCTGGCGCAGTCTGGCATGAATCGCGTTACTGGCGACAGTATGGGAATGCTGGCGACGGTAATGAATAGCCTGGCAATGCAGGATGCGCTGGAAAAAATTGGTCAGCCAGCAGTTGTCATGTCTGCGCTAGCAATGCCGAGAGTTTGTGAAGAGTTTACTCAGCGTGATGCGATAGCGCATCTTGAAAATTCGCAGGTCGTTATCTGTGCTGCAGGAACAGGTAATCCATTCTTTACTACCGATACAGCCGGTTGCTTACGCGCTATTGAGATTAAAGCTGATGTTATAATGAAGGCGACCAAGGTTAATGGCGTTTATGATTCCGACCCTGTAAAGAATCCTGACGCCAGGCGCTTCGAGAAGCTAAGTTATGATGATGTGCTAGAACAAAATCTACAGGTCATGGATGCCACTGCGGTAGTTTTATGTCGTGACAATAAACTGCCGCTACGAATCTTTAATTTAAACGATGAAGGCGCTTTGCCTGAAGCTTTAGTAAATCAGTCTATAGGGACTGAAGTTGTAATAGGAGATACTAAATGATCGACGAAATTATTGAAGACGCAAAAACTCGTATGGGTAAAAGTGTTGAATCTTTGCGTACTGAACTAACAAAAATTCGTACCGGCCGTGCACATCCCAGTTTGCTCGATCATATTACTGTTGATTACTATGGTGTCGCTACACCTTTGACACAGGTGGCTAATGTATCTGTTGAAGACGCAAGAACGCTGATGATTTCACCCTGGGAGAAAACCATGGTGCAGGCAATTGAAAAGGCGATTATGAAGTCGGATTTAGGTTTGAATCCTGCAACGGCGGGCACCCTTATACGAATTCCTATGCCTCAGCTAACACAGGAGCGTCGCCAGGACCTGGTGCGTGTGGTCAGAAATGAAGCGGAAAATGGCAGAATTTCAATTCGTAATATACGTCGTGATGCTAATAGTGATTTTAAGGATCTGTTAAAAGAAAAAGAGATTACTGAAGATGAGGCTCGTCGTGCAGAAGATTTAATTCAGAAACTAACGGATACCTATGTAGCAAAAGTAGATGAAGTTCTGGCAATAAAAGAAAAAGAACTGATGGAAGTCTAGTCGGGCCGGGTATAAGAGAACGTTATTGATGAGTGAAGATGAACATTCTTCTTTAGTTCCACGACATGTTGCCGTTGTTATGGATGGCAATGGTCGCTGGGCGAAAAAGCGATTTTTGCCCAGGTCGGCGGGTCATCGTGCAGGTGTAAATGCAACTCGTGCCATTGTTGAAAATTGTGCCAACTTAGGCGTTGAGGCTTTAACTGTTTTTGCCTTTAGTAGTGAGAACTGGAGCCGTCCACAAAAAGAAGTTGATGCATTGATGTCGATATTTGTTTCAACACTGAAATCAGAGATGTTGAAGCTGAGGGAGCAGAATGTACGCGTAAAATTTATCGGTAACCGTGTAGCGTTTCCAGATAAATTACAGACTGTTATTAATGAAACAGAAAACCAGACGAGCCACAATACTGGTCTGGATCTTACTATCGCGGCTAATTATGGCGGTCGTTGGGATATTGTTGAGGCATGTAAGTTAATTTCACAAAAGCTATCGGCTGGTGAGCTATCATTATCTGAGATTAATGAATCACTTCTGTCTGAGCAGGTATGCCTGTCAGATCTTCCTCCAATTGACCTGTTTATTAGAACCGGTGGCGAGAGCCGAATAAGTAATTTCCTTTTATGGCAAATTGCCTATGCGGAACTGTATTTTACTGATACCTTGTGGCCTGACTTTAATCTGACGTCATTAGAAAAAGCTATTGCATGGTATGGTACACGTCAAAGACGTTTTGGAAAAACTTCTGAGCAGGTGGAAGGTAAAAAGGCGGCGTCTGAATAATGTTACTGCACCGTATTCTGACAGCAGTTCCACTAGCCATGGCGGTAATCTGGTTGATCCTTTATCAGCCAACTGAGAATCTCCTGTTTGTATTGATACCTGTGTCTTTTATCTGTGGTTATGAATGGGCGCGCCTTGGTGGCTTGCAGTCATCGGCTGCCCAACTGGCATTTGCTTTATTGCTCAGTGCTTTTTCCTGGCTCTGTATAAACTATTTTTCGCAATATGGTTACCTGTTGTTGTTACTTGCCACGGCATGGTGGTTTGCTGTTCTTGTTTTTCTGAAAAAAGTGCGACCAGAATTAAAGTCATCAGTTGTTTCTCCAGCAAAACTGCTAGTAGCATTCATGGTGGTTCCCTCAGCGATGTCATCTATCTATATTATTCATGGTATTGAGCGTGGTGCAGAGTGGTTGTTGTATAGCATGGTGCTGGTCTGGATTGCGGATAGCGGTGCCTATTTCGCAGGTAAAAAATTCGGTAAAAACAAACTGGCGCCCAATGTCAGCCCAGGCAAAACACTCGAAGGACTTTGGGGCGCATTAATTGCCAGTACGATATATTCGGTAATTGCGTCGTACTATTTTAATCTTACCCATTCGCAGTCACTGCTTTTAATTGGACTGTCCCTGCTGTTGACGATAATGTCGGTTGCTGGTGACCTATACGAAAGTTTTTTAAAGCGTGAAGCTGGTGTTAAGGATAGCGGCCGAATTCTACCCGGTCACGGCGGTATTCTTGATCGTATAGATGGTGTGCTACCAGTAATGCCGTTATTCGTGGTTTTTTACGACTGGTTGATAATGCCTGTTGAAGGACTGTATTGGTGAGCAGGGTCGTTAGTATTCTTGGTTCGACTGGGAGTATTGGTAAAAATACCCTGGATGTTATTAGCCGTCATACCGAGCATTACGACATCATGGCACTGACCGCTAATACGGACTATGCAACATTGGCCGATCAGTGTTTGCAGTGGCGACCGCACTATGCGGTAATGAGTGACGAGACAGCAGCGCAACAACTTGATGATTACCTGCGCAAGCATGGCTGCGAGACACAGGTATTATCAGGTGTACAGGGCCTGTGCCAGGTAGCCAGTCTGGATGAAGTTGACACAGTGGTTGCTGGTATTGTCGGTGCAGCTGGTTTATTGCCATCGCTGGCAGCCGCGGAGGCGGGTAAACGTATACTGTTAGCGAATAAGGAAGCACTGGTTATGTCAGGCCAGTTGTTTATGGATGCAGTGGAAAAAAATAGTGCCGAGCTGTTGCCGGTAGATAGTGAGCATAATGCAATATTCCAGTGTCTGCCTGTCGCAAAATCATCGACCGTGAGTACGGCAGGGGTCAATAAAATTTTATTGACGGCAAGTGGCGGACCGTTTCGTACCTTTAGCGTGGAACAGCTGGTTTCGGTGACGCCGGAGCAGGCAATCGCTCACCCTAACTGGTCAATGGGTCCCAAGATATCAGTGGACTCGGCCACTATGATGAATAAAGGCCTGGAAGTCATTGAAGCGCATTGGCTGTTTGGTGTCGATATCGATGATATTGAGGTAGTGGTGCACCCGCAGAGTGTGATTCACTCTATGGTGTCCTATATGGATGGCTCGGTGCTGGCGCAGTTAGGTAATCCCGATATGCGTACGCCCATCGCCCACGCCCTGGCGCTACCAGAGCGTATTGTCTCCGGTGTGGAACCTCTGGATATTTTTGAGGTCGCAAGGCTTGAGTTTGAAAGGCCTGATTTCCAGCGTTTTCCCTGTTTACGGCTATGTTATGAGGCCATTCGCATGGGAGGTGCTGCAAGTATCGTGTTGAATGCGGCCAACGAAGTTGCGGTGGCGGCCTTTCTGGATAAGCGGATTGCATATACAGATATAGCATCAATGATTGAACAGGCACTTACAAGTCCTGCTGTTGATGAAGATGTGACCACTATTAACGAGATACTCTCAGTTGATGCTCTTACCAGGGCTATTGTCGATGAGTATGTTGCTAGAAAATAATAATTATAAATATGAGTGTTTTACATAATCTTTTATTTTTCATCATCGCCATTGGCATCCTGGTGGCAATACATGAATTTGGCACTACTGGGTTGCGCGCAAGCTCGGTGTTCGTGTGCTGCGTTTTTCTATCGGTTTTGGTAAACCGCTGTTAACCTGGAAGCGTACGGAAAATGGTCATGATATCGAATATGTAATTGCTGCCATCCCACTTGGTGGTTATGTAAAAATGCTGGATGAACGCGAAGTTAAAGTCGCTGAAGAAGATCGGGTGTACGCGTTCAATACCCAGCCTGTAGCAATACGTGCTGCAGTGGTTGTGGCCGGCCCATTATTCAATTTTATTCTTGCCATATTTTTCTACTGGGCAATTTATCTTTCTGGCATTACTGTTGAGCGTGCTCTGATTGGTGAACCTGATGAGGCTTCAATAGCTGCGCTCTCAGGATTTAAAGATCAAGATGAAATATTAAAAGTGGGTGATGATGATACGCAGTCCTGGAGTGATTTCCATTTGCAGGTTCTTGCCCAGGGTTTAGACGGCGGAGTTCTAAGTGTCCAGGTAAAAACTGCTGATGACATGATAGTTACCAGGGAGCTGGAACTGGGTGAGGCGCGTCTACTTGTAGATGAATCGGATGTGGTAGCGCAGCTCGGATTCAGGCAATGGTGGCCTGAACTGCCAGTGACTATCGGTGGTGTTATCGAAGATGAACCGGCTGCACAGGCAGGGCTAAAGCAAGGTGACCAGGTCCTGAGTATTAATGGCGAGACTATTCAGTACTGGAGTGAGCTGGTTGAAAAAGTTGCCAATAGCCCTGGTAAGGTTCTCAATTTTTTAATTTTCCGTGATCAAAAAGAAATACCCATTGCGGTGATTCCAGGCACAAGAGAAAAGCAAGGAGTTAGTAAAGGCCATATCGGCGCCTACCAGGAAGTGCCGCAGGCGTTGAAGGATAAGTTACTGGTGAAGGTTGAGTATGGCGTGTTCGAGGCAATCCCGGTAGCTATTATGAAAACCTGGGATATGTCAGTACTCACTTTGCGTGTGTTATGGAAGATGGTGATTGGCGAGGCATCGCTGAGCAATATCTCCGGACCGGTTACGATCGCCAAATATGCAGGTGTTACTGCAGGCATTGGCCTGGTTACCTTTGTCGGATTTCTCGCAATTATCTCGGTTAGCCTGGGCGTGCTGAATTTGTTGCCGATACCCCTGTTAGATGGTGGCCATTTATTTTATTACCTGATTGAGGTGGTAAAGGGCTCGCCTGTATCGGAGGCCTTTGAAATGCGCGCGCAACAGGTCGGTATGGTGATCTTGGCCAGCTTGATGCTGATTGCTTTTTACAACGACTATCAGCGGTTTATGTAGGGATGTCGCGTATGCTAAAGGGGTATTCCAGGTTGCCAAGATTATTGCTGCTTATATATGTGCTGTTGCTTGCTGGCCTGGCATGGGCAGAAGACAGTTTTATTGTCAGTGAGATTCGAATTGAGGGGCTTGAGCGCCTTGCCGATGGCACCTTGTTAAATTACCTGCCGGTTCAGGTTGGCGATCCACTCGATAGTAAGCAAATTGTATATTCTATTAAGGAGTTGTATAAAACGGGATTTTTTGCCGATGTGCAGTTGTTTAGGGATGGTGATGCACTGATCGTGCAGGTTAAGGAGCGACCATCAATCTCAGAGGTTAAATTCTCAGGCAATAATGATATCGATAGCAAAACGCTTGAACAGGCGCTGGAAGATATCGGTATTGTTCAGGGTCGGATCTATAACCGCTCACTGCTTGAAAAACTTACCCAGGAACTGGAGCGAGTATATTTTAGCCAGGGTAAATACGGTATTCGTATTGAAACCAAAATTGAAGAGCTCGATCAGAATCGCGTCAATATTGATATCAAGATTTCAGAAGGCCAGGTTGCGCTGATCCGACAGATCAATATCATCGGTAATAAAGTTTTTGATGACGAAACACTGCTTGACGAAATTGAGCTCGGTGTGCCGGGTGCTTTTTCACTGTCCGATGCTGATGAATATTCAAAACCTAAATTAAATGCCGACCTGGAAACATTGCGTTCATATTATCTCGATCGTGGCTACATCAAGTTTTCTGCGGATTCGACACAGGTATCAATTACACCAGATAAAAAAGATATCTATATCACGATTAATGTAGAAGAGGGTGACCAGTATTCTATTGATGATGTCAGGTTGGTCGGTGATATGGTTGTCGATGAGCAAATTCTTAAGAGCCTGATCCTGACCAAAACGGGTGATGTGTTTTCCAGAAAAAATATGACCACATCGCAGAAAAGCCTTGAGGATCGACTTGGCAAAGATGGTTATGCATTTGCCAAGGTGACTATTATTCCTGAACTTGACGAACAGAAGAAGACGATTGATCTAACCTATCAACTGGTGCCAGGCAATAAAACACACGTCAGGAATATTAATTTCCACGGTAATATCAGGACGCATGAAGAGGTGCTGCGTCGTGAAATGCGCCTGATGGAGGGTTCGATTCTTGCCAGTGATAAACTGGAGCGATCAAAGATTCGTTTACAGCGACTCAGCTATCTAGAAAATATTGAAATTGAGACCAGGCAGGTACCAGGAACCGATGACATGGTCGATCTAGAGGTGAATGTTGAAGAGCGTCTCTCAGGTAGCTTTAACATTGGAGCAGGATTCTCACAGACCCAGGGCTTCCTGTTTAATGTTGGCTTGACCCAGGAAAACCTACTGGGTACTGGCCAGCGCCTTGATGTGAATATTAATACCGACTCAGCAAATACCGTATACAACATCTCATTTACCGATCCATATTACACGATCGACGGCATCAGCCGTACGATTAGCCTGTCATATGCAAAGCGAGATGCGGCAGAAGAAGATATTAATGACTTCCAGACAGATTCATATAGTGCCAGTATTAATTATGGTATTCCTTTGTCTGAATTCACAACACTGCGCCTTGGTTACGGTTTCAACCACGTCGACCTGCTGTTATCGTCTGTTAATCCATCACTGGAAGCAACGGCGTTTGTTAACGACCACGGCGATACATATGATAACTTTTTACTCAATGCCAGTTATACCTATGACACTCGTAACCGGACTGTCTTTGCCACCAGGGGCAACTCACAGACAATTGCACTGAACCTGTCTGCACCGGGTAGTGACCTGGAGTTCTATAAGCTGGCTTACCTGACTAAATTCTATTTTGGCCTGACGGACAATCTGACACTGCTGCTGCGATCTGACCTGGCCTATGGTGGTGGCTATAGTGATCTCGATGAGCTGCCGTTCTATGAGCGTTATTACGCTGGTGGTCTGCGTACGGTCAGGGGTTATGACTCAAATTCGCTTGGTCCACGTGACGACTATGGCTCGCCAATGGGTGGAAATATGCGTGTAACGGCTGGCGCGGATCTGATTTTTCCGATACCCTTTGTAGATAAACCACCTTCATCGGTAAGGTTTACGGCCTTCTATGATCTTGGTAATGTCTTCCTCAATAGTGCACCAACATATAATGCATCTGAGGATGGCTTCCAGTTTGAAGAGTTGCGTGCTTCAGCAGGGCTATCTTTTGTCTGGCTGGCACCCATTGGGCCTTTGCGATTTAGCTGGGCGCATGCGTTGAACCCTGTTGAGGGTGATAACACCAGAGTATTTCAATTTAGTATAGGTTCTTTCTTTTAAGGAGATGGTAATGAAAAAAATTATAATTGCGACTTTATTAACACTGACTGCGGCAAACGCGATAGCTGCAGATCTAAAAATTGGTTTCGTGAGTGTTGAAAAATTACTCACTGAGGCACCACAGGTCGAGGCTGTAAATACTGCTATGCTTGATCGATTTGGCGGTAAGAAAAAGGAGCTGGAAGATATGCAGAAGGAACTTCAGGCCATGCAGGAGGATTACAAGCGTAATGAACTGGTGATGACTGAAGATAAACTCAAGGAACTGCAGGGCCAGTTGATTGGTAAAATGCAGTTATTCAAACAGAAAGAAGCCACCCTGGCGCAGGAGGTTAATACCATGCGCTCACAGGAGCTGGCTGTGCTACAAAAATCTGTTCGCGATATTATCAATGACATTGCAAAACGTGAACACTATGATTTAGTTCTAAGTGAAGGTGTTGTTTTTGCTTCAGAGTCACTGGATATTACCAGTACAGTTCTTGATCAGATGAAAAAGGATTTTAATAAGAAGAAGTAATGGGACTGTATTTATCCGAACTGGCAAGACAGACAGGTGCAAGGCTTGAGGGCGATGATTGCCTGATAGAGGGTATCGCTGAAATTAGTGCGGCTCAATCTGGTGATATCGCATTTATTTCAAATCCAAAATACCTGGAGCATTTAGCCGGTACCAGTGCTTCGGCCTTGATTATCAAGCCGGAGTTTCTGGATGACTGTCCTGTACCTGCGCTGATTACGGCTAATCCGCGCCTGGCCTATGCAAAGGTTGCCAATCTTTTATATCCAGCCAGAAAACGTGAATCGGGTATCAGTTCGAATGCGATTATTTCAGCAACGGCAAAAGTAGGTAATAGTTCCTCAGTTGCTGCGGGTGTTGTTATCTATGATAACGTTGTCATAGGTTCTAATGCGCAAATTGGTGCTAATTGCGTTATCGAAGAAGATGTGATCATTGGTGAAAATACACGAATCAGTCCAAACGTAACCGTTGGCTACGGTAGCAGGATAGGTGATGGTTGTATCATTCATTCTGGTGTTGTCCTCGGCGCCGATGGTTTTGGTTTTGTAAAGGAAGGAGATAGTTACCTGAAAATTCCCCAGATTGGCAATGTACACATTGGTAACGATGTAGAGATTGGTGCAAACACGACCATTGATCGTGGCGCCCTGGAAAATACCGTGATCGGTCATGGCGTCAAACTGGATAACCAGATCCAGATCGCCCACGGCGTCACTATTGGTGATAATACTGTTATCTCTGCTGCCTGTGCGATAGCTGGTAGTACACATATAGGTCGCGGCTGCTTAATTGGCGGGCTTGTCGGTATTGTTGAGCATCTCGAAATCACCGATAATGTCATGATCACCGGGCGTACTATGGTGACGCATTCGATTACCGAGCCTGGCTCTTATTCATCTAGTACGCCGATGGATACTACTGCTAACTGGCGAAAAAACAGTGCCCGTTTCCGCCGCCTTGATGAGTTGGCTAAACGTGTGACCAAACTGGAAAAAACTAACAAGTCAGCTGATTGATAATCGCTGAATAATAAATAATTACCCTGGAGATTGATTGTGAGTGAAATGTATGTAGAGGAGATTCGGCGCTTCCTTCCGCACCGTTATCCATTTTTGCTGGTAGACCGCGTGCTTGAATGTGTACCTGGCGAGACACTGACTGCAATCAAAAATGTCTCTGTCAATGAGCCATTCTTTAACGGACATTTTCCTGCAACCCCGATTATGCCGGGCGTGCTGATTATAGAAGCACTGGCACAGGCAACTGGCCTGCTTGGCTTTAAGACGATGAGTGAAGAGCCTAGTGAAGATCTGCTTTATATGCTTGTTGGTGTTGATAATGTCAGATTTAAGCGTCAGGTTGTACCTGGCGATCAGCTGATGTTGAAGGCCAAGGTTGAACGCCGTTCAAAAGTGATCTGGAAATTCAGTTGTGAAGCCAGTGTTGATGGCGAGATTGTCACCACGGCTGACCTGTTGTGTGCGGCCAAAGAAAAGGAATAACCCCCTTTGATCCACTCGCATGCCATTGTTGACCCTTCTGCAGAGATTGCCGATAACGTTAGTATTGGGCCATTCAGTATTATTGGTCCGGATGTTCAAATTGACTCCGGCACAGTGATTGAATCTCACGTGGTGATCAAGGGACCAACCAAAATCGGCAAAGATAACCACATATTTCAATTTGCCTCGATCGGTGAACAGCCACAGGATCTGAAATACAGGGGTGAACCTACTCGCCTCGAAATAGGTGATCGAAACACGATTCGTGAATACGCCAACCTGAATCGTGGCACGGTTGATGATGAAGGCATTACTTCAATCGGCAACGATAACCTGTTGATGGTGTCGGCGCATGTCGCTCACGACTGTCGCCTGGGTAATAACATTATCCTGGCTAATGCCGTTGCTCTGGCAGGGCATGTGCACATTGATGACCATGCTATTCTTGGCGGGTACTCGACTGTACACCAGTTTACCCGTATTGGGGCGCATAGCTTCTCTGGTTTTGCAACGGCGATTGATCGAGATGTATTGCCATATTTCACCATCGCCGGTAATCGTGCCCGTGCCTTCGGCATCAACAAGGAAGGGTTAAAGCGCCGTGGTTTTACTGCAGAGGCCATTCGTGCCTTGCAGGAGACCTTCAAGATCCTGGTGAAGTCGAAGTGCTCACATAAAGAAGCCATAGCAAAGGCGAGTGAGCTGGCCAAAGATCATGCAGAAGTTAAGCAGGTGATGGATTTTCTGGCGGCCAGTGAGCGTGGCTGGGTACGTTAATAATTAGCTAACAATCTTGAAAAGCACAGGGTTATTGGGGAGAGTGCGTTATGGATTCATCTGAAAAATTACGGGATGTAAGATACCAATCTAAACAGTTCTTGCAGCATTATGCGCGATGAAAAGGCCTGAGTCGGCGTTTTATGTGCTTTAGTATATTAGAAATAATTGTTCTCTGACCCGGTTTTTTTTCACAAAAGACAAGACCTGATCCTATGTTTCGTGTGCGATTCTTTTATGTGAGCTAATTTCTTTGATTATTTCTATAATTAGTTTTTCTAAAGCTATCTCTGTTGCTTTCATTAAAGATCGTTTCATGGCGTGGTTTTTAGGACCTAGCCAAAATTCTCCAATGGCATAGTCATCTAATCCATCAGGTGGATATTTTAAGGAGCCACCAAGTGCGATGATTACCTTGTTGTAGTCTTGCTTGTCGTTTAGATTAATATTTTTACTTGGTTTGTTTACATCTGATATGCTTTCTGAAATTTGATTTTGGATCATTGCGAGAGTTTCTTGTCGTTGATCCAATCTTCGTTTTAAATCTCGTTTTTCATAATCGTCATCAATGTTGTTAAGGTCAGCGTATGAGGCCCCATTTTGGCTATAAATACTGGCCAAGGCTGATATTGTGGTTGCTGCCTCAGTTATAGTTTTTTTAAATAACATATTATGCTCTTTTTCTGAGTTTTTGCTATTTGCATTTCCCGTGATATTTCCTTGGCTGACTAAGTTATTGTTATAAATTAAATTATATTTAATAGAAACTATTGTGTCTGCGTCTGTTTGTGCAGGAAATGTTAAGTATGAATCCTTTTTATGTAAATTAACGGTAAAATCTACTTCGTTAATTTCATAATTTAAGACGTAAATGTTTTTATATTTTTTAGGTTCTTCAGGTTCTATCCAAATGACTTTATTGAAAAATTTATCAAGACTAATTAATAATGCATAAGTTGAACTAATGGGCATGTTTGATGAGGTCATGCCCACGGTTCCTTCATAGAGTTCTTTTTCTCCTTTGGAATGGACGATGTTGTCAAAGCCTAACGGGAATGTGTTATAGATTGGGGAGATTCCAGAATACTTAACAGCAATATTTTCTTTTTTAGTTGTATTTGAAGATTTTATTTTAGAAATATCAGGTGCAATAACAAGTGGTTGATAAATAGGGCTAGCACAACCCTGTAGAGCTAATAAAATAAGACTTATTATGGTAATAATGCTAATTCTCATTTTTTTCTCCTGTTAAGGTTAAATGGCGGCTTTCTAAGTTTGTTTGTGTTTTAGTCTAGTGCAGTAGATACAATTAACATAGCATAATCGCACGCATGCAGAGCAACTGTGTCAGATAGCAATTGTTTCTAATATAGATCATTGCTAATATTTTGTTCTCGCTCAAGTATTTGGGGTCAGAGTAAAATCTCTCTAGCCTAGATATCTTCCAACTTCCAGACATCATAGGCAGGCTCTTCATAAGGGTGCGCCTTTTTTAATGCCGCAATCGCGGCTTTGATGTGCTCGTCGGCGCATACCATCTCGATTTTCAATTCAGACAC
>Ga0224501_10000352_pt1 | contig 39289 bp, 32 predicted proteins | sample SF_Oct11_sed_USG_4_FD_169105 | JGI IMG/M metagenome (GOLD analysis project Ga0224501, IMG submission 169105) | Sediment microbial communities from San Francisco Bay, California, United States - SF_Oct11_sed_USGS_8_1 | ecosystem: Environmental > Aquatic > Marine > Sediment | place: USA... | reverse complement strand
GCCCCCAGCGTGAGGACGGGGCCCACGTCGGGGTCGCGTCGCGCCCCCACCAGGAACTCCGCCACCGGCTGCGCCAGCATGGGAGTCACCAGGACGCCCTCGATTCCCGGTGGAAGCCCACGGGACTCGAGGTACGCGCCGGTGCGCGCCACCATCTCGGTGAACACCCGCGCCCCCTCCTCCGGCCCGGTGATGCCCAGCGCGACGCCGCCGGCCTCGGTCTTATGCGCGATCTTCGGAGACACGACCTTGAGGGCCACCGCCGTCTCCATGGACGCCACCGCCTCCGCCACTTCGTCGGCGGTCCGGCAGAGCGAGGCCGGCGGAAAGGGCATCCCTGCCTCCTCCAGGAGGGCCCGGGCTTCCGGCTCGGTGAGGGCCTCGCGGCCGTCCCGCCGGGCCCGGGCGACGACCTCGTGCGCAGCAGCCCTCGGAATGGTGACCCCGGCGCCGGGAACGGCCACCCCCTCACCGCTGTCGGGCTCCCATCCGGGTCGGCCCAGGGTGTGCCCACGCCAGTGGACGGCGGCGACGCACCGGCAGGCCACGTCCAGTGACTCCACCACGGGAACTCCGGCCCGGGTCAGCACCCGCAGGGGCTCGCTCCGGTGGCCCGCGTACATGGAGTGGACCACGAGGGGCTTCCCCAGCTCCGCCATGGCGTCGGCCATGCGGCGGGCCCCCTTCATCTCACTCTCCACCAACTCGTCCGCGAAGCGGATCCCGTATCCGCCGAAGAGTCCCACCACCATCACGCCGCCCACCGCGGGGTCGGCGGCGAGAACCTCCAACGCCGCGCCGAACATCTCGGGATCGGCGTCGGCGGCACCGGCCAGATCGACGGGGTTCCGCGTGGCCGCGGCCGGGCCCAGGAGTTCCCGGAGCGCCGCCCGCGTTGCCTCCGCGGGTTTCGCCAGGGGAACGCCCAGGTCCGAGAGGGCATCGGAGGCCAGCGTACCCTGTCCACCGCCGTCGGAAAGGATGGCGATCCCGGCGCCGTCCCGCACCGCGGGTTGGTTGGCCAGCGTATCCGCGAGGTGGAGGATTTCATCCGTGCGCGTAACCTCCACGACTCCTGCCTGGATCAGCCCGGCGCGTAGCCGGTCGTATTCGCCCGACACGGCTCCCGTGTGGGAACGCGCCGCCTCGGCGCCGGCCCCCGAACGTCCCCCCTTGAGGAGGAGCACGGGCTTTTCCCGCACCACGCGTGCCGCCACCTGGAGGAACGCCCGCGCGTCCCGGAACCCCTCCACGTACACCACCACCGCGCGCGTTTCGTCGTGATGTCCCAGGAAGTCCAGGTACTCGTGGAACCCCAGGTCGAGCTCGTTCCCCACGCCCACGCAGATGCCGATCCCCCCGTCGGTGCGCGCCGTGACCTCGTTCATGAGGGCCAGCGCCATGTTCCCCGACTGGACCAGGAGGGAGAGGGATCCCGGGCGCACCCCCCGCGCCCCGATGAGGTTCAGCCCCAGGGGAAGATTGAGGATCCCCGAGGTGTTGGGGCCCACCACCCGGATCCCGGTGGAGCGGGCCGCGTCCAGCACGCGGGCCTCCAACGCGGCGCCTTCCTCTCCCGACTCCCGGAAGCCCACGGCGAGCACCACCGCCCCACCCACGCCCTTGCGGCCGCATGCCTCCACCACCCCGGGCACCGTGGACGCGGGGGTGCACACCAGCGCCAGGTCGGGCCTCCCCGGCACCTCGTCCACGGACGGAAACACCGGGAACCCCAGGATCTCCCCCCCGCGGGGATTCACCCCGTACACCTCGCCTTCGTACCCCGACTCCCTGAGCGCCCGCAGCACCTGATAGCCGCGCTTCTTCGGATCCGTGGACGCGCCCACCACCACCACCGAACGGGGGAGGAAGACGGCGTCCAGCGGATGCCCGACCCCGGACCCCTCACTCACCGGTATACTCCGGGTCCCGCTTCTCGTGGAAGGCGGCCACGCCCTCGGCCCAGTCCCGGGTACCCATGATCTCCTCCAGTGCCCGGGCCTCCAGGCGCAGGGCGCGGCGGCGCGGCATGGTGCCCGCCGTCCCGATGAGGCGTTTGGCGTGGGCCAGGGAGACGGGCGCGAGTCGGGACAGGCGCCCGGCCAGCTCCATGGCCGTGTCCAGGACCGAGCCCGAAGGGACCGACCGATAGGCGATCCCCATCTCCGCCGCCTCGTTCCCGCTGAAGAAGTCTCCCAGGTAGATCAACTCCCTCGCCTTCAGGGTGCCCACGCGTTCGGCGAGGGTGTACACCGTTCCTCCTCCCACGAAGGTGGCGATGGCGACCTCGGGAAAGCGGAGCTTGGCCTCCTCCGCCACCACCATGAAATCGGACGAGAGCGCCATCTCCAGCCCACCCCCGATGGCGTGGCCGTTCACCGCGGCCACCACGGGCTTCCGATTCATCTGGATGAGGTGGTTCACGCGTTGCGCGGTGCGCACGTACCGCCGGCGATCCTCTCCGGTGGGCGGACCCCCGCTGTGGGACTTCAGGTCGGCTCCCACGCAGAAGGCGCGCCCCTGGCCGGTGAGGATCACGCAGCGGACCTCCCGGTCTTCCTGGGCCGCGCGCAATTCCTGGAGGATCCCCTGGTACATGGGGAGGCTCACCGCGTTCAGCCGCTCGGGGCGGTTCAGGGTGACGACCAGGACGGGACCCTCTCGCCGGGAGAGGACCGGGGCCTCGTCGGCTCCCGGTGCTTCGGTGGACGTGGACATGGTTCCATGGCCGGAGGAACACGGACCGCCCCGGACCTCCGCAGCCCGGCACGCGTTCCGTCGATGAGTAAGAGGCGGACAAGATAACGCGCCGAGGCGGGGCCGACGACGGTACGATACCTTTCCTTCCGTACCGGACCGAACGGAGAAGCACGGTGAGGGACTCGCACGATCTCGCGGAAGCGCTCGTCCGCCTGGACGGCCGCGGATACAAGGCGTACAAGGACGTGGCCGGAGGATGGGACTTCGGCGACTTCGTGCTCCATTTCGACCACGTCCAGGGAGACCCGTACGCCGCGCCCAGCCGAGTGCGGGTGCTCCTTCCCGCGGACACCGCCCGGCTCCTCCCGGACGCCGTCACGCCCCCGGCGAGGGCGCTGGGCACGGCGGCCTTCCTCGCGCGAAGCTTCGCCGCTCGCGCCCGCCGGACCCCCGGCGTGGACGGAACCGGTCCCGCCGGAGAGATCCGGATGGAGTCGCCCGGGCAGCAGGTCCTCCCGCAGACCGCCGTCATGGTCCACCCGGACGGGACGGTGGAGGCCCGCTTCACGGTCTCCCTCCCGGCCCAGGGGCGCAGGATCCTGGGCCGGGCGGCGGCCAGGGTCGTCACCGACACCCTCCCCCGCATGGTTCGCGAGACCCTTCCGGGCACCGCCCACGACGCCGGCGATCTCGCCCTCCACGCCGACGTGAACGAAGACGCGGAGGCGCTCCGCCAGGAGCTCGACACCCTGGGACTGGTGGCCTTCGTGGCCGACGGCGCCCGCCTTCCCCGGAGAAGCGGGGTGGACGACCGGCCTCTGGAAGGCGAGGCCGTGCCCTTCGCGTCGCCTCCCTCCCTGCGGGTGTCCGTGGAGCTTCCCAACGCGGGCCGGATCACGGGGATGGGCGTTCCCCGGGGGATCACCCTCATCGTCGGCGGGGGATTCCACGGAAAGAGCACCCTCCTGCGGGCGCTGGAGACCGGCGTGTACAACCACCGCCCGGGGGACGGGCGCGAGCGGGTGGCCACCCGTTCCGACGCGGTGAAGGTCCGGGCCGAAGATGGGCGGGCGGTGACGGCGGTGGACATCTCCGGGTTCATCGACGACCTCCCATTGGAGCGGGACACCACCCGGTTCTCCACCGCCGACGCCTCCGGATCCACCAGCCAGGCCGCGGCCATCGTGGAGGCCCTGGAGGCCGGCGCCGGTGTACTCCTGGCCGACGAAGACACCTCCGCCACCAACTTCATGATCCGCGACCGGCGCATGCAGGAGCTCGTGCCCAAGAGCGGAGAGCCCATCACCCCGTTCATCGATCGGGCCCGGGAGCTGGCGGACCATCACGGGGTGAGCATCGTGCTCGTGTTGGGGGGGAGCGGAGACTACCTCGACATCGCGGACACCGTCGTGGTCATGAACGCGTACCTCCCCGCCGAGATCACCGAGGAGGCCCGCGCCGTCGCGAACCGACTCCCCACCGGGCGCATGGCCGAACGGCCGCGGCCCTTCGTGCCGGGAGCCCCCCGCCACCCGGTGCGTGCCTCCCTCGATCCCAGCCGGGGCCACCGCGCCGAGTCGATCAAGGTCCCCGACGACCGAACGATCCTCTATGGAGACGCCCGCATCGACCTCACCGCCCTCGAGCAGGTGGTGCACAGGGGCCAGATCCGGGCCCTGGGGAACGCCATGGCCCACTGTCACGCACGCCTTCTGTCCGGAGATCCCCCCCTGACCCTCCTCCTCGACACCGTGGACGGGATACTCCGCGCCGGAGGCCTGGACGCCATCCAGACCCGGCTCACCGGAGACCTGGTCGCCTTCCGGCGCTTCGAGCTGGCCGCCGCCATCAACCGCCTCAGGTCGCTGGCGGTGCACGCCGGCTCCCCCGGCGGGAGCAGGGAGTGATGCGTCCCCACGGTCCGTCCCACGGCGAGGAAGCGGGCCCCGAGCGGCGCGTTCCCCGACTCTTCCAGGACCACCCTCCGTTGGTCCTGGCGGACCAGGCCGCGAAGCGTCCCTTCTACGTCGAGGCCGGGGTGGTGCGGATCGGCGGACCCGAACGGGCGGACGTGGCGCGCATCCAGATCCACTCCCGCACCGTGGTCTCCGACGTCCACACGGGGGTCGGGGCGGCCGTGAATCTGGTCCTGGCCCCCGACGGCATCCGGCGCGAGCGTGTGGGCGCGGCGGGTACGGTCCTGGAGGCGGCCCTGGCCGTTCCGACACTCCCCATGGCGGTGCTCCAGTGGTCGGCTCCTCCGGGCGCGCCTCCCCTCCCGCCCATGAAGCTGTCGTGCACTCTCTGCCCCCACGTCTCGGATGCGGAGCACGAGGTGGCCGACGGCCGGATCCTGGTGAGGGACCCCGCACGCCCCGAGGAGGTGGTGGCCGTGGTCCTGGACCCCGTCCCGGAAGAAGTGGAGATCGCCCAGGCCTCCGGCGGTGGACTCGAGATGCGGGCCACGCTCTCCTCCACGGGGCCCCTCTCGCTGGTGGTTGTGGCCGGTCCGTCGGTTCGGCTCCCCACGCTACTGCGGGCCATCCCTCACCTGGGGAACCACGAACGGTCGGCCCACAACGCCGTCCACCGGCTCCGGAGCGAGCATCTGCATCTGGATACCGGGGTCGTCGCCCTGGACGATGGCGTGGAGTGGTGCAAGGCGAGAGTCGTGTCGGCCATCGAGCGCGTGTCCGAAGAACCGGACGTGGAGAACGCGGCGGCCTGGCTCGGCCTGGCCGCCCTGGCGATGGGCGACTTCGGCGGCGCCGAGAAGGCGCTGGCCGCCCTCCGGGAGCGCGCACCGGACACGCCCCTCCCCACCCTCCTGGCGGCCCGCGCGACGCTCGCGACCGGCAACCCGGGACCCGCCCTGCACGCCTTCCGCTCGCTGGAGGTGCGCCCGCCGGAAGACGCGCGCTGGAGCGGGGCGCTGGAGTTCCTGGCCGACGCCCTGAGGTACAATGCGTCGGAGGAGGAGACGGCTCGCCTGCGGACGCGGGCCGCGGCACTCCGCGCGTCGACGCGGGACGCGGAGTCGGGAGGGGTGAGACTCCCCATGGCCGGGAGCACCGGCCGGAGCCCCGGGGCCGGTGGATCCGGCCTCGTCGACGTCCTGGCCGAAGCCGGGCTCTCCGGATTGCGTGACCCGCGCCCGGCCGCGGTGGAGTCCTGGGTCACCGCCGTCCGGGGGGACACCCTCGCCGCCTTCGCGGACTGGCGTTCGGAGCTCCAGCGTGCGTTCCTCCCGGACGGGAGCGGGCCCCGGGGACACTGGCACGTCCCCTCCGACGACCCCGACGGCCTGGCTCCCGCCGTCACCGCTGCGCGCCTGATCTGCGCCCTGGTCCATGGAATCCTGGGATGGGAGCCCGACGCTCCGTCCGGTCGAGGCGTTCTCGCTCCCCGCCTACCCGCCCACCTCGCCTCCTGGACCGTCCATTCCCTCTCCTTGGGCGACGTACGGCTCTCCATGGAGTACGCACGCGGCGGGAACTCCGGCGCCTTCACCCTCACCCCCACCACCGGGAGCGTACCGCCCATCGTCGTGCTCCGACCTACCCTTCCATGGACCACCGTGTCCCGCGCCGAGGTGGACGGAGCCGACGCCGAACTGGACGTCCACCCGGTGCCGCGGGGGTGCGAATTGAGGATCCAGCTTCCCCTCGACGCGCCCCGGCGCCTGGTGGTGGAAGGGGGGTGAAGACAGGGAGCCGGGTGACCCCTCGGGGTCACCCGGCTCCGCCGTCTTCACACCTTGGAACGCCGCGAGGACCGAACTTCACTTCCCCTCGACGTACCCATACTCCACGAGCAACGCCTTCAAGCGCGCGCCGCGCTCCGGAAGGGACGTCCGGCTCACCTCCCGGGCGAGCTTGATCCGATCGGCGTCCGGCACCTTGTCCAGCACCGAGATCGGAGCCCCGTATCGAAGCAGAATGCGCTTGGCGTCCACGGCTACAGAATCGTTCACTCTCCCCCCCCTGGATCTGTAGGCTGCAGCGGGCCAAACCGCTGGATCCACGAAAGATAGAGGAAGGGAAGCCCGGGTTCCAACTCCGTCAGTTCGGTTCCTCGAAATCCGGGTCGTCCGTCAGCGGCACCAGCGGCGCCTGCAGGGGAAAGCGCGGCACCTCGACCCTGAAGTGGGCTCCGTCGGGATCCGAGAAGGTGTAATACCCCTCCATGTATCCCGCCGGGGAACGGAGCACGCAGTAGCTGCGGTATTCGTGGGAACCCCCGGGATCGAGAAGCGGTTGCTCGCCCACCACCCCTTCTCCGTCGACCTCCGAGTCCTCCCCCACGAAGTCCCGGATGTGCCAATGGCGATACAGGAGGCGCGCCGGCCTCTCGCCCTCGTTGGCCATGCGGATCTCGTAGGAGAACACGAACGTGCCGTCTTCGGGATCCGAGTCCGCCAGGGAATACAGAGGCTCGACCTGTACCCGTATTCCATGCGTCGCCTTTTCGTACGCCATACCCTTCGACTCCCCGTCGTCCGGTGGTGCGCGATCCGCTCCACTACCCCATCATAAGACACCGTTCCCGGTCCTGACAGGCCACGGCGGGGGCCCGCGCCGGCCGACGCGCGATCCCCCGTCTCGACTCCCCCGGGCGCGCCGAGTACCTTCCCCTCATGACCGACACGGCACCCTCTCTCTCCCGCTCCACCGAGGACTACCTCAAGGTCATCTATTCCATCCTGGAACGGGGGGACACGGCCACCACCAGCGCCATCGCCTCCGTGCTCTCCGTTCAGCCCGCGTCGGTGACGGGGATGGTCAAGCGCCTGGCGGAGTCCGGGCTCCTCGAGCACGTCCCCTACAAGGGTGTCGAGCTCACCTCCGAGGGTACCGTCGAGGCGCTCAGGGTTCTGCGCCGCCACCGGATCATCGAGACCTACCTCTGTGAACGACTCGGGTTTTCCTGGGATGACGTCCACGACGAAGCCGAGCGGATGGAGCACGCCGTTTCCGACGTCCTCATCGAGCGCATGGCCGTGGCCCTCGAACACCCCAGTCACGACCCCCACGGATCTCCCATCCCCACCCGGTCCGGCGAGATCGAGACCACCGACCACGTGACCCTCGCCGGACTCCCGCCCGGCACGAAAGCGACGATCCGGGCCGTGCGCGACGAGGATCCCGCGGACCTCCGGTCCATGCGGGAACGTGGACTCGTGCCGGGCGCGCGCCTCCGCGTGGGGGAGCGCAGCGGAGCGTCCACCGTGGTCTTCCTCACCGTGGACGACCAGGAGCGACGGGAGGACGTCGATCCCGACATCGCCGAACGGATCTACGTGACCCGGAGCCGCCCGTGACCGCCGCCGTTCTCGAACACAGGCCGCTGATCCTCGGCGTCGCGGGCGGAAGCGGGTCGGGAAAGTCCACCGTGGTGAAGGAACTGGTGCGGATCCTCGGGCCCGAGCGGACCCAGGTGATCCACCACGACAGCTACTATCGGGACCTGGCCCACGTCCCGTTTCCCGAGCGGGTGGCCACCAACTTCGATCACCCCGACAGCCTCGAGACGGCGTTGATCGTGGACCACGTCACCATGCTTCGTCGAGGCCAGGCGGTGGAGATCCCGTCCTACGACTTCCCCACCCACACCCGGGCGGCCACGACCCGCGTCGTCTCGCCGGCGCCGGTCCTGGTGCTCGACGGGATCCTGGTCCTCCAGGATCATCGTCTGCGTTCCCTCATGGATCTCAAGGTGTACGTCCACACCGACCACGAAACCCGGCTCCAACGGCGCATCGCCCGCGACGTGGCGGAACGGGGGCGTACACCGGAGTCCGTGCGAGCCCAGTTCGAGACCTCGGTCCTTCCCATGCACCTCGAGTTCGTCGAGCCGTGCAGAGCCCACGCCGACATCGTCATCGAGGAGGGCGGATACAACGAGGACGGAATCCTCCTGGTGGTGGAACGGACCCGGAAACTCCTGGCCCGCCTCAGGGACGCTTCGGCCGGATCGGGGCTCAGCGCCCCGGCTCGATGATGGCCTTGGTCACGCGGAGCGCGGCCACGTCCTCCAACGCCCGACCGGTCTCCTCCAGACCGTAGCGCTCCCCGATGAGCTTCCGGAACGGGAGCCGGTCGCGGTGCCGGGCGAAGAGCGTCAACGCCCTCGCCAGATGGTGGAAATCCGTCCCCCACTGACCGCGGATGTCCACGTGCTTGCGGTTGATGTCCGTGTGGGGATTGATGGCGGTCTCGCCCGCGTCCGTGTAGTGCCCCACGACCACGTAGGTGCCCCCGTCCCGGACGAGCCGGAGCGCCTCCCCGATGGTGGAGGGGTGACCGGCCGCCTCGATGACCACGTCGGGTCCCCGTCCACCCGTGAGCGCCAGGATCTCCTCGCGTCGCTCGTCCTCGGTGGTGCGCGTGACGTCCCACGAGGCGTCCGCCCCCAACTCGCGGCTCAGCGCCAGGCGGGCGTCGGGCGCTCCGATGACCAGAACCCGGGCCGCGCCGCTCAGCGAGGCGAAGGCGGCCGCCGAGAGCCCCACCGGACCCGATCCCTGCACCAGGACCGTGTCGCCCATGCGGATCCCCGCCCGATCCGCGGCCGCGAATCCGGTGAAGAGGCCGCACCCCCCGCCGATGACGTCGTCGGCATCGAGGCCTCCCGTGAGCTTCAGCACCCGCACTCCGGGCTGGAGGTAGATCCTCTCCGCCCACCCGCCGAAGGGACCGTCGTGGGCCGAATAGGTGATCCCGTACACCTTGCGGCTGGGGCAGCGGTTGGGCTGGCGGGCCACGAGGCAGTGCCAGCACGCGTTGCACACTTCGTGGACGTCGAGGAAGGTGACCACGTCGCCTTCGGCCAGCGGCTCTCCCAGCGCGTCGCGCTCGACCCCCGGCGCCTCGAGGACCCGCCCAACGCTCACGTGCCCGGGGATGATGGGAAACGGGACCCCGGCGAGCCGGCCGTGGAGGAGGTGCACGTCGGTGCCGCACACTTCGCTGGCCACGGTCTCCAGGAGGACTCCTCCAGGCTCCACCACCGGGTCGTCCAGCGTCCAGGTCTCCATGGGTGCATGCGGAGCGGTCATGACGGAAGCGCGGATGGGCATCGGACCTGTTCCTTCAGGGCGTGGAGGGGCACGGCGGAGACGAAGCCCAAGGATGGGCCGGATCCACCTCCACCGCTATCCCCAGACGGCGCAGGACCACCGCGCCGAAGACGCCCGTACCCGCACCGGTGATGCTGGGAAGACGCACCTGGCCGGACGGATTGAAGTTCCCGCCCCGGACCCAGTTGACCCAGTTCCGGTCCGCCGCCGCGATGCTCACGTCGGCCTCGGTGAGCGGGGGCAACCCCGACTGGAGCGCCGTGGCCAGATCCCGCTCCAACTCGAAGCGGTTGAACACCCCGAACTCCCCCGGGAAGATGATGGACGTGTCCGCCTCGGAGATGGACACGCCCAGGAGGTGCAGGGGATCCTCCGTGACCTGGATCCCCCGCAGCGCCATGGCGTCGGGGAGGCCCCGGATGGCCGCCTCGTTCACGTACGCCCACGCCCCCGCGGCGACGTCCCAGCGCAGGTCGAAGGAGGTGTCCGCCGGCAGCGTGCACGCCCCGCCCGGCGGAACACCGTGCAAGGCGAACGCCCCCGGAACCGTGGTCGCGCCGCGCATGACCGCCCCGCCGGGCAGCTCGATGTACAGCTCGATTCCGTCTCCCGGCCGGAAGCCCGCCGCCACCATGGGCGTGGTCCAGTAGCAGCTCCCGTCGGCCAGCTCCGGCAGCGTGGCGACGCAGTAGCTGATGTCGCGCTCCGCGAGCTCCACCGACGCGCCGGAAGTCTTGGACACGATGATCCGCGCGCCCGGAACCGGCTCCGACGTCCCGCCCGCTCCCACCGTGCGGTGGACGAAGGCCGTGAGTCGGCTCTCGTCACCCGGGTCCTGCGCCACCTGGAGGATCACCTCGGCGACGACCACGTCGGTGGGATCCACCAACGTCACCTCGTCGAGGTCGCACCCTCCCACGGCGACCAGCACCAGAACCACGCCCCGGCGGATACGCCGCCCCACCCCGACCGCCATCAGAACTTCACCTCCACGCCCACCGTGGGGAGGAGGGGGAACATGGAGACTCCGGAGCGGACCGGCGGGGCCTGGTCGAACTCGAAGAAGTAGAAGAGGACGTTCCGTCGGTTGTACGCGTTCACGACGTTCAGATACGGTGAGATGGTGCCCCACGACTTGCGGATGGACTTTCGCGCGCTCATGTCCAGGCGGTGGTATACCGGGTACCGTTCCCCGTTGCGGGGTCCGAGCACGACGGCGTATCCGCCCAACTCGTCCAAGTCGTCGCGGGCGCCCGCCCACTCCAGCCGCCCATCGTTCTGGACGAACCGTGGCGAATAGTACGCGTAGCTCCCCAGCGGCCGGGTGAAGGGGATTCCCGTGCCGACGTTCCAGCGCACTCCTCCCTCCCATCCCCAGGGGAGTGGATGGCGAAGCACCACGTCCACGTCCATGCGCCGGTCGAAGATGGGAGGGTACCGGATCTCCGGTGCGGGCACCACCGGCGAAAGGAGGTCGGGGAAGGTGCGTTCGGCCTTGAGGAAGGAGGCGGCGATCCACCCGGTGACGACGCCCTCGTCCCGGCGGATCAGGAGGTCCACGCCGTACGACCGTCCCCGCCCGGACACGATGTCGTCCAGGGGGTCGTTGGGATCGTCCGCGGTGTTGTACGCCACCACGCCGTCGAAATTCCGGTAGTACGCTTCCGCGGAAAGGAACCACTCCTCCCCCCGGTACCCCTCCACCCCGACCTGCAGCTGGTCCGACACCACGTGAGGCGCCTCCTCGCCGGCCAGGATCCACGCGTCGAGCCCCAGCGGGAGCTCCTCGTCGCGGAGGGAGTGCAGGAACTGCGTGTACCGCCCGGCCGACACCTTCACCGCACCGTCGCCCCCGGCGAAGAAGCGCTTCACGGCCAGGCGCGGCGCGGGCTCCACGGCGGCCTCCCCCGCCCCCGGGTACCACGCGTCGACCCGGAACCCCGCCTCCACCAACCACTCCCGCGGGCGGCTCCACGTCGCCTGGCCGTATCCACCGAGAAGCCAGCCGTCGCCGTCGCCGCCCCCGAACTCGGTCCCGCCCGTGGCGATGACGTTGTCGTAGGCCATCCGGCGCACCAGTCCACCCTGCTTGAAGCGCCAGCTTCCCGAACGCGCCGTCTCGAAGTCCAGCTGCCCCCCCACCTGCTGGATGGCCGTGCTGAAGTCGGTGTCCCCGAAGTCCGGAAAGCCCAGTCCGCTCCCGTACCGCGACGCATTGAAGCGGACGTCCAGCACCCCTCCCCCCGGACGCGGCCGCGTCCAGCGGATCCCGGCCAGATCGTTCCCCCAGTCCCAGAAGATGCGCAGCGGAAAGTCGTCGGGATCGATCCCGCGCAGGTCGAGCACGTCGGCGCCCGAGTACGCCGTGACCATCACCCGGTCGCCGCCCGTGGTCCACCCCTCCAGGACACCCTGGAGATCGGTGAGGTGATAGGGGAAGTCGAAGAAGGGCTTCAGGAGCACGTCGAAGTAGGATCGGCGGGCCGACACGCGCCAGCGTGCGTTGGCGTGACCCAGACGGTGGGCGACTCCCTTGGGAAGCCCCCCACCCACCGCCACCCGCGACGCCAGCAGAGACACTCCGGCATCCACCCGCAGGCTCCCGTCGCCGGGGTCGGTCTCCATGGACAGGACCGACGAGACACGTCCGCCGTGCTCGGCGGGGAAACCACCGGACTGGAGCTCCGCCCGATCCAGCATGTCCGTGTTGAACACGGAGAACAGCCCGCCGAGGTGGAAGGGACTGAACACCGGCACGCCGTCCAGGAGGATGAGGTTCTGGTCCTGCGACCCGCCGCGCACGTGGAACGATGCCGAGAAGTCGGAGGTGGACACGACTCCGGGAAGCACCTCCACCGCCCGCAGCGGATCGGCCTCGGCCACGCCCGGAACACGCTTGAGGTCCACGATGTCCAGCTCCCTCACCGTGGCCCCGCCGATCTCCTCGAACCGGATCCGCTCCCGGCTCCGCTCCGCCTCCACCGAGATGTCGCCGAGACGAATGGCCTCGCGCACCAGGACCACCCGGACCTCGGTGTCCAGGCCGGCCACCACCGTCACCGAGCCGTTGAAGGCCGCGTAGCCGAAGCTCGTGGCGACCACGTCGTAGACGCCGGGAGTCAGGCCCGCGACGCGGAAGAATCCGAGGCGATCGGACTCGGCCGTTCCACCCCGCCCCGCCGCGTCCACGACCCGTACCGTGGCCGCGAAGATGGCCGAGCCCTCGTCGTCCCGGACGCGCCCCTGCACGGCACCGGTGGCCTGACCCCCGGCCGCGTCGGGCACCGACGCGAAGCCGGCGGCGAAGAGGAGGACCACTCCGGCGTCACGCCGGAGGCGGTCCCATCTGGAAAGGCGTTTGGTGGCAGGGTGCATGGACGATGATCCGCGCTCCCGCCCCTCCCGGAACGGAAACGATCCCTTACTGTTGAAGTCGGTAGCGTGAAACGAGCCGTCAGCCACGGGACCCCGACGCGAGTGAAGGCATTCTACACGGACCGGTTCGCCCTTCCCCTTCCGGAGGGGCACCGATTCCCCATGGAAAAGTACACCCGCCTGAGGGAACGCGTGGAGGGCGCCGGACGATGTGTGCTGGTCGAGCCCGACGCGGCGTCCGATACGGAGTTGTCGCTGGCGCACCGTCCGTCGTACATCCGGAAGGTCGTGGAAGGTTCCCTTTCCCGCGACGAAGTCCGCCGCATGGGCTTCCCCTGGTCTCCCGAACTGGTGGAGCGGTCGCGGCGCTCCGTGGGCGGGACCATCGGCGCGGCCCGGGCCGCCCTGGCCGAAGGGGTGTCCGTCAATCTGGCAGGAGGAACCCATCATGCGTTCCCGGACCGGGGGAGCGGCTTCTGCGTCTTCAACGACGTGGCCGTGGCCGTGCGGGTGCTCCAGGCCGCACGCCTGATCCATCGCATGGGCGTCGTCGACCTGGACGTCCACCAGGGAGACGGTACCGCCGCCATCTTCCGTGACTCCCCCGAGGTGTTCACCGCGTCGGTCCACGGAGCCAACAACTTCCCCTTCCGCAAGGAAGCCGGCGACCTGGACATCGATCTCCCCGACGGCGCCTCCGACGATACCTATCTGGACGCCGTGATCCGGGCGGTGGACGCCGTGTTGGCGTCGTCTCCGGAGCTGATCTTCTATGTAGCGGGCGCGGACGCGTTCGAGAGCGACCGCCTGGGACGCCTGAGCGTCAGCAAGGAAGGGCTCTCCCGGCGGGACGCGCTGGTGTTCGACGCCGCCCGGGCCGCGTCCGTCCCCGTGGCCATGGTCATGGGGGGAGGATACGCCGAAACCGTGGACGACACGGTGGACATCCATTATCTGTCCGTAGACACGGCTCGGGAGTCCCACGCCAGATGGAGCAGGAGATGAGTGTAGGGTCCGCCATGGAGCGCCTCAGGCGCGTCGAACGTTCGAGGTTGGCGAATCTTCCCACGCCGCTGGTGCCGTCGCCCAACCTCGCCGCCCACCTCTCCGACCGTCCTCTGGATCTCAGCATCAAGATGGACGCGGAAACCGGGTTCGCCCTGGGGGGAAACAAGGTGAGGAAGCTCGAGTTCGAGCTCGCGCCCTCCCGTCTCGAGGGGGTCACCTGCCTCATCACCGCCGGGGGTCCCCAGTCGAATCACTGCCGCGTCACGGCCGCCGCGGCCGCCCTCCTGGGGCGACGTTGCGTCCTCGTGCTGAACGGGCCGGAGCCCCGGAATCCCACCGGAAACGCCCTCCTCCATCGCCTCTTCGGCGCGGAGATCCGAACGGTGTCGGACCGCAGTCTGAGGGAGGAGTTCATGAACCGGGAGGCTCGTGAGGAGGCGGACCGGGGCGGGAAGGCGCTGGTGGTCCCCATCGGCGCCAGCACCGCGCTGGGCTCCCTCGGCTACGCCCTGGCCATGGAGGAACTCCTCTCCCAGCTCGGTACCGGCGCTCCGGGGTACTGGATCTTCACCTCCAGCTCCTCGGGAGGCACCCTGGCCGGACTCACGCTGGGACTCTCCATGAGCGGCCGCTACGACGTGCACGTGGTCGCGGTGAGCGCCGACACAAAAGCCGGTGAGATGAAGGACCACGCCCTGGATCTGGCGCGCCAGGGAGCCGCCCTCGTGGGGTGGAGCGGAGATCTTCCGGAAGACCGGATCATCACGACGGACGCCTTCGTGGGCGAGGGGTACGGCAAGCCCACGCCCGAGTCCAGCGAGGCCATCGAGGTCTTCGCCCGCCACCAGGGGGTGGTCCTCGACCCCGTCTACACGGGGAAGGCCGCCGCAGGGATGATCCACTGGATCCGCACCGGGATGATCCCCGACGGCCAGAAGGTGGTGTTCCTCCACACGGGCGGGCACCCGGCGCTCCTGGGCTGACCCGCCCCGCGGATCAGCTCCGCATGCGCGCGAACAACTCCCGGTGGCCACGGACGATCCGCTCCGTCGTCTCCGGATCGGGGCGGCGGTTGGAGACGCCGCGCTCGAACGAGCCGCCCAGAAGGATCCCGTCCGACCGTGGGAACATGTACGAAACGCCCGTGCCGCCCCCCACGGTGAGGTAGTCCAACGCCGGGTCCGGAGGGAGGAAGGCGAGCTGTCCCCGGATGGGTACCAGCGTCTGGTCGCCGAAGAGCGCTCCGGCTCCGAGCCCCGCACAGTTCATCACCACGGGCTGGGGAAGGGACAGGACCTCGGACCGGTGCCGGAATTCCCGCACCTCCAGGACGCCGCCGGCTTCGCGGAAGTCGCTCAGAAGGCGGGTGAGGAAGACCATGGGCTCGACCATCATGGTCACCATGCGCCGCACGTGGCGCACCGGAAACGGGTGCTCACCGGGACGAAGATCCTCCACCGACGGGAAGAGCTCCGGCATGTGCCGGAGGTAGTACGGGACACCCAGGGGGGCGTCGCCCAACGAGTAGTTCTCGATCCAGCGCACCCCGTACCCCGCTCCCACCAGCGCCTGGAAGGCATGGTGCGAGCGGCGGACCGCCTCGCGGAACTGCGCCTCGAACTCCGGCGTGAGGGCCTCGTCGTCGAAGACCGTGGTGGGCGCCCACTGACCTCCCGCCACCGCGGAGGTCGTGTGGCGGGGCAGGTCCTTGGTGTACAGGGTGACCCGCCACCCCCGGTCCTGGAGGAGACGCGCGGTGGTCAGACCCATGACCCCACCCCCCACCACCGCCGCGACCCGCTCCTCCGTACGGGCGGCCTCGCGCACGGCCAGCGCCGACGACCCCCACGACAGGGTGACCCCACCCCCCCCATGGCCGTAGTTGTGCACCACGACCTTCTCTCCCATCCGCTCACCCCTCACCAGAAAGCCCGCCGGCCGGAAGGGCCGCAGCCCCACGATGGACCGGATCACCCGGTCGGCGGTCACGCGGGGGACGGCGAAGGGGCGCCGCGAGAGAGGCCGAGCCCAGCGCTCCCACCCCGCACCCGCGCCGGTGGCGCACCCACCCAGGGCCGCGCCGGCCAGCGCCGACCCGGTGACCGCCAACCAGCGCCGTCGCGAGAACCCATGTGACTCCACGCCCCACCTCCCTGTAGCGGAAACCCGAGGCCGGCCTCTCCAACCCTCGCCGGAAGGGCACTTCCGGGACGGCCGGCAACGGTGAAGGGGGCGCCTCCCCGTGCGGTGAGACGCCCCCCCTTTGTACTTCAGATCATCCTGACGACTTCCCGAAGCGTCACCGCACCCCGCCCATGAGCTTCTTCACCTGCGGGCTCAGGAGGAGCGCGACGATGCCCGCCGCACCGATGATCATGGCCACCTGCTGGAAGAGCGTGGAGGGAGTCGTCGAGTCGAGCCGTCCCGCCACGAGTCCCGCGAAGAGATTCCCCATGGCTGCGCCCACGAACCAGATCCCCATCATCTGCCCCACACGGCGCTCCGGCGAGAGCTTGGTGATGGCCGACAGGCCCACGGGCGAGATGGTCAGCTCACCGCACGTATGCAGGAAGTAGGTCACGATGAGCCACGCCGGCGACACCAGGTTGTCGGCCGTCGCGTTGGCCGCCCCCCATGCCAGCACGAAGAAGCCCATGGAGAGGCCGAGGAGCCCCATCCCCGCCTTGGCCGGGATGGACGGATCGGCGTTGCGCTTCTCCAGCCAGACCCAGAGCATCCCGAACACCGGCGCCAGAAGGATGATGAACATGGGGTTCACCGACTGGAACCACCCTGCCGGCATCTGGATGCCGAAGAGGCTCCGCTCGGTGAGGCCCTGGGCGAAGAGGTTCAACGACGACCCCGCCTGTTCGAACCCGGACCAGAAGATGGCGATGAGGATGAAGAGCCAGAAGATCACACCCATCTTCTTGTTCTCTTCCACGGTGTGCCCGCCCAGCGTCCAGATGTAGATGAAGAAGAGGGCGACCATGATAAGCACGCCGTAACCCATGTACTCGGCGATCTGCGTGATGGTGAGATCGATGGTACCGATGGACACGAGGTATCCGAAGGCCACCGTGGCCGCCACGATGCCGAAGAAGGACCCGAAGAAGATGCGGGACTTTCGGCTGATCTCCTCCGGCGAATCGGTGCTCTTCAGCTTCCCGGCATCTCCCAGGTAGCCGGCGCCCATCTTGTACTGGATCAGTCCCAGCACCATCCCGACGCCGGCGGCGCCGAAGCCCCAGTGCCAGTTGTAGTTCTCACCCAGCGTGTTGGTGATGAGCGGACCCAACCAGGCCCCGATGTTGATTCCCATGTAGAAGATGGAGAAGCCGGCGTCGCGTCGCGCGCCTCCCTCGGGGTAGAGCTCGCCCACCACGGTGCTCACGTTGGGCTTGAGGAGCCCCGTCCCCATGATGATGAACACCATCCCCAGGAAGAAGGTGAAATCGGTCCCCACGGCCATGGTGAAGTGCCCCGCCGCGATGATCGACCCTCCCACGAAGACGGCCTTCTGCTGTCCCCACAGGTTGTCCGCCACCCACCCGCCGGGGAGCGCCAGGATGTACACCAGAGCCGTGTACATTCCGTAGATGGCGGCGGCGGTGGCCACGTCGAGCCCCATCCCGGGGTTGTCCCCCATGGTGGTGGCGGTCATGAAGAGGATGAGGAGGGCGCGCATCCCGTAGTACGAGAACCGCTCCCACATCTCCGTGAAGAAGAGGGTGGAGAGGCCTCGCGGATGGCCGAAGAAGGTCTTGCCGCCCGGTGACGCCGTGGTGGTGGTCAAGGTCGAGACTCCCGTTCGAGTTCCATGGCCGGCCCCTTCACCCGAGGCGGCCCTGACGGGGGTGATTTCGGTGGAAACGCCTCCGGGCGCAAGGGTTGCGGCTTCCGGAGAGGTCGCGGGAAGGAGGTCCGGGTTGGCCCGCACGCCCCCGGGCCATGTACATTTCCGGGATGGAAATCACACCGACCTCCCCCCCCAGGATGCAGGCGTGAACGGCGTCCCGAGCTTCTTCCTGGAGAACCCGATCCTCCTGGTGCCGGTGCTGCTGATCCTCGCCATGTGGATCTACGCCATCGCGAAGAGACTCCTCAAGCTCTCGGCCATCCTCCTCATCGCCGTGGCCCTCTATTTCATTCTCGTGGAGTACGTCAACGCCACGGGGTGAACCCACCCGGATCCGCCCCGACGGAGCGGGAACCCCGCCCTACCGCTCCCCTTCCCCGTACCCCAGGAGCACCGTCGTCCCATCGCCGTCCCGGGTCGCGACCACGAACACCACCCGGTCGTCGCGCTCGTGGCGGGCCCACAGGGACGCGCTGTCGCTACCGCGGTCGCGCAGGCGGTGGGCGGCCCTCAACTCGTAGCCCCGATCCTCCAGGGCGGCCTGGTAGAACGCGAGGACCTCTTCGGGGGAATCGTCTCCCTCCCACGCCACCGCCCCCATGAACCCGTCTTCGGTGCTGAGCGAGTACACGCCGCGAGGCGCGTCCGGCATCCCGTCGAAGCGGGGAACCCAACGGCGGATGCCCTCGGCGTCGTCTCCCACGGCCAGCCGGACCTCCCCCTCGTCACTCCGGACGAGAAGCCGGCCACCCGCCTCGCCGCGAGTCAGGTCGAAGCGCACGTCGCCGTCGTCGGAATCGATGGTGAGATGGCCGCCGTCGTCCGTCTTGACGAGGTCGACCCTCACCTGGCCGTCTTCCGAATCGATGGTCAGAAAGCCGCCGTCGTCGGTTCGCCGCAGGTCGATGCGGACCTGATCCTCGGCGGACCCGATGATCAGGAACCCGCCGTCCTCGTCCGCGTCGGCTTCGAAGCGGAGCTGGTCCCCATCGGAGCCGTCGGCGCGCGACGGCCGGTCCCGGGGCTGCTCCACGATCTGCGAAAGATCTTCGCCGGCGAAATCGAAGGCCCCTCCCAGCAGCTTCTCCATGAGCGCCCCGGAGGGGTCGCCGGTGTCGAGATCCTCGAGAAAGACCAGCCCCGCCCCGGGGTCCGCCGAGATCAGGGAGGCGTGGGATGCCAGCGAGGAGCGCACCCGGGTCGCCGCCACCGAGGGGACCCCATCCAGACGCCGGGCGAACTCCTCGACCCGGTCGGCCGCCGAAACGTAGACCCGATGGACGGCGAATCCGACGCCGACCACGCCCACGCACGTCACGAGCCCGGCGACGACGAGAAACCAACCGAGTGGTGACAGCTTCTTCTCCGGCTGCCCCGTGAATGCGCGTTCGAACTCGTCGTACATGGCCCCTCTCCCATATTCTCGTGTCGGCTCGACCGGTCTCCGGCCGGGCGCCCTGACCGTGCCTACGAGAGCCGGAGGGAAAGAGTTTTACGGAAGCGGAGCGCCTCGACGCGCCCACGAGCCATTTTCCACCGCGGTTCATCCAGATTTCTCCCCATGCGGCCGATACTACGATCATGACGTCATACACCCCCCCGGGATAACAAACGGGACACGGAAGTATGTCCGCGATGTCCACGCCCGACACCGGAAACGCCGCCATCCGGCGCTTCGACATGAGCGACGAGGCCCCCATCGGCCTCGTGGCGATATCGGGTCGTGGCCGGATACTTCAGGCGAACCGGGCACTGGCGTCCATCCTGGGGTGCGAGAGCGTCGAGATGTTGAAGGACATCCCGCTCAGCAACTTCCATGCATTCCCGGAGCTGGCGCTCGAACTCCTCCTGGAAGCGGTGGAGACCCGATCCAACGCGGGGGTGGAGATGAACTTCCTCCGCCTCGACGGGAACGAGGTCACGGTACGGGTGAACGCGGCCGTGGTCCGGCGGGAGGACGGCGAGCAGATCATCGTGGCATCCGCCGAGGACGTGACCGATCTGCGAGGAGAGGAGGCAGGTACCCGCCAGTCCCAGACCATGGACGCCGTGGCGCGCCTGGCGGCCGGGATCTCCCACGACTACAACAACCTCATCACCGCCATCCTGGGGGAAGCGACCCACCTCGCGGACACACTGGATCCCGGATCCGGCGCACACGAGGCGGCCCTGTCCATCATGCAGAGCGCCCGGCGGGCCGCCAGGATCACGCGCCGCCTTCTCACGTTGAGCCAGGCGGAGGTGGCTGCGGGAAGCCTCGTCGACCTGGGAAGCGCGGTCGGTGAGGTGATCCAGCGGCTCACGGAGTCGACGGAGCCGGACGTCGAACTGGACGTTCAGGTCCTCCCGGGGAACGGGACGGTGCGGCTCGCCCCCTCCCACCTCCACGAGATCCTGACGAACCTCATCGCGAACAGCCAGGAAGCCATGCCTTCCGGCGGCCCCATCCGGGTCGAGGTCGCGCCGGTCTCCATCCTCGACGAGACGTACGGATCCGAATACCAGCCGCCGGCCCCCCCGGGGGAGTACCAGTCGGTCGCGGTGGGCGACGCCGGAATCGGGATGAACGAAGAGACGCGGCAGCGCGTCTTCGAACCGTTCTTCACCACGAAGGGGTTGGGCGACGGAGCCGGACTGGGGCTCACCACCGTCTTCAGTCTGGTGCGGGCGAGCCGGGGACACATCTCCGTCATGAGCGAGCCGGCGTACGGAACCCTGGTGCGGATCCTCTTCCCGTGCCACGAGGGAGAGGCCCCCCTCCCCACCCCCGCGCCTCCGCCCGAGAAGCCATCCGCGAGCCCGGACCATCGTGGAACCGTGCTCCTGGTGGACGACGAGGAGCCCGTGCGGAGGGTCATGCGCAAGGCGCTCACCGCCATGGGATTCGAGATCGTGGAAGCCCCCGATGGCGCGGTGGCGCTGGACATGGTGCGGGACCCGGATACGCCGTTGTCCCTCCTGGTCACCGACGTCATGATGCCCCGCATGAAGGGCACCGAGCTCGCCCGGCACCTCCTCGAGTCCCGTCCCGGCCTTCCCGTGTTGCTGGTCTCCGGATACACCGACAGCCCCGAAGTGCAGGAGTGGGTGGACGTGGACCCGGACATCTTCCTGGCGAAGCCCTTCGAGCTCCCCGACTTCATGGCTCGGGTCTCCGCGCGGATGGAGAGCCAGCCCCTCCGGTAGCGCCCTCCGCTGGCGGGAGCCGATGAGGCGGGCCACTTTCGAGTGGTAACCCTGCCACGAATCCGCTCCGGAGAACATCGTGTCGCTCATGCCGCCTCTCGGGTCCGCTCGTGCCGTCGCGCCGGCCGTGCTCCTCTTCGCCGTCACCGCGTGCACGCCGGATCCCGCGCCCACCGACCTCCCCCTCATCCCCCACCCCGCCGAAGTCGTGGAGGGGGCGGGCGAATGGACCATGGGTCCGGAGACCGTGCTGGCGGTGTCGGGCGGCGACGACGCGACCCGGGTCGTGGATGCGTGGGCCGGCTCCGTGCGCGGCGCCACCGGTTGGGCCCTGGACATCGTGAGCGGGACCGAGGCGCCGGCACGGGCCATCCAGGTCTCCCTCACCGGAGGGGACGACGACCCCGAGGGATATCGTCTCGACGTCTCCCCCGGGGGCGTCGTCCTCTCGGCCGCCACACCGGCGGGGATCTTCTACGGGCTGCAGACCCTCTCGCAGCTCCTTCCCGACGCGGGGGGCGGCGCCACCCTGGCCCTCCCCGCGGTGGAGATCCGTGACCGTCCCCGCTTCCCCTACCGGGGGATGCACCTCGACGTGGGGCGCCATTTCTTCGGCCCCGAGTTCGTGAAGCGCTATATCGACCTCCTGGCCCGCTACAAGATCAACCGCTTCCACTGGCACCTCACCGAAGACCAGGGGTGGCGGATCGAGATCGATCGGTATCCTCGCCTCACCGAGGTGGCGGCCTATCGGGCGGAGACCATGGTGGAGAAGCACTTCGACCCGTACGTGGGGGACGGCCGGCCATATGGCGGCTACTACACCCAGGAAGAGATCCGCGACGTCGTGGCGTACGCCCGGGACCGCTTCGTGACCATCGTCCCGGAGATCGAGCTCCCCGGCCACTCCAGCGCCGCCGTCGCGGCCTACCCGGAGCTGGGGTGCACGGACGACCCCGTGGAGGTGGCCACCACGTGGGGGGTCTTCGACGACATCTACTGCCCGAAGGAAGAGACGTTCACCTTCCTCGAGAACGTCCTCACCGAAGTCATGGAGCTCTTCCCCGGAGAGTACGTCCACATCGGGGGGGACGAGGCGCCCAAGACCCGGTGGAAGGAGAGCCCCCTGGCCCAGGAGGTCATGGCGCGGGAAGGACTCGCCGACGAGCACGAGTTGCAGAGCTGGTTCATCCGACGGATCGAGGGGTTCCTCAACGAACACGGCCGCCGCCTCATCGGCTGGGACGAGATCCTCGAGGGCGGGCTGGCCGAAACCGCCACGGTCATGTCGTGGCGAGGCACGTCCGGCGGGATCGAGGCGGCTCGACTGGGGCGCGACGTGATCATGACCCCGTACTCCCATCTCTACTTCGACTACTACCAGGGCGATCCCGAGGACGAGCCCCTGGCCATCGGCGGATACCTCCCGCTGGAAACGGTCTACGGGTTCGAGCCCATCCCCGACGAGCTGGATGAGGCCGAAGCGCGGCACATCCTGGGAGCCCAGGCCAACGTCTGGACGGAGTACATCCCCACCGAGGAGCACGTGGAGTACATGGCTTTCCCCCGGGCCCTGGCGCTGGCGGAGATGGTGTGGTCCCCCGCGGGCCTGCGCACCTGGGACGGCTTCGCGGCGCGGCTCCCACGACGGCTGGCCGAACTCGACCGTCTCGGAGTGAACTACCGCATCCCCGACGTCTTCGGCGTGGGTCCGGACCGGGTGGCCGACTCGGCCACGGAGATCCTCGAGGTGGGGTCTCCCGCGCCCGGGGCCGTGCACTACACGCTGGACGGGTCCGACCCCACCGGAGCGAGTCCCACCGCCGGAACGACGCCCGGGAACGGCACGGCGAGCATCACGGTGTCGGTGAACCCGGAAACGGTGCGGGTGGCGGCGCGCGCCATCCTCCCCGACGGGCGCATGGGGCCGGTGAGCCGGGCCACCCTGTATCCACTCACGGCCCTGGCGGAGGGCCCGCGCGTGGACTCGGCGGCGTTGGAGCCCGGACTCGAGCTGGTGGTGCGGCGTGGACGCGTCGCTTCAACGCACGCCGCCGCCCCCGACGGGAACGGTGACGCGGGGAGCGACGGCGGCGAACGCCACCGGAGCGGAAGCCTCACCGGCGACGCCGTGTTCGACGGAACCACCACGGAGATCGGGCTCCCCGGTGACGCCCCGGACACCGACTTCACGGCCCTCTTCCAGGGGTTCATCCGCGTCCCCGAAGACGGCGCGTACTCCTTCCGTCTCACCTCCGACGACGGCGCGGTGCTCCGCGTCGGCGGCGAGGTTGTGGTGGACCACGACGGCGTGCACTACGCCTCGCAGCGCCAGGGTTCCGTGGCCCTCCGCGCGGGACTGCACCCCTTCGAGCTCCGCTACTTCCAGGTGGCGGGGCGGCGGCGGCTGTCCCTCTCGGTATCACGGGAGGGCGCGCCCCATGGGCCCGTGCCGCCCGAGTGGCTCTTCCGGGAACGCGGCCAGAGCCAGCCCTGATCGGGGGGCCGGCGTGGAGCCCGCCCGTTTCCGGGCGGGCTCCGGCGCACGGTCATTCCGCTACGACACCATGCGGGGACGGTTCACCATGATGTGCGCCCGGTCCCCGAGCTTTTCGTTCAACTCGCGGATGGTGGTGTCCAGGATCACGTTCAGGGCGTCCACGGCCTCACGCACCTCGCCGCGGATCTGCTCGAGACGGCGCTCCTGGGGAACCGTGATGGGCGCCTCCACCCCTCCGATGGCACCCATGAGCGACCGCAATTCCTCGCTGACGCGAGGGCGCTGACGGTACCCCATGCGGGGCGGAGGACGTCGCAGGTACTCGTCGCTCACGCCCTGGACCTCTCCCTCGGCGGCCTCGATCTCCGACACCAGGGCGGCGTCCTCGCCCAACGTGGCGAGGGTGCCCGCCAGGTCCCGGAGCTGCTTCATGACGCTCTCCGCCGTCCCGATGGACTGGTTGACCTGCGTGGTGAGATCACGGAGCGCCATCACCGCCTCGAACTGGGCGCGGTACTGTGCCTCGCCCATCTCCACCCGCGGGTCGCCGCGGACCTCGAAGGTGCGGCTCCTGGCCCAACCGCCTCCTTCCAGGGTGGCGGTGTAGACGCCCGGCACGACCTTCGGCCCGCCGGAGAATCCCCGGAACCCACCGCCTCCCCCGGACGTCTCGCCGGGGATGGCCGCCGGCCCCTCGTGGCGGAGATCCCACTCCGCCTCGTTCACGCCCGCGCCCGCGCCGCGTAGCCGCAGCGTACGCACCGTCTGGCCGCGCATGTCCGTGATGGTCATCTTCAGCGGTGCCGCCGGGGCCTCCGAGAGGTAGTACCGGAGGATGGCCCCCTGGGCCGGGTTCTCCCCTCTGAACACCCGCTGGCCCTGGTTGGAGTCGCGGTTGGCGATCTGCCAGCGGGTAGCCCTGCGCACGGTGAAGAGGTACGCGCCGTCCGGATCGGCCATGGCGTCGCCCAGTTCCTGGAACGACGAGAGGTCGTCCAGGACGTACGCGCCGCGTCCGTGCGTTCCCACCACCAGGTCGTTGTATTCCTGCTGGACCTTGATGTCGCGCACCGAGACCGGGGGGATGTTCCCCCGGATGCTCACCCAGCTCTTCCCGGCGTCCCACGAAGCGAACATCCCCCGCTCCATTCCCAGATAGAGGAGGTTCGCGTTGCGCGGGTCCTCCCGGACCACCTTCACGTAGTCGTCCTGCGGGAGCCCGCCGGAGAGGTCCTCCCACGTGGCACCGTAGTCGCGGGTCACGTAGACATGGGGAGTGAAATCGTCGAGGCGATGGTTGTCCACCGCCACGTATGCCGTCCCCGCGTCGTGCCACGAGGCGTCGATCTTGGCGATCCACGTCTCGGCGGGAAGGCCCCGCACGTTCCCCGCCACGTTGGTCCAGGTCCCGCCGCCGTCCTGGGTGATCTGGATGTTCCCGTCGTCGGTGCCCACCCAGATCACGCCGGGCTGCACCGGCGACTCGGCGATGGTGATGATGGTGGTGTGGAACTCCGCCGCGGTGTTGTCCGTGTAGATGTCGCCCCCCGAGGACTGCTGCTTGGCCGGGTCGTCGGTGGTGAGGTCCGCGCTGATCTCCTCCCAGCTCGTGCCGAAGTCGGTGCTCTTGAACAGGACGTTGCCGCCGAAGTACACCGTGGCCGGGTCGTGGGGGGAGATGTGGATGGGCGCGTCCCAGTTGAAGCGGTAGCGGTGATCCACCAGGGCGTCGCCCGCCGATCCCACGATGCGCGGATACGGGTGGACACGGCGCTGCGCCCCCGTGCGCGTGTCGGTGAGGATGATGTTCCCCCCCTGGCTGGCGGAGTAGATCAGCCACGGCATCCCCGGCACGGGCACGGCGTAGAAGCCGTCGCCGCCGGCGGTGGTGAACCACTCGTCCGCCAGGATCCCCGCCGACATGAGGGAGTTGGAGGGGCCACACCAGTGGCCGTTGTCCTGGAGGCCACCGCAGATCCAGTACGGATCCTGGTCGTCGGTGAAGATCTGGTAGTACTGGGAGAGGGTCAGGTTGCGGAGGATGTCGAAGTTCTCCGCCGCGTCGAAGGAGAGCTGCACGCCGCCGTCGGAGCCACTGATCACGCGGTCGGAGTCGAGCGGATCGATCCAGAAGGACTGGTGGTCACCATGGACGTCCCGAGCGATGCGCTCGAAGGTCCGGCCCCCGTCGGTGGACTTGCTCAGCCCACCGGAGAGGGCGTACAGGACCTCGGGGTTGTCCGGAGCCACCCGGATGTCGGAGTAGTAGAAGGGGCGGAAGTTGATGTTGGGGTCGGTGTTCACCACCCGCCACGTCGCGCCCCGGTCGTCCGAGCGCCAGAGCGAGCCCTTCATGTCCGGGATCTCGGAGAGTACGTATACCGTGCGCGGGTCGCTCTGGGCCACGGCCACGCCGATGCGGGCCATGGGGGCGTCGCTCACGGCGAGCTTCTCCCAGGTGTCCCCACCGTCCATGGAACGGTACACCGCCGTCTCCTTCCCGCCGTCCTGGAAGTGCCACGGACGGCGGCGGTGGGTCCACATCCCCGCGAACAGGATGCGCGGGTTGGACAGGTCCATGTCCAGGTCGGAGCACCCGGTGTCCTGGTCGACGTAGAGGACCTTGGTCCACGTGGCGCCGCCGTCCCGCGTCCGGAACACGCCCCGCTCCTCGTTGGGACCCCACGCGTGACCCAGGGCGCACACGTACGCCACGTCCGCGTCGCGGGGGTCCACGGCGATGCGCTTGATCCGCTCGCTGTCCGGAAGTCCGACGTGCATCCAGGTCTCCCCTCCGTTGAGGGAGCGGTACACCCCGTTCCCGTAGGAGGTGGAGTTGCGCGGGTCGCCTTCCCCCGTCCCCACCCAGAGCACGTTGGGGTCCGACGGAGCCACGTGGAGCGCCCCGATGGAGTAGAACGGCTGGTCGTTGAAGATCTCGGTGAAGGTGGTGCCGCCGTTGGTGGATTTGAAGATCCCCCCGTCGGCCCCGGATACGTACAGGACTCTCGGATCGCCCGGAACGCCGTCCACGTCGGACACGCGGCCGCCCATGTTCACCGGGCCGATGGAGCGGAATTGGAGGCGGGCGAGTGCCCGGCCGGGATCCTGGGCGGAGAGCGGCGCGGGGAGCGACAGAGCCGCCAGGGTCGCCAGGACACCGAGGGCCGCGAGCGAAGTGTGGACCGAACGGGACATGGATTTCCTCCTGAGGGGTTCATGGCGGGGAGGACAGAGTGGGGCGGTGCCGGGAATCCGACAAGACGTCCCCCCCTCCCCCCCGGCGACCGGCGCCTTATCTTCCTTGAATCCCCGAACCCAGGCCCGGAGAATACCATGCGTCCCTCCCCGTTTCTCGCCGCGTTCACGGCGGCCGCCCTCGTCACTCCCGCCCTCCACGCCCAGACCGGCTGGTCCGACCTCGGACCCGAGGCCCAGATCGCCCTGGCGGTCCAGGCCGCGCCCGCCGATCTCCGTGGCGGCGCCCTGGTGCAGGGGTACGACGAGGCCGGTTCCTTCGTGACGCTGCGCGAGGGCTCCAACGACCTCGTCTGCATGGCGCCCAACCCCGAGGCGGAGCGCTTCGAGGTGTCGTGTCACCATGCGGGGCTCGAGGCGTTCTTCGCCCGGGGCCGCGAGCTCCTGGCGGAGGGCGTGACCGGCCAGGATCGGATACGCGCCCGCTGGGAGGAGTACGAAGCGGGAAAGCTCGACATCCCCTACGGGTCCATCAACTACATCCTCACCGGGACCGGAGTCGACGCCGCCACCGGCGAGATCGAGGGCGCCTACCTGCGCTGGACCATCTACACCCCGTGGGCCACCTCCGCGACCACGGGGATCTCGGGACAGCCCTCCCAGGGCGGGCCGTGGCTCATGCTCCCGGGCACGCCGGGATCGCACATCATGATCACGCCTCCGGCCGGGGGGGCGTGACCCTGGAGGTGACCATCCGCCCGTAGCCCATCGCCTCTGGCAAACATCTTGCACGTCACGGGATCAGGCAGGCCCCGCGGCGTGCGCGGGGGGAGCCGATCCTTCCGGGCAGAGGGGGGGGTATGTGGAAGACGACGGTGGTGGCGGTGATGGTGGTCTCGTTCACGGGGTGCGCGGGGGGACCACACGCAGGGATGATGGCGGCGGAGCCGGGGAGCCCGGCGGGAGTGGCAGGACAACCCGCCGACCGGCTCGTATCCACGCGGGCCTCCATGCGCATGGAGTCGGAGGACCCCTCCGCGGTGGCGGAGCGCGCCCGAGACGCGGTGGACGCGGCCGCGGGGTACGTGGATCAGTCCGATCTCGCGTCCAATGGACGCCTGACCATGGTTCTGCGCGTGCCGGCGCGGGAACTCGACACGACGCTGGAGGCACTGGAGGCCTTCGCCCGCCTGAAGGAACGCCGGATCGCGTCGCGGGACCACACCTCCGAGACCGTCGACCTGGAGGCACGGATCCACAACCTCATCGCGGTCCGGGACCGGCTACGCACCTACGTCGAGAGAGCCGAGGACGTCGGAGAGGTGATCCAGATGGAGCGGGAGTTGATGCGCGTGCAGGAACAGATCGAAGTGCTCACCGCGCGGCTCGACTTCCTGCGGACCAGCGTGCAGATGGCGGAGATCTCCATGCGGGTCGACCGCCCCCGCAGGCTCGGCCCTCTGGGCCACGTGGGCTCGGGCCTGGGTTGGGTGGTGAAGTCCCTGTTCGTGATCGGGTAGGGCTTTCCGGCCGGCGAAGTCGGTGTAGATATTGCGGGACCCCTCCCGAGAGAGTCTTCCCCTCGCCTCGTACCCTGCCTGCCCCCGCCGGGCCGGCTCCGGTTCTGGAGAAGGTGTGCTCGGATTCGTTCTGTTCGTCGTGTGGGTCGCGCTGGCGGGAGCTTCGCTCCTCTGGGGCCTGGATTACTATCTGTTGCCGGTCCCGGAACGGGCGTTTTCCCCTCTGGCCGACCAGTTCGCCCCCACGGGGTTCATCGGCCACGGGTACGGGATCGTGGGCACGATGCTGGTGGTCATCGGCGTCATCGGGTACGCCGCCCGCAAGCGGATGACGTCCCTGACGAAGCTCGGCTCCCTGAGCGCCTGGCTCCAGGTGCACATCTTCCTCTGCACGCTGGGACCCTTCCTGGTGCTCCTCCACACCTCCTTCAAGTTCGGGGGGATCGTGGCCATCTCCTTCTGGTCCATGGCGGTGGTGGTGGCCAGCGGAGTGTTCGGGCGCTACGTGTACGTGCGCATCCCCAAAGCGGTGAACGGACGATTCCTCGAGGCGGCGGCGGTGCGCGCCCGCACCGATGAGCTTGCGAGGGAGATCGAGGCACGGACGGGGATCTCCGGAGGACGTCTGTCGGAGATCCTGTCCCCCCGCTCGGGGTCGGTCGCCCGTCCGGGCCTCCTCCGGTCCCTCGTCATGGCCGTGACCGCCGACCTGTCCCGCCGCCGCCGCATCGGAGCGTTGCGGCGCGCCCTCCGCACGGAAGGCGTGTCGGATCATCTTCATCAGGGGATCCTGACCCTGGCCGGAGAAGAGGCCCGCCTTCACCAGCAGGCGCTCCTCCTCCATCCCTTCCAGCGGCTGTTCCGGTACTGGCACGTGCTCCACCTCCCCCTGGCGGCGGTGATGTTCATCATCCTGGGGGTTCACGTGGCCGTGGCCATCCTCTTCGGGTACACATGGGTGTTCTGACGAGGCGCATGGAGGGCCGGGCCGGGTGGGCCGTGGGGCTGGCGCTGTGTCTCTTCACGGGGGCACGGCCCGGGGCGGCGGACGGGCAGATCATCTCTCCCGGAAAGCTGTCCGGCGCACACGCCGAGTGGGACGGGATACGCTCGTGCACCCGGTGTCACGAACTGCGCAAGCCGGGCGTGTCCAACACCCTCTGCCTGGAATGCCATACTCCCCTGCGGACGCGGATCGCGGCTCGGCGGGGGTACCACGCCACGGTGGCGGATCAGGGGTGCGCCGAGTGCCACAAGGATCACTTCGGAGAGGACTTCGCCCTCGTGCGCCTCGACACCCTCGCGTTCGATCATTCGGACACCGGGTACGATCTGGAGGGCGCCCACGAATCGACGGGATGCCGCTCCTGCCACGTGCCGGAGCGGGTCGCGGACGTCGACGTCGTGGAGTTCAAGGAGCCCCGCGGCGCGCTTTCCCACACGTTCCTGGGGCTTCCCACCACCTGCGAGGCGTGTCACGCCCAGGACGATCCCCACGGAAGCCAGTTCGAGGGGCGCGAGTGCACCGAGTGCCACGACACCTCCGGCTGGGAGGAGGCCGGCGGCTTCGACCACTCCCGCACCCGCTATCCGCTCACCGGGCTCCACGTCCAGGTGACGTGCGAGGAGTGTCACGCGCCGGCCCGGCCCGGCGGCCAGGGTGCGGGCCGGGGGGCCCTGGTCTTCAAGCCGTTGAGCTTCGGCACCTGCCAGGCCTGCCACGCCGATCCGCACCGGGGAGCCATGGAGGGTGCCTGTACGCGATGCCACTCCACCGCGGGATGGAAGAGGGTGGACCCGTCGGCGGTGGAAGGGCGATTCAATCACCGCTCCACGGGATTCGACCTGGTGGGACGGCACGCCTCGGCCCCGTGCGCCTCCTGTCACGACGCCCGGGCCCGCACCCGCCCCGCCGGGATCCACCTCGCCTTCGACCGCAGCACACTCGGCGACCCCTTCCCCCGCCCGGAAGCGGGAAGCTGCCTCGCCTGCCACGACGACGCCCACGCCGGCGAGTTCCACGAGGCCGGCCGCGCCTCCGATTGCCTGGAATGTCACGACCAGACGCTCTGGGTTCCCTCGGCGTACGGGATCACGCGGCACAACCAGGACTCCCCCTTCGTTCTGGACGGAGCCCACCTGGTGGTGGAATGCTCCGGGTGCCACACGACCCCCGAACGGCCCCGGACCTTCGTGGTGGACCACTCCTCGTGCGCCTCCTGCCACGCGGAGACGGATCCCCACGGCGAGCAGTTCTCCGGGCGCGCCTGCGACGAATGCCACACCACCTCGAGCTTCTCGATCCGCACCTTCGACCACGCCACCACCGCCTATCCGCTGGACGGCGCCCACGCCACCGTGGAGTGCGGCGCGTGTCACACATCCGCCATCGTCCCCGACGGACGGACCGTGGTCCGGTACCGTCCCCTGGGGATGGAATGCAGGGATTGCCACGGAGCGCGCCCATGACTCGTACCGGACCGGTCCTCCTGATCACCGTGCTCCTCCTGACCCTTCCCGGATCCCACGCGCGGGGACAGGAGCGGCCCCTCGACGTGCATGGCCCCCTCCCGGAGTCCCTGGACTGCGGGTCCTGCCACACGCCCCGGTCGTGGACCCACCTGCGGGATCCCCTGGACTTCCGGCACGACTCGGACACGGAGTTCCCCCTGGAGGGGGCGCACCGGACCCTCGTGTGCCGGGGATGCCATCTCGATCTTCGTTTCGACGAGCCCCAGGCGTCCCCCTCGGACTGCATGGCGTGCCACCTGGACATCCACCAGGGTCGGATGTCCGACACGTGCACCGCGTGCCACACCACGACGTCGTTCCTCCACCTGGACGGCGAGTTCCTCCACGCCGCCTCCTCGTTCCCTCTGACGGGGGCGCACCGGCAGATCGACTGCGAACAGTGCCACGCGGACGACCGGGGAGGAGCCTATTCGCCCCTCCCCACCGAGTGCATCGCCTGCCACCAGGCCGAGTATCTGGCCACCACCACCATCGACCACGTGGCCGCCGGATACACCACCGATTGCACCCGTTGCCACAGCGAAGTGGCCTTCGGGTACGCGCCGCGGTTCGACCACGTCGCCGCGTCGGGCTACCCCCTGGTGGAGGTCCACGCCGAGCTTCCCTGCGCGACCTGCCACACACCCGGAACCATGGCGCTCACGGTGCCGCTTCCGGCCTCGCCCGACGATTGCGTCACGTGCCACCAATCCGACTACGATGCCGCCCACGCCGGGTGGGGGTTCGCCACCACCTGCCTGGACTGCCATGGGCAGACCCGTTGGGACGACGTGGACTTCGACCACTCCTTCCCGATCTATTCGGGTGCCCACAAGGGGAAGTGGGACGGGTGTGCCACCTGCCACGTCACGCCGGGCGACTTCACGTCCTTCACCTGCTTCTCGTGCCACGAGCACGCCCAGTCGAGCACCGACTCGGACCATCGGGAAGTATCCGGATACGTCTACGACAGCGCGTCGTGCGTCTCCTGCCACCCCGACGGGAAGCACTGATCATGGGACGCCTCCTCCTGTTGCTGACGGCACTCGCCACCACGGCGGTGAGCCCGCGCGCCGTGACGGCGCAGCACGTCTTCGACGCCACCGTCCGTCAGGTCGCGGGGAGCAACGTGTACATCGACCGGGGCGCCTCCGACGGCGTCGCGGCCGGCGACACGCTGGTGGTGCTCCGCGGCCCGGACGGTCCGGTGCTGGGTACCCTGGTGGTGGTGGCGGCCACGGCCGACCGTTCGGTCCTCGCCTTCGCGGGAGCCGTCTTCCCGGTCACCAGGGGGCAGGTGCTCACCGTGCGGAGTCCGGGCGGTGCCGTCCCCGCGGCCACCCCCGGCGACACGGGCCCGGGCCGCCCCGGTGCCCGACCCGCGGAGCCGGCCCGACCGGCGCGGCCGCGCGCCTACGGCCGGATCGGCGCGGAGTTGAGCCACGACCGATCCGTGACCACGTTCGGCGGGAGCGCCTCCAACGACGTCTCCCGGGAGTTCACCAGTCCGGCCCTGCGCCTGGACCTCACCGTGCCGGACGTGGGGGCCGGGATCCGGTTCCGTACCGGGATGCGGGTGTCCTACCGCAACGCCGGGCCCACGCCGTTGGCGCCGGAGTCGTCGGTGCGGGTGTACTCCGCCTACCTGGAAAAGGAGTTCGGCACGGCGCCCTTCCGCGTCACGCTGGGGCGCTTCGCCAGCCCCGCCGAGTCGTACAGCGGATACTGGGACGGCCTCCTCCTCCGGGCCGGCGGAAGGAACCACGGCGGCGGCGTGATCGTGGGATTCGAGCCGGACCGCTGGAACGAGCGCCCCTCCCTGGAGGTGCCCAAGGCCACCGTGTTCCTCGAGACTCGCCATCGGGGAGCCGGATGGCGATGGGACGGGGAGGCCTCCGCGCACGCGGTACGTCCCACCGACTCCCTCCCGGACCACACCTTCGCGGGATTCAGTCAGCATCTGGGCGTGGGGGCCTTCCGCCTGAGCCAGGATCTCCAGGTGGACGAGGACCCGGTGGCCGGCGGATGGCGGGTCTCGCGGATCCAACTGCGCGGCGACGTGGTGCTGTCTCCCGGGTGGCTCGTGCGGGCGAGCGCCGCGCGGAGGGAGAGCTACCTCCCCTGGTACCTGGAAGACCTCTTCGCGCCGCGACACGAGCGGGTCGGGCTCGGGCTCGCGTACCATGGCTCGGGAGGGTCGTTGGGACTGGACGGCTACGGCACACGGCGGGTCGGGGCCACCGACGGGCGAGCCGCCTCGGCGTCCTTCTCGCTGGCCCGACTCCCCCGGCTCGATGGGGTGGGGCTGGCGGGGATGGCCTCCTACTGGAAGGACGACATCACCCGCACGGTGACGGCCGCGCCCTCCTTCGTCATCGGGCGAGGCGACGTTCGCGGACGCCTCGGGTATCGTCTCCACCGCTGGGAGGCGGCTCAGGAAGTCCGCCTGACCCACGGGGGTGAGGCCGGCGTGGATGTCATGCTCCCCTCGGGGCTGCGGGGCTCCCTGCGTGTCTTCGCGCAGCGTGGGGGCGGGCTCCGTCGCGAGTCCGTGCGCTTCAGCCTGGTGAGGGTGTTCTGACCATGAGCACGGACCAGCTGATCATCTGGGGGACCGGACTCCTCCTCACGCTCGTGGTGGTGCTCCCCGTCTTCCTCCGTCAGAGGAAGGTGGAGAGGGAAACGGACGAAGCCGAGATCGAGGCGCTCCGCTACGGTCTCCATGAGCCCGTCTCCCTGCACCCCGTGGTGGACCCCGACCGCTGCATCGGGATCGGGAACTGCGTGGAGATGTGCCCGGAGGGCGTGCTGGGGATCCGCCACGGGCAGGGTATCGCGGTGCGGCCCGCTCGCTGTATCGGGCATGGCCTCTGCGAGCGCGTGTGTCCCATGGAGGCCATCAAGCTGGTCTTCGGAACCGAGTCCCGGGGAGTGGACCTTCCGCGGGTCAAGGAGGACTTCGAGACCAACGTTCCCGGACTCTACATCGTGGGGGAGCTGGGCGGGATGGGGCTGGTGGCCAACGCCTTCGAGCAGGGCCGCCAGTGCGTGGAGGGGATCGTGAAGGCGAAGAACCGGGGGATCGGAGCCGACGGCCCATCCGGTCTCCTCGACGTCATCGTGGTCGGGTGCGGGCCGGCCGGGCTCTCCGCCTCCCTCGCCGCCCGTCACGCGGGATTGACCTGCCTCACGCTGGAGCGCGAGGACGTGGGCGGCACGGTGCGCCACTATCCGCGCAAGAAGCTCGTGATGACGCGTCCGGTCACCGTCCCCGGGTACGGGAGGCTCCCCGTGCGGGACATCCTCAAGGAGGACCTCATCGACCTCTGGGAGGAGGTGACGCGTTCCACCGGGCTCGAGGTCCGGACCGGGTCCACGGTGTCGGGGATCCGGCGCCTCGGGCCGCACCACTTCCAGGTGACGTCCACCGGAGGGACGTTCGAGGCGCGACGGGTGATCCTGGCCATCGGCCGGCGCGGCGTGCCCCGCAAGCTGGGCGTGCCGGGGGAGCACGCGCCCCACGTGGCCTACTCCCTCCGCGAGCCGGAGGCGTACAGCGGAGACCGGATCCTGGTGGTGGGCGGCGGAGACTCCGCGGTGGAGGCCGCCCTCGCGCTGGCCGACGACTCCACCAACGAGGTCCGCATCTCCTACCGCAAATCCACCTTCGGCCGCATCAAACCCAAGAACCACGAGCGCATCGGAGACGCCATCGCGTCGGGACGGGTGGAGCCACTCTGGGAGACCACTCCGGCGGAGATCCACCCGGAGTACGTCTCGCTCACCGGCACCACCCGCGGCGACCTGGTGACCGTGCCGTCCAGCCAGGTGTTCGTGTTCATCGGTGGAGAGCTCCCCACGCCCTTCCTGCGGAGTTGCGGGATCGAGATCGAAACCAAGTTCGGCACGCCGTAGGAGCGAGGACACCCGCCGCGCGCGAACGGAACACCCTGGCGGGAACTCGGGCATCGCTCTACGGTATGGCTGTGATCCCTCTGCAGAGTTCCTCCAATCAGAGAAGGCACCATGCGACGACTTCATGCGCTGGCGCTCGTCACGGGATTGATCGCCATGGGGCTCCCGGCCGAAGGCCGGGCCCAGGAGGCGGCGTCCGGGCTCCTCGCCGTAGGTGAGCCGGCTCCGGACTTCGCGCTCCCCGGCGCCACCCGCTACGGGCTGCTGGCGGAACCCCTACGCCTCAGCGACTATCGCGGCGAGACCGTGGTCCTGGCGTTCTTCTACCGCGTCAGGACGCCTGGCTGAACAGTCCAGATGACAGCGTACCGTGATCAGTACGCAAGCCTGTTCAACGAAGGACGCAACGTGGTCCTCATCGGCATCTCCAACGATCCCGTGGAGGAGTTGGGGTCGTGGCTGAAGGACGCGGACTTCCCCTTCGTGTTCGCCAGCGACGCCGCCAACGAGGGCGCCACCTACACCCTCTTCGGGGGGAAGCGGCGTGACAACAACATGGTGGAGAACCGCTCGGTGATCGTGGTGGGCCCCGACGGAAACATCGCGGGGGTGATCCCCCAGTTCCGTCAGGTCGATCCGCAGGCCTACGAGGAGTTGGCCGAGATCATCGACCGGGTGACGCCGGACCCGGAGGGCGAAGGGTAACCGCAACCCGCCCGATGCGAGGGACGGCCCGGTACGCGAAGTCGCGTGCCGGGCCTTTTCGCGCCCACCTGCCACGTGCGGAGGGCGGAACGCCGTCCCGCGGTGGGAGCCACGTCCGGGCTACGTAGCCGCGCCCGCGCCCCTCACCTCATGTCACCTCGGTGTCGGGTCCACCGGGACGGAGTCACGCAGGACGAGTCTCCGGGGGCGCTTGGATGGGAATGGCTTCGCGGACGTTCATGGGAGGAGGTCCCGGGGAGTGGGAGGCGCCGCCGCGCCGAAGACACCTCCACCCTCGTCGGAGCGTCGCCTCGGCCGTCCCGGCGCCACGCCGTCCCACAACGTCCGCACCATCATCCGCACCACCTCGTCCTCGAACCGCCCTCCGTGTGCACCCAGGCGCTCCATGAAGGCGAGGCTGTGCATCGTGGTGAAGAGCGTCAGCGCCGTCATGTTGGGATCCCCGTCCATCTCACCGGCGGTGACCCGCGCGGCGACGGCGTCGCGGAGCTCGAAGCGGAGGCGGTTGAGAGGAGACCGTGGGTGGCGGGCGGCGAACTCCTCGAAGTCGAAGTCGGGGTGGGACACCAGAGGGACGAGGATGGCGTCGAGGCGCCGGAAGTAGTCGAGGAGCGCCAGCGCGATCGTCTCGAGGTGCTCGAGCGCGTCGCCGTCCGCGGTCGCCAGGAGTCCCTCCACGTCGAGGGCCGGGGGGACCATGGCGGCGAAGAAGAGCTCCGCCTTCGTCCGGAATCTCTGATAGAGGACCCCTTCGGACACACCGGCCTCTTGGGCCACCACACGGGTGGACGCACCGATTCCCCGCGCCACGAACACCCGCCTCGCCGCGTCGAGGATCTCTTCGTCGGTGATCAGCTTGTGACGGCCCATGGCGTCCCCGTGGATGGGTGGGAGACGTCCCTCAAGGAGCGGGAACGTGTCCGATGGTGACGGCGACCCCACTCCCGGCGGTCTGTTCCTCGACTCCGTCACACCCGGCTTCCACGAGCCCCTCCCGCACCTCGACCAGCGCGCGGCTCGGCCCCCGCCCGCGCACGCCGTGGAGGAGGGCCGCCGGCGCCAAAACGCCCGAGACCGACGCCGGCCGGGCCAACTCCATCACCACGAGCCGCCCCCCGGGACGCGCCACCCGCCGCATTTCACGGAGCGCTTCCCGGCGCATCTCCGGCGGAATGTGATGGAGCACCAATGTGCAGAAGACGACGTCGAAAGAGGCATCGGCGAAGGGGAGCGAGTCGGCGGCCCCTTCCAGGAGCGTCACCTCCACCCCACGGGCCTTCGCCTTGCGCCGGGCATGCGCCAGCATCTCGGGAGAGGGCTCGACGCCATGGAGGCTTCCGGCGGCGCCCACGCGGGCCGCCGCGCCCACGAGGAGTGTCCCCGTTCCGCACCCCACGTCCAGCACCGCGTCCCCCGGCCTCAGCCCGGCCAACTCCAGGGTCCGCGCCCGCATCCGCCCCTCCCGCCCCAGCGTCATCACGCCCACCACCCCGTCGTACACGCGGGGCCAGCGGATCAGGGTTCCCACCGCCGTGCGGCGCACCATCCCGGACACCACGAAGGCGACGGCACCCACCGCCGCCAGGTGAAACGCCACCGCTCCCGCCGGGACGTACCACCACCCCTCCCTGGAGCCGAGGAAGAGGAGGAGGGTGACGACGCCGCCGAGGGCGACGACGAGGACCAGGTGGCGGTGCCGCGGGGCGGCGTGGGAAGAGTGGTGGAACATGGGAGGCCGTCCTGTTTGTATGTGAGTGCTCGCTTATTTATAAATGCACGAACGCCCCCCGTCAAGAATGTCCGGAATCGCCCTTCCCCTGGCCCTACCTCAATTCCCGTCCAGCACCCCGCGCAGAGCCCCCAGGAGGTCCTGCGCCCCGCCGGACCCGGTGTACGCTACCTTCCCCTCTCCATCGAGGATGATGACCACCGAGGTGGTGGGCGCCCGGTACGCACGCACCGCCGCACCTGTGGCATCCCACAGGAAGGGGTATCCGGGGTCGTGCTCCTCCAGGTGCCGCTTCACCCGGCGCACCGACTGGGACACGGCCACCGCCACGGCCACCACCTGCACCCGGTCTCCGTATTCGGAGTGGATGCGGTCCATCTGGGGCTGGAGCGCCTCGCAGTTCTCGCACCAGCTCGCCCAGAACTCGATGACGGCGGGGCGTCCCGCCACCACGTCCAGGAGTTCCACCGCGTTCCCGTCCAGGTCCTGGACCGCCGCCGCCGGCGCCACCGTCCCCACGGGGAGGGCCACGTCCTGGGCGCCGGCGCCCACGGGGGCCCACACCAGTGCGGCGCCCACGGCGCACGCGCGTGCGCCCCGACGGATGAGGACCCGTCCGAACTCCACGGGCGTCGCTACCCTCGAAACCCCCGGCTCCGCCCCCTTCAGGAAGCTCATCACAGGTTGTATCCCGCCTTCACGAAATAGTACTGGGCCACCCCCAGCATGATGACCGCCGCCGCCCGTTTCGTCCACACCATCCAACGTCCCGACCGGGGAAGGACGGCCACCGTGCCCGAGAAGATCCCCACCGCCACCAGGACGGCGCTCATCCCCAGGGAGAACACGAAGAGGTAGACGAACCCCATGAGCCCGGCGCCGCTGGCCGCCACCCAGGTGAGCACCGCGGCGAATGCCGGCGCCCCGCACGGAGCCGCCACCACCCCCGAGGCCGCCCCCATGACGAACACCGCCCCGTACGACCCCCCTCCCCGTGACCCCGCCCACTGCATCAGGGCGCGGGGGACAGGAACCGGGAGGACGTCCAGCATGACCAGGGCGAAGAGGAGGAGGAGGTTCCCCACGCCCAGGAGCATCCACGGACTCGCGCCGACGGACCCGAAGAGCGTCCCCGACACCCCGGCCACGGCGCCCAGGATCGCGTACAGGAGCGCCATCCCCACCACGTAGGTGAGGGTGAGCCCCACCGTCCTCGACTTCGCCTGCCCCTCGGAACACGTCCCGGCGATGACCGACGCCGTGATGGGGACGAGCGGGTACACGCAGGGCGTGAGGCTGGTGAGGACCCCCGCCCCGAAGAGGACGGCCAGGGCGGTGAGCGGGCTCGCCGACAGGGCGGCCGCCAGCCCGCCGGCGGGCTCGATCTGCGGGAAGATGGTCAGGAGCATGGGGCAGAGGTTCCGGTGGGAGTCGGTCCCTTCCAACCCCCGGGGGGCGGGAGGGGTTCCGGAACGCTCCCCCTCCGGTTGCGCCCCCCCCGGCGAGGCACCTACTCTGCGCCCGACAGGAAGTCCCTCTCGGCTCCGCACCCGAGGTGAGTCATGGCCCGCCTGAAGTCGTTCCTCCTCGTCCCCGCATCGGCCCTCGTCCTGGCCCTCCCCCACACGGCCGCCGCACAACTCGACACCGCCAGCGTGCCCGCGGACCTGGTGGTGGCGCTGTTCTCGTCTCCCGGAATGGACGGCGGAACCAGTGTCTTCGTCGGTGATCTCCCGTCGGAACTGGACGGGAAGATTTCCCTGGGGAGCCGGTCTCGGTTGGTGGGCGGAATCGTGCGGGGCTCCCGAACCATGGTGGTGGCGGAGATGGGCGGATCGGAGAGGGAAGCGACGGAGGCCTACGATACGGTCCTGGAGGAAGCGGGATGGAGGAAGTTGACCCGTACACAGCGCCCCTCGAGTGGCTTCCAGACCACCACGGCTCCCTCCTTTCCCGACATGTGGTGCCGCGACGACCGGGTCGT
>Ga0224501_10000351_pt1 | contig 39330 bp, 23 predicted proteins | sample SF_Oct11_sed_USG_4_FD_169105 | JGI IMG/M metagenome (GOLD analysis project Ga0224501, IMG submission 169105) | Sediment microbial communities from San Francisco Bay, California, United States - SF_Oct11_sed_USGS_8_1 | ecosystem: Environmental > Aquatic > Marine > Sediment | place: USA... | reverse complement strand
AGTGGCGCAGCAATAACTACTATCGCCACTACAACCGCCATTATTATGACGGCACCCGGGATTATCGCGAGTATAACGATTTCGAAAAGGGGCTGGAGGCCACCGAAGTGGGGGAGGCGCTCTCCACTAACTATTACGACTTCATGAAGTCCGACGCTTGTTACACAGGATGTTTCCAGAACGTGGACGCCGTGGGCGCCATAAACGCCTGCCACTCGGCGTGTCATTCGGCCTGCCACTCCGCGTGTCATTCCGCTTGCCATTCGGCGTGCCATTCGGCCTGTCATTCGGCATGCGTATCGGGAGGGGCCCACTGATGGATCTTGCATGGGTTGACGATTTCATGACCCGGGCGGGGGGCGCCATGTTCCTGCGGGAGGAGGACCGGCTGCTTATCGTGGCGCCGAACAAGTCGTTCAAGCTAAATGAAATGGGATTGACGGTCCTAAAGCCGCTTTTGGCCGGAGCCAAGGTGGCCCAGGCGCTGCCGGGGATCGAAGATGACGCGGAAAAATGCCGCCAGGTGAATGATTTTTTCATGGGCCTAAACGCCTTGTGCCAGGGGAGGCTGTGTGAATCCAATCCCGGCGCCGGGGTGGATATCCAGCGCTATGCCCGGCCCCACAACACCCTGCCGGTGCTCAGCGAGGTCGCGGTGACATATCGCTGTAACCTGGATTGCGTATTCTGCTATGCCGGTTGTTCCTGCGTCAAGGCGCCAGAAAAGGGGGAGATGACCCTGGCGCAGATCAGGAAAGTTCTGGATATCATCCGCCATAAAGCCAAGGCGCCCACGGTGAGCTTCACCGGCGGAGAGCCGACATTGCGGGAGGATTTGCCGGATATGATTCGTTATGCGGCCCGGCTGGGTCTGCGGACGAACCTCATTACCAACGCCGCAGCTATCAACGAGCGAAAGGCGCTGGCGCTAAAAGACGCCGGGCTTATGAGCGCCCAGGTCTCCGTCGAGGGGCCGGACGCCGCCACCCATGAAGCCATGACTCGCCAGCCCGGGTCGTTTTCCGCCTCTCTGAGGGGGTTGGCCGCGCTCAGGGGGGCTGGGATTCATGTACATACACATCTGACGATCGCCAAACCCAATCATGACCGGCTTCTCGATTATGTGGATTTCGTCAAAGGCCTGGGGGTGGCACGGTTCTCCATGAACCAGCTTATCCCCACTGGAACAGGCGCTTTGCGCGAGGATATATGGATTCGCTATGACGAGGTGGGCCCAATGATCGAGGCGGTTCGCAAGAAGAGCCGCAGGGCCGGGGTAGAGTTCATGTGGTATTCCCCCACGCCGCTGTGTATATACAATCCAATCGCGGCGGGATTGGGAAACAAGTCCTGCGCGGCGTGCGACGGGTTGTTGAGCGTGGCGCCGGACGGGGGAGTGCTCCCATGTTCCAGCTTTGGCGAGGATGTGGGGAATCTTCTGGAGAATGAATTCGAGACGATATGGAACGGGCCCCGGGCCAGGTTCTGGGGTAACAAGGATTATGCCCCGCCGCGATGCAAGGAATGTGATGATTTCGACGCCTGCGCCTGCGCATGCCCCCTGTATTGGGACGCGGTGGGGTATGGCGAGTTGGAGCGGGAGGCGTGGAATGGCTAATATATCCCTCTCCCATGAGGTTCGGCGGGGCGCATTGCGGTTCTACATATGGCCTGGGATGAACATATACCTGCGGCTGGTTATCTTCATCCTTCTGGTCACCGGGGGAGCGTCCCTCATGTTCAGGTATCATTGGGCGGTGGGCGCGGGGGTGTTTGTGCTGGGGCTGGTATTTATCACGGCCCATGGTGTGTCCAACAGCAGGAAGACGCCAGACACCAGCAATGACCGCTGGGTGGTGGGGACGGCCAAGGATCTGCGCAAGATAGAGCGAAAAGTGCAGCAAGGCCAGTTGGCGCCTGGCAGCTTCATGGATGGAATGACGGGTGGGGGGCTCCTGACGATGCTGGCCTTTGGGCTCTTCTGCGCGGTTCTGGATCTTGCCATCATTCCGGAATACCTGTTCACCGAAAACATGTTCACGATCATATTCCTGCAAGGCTCTCTGTTGATCACTGTGTTCTGGACCACCAACGCCATGACCTGGGAGCCTGCTGTCATAATGTCCAAAAAGGATATGTTCATCCGGCAGCGGGATAGGGTGGTGGAGAAATGGAGCGCCCTTGGGCCGGTGGCGCGGCCAATGTTGCTGCTGGACGAGGGGGACAAGGATTTGGTGACGCCGGAGGATATCAAGCTGTTCATCACTTTTGAAGGGGCTCCGGAGGATTTCATAGGCGTCCAGGCCCAGATAACTTTCAACATGAACCAGCCATATCTTTATTGCGTGGTTCTGGCCAAGGACACCTTCAGACCGATGAAAGATTACAATCCCGGTTCAGTGTCCAAAATAGTTTTCCAGAAGGGGGCGGATGGTGCAATACGCTATCTGGTGGTGCGGCAATATACCACCAGGGACAGCGGGTACTCCACCAACGAAAAACAGGCGGATCATGTGGTGGACACGGCCATGGGAGTGGTGGCCGAGCTGCTGGGCAAAGGGAGGGGGCGATGAGCCTTTTCGGCGCGGAAGGGGGCGGGCCGGGGGATCCGAAGGCTTTTCACCCGGGGGCGTATAAATATCTTTCCCTGGGATTCTATCTGCTGGGTCTTGGATGGTACCTTAGGGAAGGGTTGCGCGCCTATGCCGCCATGAATGACGTGGCGACCGCCTACCCATTTTACATGGACATGAATCCGCTCTCCGTGGCGGGCTTTTCCTTCGCCGGGGGAGTATACTGGACCACGGTGGGGCTGGAGCGCTCCCGCACGCCCGCGGCGCTGGCGGGGTACATCATGGCCGGGGCGCATGTGCTGGTTTTCGCGATACAGGTTTGGCTGGGCCCCACCCTGTGGGCTCTGAAAAATTTGGGATAAATCATATCAAGGAGGGATTGAAGTGACCGGATTGATAATTCTTGGTGTTCTTGTGCTGACCGTGTTGTTCGTGGTGGGCATGTACAACAGCCTGGTCAAATTGCGCCAGCAGGTGAAAAACGCATGGAGCCAGATCGATGTGCAGCTTAAAAGAAGGTATGACCTGATCCCGAACCTGGTGGAGGTGGTGAAGGACTACATGAGCTATGAGCAGGAGACGCTGCAGAAGGTGATCCAGGCTCGTGGCGAGGCGATGAAGGCCACAAACATCTCTGACCGGGCCCAGAAAGAGGGGATGCTCACCGAGGCTCTGAAAAGCCTTTTCGCTCTTTCGGAAAACTACCCGGATCTTAAAGCGAACCAGAACGTGATGAAGCTGCAGGAGGAGTTGACCTCCACCGAGAACAGGATCTCCTTTTCCCGGCAGTTTTATAACGACTCGGTCATGGAGCTGAACACCAAGTGCGAAATGTTTCCATCAAACATCGTCGCCAACATGTTCGGCTTCAAGCAGGAGGAGTTCTTCTCTATCCCGGAGGTGGAACGGGCGCCGGTGAAGGTGGATCTGCGATAAAGGATCCTGTTCCCGCCAGAAGAAATGAGCCTGACAAACAGACCCAGGGTTCCATGCCCCAATTGCGGGTTCATGAACCGATCCCGCGCGGTGCAGTGCGCCTTGTGCGGGGATATTATGGTGGAAAAAGGAACTGCGCGCCCCATCCCCACTCCCTCATCCATGGCGCCGGTTCATGGAGAAAGCGCGGAATCTCCACCGCCTCCTTTGCCGACTCCAAAAGATTTCTCTGCCAGAGCCATGCCTGCGCCCCCCTCCATCGGTTCCGCTCCCACACCGCCGACAGCCCGGACGCCCGCGGCAAAGGTCGCGGCCGATGTTCCTCCGGGGGCCATGGCAGCTTTTGGAGGCGATACGGGGTCCAGAACGGCGCCCTTGCCCGCCGGTCCTGTGGAGCGCTCCACCTTCTACGCGGAAAAAGAGATGAACATACGAAAATCCTACATGATGCTGTTCGCCATGACGGCCATACTTGCCCTTCTGGGAGCGGCCATCGGGGGAACCTACGGGGCGCCTGACATCGGGGTGGGTGTGGCTTTTGTCATCGCGTTTTTCCTGGGCTGGTGGTCATGGGCCCAGGGGGCGAGCATGATCATATGGATGAGCGGCGCAACAAGGGTGGATCATGACCAGGAGCCGATGCTGTATAACGTGGTGGAGGAGATGAGGATCGCCTCCGGCCTCCCTATGCCGGAGGTGTATATCATGGAATCGGCGGCGCCCAACGCCTTTGCCACGGGGCGGGATCCGGAACGCTCCGCCGTGGCGGTGACTCGGGGCCTGCTGGACAAGCTGGACCGGGATGAGCTGCAGGGGGTGATAGCCCATGAGATGGCCCACATTGGCAATTACGATATCCGATACGCCATGCTGGCGGCGGTGCTGGCAGGGGCCATCGCCATGATAAGCGACGCGTTCTTGCGGGGGCGCGGCGGGCCAAGGGGTGGTCATCCGATTCTGCTGATCCTGGCGATCCTGCTGGCTGTGCTGGCCCCCTTCAGCGCATATCTTCTGCAGATGGCTGTCTCTCGCAAACGCGAGCTGCTGGCGGACGCCACCGCCGTCCAGTTCACCCGCAATCCGGAGGGGTTGGCCTCGGCCCTGGCCAAGATAGCCTTGGATCCTGAACCTCTGAATGGGGCCAACCGGGCCACCCAGCATATGTATATTATCAATCCTCTGAAGAGCTTTTCCATGAGTTCCGGGGCCATGTTCGCCACCCATCCTCCCACCGAGGCCAGAATCAACGCATTGCGGAAAATGGGCGCCCGTGTTTGATCCTTGGGCGCAATTCGTCGCTTGCGCATGGTGAGGCCTTCTTCAGGAATGCTTTGCGCTGTCTGTTTTAGAAATGCCACGGTCGGTGGGATGTCACGCTAATTTTGCCTGTTCCAAAACAAATCAATTATGATGTAAAATAAGGCGGTTTTGCGTTACCACTATGCTATAGGAACAAGTTGCTTATCTGAAGGCTCAGGTTCACGGTGAGTGGCGTACAGGGGGTGTGGAAATGTTCGCTGGGGTGTGGTTTTTTGGACGGGTCGATTTTTGCCCATATTCATTTTCATCGCTGGAATCTTGTCTTCGGGAAGATGGCTGGGGTAGTGGCCTTCCTGGATCCTCCATTAAGTTGGGCGGTTAAAGACTCATGGACATGGGAATAATCGTTCAATATATTTGTCTTTGGCAATTTATCGCCGGTTTGGGGATAGCCAGCATTGTCTTTCTATTCATCATTCGCTCATATTATCGCCAACTGAACAACACCTCCCATAAACTGGAAATCGCCCAGCGCCGTGGGGATCTGCTCGACAGCAGATTGAAAAAAGTGGTGGATCTTGCCGGGGATGGCATTGTCATTATCAATGAGAAGGGGAAGGTGGCCTCGGTCAATCCGGCGGTGGAGCGTTTGCTGGGCTTGGACCGGGCGCAATTGGTGGGGGCGGATTGGGCCGAGGTTCTGTCCGGCATGGGCTGGGCAATGGCGATGGAGTCTATGGCGGCCAGTCGGCTGGATGGCCATATCCAGCAAATCACCAGGCGGGATGGAACCCAGCTTAACGTGGTGGTCAACTACTCCACCCTGATCGAGCTTAGCCATACCAAAGTCGGGGCGGTTTGCATCCTGCGGGAGGCGATGTTTGAAACCGGCCCCGAGAAGGAACGACGCAGGATGGAGGACGCCTACAAAACCCTGGCGTTTGATCTGTCCAAATTCACCGGTGATGAGTTATTCCAGAACCTGGCCCGCCACCTGAGCCGGAGCTTTGGAGAGGCTGTGGCCCTGATCGGCAGAATTAAACCTGGGGAACCGGAGACTGTGGAGGCATTCGCCGTGTATGAAAATGGCGTTTATGTGGAGCCGTTTTCCTATTCCCTGGCAGGCTCGCCCTGTGAACAGGTATTGACCAAGGGGGCATGTGTATACCCCGAAGGAGTATCGCGGCTTTTTCCCAAAGACACTCTGCTGGCGGATATTGGGATCGAAAGCTATATGGGAGCGCCGCTGCTCTCCAGTTCCGGCGAGCCTTTGGGGATTATGGCCATTCTGAGCCGGGAGCCTTTGGCGGAACAGGATCTGGCGGAGGCGGCCATGCAGGTTTTTTCGGGCCGGATGGCCACCGAACTGGAAAGACTGGAAATGGAAAAGGCGCTGAGCGAAAGCGAATTCCGACTGCGCAGCTTTTTCGACCAGGTCAACATAGGGATGGGGTTGACCGATCTGGACTTCAAGTTTATCAAGGTCAACGAAGGCCTGGCCCGCATGTTCGGCTATTCCAGAGAGGAGTTGATCGGTAAAACACCTTTGGACCTCACCCATCCGGACGATGTGGCGCCAAACAAGGAGAAACAGCGACAAGTGGTTTCAGGGGAAGTTGATTTCTACAGCATGGAAAAGCGATATGTCCGCAAGGACGGTTCGGTTTTCTGGGGCATTGTGGGGGCCACTGTGGTTTCCGATCCGGAGGGTCGACCTCTGTATTACGTGGGGCAGGTGCAGGACATCACGGAAACGAAAAAAACCGAAGCGGCCCTCAAGGAGAGCGAGGAGCGATACAGGCGCCTGGTGGAATATTCTCCCATCCCCATATTCGTCCAGTCCAATCTCAAGATCATCTATATAAACCCTGCGGCGGTGGCGGCGCTGGGAGGGAGTTCACCGGAGGACTTTATCGGGAAAAACTCTCTGGATCTTGTCGACGATGAATTCAGGCAATTTGCGCAAAGCCGCATTGAAAACATCTCCGATAAACAGGAAGCGACATCGCCTGTTGATATGAAGCTGCGTCGCCTGGATGGCGGACTGATCGACACCCAGATCATGGGCTCTCCTGTGGAACTGGGGGGCCAGCGGGCGGTGCAGACGGTATTTCTGGACATCACCGAGCGGAAGAAAATGGAGAAGGATCTGGTGGAATCCCGGATGGAATGGGCCTATGCCATGGATTTCTTCGAGGACGCCATATACCTTCTGGACATGGATCTTAACGTCACTCACGCCAACAGCGCGTTCTATATGATGACCGGCCTTTCTCCCGACAAGGTGATTGGCAGGAACATCCAGAAGATGCTTCATCACGCTCCGGAGGTGGATTGCCCGGTATGTGACGCGCAGAACGAAAAGCGGGAGGCCATGATCACCCTGGAGCCGGATCACCCGGCCAATCCCACGGGCCGCCCCATCGAGGTGATGGTGAAGATGGTGCGCGACGAAACCCGCAGGCCCGCGGCGATCTTGATGGGGATCCACGACCTTACCCGCCAGCGCAGCTATGAGTCCGCCCTGGAGGAGAGCGAGGGGCGCTATCGCCAGCTGTCGGAGAATTCCCCGATCCCTGTGGTGGTCCATTCCAAATTCAAGATCGAATACATAAATCCCGCGGCGGTGGCGGCTCTGGCAGGAAAGAGCGCCGAGGAATTTATCGGGAAGGATCCGATAGATTATCTTGACGCCGCCGAAAAGCAAAGGGCAAGAAAACGTGTGTCTCTTGTGTATGAAAAAAGGGAGACTGCGGCGCTAACCGAGTTCCAGTTCAAAAGAAAGGATGGCAAATCGATAACTGTCGAGTCGATGTCTTCGCCGGTGGAGTTCGGAGGCAAGCCAGCGGCGCAGACAGTGTTCCAGGATATCACCGAGCGCAAAATGGCCGAGGCGGAGCTTCGGACCCAGGCGGCGATCATGGAGAACATCGCCGAAGGGGTGCAGATGATCCGTATGTCGGACGATGTGATCGTCCATACCAACCCGAAATTCGAGCAGATGTTCGGTTACGACCATGGAGAGATGATCGGTAAACATGTCTCCATTCAAAATATGCCCACGGAACATACGCCCTTGGAGATTGCCACGCATATATCCACAACTTTGAAGAATAAGGGGGAATGGAGCGGCGAAATATTCAACGTCAAGAAGGATGGGACTCCCTTTTGGACCTATACCACCGTCACCCGATATCAGGACGCAAAATATGGAGAAGTGATGTTGGCGGTGAAGAGGGATGTGACGGAGACCAAGCTGGCGCGGGAGGCCATGCAGGAGAGCGAAGAGCGGTTCCGGATGTTGTTTGAAAATTCACCGGATGCCATGCTGCTGGCGGAGGCGGATACCGGGATCCTGTTGCAGGCAAACCGGGCGGCGGAGAAGCTGTTTAAAAGACAGAGGAAGGAATTCGCCGGCATGCATCAGTCCCGGCTCCATCTGCCGGAAGAAGGAGCGCTGGCTCGGGATCGGTTCAAAAGTCGTGGGGAGGATGTGGACCCGACAATCCCGGTTGAAAACAATATTATGCTGGCGGACGGGACCACGGCGCCCGTGGAGGTTACCGGGCAGCGATATATGATCAACGGGAAGAAAGTGATTCTCGGGGTGTTTCGCGATCTTAGGGAAAGAAAGAAAGCCGAGGAAGCGCTGCGCGACAGCGAAGAGCGCTACCGGGCGCTGGTGGAAAGCTCCGACGACTGCATATGTCTTCTGGACGTGAACGGATATTTCCTGTTCATGAATCAGCGAGGTCTGGAACTGAATGGATATGGCAGTATAGTGGAGGTGAAAGGGAAGACCTGCATGGACTTGCTGGGGGCAGAGTTTCGACCACTGATGGAGGGTTCTCTTAAAAAAGCCGCCCGGGGCGAGGTGTCCCATGTGCGATACATGACCCAGAGCAAAGGCGATAGCGAGCGATGGTGGGAGAGCATTCTAAATCCAATCAGCGGCCCGGAGGGGGAGGTGACGGCGGTGCTGCGGATATCCAGAGAGATTACGGAGCAGATAAGAGCGGAAGAGGAACTGTGTCAGAACCAGGAGATACTGGAGGCGATCAGCCAGGCGCAAACGCGCTTCATCCTTGGCGAGAAGGCGGAGCTGATGTTCGAGAAATTGCTCCATCGGATAATATCCCTGTCCAGGAGCGAATTCGGATTCATAGGTGAAGCGCACTATGACGAGGCCGGAAATCCTTTTATAAAGACCCATGCTATTTCCATTATGTCGGGGGACAAGAAGGCCAAAAAATTTATGCAAAACGGGTTTGAGCCAGGCATGGAATTCCGGAAGCTGGATTCGTTATACGGCGCCGTATTGACCACCGGGGAATATGTGATCAGCGAAGATCCTGCCAAAGACCCCAGATCTTCCGGCCTTCCCCATGGGCATCCTGCGCTGAAAAGCTTTATGGGTGTGCCGCTGAAAAGGGGTGGGGATCTGGTGGGAATAATCGGCCTTGCCAATCGGCCGGGGGGATACAGCGATAGCATGAGAGAGTTTCTGGAGCCCTTCATCACCACTTGCGCCAGCATGCTGGAGGCCAGCCGGGCGGATTCCAGGCGTCTGGCGGCGGAGAAAGCGGTGCGGGACAGCGAGGCTCTGTTCGAGCGTCTATTCTCCACCACCCATATGAAGCTGGCTCTGCTGGATAAAGAGATGAACTTCATCAAGGTGAACAAGGCCTACGCCGAGGCGGATGGAAAAGATGTGGATTTTTTCCCTGGCAAGAACCATTTCCGGCTGTATCCCAATGAGGAAAACGAACGGATATTCGAGGAAGTGGCGCGCACCGGGGAGGCTTATATATGTTACGCCAAGCCATTTATCTATGAGGCCAACCCGGAACGGGGAGTCTCTTACTGGGATGTGAGTGTTCAGCCTCTCAAGGAAGATGACGGGAGAGTGTTCGGTCTGCTGTTGAGCCTTCTGGATGTGACGGAGCGCAAACAGGCCGAGGAACAGGCCAGGGTGCGCCAGCTGCAACTGATTCATGCGGACAAGATGAAGTCGCTGGGGATATTGGTGGCGGGGGTGGCCCACGAGATCAACAATCCCAACAGCTTTATCGCCGTCAATGCGCCTTTGTTGAAAAAGATTTGGGAACAGGGAGCTTTGCTGATAAGAAAAAGCCTGGAAGACAACGAAGGTCTGATGTTGGGGGGGATGCCAATGGGGCAGGCGCTGGAGGCCGCGCCAAAACTTTTGAACGGCATATCGGAAGGGTCGAAGCGCATTCAGATTATCGTGGAAAAGCTCAAGAATTTCGCCAGGGTGGAGCCAGGCGCCAAAAAACGGCCAGTGGACATGAACAATGTGGTGGAGTCATCGGCTCTTCTGCTGGCAAGCCTGATCAAAAGGCATACGCGCAATTTCGTCACCAGTCTCTGCCAAGGATTGCCTACGGTGTTGGGAAGCCAGATTGAGATGGAGCAGGTGATGATAAACCTTATCAGCAACGCTTTGCAATCGCTGGAGGATATGGACAAAAAAGTGGAGGTGGAGACCGGGTATGACCAGAAAACGGGTACGGTGCGGGTGCGGGTGCTCGACCAGGGATGCGGCATCGCCGAGGAGAACCTGGGGAAAATAACCGATCCGTTCTATACCACCAAGCGGGAGGAAGGGGGCACCGGCCTTGGCCTTTCGGTATCCTTCGGGATAGTCAGGGAGCATGGCGGAATCATGCGGTTTGACTCGAAACCAGGCTCCGGCACCACCGTAACCCTGGAATTTCCCGCTTCCAATGGAGAGAGCAAGTGAATAAAGTGGAATTGAATCCCAAGCTTCCTGTGCTGATTGTGGATGACGAGACTTACCACCTGGAGAGTTGCTCGGCGCTTCTGTATGGTTGTGGAGTTTCCAACCAGGTGAGAATATCGGACAGCAGGGAGGTTATCCCGTTTCTTTCCTCCACTCCTGTAGAGCTGGTGGTGATGGATCTTTTGATGCCCCATGTGGGGGGCAGGGAACTGCTGGATAAGATCGCCGCCCGATGGCCGGAGATTCCGGTGATCATCATGACTGGAGTGGGCGAGGTGGATATTGCCGTGGATTGCATGCGCAATGGCGCCTACGATTACCTGCAAAAGCCAGTGGATGGCAGCCGCTTCACCTCCACGGTCACCAGGGCTTTGGAGTTTGGGGGGCTGCGCAGGGAAAACAGTTCCCTGAAGCACTATCTTCTTTCGGATGATCTGGAAAATCCAGAGACCTTCCGGGAAATCGTCTCCAAGGACAGGGTCATGCGAGCAATCTTCCAATATGTGGAGTCTATCGCAAAATCATCCTTCCCGGTGCTGATAACCGGGGAGACAGGAGTGGGCAAGGAGCTGATCGCCAAATCGATCCATCTGGCCAGCAAGGTAAAAGGGGAATTCGTGCCGGTGAACACCGCCGGGCTGGATGACAATATGTTCTCCGACACCTTGTTCGGCCACCAGAAAGGGGCGTATACCGGGGCGGATCGGGACCGCAAGGGGCTCATCGAGAGGGCTGCGGGGGGAACCTTGTTTCTGGACGAGATAGGGGATTTGACCGAGGCTTCCCAGGTGAAGCTTCTGCGGCTTTTGCAGGAGAGGGAGTATTATCCCCTGGGTTCGGACTTGCCGAAGATGAGCCTGGCCAGGATAGTCACCGCTACCCAGAAAGATGTCCATCAGGCCCAGGAAAAAGGGGAGTTTCGAAGTGACCTGTTCTACAGGCTGCAGACCCATCATATCCATATACCCCCTTTGCGCGAGAGGCTGGACGATATACCGCCGCTGATCGATCATTTCCTGGAACTGGGCGCCATGGACCTGGGAAAGAAAAAGCCAACCCCTCCCGTGGAATTATATACCCTGCTGTCCAATTACCATTTTCCCGGCAACGTGCGCGAGTTGCAAAGCCTGATCCAGGACGCGGTGAGCATGCACAAGGGGAAGATCCTGTCGATCATAGGGATAAGGGAAAAACTCGCAAGAAACCGGAAAAGCTCCCCCGTTTCCGAGGAGAAAAAGGCCGCCTCCAACAATGGAGGAAGGTTGTATCTGCCACAACAAGAGACGGGACTCTTTCCCACATTGAAGGAAGTGGAGAAATATCTGATAGGTGAGGCCATGCGCCGAGCCGGCTCCAACCAGACCATCGCCGCGGAGATGCTGGGTCTTTCCCGGGCGGCGTTGAACAAGCGCTTGAACAGGGAAGCAAAGGGGTGAATGGACTCTGTAAAAACCTGAGAAGTAATTCACTTTTGTCTTGAGTGGGTGGTGGTATGTGGTTGTTAATAGGGATGTTATCGATGGGTTATGAATAATGTCATCCATTGTCTCACCCATTTACCCAAGAGGACGATATTTTGCCCGAGGGAGCAACACACGTAAATACAAAGGTATATAGTATGTATTTCATTCTTTTTAGGGGGTGGTATGAAAAATGCAAGTATCTGAGATGTCGGGTGTGTGTTTCCGAATTATTTTTGCTGAGCTTCTTATGGAAAGAATTCTGATTGTCGATGACGAGAAGGATCTGGCTTTTTCTCTGGAGATCGCTCTTAACGTGGCGGAGTTTCGCACTTCTGTTTGCCTGGATGGAGTGGAGGCTTTGGAGAAGATCGTCGATTCGTGGTCAATCGGATTGCCATACACATTGATCATTACGGACATCCAGATGCCCGGGTTGAATGGCAGGGAGTTGATATGGGAGATGCGACGCAGGGGGATCTATACGCCTGTGATAGCGATCACAGGATATGGTGACAAAGAGATGATGGTGGACCTGATGCGGATAGGCTGTGACGACTTCCTGGAAAAACCGGTGGATGTGGAAGAGCTTTTGGAAAATATCAAGTGGATCACAAAAGGGCGCCATACCCAGCGGGAACTGGCTCGCTCCTCCTCCGTGTCCATGCGAGACGCCGACTTGTTCAAACGGGATTATGAATACCTGCGAACCCAGATGGAGAGCGCGGTGAATTCGTACAACCAGATAGTCAAGTTCAATCCGGAAGGGTTGAAAGTGAAAGTGGCGTACCGCTATTCGCCCCTGGGGAGCCTGGGCGGCGATTATTTCGAGGCCAGGAATGTGGAGGATGGAGTGGAGGCGCTGGTGGCGGATGTGGCTGGCCATGATCTGGGCGCCTCGTATCACACGGTGTTCATAAAAGCGCTCTTCGATCAGCATTCCGGAAAGCCTGGGGCCGGGGAAGCGCTGATGAAGTCAATAAACGATAAATTCGCCGATACCTTCGATTTCGGCCGGATGGCCACCGCTTTATATATAAAGCTGAACCTTGACACCATGAAAGGTGAAGTTGTGAGCGCGGGGCACAGCGGGGTGATGATATTCAATCCCGTAGCGGGCTCTGTAAGGCGGCTCTCCAGCGGAGGTCCGGCGCTGGGCGGGCGTGGCGGATTGAATTTTGAGCGGGTGGAATTTTCCTTCAAATCCACGGAGCGGATTTTTATCCACACCGATGGATTGCTGAACGCCAGCCAGGTGGATGGTAGGACCGGATCGAGAAAACGTCTGGCGGAGGCGGGGCTGCTTAGGTTTATCAGCCTGCATAAAAAACTATTGCTAGAAGAGATGGTGGGCAAGGTGTGGGACGATGTCTCAAACTTTTGCCACAGGAAGTTTTCCGACGACGCCTTGTTGTTGGCCATGGAAATTCCCACGGAGGTTGAAAATGTTCGCAGTTGAAAAAGGTGAAGATATTATCCTGTTCCGTTCATCGGCGGAAATGCGGGTGGTGGATCGGGTTGTCCAGGAATCGAAGGCTTTCCTGGGGCGGTATGGCGCAGCGGAAAATATCCGGCTCAAGGTGGTGATCAGGGAGCTTTTGATCAACGCCATCGAACACGGTTGCGGGGGCGACCCAACCTTGACCGTGGAATGCGAGATCGAATATCTGGGGGGCGCCAGGTTCCGCATCACCGTGGAAGACAGCGGAGCCGGATTCGACTACGAGTCAATAAACTGGAAAATCCCGGGTGATCCCCAGCAGGAGCGTCATCGGGGGTTCGGGCTTGTGAACACCCTGGCGGACGAGGTGGAGTTTAACGAGAAGGGGAACCGGGTCACCGCCTTTTTGGGTGATCTGGTGGAGACGGATTTTAAAACCGAGGATAGAAAGAACTCTATCCATATTATCCCAACCGGGGATATAACGGCCAACGTGGCGGACAAGCTTCGTCTGTTGCTCATCCGGGCGCTGGACGAGAAGAAGTATCAGGTGAAGATCGACATGAAAAATGTGAATGATATCGACTCCATAGGGATAAGCGTGCTGATCAGCTTCACCAAGATGTTGGAGGGGAAGAGCAAGAAGGGAAAGCTGAAGCTTATGAACACCAACAAAGATATCCACAGCCTCTTCCGCCTGATCAAAATCGACGAAATCATAACTGTAAACGTGGCCTAGGGAGGGAATGATGATGCAATTCGACGAAGCCATTGTTGAAGAATTCGTTGCCGAGGCCAAGGAGCACATAGCCTCGGTGGAAGGGGATCTTCTGGCGCTGGAGAAGATGTCCGACGATCTGGACCAGGATCTGATAAACAAGGTTTTCAGGGCCATCCATACGGTAAAAGGATCGGCCGGATTCCTCGGTTTCATCAAGCTGGCGGATCTGGCCCATGTGATGGAGACGTTGCTCTCGCTGATTCGCGGGGGGGAGGTCCGGCCTGACAGTGAAGTTGTGGATCCGCTTTTCAAGGGTGTGGATATGATCAACACCATGCTGGAGGATATCAAGAACAGCAATAAGATACCGGTGGATGAATTGGTCGCCAGCATCGAAAAGCATATAAAGCCGGTTTCCCAGGCCCAGGAGATGGTCACGGAGGATACCGTAATCAAATTCAATCCCCCCACAAAGGAAAAAGAGAAAAAAGAAGCGGCCACGCCCCATGCTCCCCCTCCCGTGGGTGATGTTTCGTTGCAGGCCCTGCTCAATGAGGCAAGGAGCGGCGGGCAGAAGAAGAAGGAAAGCCCGGTGTCGGTCATCACCATGGAGCAGGGTGAGTATCAGCTGACAGACATGATAATGAGGGAGGTGCCTGATTCGTGCAAGTTTATCTATCTTCTAAGGTATGACCTGACCCAGCTGGCCAGCGCCGCGGGAAAGACACCCACAGCCCTGATGAAGGAGCTTAATGAAGCGGGCAAAATCCTGGATACCAACATCAAGTTTTCTGTGGAGGATCTGCGGGAAGGCCTTCCCAAAAAGCCTCTGTTCTGCGATGTGGTGTATGCCACCAGCATCGAAAAGGATCTGGTGAAAGGTGTCACAGGTCTTACGGAAGGGAATATCGTGGAGTTGAAAACCTTTGCCCGGTCGGCCCCCAAGGCTGAGCCAACTGTCAAAAAACTTGTGGATACCCAGCCATTTGAGGATATTTCGGAAATGACGGACTTTGAAGAAAGCCTGCAGGAGGAAAAAATAGTGGACCAGTTTACAGAAGCCAGGGTGTCGCCGGTGACCACCCTGGAGAAGGCGCCCCAGGCGAATGAGGAGCTTTCCAGGGATGAACATGAGGAGCGCATCCTGGGAATCCCGAGGAGTGGAAAGGATCAGAACGAGACCATTCGGCTGAACGTATCTGTCATAGACAAGCTGATGACTTTGGCGGGCGAGCTTGTGCTGGTGCGCAACCAGCAGATAAGATCGGTGGACAAGTCCGACCCTGTCTCCAGGGCCATATCCCAGCGGCTGGACGTGGTCACCACGGAGATCCAGGAAAGCATCATGGCCACCCGGATGCAACCTATCGGTAATATATTCAACAAGTTTCCCAGGGTCATTCGCGAGCTAAACCGCCAATTGGGGAAAAAGATAGAGGTGGATATCCAGGGCGCGGACGTGGAACTGGACAAGACCATCCTCGAGGCGCTGGCCGACCCTCTGACGCATCTTGTGCGCAACTCCTGCGACCACGGAATTGAAACTCCGGAGGAGAGAAAAGAAAAAGGGAAGAACGAAACCGGCCATATCCAGCTTAACGCCTATCACGAAGGGGGCCAGATAAACATCGTCATCAAGGACGATGGGCGGGGAGTCAGCCTGGAAAAGATAAAGCAAAAAGCCATTTCCAGAAGGATGAAAACCGCCGAGGAACTGTCGCAAATGACAGAAAAAGAGATCCTGTACCTCACAGTTCAGGCCGGTTTTTCCACTGCGGACAAGGTGACCGATATGTCCGGCCGCGGCGTGGGGCTGGATGTGGTGAAGACGGGGGTGGAGGAACTGGGAGGCACCTTCGATATAGATTCGGTGGAAGGCCAGGGTGTGTCCATGCACCTGCGGCTCCCTCTGACTCTGGCCATCATTCCATGTCTTATCGTGCAGATGGGGGAGGATCGATACGCCATTCCCCAGGTGAATGTGGAGGAATTGGTGTGCCTGTATGACGAGGATGTGAAAAAGAAAATCGAAATCGCCGGCGACAGGGAAGTCTACCGCCTGCGGAACAGGCTCCTTTCCATGGTGCGCCTGAACAAGGTGCTTGAAGACGAGTTTCGGTCTGGCGCCTCGGAAAACGACCCCATCGTCATAGAGACTGGCTCCGAATCCGCCAGGATGAAGGGGGGATCATTGAACTTCGGCGTGCTCAAGGCCGGCGGCAGCAAGTTCGGCCTGATAATAGACAAGATAATCGGCACAGAGGAGATCGTGGTCAAGCCGATGCACCCGGCGGTGAAGGATATCGGTTGCTATGCCGGCGCCACGGTCATGGGCGATGGCAAGGTGGCCCTGATCCTGGACGCCCAGGGGATCGCCCGGCAAACCGGGATCGCCACGGAAGGAAGGGGCGACGAGGAGATCGAGGATACCGCCGCCGACACCGAGTCGGACACCCATACAGTGCTGCTCTTCGAGTATGGCAAGGAGGAGCAGTTTGCCATCGCTCTGTCGCTGATAAAAAGGATAGAGAGAATCGCCCTTAAGTCGGTGGAAAAGCTCGGGGGCGACCGGTTTATCACCATAGATGGAGTTTCCACCCAGCTCATAACCCTCAGCAAGCTGATAAAAGTCTCCGAATGCCAGGAGGATGAGGAGATGTTCCTGCTTTTGCCAAAACACACGAGCCGACCGGTGGGGATCCTGATCTCCAGGTTGCTGGATACGGAAGAAGCCCCCTCGACCCTGAACGAGGAGAGCTATATGGAAGACGGAATTCTGGGCACGGCGATTTTGCGCAACAGGCTCACCATTTTCCCGGATGTATACCGGATGGTGGATATGTCCGAGAACAAGTGGCTGCTGGATGAAAGGTTGCGCAAGGATTCCATGATGAAAGGGAGCAGGCTGCCCAGAATCCTGGCCGTGGTGGAGGATCCCTTCATGAAAGTGCTGGTGCGGCGCTATCTGCACAGCGAAGGATATGAAGTGGCCGGCGCATCCACAGTGGAAGAGGCCCTGGCCCGGGTGAACGACGAGAGTTTCGACGCGTTGGTTTGTGATGTGGCTTCCATGGGGCAGGAGGGCCTGGATTTTATCATGGCGGTCAGGGGCGGCGGTCGACAAAACCATCTGCCTGCCCTGGCGCTGGTCTCCCCGGAAAATCTGGAAAAAGAACGGGCCGCCGCGGAAGGGGCAGGATACACCAGGGCGGAGATCAAATTGGAGAAGGACGAGTTTCTGCTGTCGGTGGCGGAGCTTTTGAACAAGGCCTTAACCAGCCAGAGCGTGGAGGGTGATGACAATGAGTAAGCAATCGATAGTGGCGGAAGTGGAAACGGAAAGAAAAATCCAGCTTTGCACTTTCCGCCTGAACAATAGGCTGTTCGGTGTGGATATCCAGGACGTGAAGGAGATCAACACCGAAGTGGGATTTACCAGGATATTTCATGCCCCCAGGGAAGTGCGGGGATATGTGAATATCCGGGGCCAGATACATCTGGTGCTGGATCTTAGGACTCTTCTCGGCTTTGCCCAGAAGGATCCAGACCATGAAAGCCGGGTGGTGATATTCAAACAGAATATCGGGGAGCCGTTTGGGGCGCTGGTGGACAAGATAGGCGATATCGTGGAGGTTGGCTCTGAGGATATCGAGGAGTATGGCGCCCAGGATGACGCGGAAGCGGCGCAGGAGGATCGTTGGAAGAACCGGAACCTGGTTGTAGGGGTGTGCAAGCTGGAGAAGGATCTTCTGGTTATATTGAACGCCAGAAGTTTTCTTAAAACTTTTGAGCAAAAATGATTAATAAACAAGTTGTTAGGAGAGGCGAATGAGTACTAAAAATAGCGTTGCATACACCCCTGGAAGGGGATCGTCGGCGCAGAATGGGAAGCAGGGGGGCCTTACCCTTGGCAAAAAACTGGTGGCTGCGTTCCTGGCTGTGGGGCTTATCCCGTTTGGAATCCTGGGATATTTCACCTGGAAGAGCGCCAGCGACGCATTGGAGAACCAGGCGTTCAACAACCTGGAGGCTGTCCGCTCTATCAAAAAAGGGCAGATCGAAAAATTCTTCGGCGAGCGCAAAGGGGATATGGGTGTGCTGGTGGAAACCGTGGGCACTCTGCAGGAGGAAGCTTTCCGCAAACTCACCGCCATTCGTGACATAAAGAAAACCCAGATCGAGCGATACTTTGCCGAAAGGGTCGGGGATGTTTCGGTCCTCTCCGCCAACGGCGCCGTGCTAGATTCCATGCATGAATTTGAGAACGCATTCATGGCCGATGGGCGGAAGGTGGATGGCGCCTCGTGGAAAAGCGCCGCGGCCCGACACGGCAAGTGGCTGACCCAGTATAAGGAAGAGTATGGCTACTACGACCTGTTCCTGATCGCCGAGGATGGCGATGTGGTGTATACCGTATCCAGGGAAAGCGACCTGGGGGCCAACCTGCTGCTGGGCGGGCTGAAGGACTCTCCCCTGGGCAAGATGTTCCGCGGCGCCAGGGAAAAAGTGACAGTCCAGGATTTTGAGCCATACGCCCCCAGCAACGGGGAGCCGTCAGCGTTCATTGGCGCCCCGATAAAGTCCGGTGGGAAGACTATCGGTGTGGTGGCTCTGCAGATTTCCCTTAAGGATATAAACAGCATAATGACAGAGCGCAGCGGCCTGGGGAAAACCGGAGAGACATACCTGGTGGGGCAGGATAAGCTGATGCGGTCCGACTCCTTCCTGGATCCGAAGAACCATAGTGTGCTGGCCTCCTTTAAGGATCCGACCAAAGGGGATGTGGATACAACCGCCGCCAGGAAAGCGCTGGCAGGGTCTTCCGGCGCTGAAGTGATTATGGACTACAATGGCAATCCGGTGCTTTCCGCCTATGCGCCCATCAAGGTGGGCGACATGACCTGGGCCCTGCTGGCGGAGATTGACGTGGCGGAGGCTTTCTCCCCTATAGACGCCTCCGGATCGGAATATTTCGCCCAGTACATAAAGATGTATGGATATTACGACCTGTTCCTTGTTAATCCGGATGGTTATATCTACTATTCAGCCGCCCGGGAAGCGGATTATCAGACCAATATCCTAAACGGTAAATGGGCCTCGTCGAACCTGGGAGCTCTGACTCGCCGGGTGTTGCAGACCCGCCAATACGGCATAGAGGATTTCGCTCCCTACGGTCCCAGCGGTGGCGAGCCGGCGGCGTTCGTCGCCCAGCCGGTTATCTCCCACGACAAGGTGGTCACCATAGTGGCTCTGCAGCTTTCGCTGGAAGCGATCAACTCGGTGATGAACCAGCGCGACGGCATGGGCAAAACCGGGGAAACCTATCTGGTGGGTTCGGACAAGCTGATGCGTTCCGATTCCTTCCTGGATCAGGTGAACCACACTGTAAAAGCCTCCTTCGCCAACCCCGCAAAAGGGAACGTGGACACCGAAGCGGCCCGGGAGGCGCTGGCCGGGAAGACGGGCCAGGGGATAATTACCGATTACAACGGCAATCCGGTTCTTTCCTCATATGCGCCATTGCGGATTGAGCAGATCAACTGGGCCATCCTGGCGGAAGTTGACAAAAAGGAAGCCTATGATGCTGTGGACGCCATAACCATGTTCATACTGGTGTTTGGGCTGATCGGCGCCGTTCTGATCATAATGGCGGCGATGTTTGTCAGCCGGAGTATAGCCAAGCCGGTGGTGGATGCGGTTCGAGTGGTGGAGGAGATCGCCAAAGGCGATTTCACCCAGTCGATCACTGTCTCATCCAACGACGAGATCGGGCGGCTCTCCAGTTCCATAAACGAGATGGTGCATCAACTCAAGGAGATGTTCGTGACCATATCCAACAACTCCAGGACTCTGGCGTCGGCCTCCGAGGAGCTTTCCGCAGTGTCCAGCCAGCTGGCCAGCGGCAGCGAGGAAACCACCAGCCAGGCAGGCGCGGTGGCGGGAGCAACGGAGCAGATGTCCGCCAACATCAACAACATGGCCTCGGCCGTGGAGGAGATGAGCATGAACGTGGGCACCGTGAGCAGCGGCGCGGAGCAGATGAGCCAGAATATGAACGCCGTCTCAAGCGCTGTGGAGGAGATGACCGCGTCTATTAACGAGATCGCCAAAAACGCCAGGGAGGCGTCCAAGGTGGCGGGGCAGGCTTCGGACATGAGTTCTAACGCCTCTTCCACCATGAACACTCTGGGCACGGCGGCCAAGGCCATCGGCGAGGTTACGGAAGTGATCAAGAGGATCGCCGAGCAGACGAACCTGCTGGCGCTCAACGCCACCATCGAGGCGGCCAGCGCCGGAGACGCCGGCAAGGGCTTTGCCGTGGTGGCCAACGAGATCAAGGAGCTGGCCAACCAGAGCGCCAACGCCGCCGAGGATATCGCCTCCAGGATCGCAGGTGTTCAGAACAATACCGGTCAGGCCGTGAAGGTGATCGCTGATGTGGCGGCGATCATCAACACCATCAACCAATCGGTGGAGGTGATCTCTCATTCCGTGGAGCAGCAGACCCGTGCCGCGGCCGAGATCGCCAACAACGTGGCCCAGGCCGCCAGCGGAGCGAACAACATCGCCTCCTCCATCGCGGAAGTGGCCAAAGGCGCCAACGACGTCTCCCGGAACACCGGCGAGGCGGCCCGGGGCGCCAACGAAGTGGCTTCCAATATTCAGGGAGTTTCCAAGAGCGCCAACGACACCAGCGCCAGCGCGCAACAGGTCAGCACCTCGTCGCACGATCTGGCCAAAGTCGCCGGAGAACTGGAAACGATGGTAGCGAAATTCAAGGTCGCCTGAAAAGGGGACTATGGATTATATAGCCAGCAAACCGACGGGGTGGACCCAGCCACACCCCGCGCTGCCCCGTCGGTCCTGGCTTTATAACAATATTTTTAGTTACAACTAACGTAAAATAAAGTAGCATAAACCGGATTATTCAGGCACAGCGTCAGAGGGAACCGCACTCCGTACCTCGGATGGCGTCTGTGTATATATTGTAAAAAACAAGTATTAATCGTCTGCCGTTTCAGGGGCAAGCCTTGACGGTCGCTTTGAAACTTGGGAAAGTTGTGCTCTCTTCGGGAGCCGAGAATCTGAAAAGCGCACAAGCCATGTTTACTTTGAAACATCCGGGATAAGAAAAATGAATTTAAGAAACAAGGTTTTGGCTATTTCCGCAGTATTGGTAATTGTGGTGGTTTCCACAAGCTTGTTGACCATTCGCGCCGCCAACAAAACGGCGGACGACGCTGTTGTGGTCAACGCTTTGGGAAGGCAGAGGATGCTCGGCCAGGCCATGGCAAAGTCGGTGCTCGTTTTTTCCCAGAAAGGGGAATTCACCTCCATTCGAAAAACGGTGCAACTGCTGGATGAATATATAAACCAGATGCGGGCTGTCTATACGAAGATGGTGGCTGGCCCCGCTGGCAAGAAAGGTATCGATCTTTCCATGGATCCGGAAAACGAGGGCCACCTGACTTTTCCATTCCCCGCCACATTCACACGCATGGTTAACGAAAAATTTGTGAAAGGCAACGAGCTGGCGGGCAGGAGAATGAATCTGGACATCCTCTCCGATAATCCGGTGAATCCCGACAAAGGTTACAAAGTGGACATGGACAGGCAGGCTGGGGAATATTTGAAAAAGAATCCACAGGGGATATTCAGCGGCACGGAAGAGCGCGCCGGGGCTTTGTATCTGATCTTCTACACGCCGGACAAGGCCACCGTGGAGGCTTGCGCCACCTGCCATGAAGATTTGAAGGGTGGGGATCTGAAAGTTGGGGATGTGCTGGGGATTCGAAAGTTCGAAATCTTGTTCGCCTCGGACGCTGCCACAGGCAGGACCCAGCTAAATCCCACCACTGATGAATACGAGAACGCCGCCAAAACATTCACCGACACCTTGAATGCCATGAAAAACGGGGGTGAATTTCCCACCGACCTTTCCATGACCACCTTTAAGCGGGTAAGCGCCATAAATGAAAAAAGGGCGCAGGAAAAGCTGGGGGAGATAGAAATCCAGCTGAAAGCGTTCAAGAATGTGGCCCGTGTGCTGATGACTTCCAATGACGAAAACGAGATCCAGAAAGCCACTGTGAACATTGGGGCGGAGGCCAACTTGCTGCGGAGACAGTCCGACGAGCTTGTGGCCATATATACAGAGATTTCCAGCCGCAACCAGGCGGAGATCAAGACCTACGCCTGGGTGGCCTTGATTATGATCTCAATTGTATCGCTGTCGATGAGCATATTCGTGTTGTACCGGATATTGAGGCCGATTGAGGGCGTTTCCCTGGCCCTGAGGGACATCGCCGAAGGAGAGGGGGATCTCACCCGTCGGCTTCGCGAAAGATCCCAGGACGAGATTGGGGAGCTGTCCCACTGGTTCAATGTGTTCGTGGAGAACATGTCCAAGCTCATAAAGGAGATTTCAGGAAACTCGATGGCGCTGGGCGCCTCCTCCGGGGCGATGTCGGAGGTCTCCAGTTCGCTGGCCACAGGCGCGGAACAAATGACCGCCCAGGCCAACGCCGTGGCCGGGGCGACGGAGCAGATGTCCGCCAATATAGTTACAGTGGCCTCAGCGGTGGAGGAGATGAGCGTAAATGTCGCCTCTGTGTCCAGTGGCGCGGAGCAGATGTCCTCCAGCATGAGGGGGATTTCCGGCTCGGTGGATGGATTGAACACATCCATCATTCAGATAAACGAAAACGCCAAAGAGGCCTCCTCCGTGGCAAGGCAGGTGTTGGAGCGCTCCCGGATGGCCGAGAACGCCATGAAAACCCTGGGCCAGGCCGCCAGTGAGATAGGCAAAGTGACCGAAGTTATAAAGCGGATCGCCGAGCAGACCAACCTGCTGGCGCTCAACGCCACCATCGAAGCCGCATCCGCAGGAGCGGCGGGGAAGGGCTTTGCCGTGGTGGCCAACGAGATAAAACAGCTGGCGAACCAGAGCGCGGGAGCGGCGGAGGATATCGCCCACAGAATAGATGGAGTGCAGAGCAACACGGAACAAGCGGTGAGCGTGATGGGGGAGGTGTTATCCACCATCAGCCTGATCAACGAGTCTGTGGATCTTATAACTTCCTCCGTGGAGAAGCAGAGCAGCTCCGCCCAGGAGATAGCGGAGGCTGTGAACCAGGTGGCCCGCGGGGCCGACGACATGGCTTCCTCTATCGCCGATGTGGCCAAGGGCGCCAACGAAGTCTCCTTAAGCACAGGTGAAGCGGCCAAGGGATCCCATGAGGTGTCGATGAACATCCAGGGGGTTAGCCACGCCGCGGGGGACACAAACATGAACGCTTCAAGGGTCAGCGCCACTTCCAAGGAGATCGACAGGATAGCCGTGGAACTCGGGCGGCTGGTGGGGAGGTTCAAGGTATGAAGTTATCGGAGCAATCCGTCTTTAAGTAAGTAATAAATCCACCATTCCATATGGGAATGGTGGGGTTGTGTGCAATTTTATAAATAGTATCTCTTGGGATTAGGGATGATGTGGGAAGGTTGCGCGAAGTCTGGGCCGGGAATCCCAGAATAGGGCGCAGGTTAAGGAGTATTAAAATGTTTAAGACAATTCAGGCAAAAGTATTAGCGATGTTGTTCCTGGTGTTCGCCGTGGCCGTGGTGATGGCCGTTCAACTGGTGTTGAACGCCAATGCGGAAAGAGCGGACGCAGTGCGGATGGAAGTGATCAACGAGATCGCTGGCCATCTGAACGGCGCGGCGGCTTTCCAGGCCATAGAGCGCGGCGTGGGGGCCACCATCCTGGGCGCCGAAAATCCTTCGGCGGCTTTGGTGGAGAAATTCAAGGGGCTTGGCGAAAAAGGGGATGAGCAGGTGCGCCTGGCGGTGGAGCATTTCGACGAGCTGTTCGCTCTTTCGGACGAAAAAGACCTGAAGACCAGATACAACCAGTGGCAGGCGACCTACAAGCGGCTGATCGATTCCCGGCACCGGGTGACCTCCAAGAGCATGTCGGACGGGGAATGGATAAGAATATCAAGTGAAAACATAGCTGCGGAGATCCTGGCGCGCAATATATCCTTTGCGCCGGTGAACCACAAGGAGCTGGTTCGATATTACAATACGGTGACCCGCGCCAATGTGGCCACCCTGGCGGAATACGCCGGCCGGGAGAGGGCCATCCTGGGCGGCCATGTGGCGGCGGGGATATCGGTGGAAAAAGAAGAGATGGAGACTTTGAGCAAGTATCGAGCCTTGGTGGATCAGGCCACCGAGGTGATCCTATCCATCCGGGGGCTGGAGTCCACACCCAGCGAGGTCAACGAGGCCATCGCCACTTTCGAGCGAATATTCCTGGGATCCTACCAGAACATCCGGGAGCAAGTGTATCAGGCCAGCGCCGAAGGGAAGCCGTATCACCTTTCCGGAGGCCAGTGGATCGACGAGGCGACAACAGGAATCAACTCCGCGCTGGAGATATCCAATGTGATAGGCGCCATCGCCCGGCAAAATGTCCATGAAATCCAGTCCGAGGCCAACTGGAATATGACCTTTTCTGGAATTCTTTTCTTTATGGCTTTGGGTATGTTCGTGTTTTCCATATACTACGTGAAACAATCGGTTACCGGGCCGTTGCGGTTCGTGGTGCAAAGGCTGCAGGATATTTCGGAAGGGGAAGGGGATCTTACCCGGCGAATGGAAACCCGCAGCGAAGATGAACTGGGCGAGCTGGCCTTTTGGTTCAATAGCTTTGTGGAGAAGATACAGACTCTGGTGATCGAAATAACGAATAACTCCAAAATGCTGGCTTCATCATCAGAGGAAATGACTGCGGTGTCCAGCCATCTGGCCAGCGGTTCCGAGGAGATGAACGCCCAGGCCACCACAGTGGCGGGCGCCACGGAGCAGATGTCGGCGAACATCAACGCCATGGCCTCGGCGGTGGAGCAGATGAGCATGAACGTTTCCACAGTGAGCACCGGGGCCGAGCAGATGAGCCAGAACATGCTGGCCGTATCCGGCGCTGTGGAGGAGATGACCACATCCATGGGCGAGATCGCCCACAACGCCAAAGAAGCGTCCAACGTGGCCAAAAAGGCGATAGAGATGTCCTCCGCCGCCACAAAGTCCATGGCCGCCCTGGGGACCGCCGCCGAGGAGATCGGCAAAGTGACCGAGGTGATAAAGCGGATCGCCGAGCAGACGAACCTGCTGGCGCTCAACGCCACCATCGAGGCTGCCAGCGCCGGAGACGCCGGCAAGGGTTTTGCCGTGGTGGCCAACGAGATCAAGGAGCTGGCCAACCAGAGCGCCAGCGCCGCCCAGGACATCGCCTCCAGGATCGAGGGTGTGCAGGCGAATACGGAACAGTCGGTGACGGTGATCGCCGATGTGTCCCGTATTATCGATTCCATGACAAAGTCTATCCAGGTGATTTCCGAGTCGGTGAGCCAGCAGTCCAACGTGGCGCAGGAGATCGCCGGCAATGTGGGCCAGGCGGCCGCCGGGGCCAACAATATCGCCTCTTCCATATCGGAGGTGGCCAAAGGCGCCAACGACGTTTCCAGGAATACCGGAGAGGCGGCCCGGGGCGCCACGCATGTTTCCTCCAATATCCAGGGAGTCAGCAAGGCCGCCAACGAGGCAAGCACCAGCGCTCAACAGGTGAATTCTTCCTCCAGCGAGATAGCCAAAGTCGCCGGGGAGTTGAACAAAATGGTGGCGCGGTTTAAAGTGGCGTAGAATATCAAGGCTTCGTTTGCTCATCGCAAGGCAGCGTGGTTTATTAATTGAGGATGGCGCTATGCGCTATGGAAATGAGGGGGGGATTTAATGATCCAGCGATACTTGGGGAGGATTACGGTGCGGTGGAAAATAGGCTTTTGTATGGCCATTCCACTTGTAGCGCTTTTATTCCTCTCTTCCTGGGCGTATCGGGTGAACGGGCTTGTGGTGGATACCGCCCTGCAGGCCAAGCAGGAGCATATGCGTCTTGTCTTTCTGGCGCTAAAGCTGGAGCGGGATGTGATCCAGACCCAGCAGTGGCTCACCGATATTTCCGCCACCCGCGGTCTGGACGGGCTGGATGATGGATTCGCCGAGGCGAAACAGTCTCACGACGCTTTCGAGGACGGGCTGGCGGAGATGGAAAGCATATTGTCCAACTCCACCAGTGGAAAGGCTCATCTGGGCGAACTGGCCCGGGTAAGGGCCCGGTTTGCCGCCTACTACGAAATGGGGCGGAAAATGGCCCAGGCGTATATCGATGGGGGCCCTGAGGAGGGGAATAAGATCATGGGCCAGTTCGACAAAGAGGCCGAGGCGCTGAGCCAGGTTCTTCTTCCCTTTGTCCAGGCTTTCCAGGCAGGTTCGCACTCGTCTATAGAGGAGATCGTTGATCACTCCAAGCGGTTGCATACCTCCCTGCCCTGGGTCACGGCGCTGCTGGTGGTTATCTCCGCAGCGCTGGCGGTGACTGTGTCGCGCTCCATAACCATTCCTTTGTTCACCTCGGTGCAAGTCATCGGCAAGATCGCCCAGGGGGATTTTACCCAGAAGGTGGATGTGAATTCTTATGATGAGATCGGGGAGCAAGGCAACGCCATCAACAAGATGACCGCCAACTTGAGCGGGATACTCCAATGCATGGGGCAAAGTTCCAGTGCGCTTACGTCATCATCATCGAAGATGTCGGAGGTATCCTCCATGCTGGCGGGGGGCGCGGAGCAGATCACCATGCAGGCCGACGCGGTGGCGGACGCCTCTGAACGGATGGGCAACAACATAAACACCATGGCCTCGGCGGTGGAGCAGATGAGCGTGATCGTGGCCAGCGTTTCCGATGGGGCGGAAAAGATGGCCGAGGGGATGAATACCGCCTCCAGTTCCATAGAGGAGATGACAGTATCGATAAACAATATCGCCAAGAACTCCAGGGAAGCCTCCGGAGTCTCCACCAAGGCCATGGAAATGTCCTCGGCCGCCTCGTCGACCATGGACGCCTTGGGCGCCGCCGCCAGAGAGATTGGCAAAGTGACGGAAGTGATCATGCGTATCGCCGAGCAAACCAACCTGCTGGCGCTCAACGCCACCATCGAGGCGGCCAGCGCCGGCGCCGCAGGGAAGGGGTTTGCCGTGGTGGCCAACGAGATCAAGGAGCTGGCCAACCAGAGCGGATCCGCCGCCGAGGATATAGCCAACCGGATATCCGGCGTGCAGGACTACTCCAAGGAAGCGGTGCGGGTGATCGCCGATATAGCTTCAATCATCAGCCAGATCAATAAATCAGTGGAGGTAATAACCGAATCTGTGGAACAGCAGGCCAATGCCGTGGCCTCCATCTCGGAAACCGTGAGCAGCGCCGCAGGAGGGGTGCAGCATGTGGCCACCTCCATGGTGGAAGTCTCCAAGGGGGCCATGGAAGTTTCCCGAAACACCGGGGAGGCGGCCAACGGCGCCTATGACGTGACCTCTAATATTCATGGAGTAAGCCAGGCGGCCAGTGACGCGAGAAACAGCGCGGAGGCGGTTCGTGAAGCGGCCCATGAGATTAGCAAGATAGCCATGGAGATGGAAAAGCTTATCAGCGATTTCAAATTAGCCTAGCGCACAGAAAAATACCCGGAAAAAAATAACACTTCAAATCCGTATCCCTTTTGGTGATAATAGGCCGTAAGCCTTTGCGAATCAGGCTGTTTGCGGGGGTCACTAAAGCTTTATGCTGTAATGATAACTACCACTGGGCGGATAAGAACGATGCGATTGAAGAGTATAAAGTCAAAACTGATAGTTTCTCTGGGGGTCATCCTCTTTTTCACAATCACGGTTTCCTCGCTAAATATGCTTCGGGCATGGAGCGAACAGGAATTTGCGAACAGGCTCGGTTTGGTAAATTCAGTGGCGGGATACCTGAATGAGGCTGCTGGATATCAGGCATTGGAGAGAGGAATGGGGGTCGCTGTTCTGTCCATGGAAACAGCTTCCGAAGAAGTTATTGGCAAGTTCACTCAGGCCGGAGACCTGGGATTTGGGATGTTGGAAAACGCCGAGAAGGCTTTTGATATTCTGTTGGCCCAATCCACCAATACAGACTTGAAGCTGGCCGCCGAAAAGTGGAGAAAGTCTCGCAACGAGTATTTGGAGGCCAGGGCGAAGGTGATATCCAAAGAAATATCAAAAGAGGATTGGGAAAATATCACCACGGCTAATATCCAGATGGAATTTGATATTCGCGATCTTATTCTGGTTCCGGAGGATGAAAAGGAGAAGCTGACATATTTTAACACGGTGATCCGTTCCAATGCGGCCACGCTGGCCGAGTATGCGGGAAGAGAGAGGGCGGGGCTTCTTGATGCGGTGCAGAACGGCGCCCCAATCACCGACCAGAAATTGGTTTATCTGGAGAATATCAACTCCGTGGTTGATGAAGCGTCCAAGCGGATAATGGCCATCAAGAACTACTCCGGCACTCCGGAGCAATTGAAGTCGATGCTCGATCTATATGAAAAGGAGTTTTTGGGTGGATACCGACAGCTTCGGGATGATGTGTATCGCAAAAGCCGTGAGCATGACGTCAAGGTTAAAAAGCTGGAGTCCACATTAAGCGCGGAAAGGGCCAAGCTGGAGAGCCTCATGAAAGGGAAGGTGGATGAGCTGTGGAATTTGGCCAGTTCCTCCAATGTGCAGAAGCTATCTCGCTCCATGCTGGATGAATCCTCGGCAGGGATGCATGATTCCCAGGCTTCCGTGGAGAATGACTTTTTCGCTCTTTCCCAATCCAGCCAGGATTATATGGTCATCCGGTTTATTGGAAGGCTGGGGAAGGAGATGGCCAGGGTGGATTATGACGGAGCGAAATATTACCGCCGTCACGGGAGCCAGCTGTTGGCCAAGGTGAACGACGAGATCATGGATGAGGCGAGGAAATTGGGGCCGGGGGAGATTTATATTTCCCCGGTGTCGTTGAACATGGTGGGAGGAAAGGTGGAGACGCCCCATCGGCCTGTCATGACCTTTGCCATGCCGGTATACGCCAACAACTCGCTGGCAGGTTATATCTCCGCGAAGATGATGGTGGGCCGAGCTCTGGAAATTCTTTCCAGGGAATCCCGACAGGTGAACTCAGCTCTGCTGGACAAGGATGGTTTTTATCTGTCCCATATCCTGAAGGAGAAGGAATGGGGTTTTGTGGGAGAGTTGGGCCGCCATAAAAGCAACGTGCTGATGGACATACCCGATTTGGCCGAGGACATCCTGTCCCGAGAGCCTGGCAGGCGCATTACGGCCCAGGGAGTGACCCATATGTGGACCCCCGTCTATTACTATCCTGGCGATCGTCGATCGTACTGGGTGATTGTCAAATCTGTCGATCCCATAGATTACGGGATGACCGGGGTTGAGTGGATGGATAAAGCCACCCGAGCCATCAATACGGTGCTGATGATGAGCCAGGTTTTGGGAAGCCAGTCGGAGGAGGTGGTGGGGAATATCAAAAACAACGCATGGCAAGCCATGGCCATCAATGGCGTGATAGCGCTTTTATCTATCGTTGTTATTGGTGTTACCATGTGGCTGGTGGTGTCTGTGACCAATCCATTGCGCGACGCGGTGAACAGGTTGAAGGATATCTCGGAAGGGGAAGGGGACCTGACCCAGCGAATGCTGGTGGATAACGATGACGAGGTGGGCGACCTGGCGTTCTGGTTCAACAGACTGATGGAGAAGATCCAGAAGGTGCTGGTGGAAATATCGTACAGCTCCAAAACCCTGGCGTCTTCCTCCGAGGAGATGTCCGGTGTTTCCCGGCAGCTTGCCACGGGATCGGAGGAGATGACGAACAAGGCCAGCGTAGTGGCCGGCGCCACGGAGGAAATGTCCACCAGCATCAGCGCCATGGCCCTGTCGGTGGAGGAGATGAGCCTGAACGTTTCCCGCGTATCCTCCGGGGCGGAGGAGATGAGCCACCGCATGGGTGTGGTTTCCAAGGCTGTGGATGAGATGACCGTGTCTATCAGGAATATCACCGAGGGATCCAGGAAGGCTTTGGGCGTCACCGATACGGCCAAGGAACGCTCGGCGGCGGCGTCGAGGGCCATGAATTCATTGGACACTGCGGCCAGTGAAATCGGGAAGGTGACCCATGTGATAAAAAAGATCGCCGAGCAGACGAATCTGCTGGCCCTGAACGCCACCATAGAAGCGGCCAGCGCCGGGGCGGCGGGGAAAGGTTTTGCCGTGGTGGCCAATGAGATCAAGCAGCTGGCCAACCAGAGCGCCGCGGCGGCGGAGGATATCGCAAAACGAATAGAGGGGGTGCAGCAAAATACGGAGCGGGCGGTAAATGTGTTGGGGGATGTGTTCTCCACCATCAATTCCATAGGAAAATCGGTGGAGGGTATCACCAGTATGGTGGAGCAGCAGAACCGGTCCGCCCAGGAAATCTCCGAAACGGTGAATCAGGCAGCCTCCGGAGCCAACACCATCGCCCAGTCCATCGCCCAGATCGCCCAGGGATCCAGCGAGATATCCACGAGCGTGGGGCACGCGGCCAGGGGCGCCCTGGAAGTATCCACCAATATCCAGGTGGTGCATGACAACGCCAGCGACACCAGCGCCAGCGCCCAGATGGTGAACACTTCATCGCTGGGGCTGGCCCGGATCGCAGGTGAACTGGATATGATGATATCAAGATTCAAGGTGGCGTAGTTAACCCGGGAAAGCGGTTGAAATCATTCTTTCGCTCTTTAAAATGGCCTCATACCGTTCTGATATGTCAGCCTTCCAAAAAGAATGAAAAATATTTTGATTATACGCTAAACAGGGGTGATAACCTGATAAACTGTGGGGAAATGCGGGTGTGATTGACGTTTTTTCGGTTGTTGTGAATGAACAAGAAAACAAGAATCCTGATTGTTGACGATTCCCTGGTCTTTCGAAGCGCGGTGGCCAGCATCCTTGCGGAAACCAAGGATTGCGAGATAGCAGGTTCGGTGCGAAACGGCGTGAAGGCGCTGGAGTTTATTAAAAACAATCCTCCAGATCTGGTTACCCTGGATGTGGAAATGCCGGACATGGACGGCCTGGAAACTCTCCGCCATATAAACGAACTCAACGCTTCCGGCAAGCTTTCCAAGGAAGTTGGCGTCATCATGCTAAGCTCCCACACCGTAAAGGGGGCGGCAATCACCATCGAGTCTCTGGAAGCGGGCGCCTTTGATTTTGTGGAAAAGCCTTCCGGGGCGGACATGACCGCCAATATGGAAACGTTAAGGCGCCAGCTGCTTGTCAAGATCCGTGTCTATGGGGTCCAAAGAAACAAGACCCGGGATTTGTCTTCCGCGCGAAAGACAGAGCAGGATCAAAAGGGCCAGGCTGTAGCCCCTGAGCCGCCAAAAATAATCGCCACCAAAGGGCCGGGAACGGCGGTGAAGGCGGTGATTGTCGGCGTCTCCACCGGTGGGCCCAAGGCTTTGTCTGTCTTGTTGCCGGATCTGACGAATCAGGTGAAGGTGCCGATCCTGATTGTGCAGCATATGCCCCCCAAGTTCACCCAGTCCCTGGCGGAAAGCCTGGCCAAAAAATGCGCCAGTCCTGTGTGTGAAGCGCGAGATGGGGAGTTGATGACCGGGGAAAAGGTTTACATCGCTCCTGGAGGAAGGCATATGAAGCTGGGATCTGGCACGGGTGGGGTGATCAGGTTGTTCCTGAATGAAGACCCGCCGGAGAATGGATGTCGACCTTCTGTGGACACTATGTTTAAATCCGCCCACCAGGTGTGTGGGGGGGACCTGGTGGCTGCGGTGTTGACAGGAATGGGCAATGATGGGGCCAGCTCGCTGGTGGGGCTGAAAACCTCCGGCGCCCATATTATCGCCCAGGACGAGCCTACCAGCGTGGTGTGGGGGATGCCCGGAAGCGCCGTGGCCACAGGGGCTGTGGACGAGGTGCTGCCTATTGAACAGATATCCTCGGCCATTGCGGCAGTGGTGAAGAAAAGGAATGGTTAGCTCCATGGAAATCACTGAAAAGGAATTTGCCGACATTACAGCCTATATCTACCGGATCTGCGGGTTGGACATAAACGAATCGAAAAAATATCTTGTGCGTCAAAGGTTGGAGCCCTTGCTGGCCTCGCATGGGTTCGCCAGCTTTTCGGATCTGAACAGGACTCTTTCACTGACGCCGGATAATAATCTGCGGGACCAGATTATCTCCGCCATCACGACCAATGAGACCTCATTTTTCCGTGACATTCATCCCTTCGAGACCTTTAAGGCGCATCTGGCTCCAAAGTTGATCGAGCTGGCGGTGAGCCGAAAAAGCCATAATTACCAGCGCAAGGGACCGAAAGTGAAAATCTGGTGCGCGGCGTCTTCCACAGGGCAGGAGCCTTATAGTGTGGCCATGATTCTTTCTGATTACATGGCGGTCCACAAACCAAACGGTGTGACGTTGGATGATTTTTCCATATTGGCTTCGGATATCAGCCCCAAGGTTCTGGCCCGCGCCGTGGCTGGCGAATATAGCGACCTGGAAGTGGATCGGGGGTTGGATGAAATCCAAAAGGTCAAATATTTCAATAAAATCGAAAGAATGTGGCAGATAAAGCCATATCTGCAGAAGATGGTGGAGTTTAGACGGATCAATTTAAACGAATCATTTTCCCACATCGGAGCATACGATATTATCTTCTGTCGAAACGTGCTGATATATTTCGATGATATCACCAAGAAGAAAATATTCAGCCAGTTCTCTAAACTACTCAATGCCTCCGGTCTCCTGATCCTGGGAGTGACGGAGAATCTTTATGGGCTGTCAGATGATTTCGAATCTGTTCGCTATGGAAACAGCATTTTCTATAAATCCAAAGTCAAGGAAGCGGTGGGGGGAGGTTCTTTGTAATCGCTGTGCCCCCACCTATCCCCGATCCCCCCTCAGTTCGCGTCTTTTCTGGCATAGGGACTTTTTTTAAACATTGGATTATTGTTTTTGCTAATTAAGCGAAAGTTATTATATAATTATTATGTGGCAGTTGGGCGGGGCCCTATAACATTAGCGCTTTGAATCGAAAAACTGAATGTTGTATTGTTCAATAGGGGATTAAATGCAATCACGGGAACTGGACTTTATTTTGAACACCATGCTGGACAGCCACCCTAATGTATCCGACTTGAATTTCACCGTGGGCAAGCCGTTGCAGGTGGAATCCTCCGGTGTCCTGAAAGAAGTTGCCATTACGCCGAAAATTGACAAACTCACCCCGTTTCAAACGGAGAATATCGCCTTTACCATCATAAATTCCGACTCCAGGTTGACTCGGCAACTGGTGGAGCAAGGTTCAGCGGATTGTTCATACGCGTTGGGGGATCGGGCCAGGTTTCGTGTGAACATCTTCAGCCAGCGCAGCACATACTCGCTGGTGCTCAGGAAGCTGGAATCGCGGATCCCCACCATCGAGGAAATGAAGCTCCCCAAGGTGTTTAATAAAATAATTGAGGAGAAAAACGGCATGGTGCTGGTCACCGGCGCCACCGGATCGGGCAAGACCACATCTCTGGCGGCCATGCTCGACGAGATAAACCAGAAAAAGGCTATCCATGTCGTAACCCTGGAAGACCCTGTGGAGTTTTCTCATCCCCACAAGATGGCCACATTCAATCAGCGGGAACTGGGGCAGGATTACGATAATTTCGCCAGCGGTTTGCGCGCTGCCCTGCGCCAGGCCCCCAAAGTGATCCTGGTGGGCGAGATGCGCGACCGGGAAACCATGGAGATCGGCATGACCGCCGCTGAAACCGGCCATCTTCTGATGAGTACGCTGCACACCGTGGACGCAGGCTCCACCATAAACCGCATAATCGGCATGTTTGACCAGGAGGAAGAGCAGCTTATCCGTATAAGGCTGGCGGATACACTGCGTTGGGTCGTCTGCCAGAGGTTGCTGCCCCGGAAGGGAGGGGGGCGAGTGGCGGCTTTCGAAATCATGGGGATGAACCTGCGTGTCAAGGACTCTATCCTCAATGGAGAGGAGGAGGGGAAAACCTTTTATGACATAATATCCCAGGCGGAGCCTTTTGGATGGAGAACCTTCGACGCCCATATGGCGGAGCTTTATGCCAATGGGTTGATAACGGAGGAAACGGCCATCGCGTACGCCTCGCGAAAATCCGAGGTGCAAAGAAAAATTGACAAGGTCAAGCAGACAAGAGGCGAGAAAACATCGGATATCGAAGGATTGGATCTGGATGATGATTATTCCAAGGAGGTGGATGGCGGCAAAGGAAAGAGGAGGAAAAGGTAGACGATGAAAGTATCCTGTCCCAGCTGTCACAAGACAGTAAGTATACCGGATAATATGGTTCCGGCCTCTGGTTCCAAGACCTTCAAATGCCCAAGCTGCAAAGGGCCCATCAGCGTTTTTAAAGGGAAAGAGGACAAGCCTCTGGACCAGACCCAGGATGTGGTTCTGCCCCCCAGGGGCGCTGGGGCCAAGGGTATGCCACAGCTGGGTGGGAGCCTGGATCATGAGATTGATCTTTTGGGAGAAGGAAAATATAAAGCGCTGGTAGCCGACCAGCAAAACGCTGCCAAGATATCCCCCGTGTTGAAAAAGCTCGATTATCAGATAACCCTGGCCAGCAGCCAGGAGGATGGATATAAAAAACTTCAGTCAATTGAATATGATCTGATATTATTAAATGAGAGGTTTGGTGGCGCCGACCCCTCCAGGAACGCTATACTGAAGTTTCTTGAGCCCTTGCCCATGGATAAACGCAGAAGAGTGTTCATAGTGCTGGTGGGGAAGAATTTCAAGACTCTGGATGAGCTGACAGCTTTCAGCTTGAGCGCGGATATGGTATTTAATGAAAGTGAGTTTTCCAATTTTGAGCTTTTGCTAAGAAAGGCCCTCAGGGATACTGCGGACAAATACACCGTTTTCAAACATGTGCTAAAGGAGACAGGCAGAGGATTTGACCTGTGAAAGATAATTAACTAAAGGATTGTTTATGCCAGAGTTTAAATATAAGTATACGACGAAGGCTGGAACCAAAGAAGGTATCATTGAGGCGGAAAATATTGAGCAGGCCAAAACCATGCTCAACCGTCAGCATATAAAATACACTAAAATCTCCCCTAACAGTGATATGGTCCTCTTCGGAGGGGGCCCCACGCAAAAAGACGTGGTCATATTCACCCGCCAATTCGCCACTATGATCAGCGCAGGCTTGCCGCTGGTTCAGTGTCTCAGCATCCTGGCGAACTCCACGGAAAACAGGATTTTCGCCCGCGCCATCTCCAGCGTCAAACAGAAAGTGGAAACAGGGGACACTTTCGCCGACGCTTTGCGGAAGCATCCGGATATTTTCGACGAGTTGTATACCAACATGATAGAAGCCGGCGAGGTGGGCGGTATTCTGGACAAGATCCTTATCCGGCTGGCGGAATACATGGAAAAAGCCATGGCGCTGAAGGGAAAAGTGAAAGGCGCCATGGTATATCCTGCAGCTATCGTCACTGTGGCGGTGGCTGTTGTTATCTTCCTCCTGATCTTTGTTATCCCCATGTTCGGCACCATGTTTTCCGACTTCGGCCAGGCCTTGCCATGGCCAACCCAGGTGGTGTTGGGAGCGTCGAATTTTGTTATAGCCAGATGGTACCTGGTGTTCGTCATGCCGGTGGTGGTGTTCTTTGCTTTCATCAAATTCAGAGCCACCGAAAAAGGGATGATCATCACGGACAGGGTGTTTATAAAATTGCCGGTCCTAGGAGAGCTTATCCAGAAAATCGCCGTGGCCAAGTTCACCAGAACCATGGGAACTCTCATCGCCTCCGGTGTGCCAATTATTGAAGGACTCACCATCACTGCCAAAACCGCAGGCCAAAAGGTTATTGAACAGGCGGTTCTGGAAGTTATTGACGATATCAAACAGGGTAAAGGTCTTTCAGAACCTCTCAAGGAACAGGGAGTGTTTCCCATAATGGTGGTCCAGATGATAGAGGTCGGCGAGCAGACCGGCGCCCTGGACGCCATGATGAACAAAATAGCGGACTTTTATGACAACGAAGTGGACACGGCAGTGGATGCGATGACTTCGCTGCTGGAGCCGGCCCTTATGGTTTTCCTGGGCGTGGTGGTCGGTTTCGTCGTCGTGGCCATGTATATGCCCATATTCAAGCTTGGCGAAGTTGTCGGCTGAAGACAGGGATCGAAAACTTATAAAGGCAAGCTGGCCGGGGCGCAAAAGCCCCGGCCAGTGCGCTTTAGTGTCACCTTGCCATGAGTAACCTGTCCGGCGAGAACCTAATCCTAAAGCCCCTCGACCCAATATACAACCGTATCCTGCTCACCGCCCGGCTGGCCATCATCTCCTTCCTGATGGGTGTGGTGGTGTATTACCAGGCCAAGTTCGGAAGACTGGGAGACTATATCCCGGCCCTGGCCCCCGTGGCGGCTACCTATCTTCTGACCATTATCTACGCCTTATACCTGGGATGGGGCTCCAGCCAGCGTCGGTTCGCCTACTTGCAGTTGCTGCTGGATCAGTTCCTTATCACATGGATAATATATTGCACCGGAGGGTTGAACAGCCCTTTTACCTTCATGTACGTCCTCGTGATTGTGGCCTCGGTTTTTTATGGAAAATCCATGGCCACATACGCCCTGGCGGGGATGTCCACTGTCCTCTATGGAGGCATGGTGTACATGGAGCACCTGGGCTATATCAAGCCGTTCTACCCTTTCCCCCCCCTGGCGGATCCCACCGTTTTCTATTTCGTATTTCTGAGCATTATGGTGAACACCATCACTTTCTTTTTTGTGGCGGCCATGAGCAGCCATATCACCAGATTGCTTAGCAAAACAGGCGAGGAACTGGCGCAAAAAATCGAGGATTTCACCATGCTCCAGGCTTTCCATGAAAATGTCCTGAATAATATGGGACTGGGATTCATGGCCATAGGGCTGGACAGAAGAGTGCTCTCCACAAATCCCGCAGCGGAAAAAATATTAAAAATGAGCAGGGAAGATCTGCTGAGGGAAAAGGTTGAAGATGTCCTGCAACTGGAGGAATTAAAGGAATACTTTTTTAGCATTGAGAGCCTTGACAATGATGATAAAAGGTATCACTGGGTATATAAAGACCCAGAATCAGAAGATGTATACCTGTCCATGGCAGTAAACAAGTTCATTATGGGGGATAAAGTACAAGGGGTCATTGCCGCCTTCCAGGATGTGACAGAGCTGAAGATGATGGAAAGGAGCATGGCGGATTCGGAGAGGCTGGCCGCCATCGGCAAAGTCGCCGCCGTTATCGCCCATGAGATCAGAAATCCACTGGCCTCCCTCAGCGGTTCGATACAAATGCTCTCCTCCGATCTTTCCTCCTTTCTCGACGAGCACAGCCAGAGACTGATGAAAATTACCATGAGAGAAGCGGACAGGCTGAACAACATAATCACGGACTTTCTCGATTACTCCTCCCCTCCCAACCTGGACAGGCAATCCACCAACCTGAATGAGATTATTAACGAAGTGGTCACCTTGCTGCGGTCCAGTCCCAAGCTGCCTGGAGGAGTGGATATAAAAATCAACGTCCAGGAGGGCCTGCTGGCATATGTGGATCAGGAGGGCATCAAACAGGTGATCTGGAATATCCTGCTCAACGCCGTGGATGTGATGCCGGATGGGGGTACCTTATCCATTGACGCTTCCAGGGAAACAGGCTCGTACCAGAACAGACTGCCATCCAGCATTGACCTAGGAGGAGACAAGGAATATCCATGGGTGAGGATAAACATTGAAGACACCGGAGAGGGAATCGAAGACGATGTGATGGAAAACATTTTCGAACCTTTCTTCACCACAAAAACCAAAGGCACAGGGTTGGGCCTTCCCTCGGCGAAAAAGATTGTGGAAAGCCACGGAGGGAAAATAGAGGCGATATCCAGTCCAGGAAAGGGCTCTAGTTTTATCCTGTGGCTTCCTGTGATCCCCCAGGAAACCCTTCCGGTGGGGGAACCAAGCCCCAGGGCCGAAGATGGGGTCGTCGAGAATACATAACTCCGCCACCTCCAGGCGTGGGCAGGGGCGCGTCACTGATCCAGGGGATCATTTCCTTCAGCGAACGCGTTCCAGATCATAGGCCATCCCTTTTTCACAATCCTGGCCATCACAATGGCGTAATCACGAATCTCTTTTTGCGCGTCCGGGGCCAGCCGCAGCGAAAAGTAGTGCAGCAGGTTGCGCATGTCCATGCTCCACACAATCTGGGTATAGGCGGAAACAGGCAACACCACCCTGGCCTGCTCCCGGGCCACGCCAAGCTCCAAAAGAAGCCGATAGGTCTTGTATGCGTGATGATTGACGCCATCTATAAGGGTCCGCGCCTTGGTGGCCGCGTCCTCATCCAGCTTCCCCTCGCCCACCTGCTTGTTCGTCTTCCCCTGGCCCCGCACATTGTCATGATCAGGCACGAAAAAAAGCTCCGGGCACTCCGTGTATCGGAAGGACCATTCGTTCAGCGACGCCGTCCTGTGCCGAACATGCTGGCGCATCACGAAAATGGGGAGCCGGATGCGGAAAGTCAGCCCCACCATCTCGAAGGGTGAAGTATGCCGGTCCTTCCACAACCGCAGGATCAGGCGCTGGTCCGCCTCCTCGCTTTTCCCCTCGCTCCCCTGGTATGAAGTTCGAGCGGCCCGGGCCACGGTCCGGTCGCTCCCCACATAATCCACCAGCTCCACCTCGCCCTTGTCCAGCACACTGTGGACCTGCCCCAGCTCTTCTTCGGCGCCGGGGCTTATGGGCCTTTTAGTCTCGTTGGTCACCATTGTCTCCACCCTCCCGCTATTGAGTTATCCCTGCGCCCGGCGGGCGCCTTCCCGTATACGCGCCAGGCATTTGTCCCGCCCCATGAACGCCATAATATCGAACAACCCGGGGCTTATCGTGCCTCCGGTGAGCGCCACCCGCACCGGCTGCGCCACAGCCTTGAGATTCAGCCCCTTCTCCTCCAGGAATCCGTTGAACACCGACTCAATATCATCCTTTCGGCCAAAATCAGCCATCATCAGGCGGTCCGCCAGTTCGGAAAGCAAAGCCGCGGTGTCGGAAGTTAAAAACTTTATCACCGCCTTCTCGTCATATTCAACCTCGTCCCCCAGATACAACCTGGCGCTGGCCGCCAGATCCACCAGCGTTCGCGCCCTGGGCTTCAACA
>Ga0224501_10000350_pt1 | contig 39421 bp, 39 predicted proteins | sample SF_Oct11_sed_USG_4_FD_169105 | JGI IMG/M metagenome (GOLD analysis project Ga0224501, IMG submission 169105) | Sediment microbial communities from San Francisco Bay, California, United States - SF_Oct11_sed_USGS_8_1 | ecosystem: Environmental > Aquatic > Marine > Sediment | place: USA... | reverse complement strand
CAAATTATTATAATGATTTAATTATTTCAACGATAAAAAGTTGTTTTTTTTATTATTGTCACTATAATTTAAGTATGTAAATTGATACAATGCCTAAAATAACATGAATGAAAAATTAAAATTTTCAGTTTTCTGGTATTACTGGCTTATGTCAGTAATTAGTGTAGTCATGATAATTAGTATCTGTATGATTATCATGCCAAACTTAACTATTAAAGGGTTTAGTCTGTTAATCTATTTGCAATCAAATACAATAGAAAGCAGTTTTAGTTCAAACGCTGTAAAATATATTGAGTTAACGCATGCAGTTCTAGGAGCCGTTATGTTTGGCTGGAGTATTCTCTTACTTCTGATACTTGTTGGCCCTTTTCGAAAAGGAAATCTTGAAAGCTGGTATTATATGACAATTTCTATTGTCGCCTGGTTTGTATCAGATACTTTATTTTCATTATCGAAAGGGTTTTGGCAAAACGCGATTTTAAATTCTTTCTTATTTATTTTATTAATCATGCCTTTGCTTGCGGTGAGAAAAGAATTTATTAGAAACTAGATTTACTTTAGTTTTTCGAGTAAACTATCAATCTGTTGAACAGCCCTCCACACAATGTCAAGATTTATATCAAAATATGCATGAATCAATCTGTCCCTAAAACCGGCGAACGTTTTCCATGGCACATCGGGATATTGTTTATAAACTTTTTTCGGAATATTTTTAGCCGCTTCGCCAATTACTTCAAATGATCGAATAACGGCGTTTTGAGTTTTTTTATCTTTATAAAAATCCTCAATATTCATATCTTTTACAAATTTTTTTATATCAACGAGATTTTCTCTTGTTTCAATAATATATATTTTATAATCTCTCATAGAGGTATTAGATCATTTTCTATATACGATTTAAGATTTTGTTTCAAATTGCTTTGCGGCACAAGATCAACGCGGTGATGAAATTCGTCTTCCATATCTTGCGCCAGATTAACCCAGTCAAAAAGAGAAGCCTCTGGCAAGAAATTAATAAGAATGTCTATGTCACTATCTGGCTTTGCTTCGTCTTTTGCCCATGAGCCAAATAAGGCAATCAAATCTATTTTATATTTATCGCGGGCTTTTTGCTTCCAGCTTTTTATGCCTTGCAGTAATTTTTGTTGATTTATTTTATTTTCTTCTTTAATAACCGGCATATTGATATATTAATAAATATCGATTATAATGTAAACTTTATTTTTTGTCGCCTCGATACATCCCTTCGGGCACAGGCTTGTGCCAGCTTCGCTTATTACTTCTGGGTTTTTTGAAAGATAGGTAATTCTCATTGTTTTAGATATTTTCTTTGGGATTCAAAGAAAATATTATAATCTTATGTAATATTATATATTAATTTCAATTCTAAATCAAAAAAATGACGACTTAAAAAAATTAATTTACTAAAAGTATTTTTATTTTAGCTTATAGTAAAGATACGTATTTTCAGCTTATTAGTGCCGTCATATAATTAAGAACACACTAAAAAACACACTTTAGTGTCTTCCCAATTTTATCTTTATAGTTTATATTCCATTAAGTTTTGAGACATTAAAAGACAGCTCAAAAAAATAATTATGAAGGAGAAACAATATGAACATTAAAATATTGATGATGATAATTTTGCTGGCACCTCTTTATGTTTTAAATGCAGAAGACGCTAAAACGTCATCTGTAGAAATAGACGAATCAAAAAAGTATGAGGATATTTTTTTTATTGGCAGTACTTTTGCAATGTTAGGGAATTTATCTTCGGTAAATACTCCCGATTTTGTACAATTGAATTTGGGTTATAGATTCAATACTAAACAAACAATAGCAGTTGAATTGAAAACCTGGAAATATTCCTGGCCCATTGGAATACCTTTCGGAAGTTCATGGGAAAATCCCGATGAAAAATATGATAACGATGGTTATGTTCGAGAGTTCGGTGTTACGTTAGTATACCAGTACTTTTGGTATAAAAATGCTTTTGTTTCAATTGATGCAATGAATGGTCTTCAGAGTTATAATGAAAATGGTAATTTTATTCAGTATGGATATATATTATTTATGACATTTAGAGCAGGATATCAATTTAAGTTTTTTGAAGATTTATTTTTTATCGAGCCTTCGGTTGCATTTACATATTGGCCCATTAATACGAATATACCTTCTTCATTTGCACAAAAAGAAAGCAAATGGCCAAATTATTTTTTATTTGAACCCGGGTTTCATTTCGGATTTAATTTTAAGATATAAAATAACTTAGGTGATAATCAGAAAAAGATTTATTATTGTTTTTTGGGCGTAGTAAAAATCAATATTTTAATTATGCCCAAAAAATAAATAGTCAAATAAATACTGGCATTAGAATGAATATATTATTGACATGACTATAAATATTATAGGCAGGTGTCATGTAACAATAAAAATTTATTTTTGCAAAGGAAAAATATGTCACAATATAAAATATTATTTGATAATCTTATCTGGGATGAATCTGTTAAAGGAATGAAAAGTAAAATATTGAAAAAAAACGACAAGCAAATGCGTTTGGTTATTTTATATCCTGAGATTGAATCAAAGTGGTGCGAACAGGGTCATTACGGATATATCTTAGAGGGAGAGATGGAACTCAAATTTGAAAATGAAAAAATCTTATATCAAAAAGGAAATGGTATTTTTATTCCATCTGGCGCTGAACATAAGCATAAAACAAAAATACTTTCTGAATTCGTTAAAATATTTTTTGTTGAAGATATCTAGAAAACGGTTATGCCAATAAAAAAATATATGTATAGCGTTATTTTTAAAGCCGTAGTTAAAAAGAAAGATAACGAATATTTAGAAACCGCTAAATCGCTCAGAAATTTAGCTGTTTTGAAATATGGATGTATTGATATATTCTCATTAAGTGAAAACAATACTCAAGTAACTATTTCATATTGGAGTTCATTAGAAGATATTAAAAACTGGAAAAATGATCCCGAACATGTTATCGCACAGAATAAAGTAAATAAATGGTATCAATCTTATAAAATTGAGATCGTGAAAATTATACGCGAGTATGATAGTAAAAGAGAATTAAAATGATAATAAAAAAAGTATCCGTTTCATCATTCCCCTTATAAAAGGGGATAAAGAATAATTATATAAAAAGATTACATAGTCAAATCTTTTAATCAATTATAAAAGTTTTTTATGCTACTATATAAAGCCCGATAATTATTGAGTTTTTTTACAAAAACATGAATCTTTGTATACATTATTAAAATGAAGAAGCAAAAAAAAATATACTCGATAACAAGTTTAACTATATTTATAATTTATTTTTTAACCGTAAGCATATTATCCGCTCAAGAAAGCTCGGCGCCTTCAAAAACTTTTTTCTCTGTGATAAAAGAAGGCGGTATACTAATGATACCTTTGGGTATTTTACTTTTAATCGCATTGACCATAGTTTTTGAAAGAATCTTTTATATTATAAAAACTAAAAGCTATTCTTTGAACAAAATAAAAAATGAACTTGAATTTGCCGCTGGTAAAATAAAAGCCGAATGCAGAGAAGATTTAGAAGAAGACTTGAAATACTATCTTAACGGATATATCACAAAACAAGAAAAAGGTCTTAATCTCTTACATACAATAGGCAACATATCGCCGCTTTATGGATTTTTCGGCACTGTAATAGGTATGATAGAAGCTTTCTCTAGTATTGCGGCGGCTTCTGATATTAACGCTAATATTGTAGCTTCGGGAATTTCTACCGCGCTTTTGACTACGGCAGGCGGTCTTGCTATCGCTCTTGTCTGCTTTGTATTTCATGGCATATTCGGTTATTATTCTAAAAAGACTGAAGAAAATGGAATGTGTTTTGTTGAACTTTTATCGCAAGATAAACCACGTATGGCCGATTTATTACTACAGTTTAATAAAGAAGAAACAATAGCGGAACAAAAAAATGAATAGAAAATATATAAAAAATGAACAGGGATTCTTTCTCGCTAAATTTAAACTAAAAAAAGAAAAGCGTACACTTGAAAGGCAAAGACTCGCGATAAAAGAAACCGGCACAACTTCAGTTAGCGATTTGGCATTTTTACTTTTAATATTCTTTATTCTGGCCTCATCATTTCTTATTCAATCGGGAATTAATTTAACACTGCCCGCTCCCGATGAAGAAACCTATTCAATTGAGAACAGCGAAAATATAAACATAGAGGTGTTAGAAACTAATTATCAGGTTCAAAGTAATACATTATCTGAACAAGAATTTCAGGAATTTCTCAAATTAAGAATGAAAAATAATTCAAAAATTATAGCCTTTGTTCAAATAAATGAAAACATCGAATATAACCGGCTGGTAAAAACTATCTCTCTTTTAAAAGAGTCGGGTATTAAACAAATAGGATTAGAAAATTTACAATGAAGGCACGCGTAAAAAATAATGATGAGAAAGAATTTAAATTTATTGCCGCCATGGCCGATTTAGCCATGCTTCTTTTAATCTTTTTTATGGTTACCAGTAGTATCGCGCAGACAAAACTTAAAGATATATCTGTTCCCGAAGGTTTTTTAGACTCTGAGGTTAAGCATAAGATTGAAATTTCCCTTGATTTAAATAACAACATCTATATTGAAAACCAGTCCGTTTTATTAGAAAATATTCCTTATGTTTTGGCTGAGAAAAATATTAAAAAAGAAGATTATATTGGGCTAATTTCAGATAAAAAAAACAAATATGGTGAAGTAAAAAAAATTCTACGCGTTTTAAGTCAGAATAATTATACCAATATTAAATTTCACGCGAAAAAAATTATAGAAAAGTAAAATGAAAATTATAAAAAAAAATTTGTACATCCCCGCTTTTTTTACCGCTTTTACCCTTTTATTTTCTGTTCTTATGATTGATCTGCGGGCCTCTGTCTCTGATACTTCTGAAGAGATAAGAGCGAGTATCTCAATTTTCAACTTAAAACCCAGACCCGAAAAAAAAAGAAAAATTTCAAAAAATGCCAAACAATCAGCGCCGTTAAACGAACCTATAAGCGAGCCCGCTTCAACAGATAGTAATTATATGGACCTTGCTTTTAATATCAACATACAGCCGCCGCAAATAATAGGAAACCTGAATAAAATTTATCCCGAAGAGGCCCGAAACGAAAAAGCCGAGGCCATGGTTTTTGTTGAACTTTTTATCTCAAAAGAAGGCGAGGTAGAAAAAGTAACCGTTTTAGAAGTTATCTTAAATAAAGAATTCCCTGACGATAAAAAATCGGCTATAGTTCAAAAATTTTCCCGCGCGGCTAAAGAGATTTTTCAGACAGCAAGATTTACGAGGCCCTATGTTGAAAATGAAAATATTCCCATTCGAATGGAACAAACTCTTGAATTTAAATTAAATTTATAAAAAACATGAAAAATAAAATAATTACATATTTACTGTTTCTTTTTTTATTCTTTTTAAGTATAAATATTTACGCGCAAGAGGCTATTACAATTTCAGGCAAAATTATTTACAGCGAAAGTGAAAAACCTGCTGTCTTTGTTACGGTTGCTATTCTTGAAACAAAACAAAAAACGAGAACCGATTCTGAAGGCAGGTATGCTATAACTCTAAATTCATCGGGAGAATATACAATACTGGTATCATCCAACGCTATTGAAAATTATATGGAAAAAATAAATATCATAACCAATCTTGAAAAAAACATCTTTGTCTCGGCGGTAAAAATATCAGGTCAAAAACTAACCATTATTGGTGAGAGAGATATTCAAAAAATTTCAAGAAACACTCTTGACCAAAAAGCTATAAAAGACGCGCCGGCCACCTTTGGCGATTCATTAAACGCTCTTACCACCCTGCCGGGCGTTATTCGCTCAGGCGGTTTTTTGGGCTCTTTAATTATAAGAGGTGCGCCTGATACTTCAAACCGATACTTTATTGACGATATACCTGTGTTAAATCCACAGCATTTTGGTTCTATTCAATCTGTTATTTCAAACGATTTAATAAATAAAATTGATCTGTACTCTTCAGCACATCCCGCGTCTTTTGACGGAGCTTTTGGCGCCGTAATTGATATTCAAACAGTAGATAGTGTTAAGAAACCAAAAAATGTTTTAGATGTAAGCATTATCTCAAGTAATTTTTATACAGCTTTCCCTATATCGCGAAACCGGGATGAGAACAAAATTAATGTTTCTGAAGAAAAAGAGAATGAAAATAAATTTGAAAAAGAGAAAGCTAAAAACGGTGATAAAAACACTGCAAAACCTCTCGGATACTGGATTGCGGCCGCGCGTATAAGTTATTTAACTTTACTTGTTCCCCCTATTTCAAAATTTTTTTCAGATGAAGGTATAACACAGCTACCCGAATATTATGATTATCAGCTTAAAGGAAAACTATTCGCCGATGAAAGAGGAAAACATTCATTCTCGGCTCTTTTTTTTGGCAGTTATGACACCTTTGTTTTCACTCAGGAACTAAACGAAGAAGAAAAAAAAGAAGCCCGTGAAGAAGGCAGCGATCCTTTACTTGATAATTCTGAAGGTAACACAACAACGCACTCACATTCACAAAGTATACGCTATATGTACCGCCCCTCTGAAAAATACTATAATAAAACTATTCTGTTTAACATTTATAATCACAGCATATTTAAGATAAAAGCTCAGGGAGTAATAGACGCCGGGCTTAATCGCACCCAGGATATTGAAAGCGATCCCAGCATAGCGGGAATCATTAATAAAAACAGCTATAAGTATTTCAACTCGATTTTTGAGCTTGAAACCTCTCTGGCATACCGTCTATATTACTTTCAAAGTAAAGGAGAAACCGTAGTATTAACAAGACCAGATTATGCCTCAAATGGACCTCCTGATTTCGCCGACGATTCTCTTTTTGCCAATGTTGACTTAAATAGAAAAGCAAGTAATCATCTCATTAGCGCGCACTTGGTACATAAAATAAAGTATAAAAAACTGACATTAGCTCCCGGCATCAGAAGCGACTATTTATTAAGAACAAAAGATATTACTTTTGATCCCAGAGGCTTTTTAAGTTATGAATTTGAAAGTGGAACTACCCTATCAGCAGCAGGCGGCATCTATCATTCATTCGCTCAAATAAACCAGTTTTTATATAACCGTGCTTTTAGCCAACAGCCGCAGGTAATAGAGGCCGACTATATAAAACCCGAAAAAGCTGTTCACCAAAGCGCCGGAATTGAACAAAAATATGATTTATATACCCTAAAAATAGAAGGCTTCTATAATACATTTTCTGACTTATTAGAAAATTATCCGCGGCCCGCAGAAGATAAGTATTTCATAAACACTACATCTGCCAAAGCTCAGGGGTTTGAAATTTTTATAAAAAAAGATCGATTTGCCGAAACCGACGGACTATATTCATGGATAAGCTACACATACACCCACGCGAAGTTTAAAACAGGAAGCCCCCTTGATACAAACAGGGGCCAGTGGCTGCCGGCACGCTATGAACAACCGCATAATTTAAAAATAACAGCCGGATATATTTTCGGCCGAAACCAGATAGGCGCCCGGTTTGAAATGAGTTCGGGGTTCCCTTATACGCCTATTATATCTTCAGACGAAAAACTACCGGGAAGATATTCACCAATTTATGGAATTCCGCTGTCAGAAAGATATAATTTAAGTCATCGTCTTGATATAAGGTATTCACAGGACATTAAATTTACTAAGAGTACTTTAAAATGGTACATTGAATTTATTAACGTTTATAACTACAAGCCCGATTCTAGCCAAAAGTGGAGTTATACAAAACCGTTTGAAAAAAACAGTAATCCGATTTTAACCTCTTCAAATCCTCTGGGCATTATACCGAATTTTGGTTTAGAATACAGGTTTTAATAATAGAGTATTTTTATTTTCGAGTAGAATATTTTCTAAGCACTCTTAAAGCGGCCTTTTATTCTATAAAAAAACCTTCAAACCCCTTGCTTTGGCCATGAGGTTTAACGACACCCTTTTTCTTCGAGTGATTTGCGAAATATTGGTTCCCAATGGGTTTTTTTCATACTTGAATATCCGCTCTCTAATTGTGACTCTATAACTTCGTTACTATTATCATGTCTTTCTAATAATGCGCCAAAAGTGGGATTGACACCAGACGTTTTTTATCTTCAACAAGGGTGCAAGAATCGTAAAAAATTTGCCTTAATTGAATACTCTATTTTTGGGCAGGTTATAGCAAAGAACTGGTTGATAGTTTTAAAGAACGCTATGGTCCCCTATTAAGTGGCAAAGATATTGCTAATACTATTTATTTCATTGTCAGCCAAGACCCTCATGTACATATCAGCGATATTGTCGTTCGCCCGATAAAGCAGGAGTATCCTTAAGGTGAAAAATTGGTCGTTGCCGCGAAAAAGTAGTATTATTTTACATCCCTGTCATTAGTTTACGACTAGTTATCTAATATAAAATCTTGACAAGCTGTTATTACAATTATTTTATTATATGATGGAAAAAGTTTCAGTTAAAGAATCATTTAATAAGTTTAAGCCGGAAGGCTGCGTTTTTGTAATTTCAATTAATGAAAAACTAAAACCCAGTGGTATGATTGCGGCATGGAACATGAAATGTTCTATGGAACCGCCTCTTTTCGCCGTTTCTTTATCAAAAAATGGCTATACTCATAAATTGATACAACAAAGTAAAGAGTTCGTTATTGCGGTTCCCAATAAAGAACTTGAAGAAGCTCTTTTGTTATTCGGTTCAACTCATGGCGACAAGGTTGATAAATTTACTGAAACAAATATTGAAACGGCCAAAGCCGAATTTGTGAAATCACCGTTAATCAAAAACGCGACTATCAATTATGAATGTGAGTTATATAAAGAAGTTGATGCCGGAGATCATATCATTTTTATAGGAAAAATTCTTGCCTCTTACATAAACAAAGATAAAAAAGTATTGCTGAACATGAGAAGAGAAGGCGACAGAAGAATTTTTGACGAATTCTAGTGTTTATAATTTTAATTCTTTGGGTTTAGCCAGCCTGCTAAGATAACAACGTACTTTCTTAAAAACTTTCTTCTCAAATTCTTTTATTTCTTTCGCGCTTAATTCAGATATAGCCAGTTTGGCGCTCTTTTCATCTTTAAATTCAATAACTTCAATACCCGTGGGATATTCTTCATCGGTATCGTTAAAAACCCATTCAAACGCGTGGCTGTAAAAAAGATACTGTGGATTGTATTTTTCTAAAATATCAAGAATTTTCATTCTATATTTCTTAAATAATTCAAATTCACCCGGAATTAACCATCCTTCAACAATCAGAAAAACAGATTCTTCTGTCATATTAATCCCAACTCTCTGGCGCGTGCCACTGCTTCAGTGCGTCTTTCTACACCGAGCTTGCCAAAAATATTCTGATTGTGACTTTTAATGGTACTTAGTTCAAGAAAAAGCTGTTCAGAAATTTTTCGATTTGAAAGTCCATCGGCGATGAGTTTTAGTATTTCAAGTTCTCGTTGGCTTAACGGATCGATAAGCGGTTGTTCTTTTTGCTCTTTGCCTTCGGCTAAATCGATTGATTTATTCTTAAGTTTCTCTGCCTTAAATTCTTTTAACAGTTTTTCAGTATAATTTACCATCGTTCCGTTTTTATGGGCTTCTAAAAGTATATCTTCCATTACTTTCCCTTCATCTATAAATATACGAACAAATTTGCCCGGTTCGGCTAAAGCAAGAGCTTCGCCTATCGCTTTAAGAGCTTTGTCTTTTGAATTATTCATCCAATGCGAAAGAGCTTCTAGAACTAAGACTTCAAGCCGTTCTTTTTGCCAAAAATTTTTATCAAATTTTTTAGTTAGTTTATCAAGCAAAGTTAAAGCTGAAGCCGTATTTTTTTCGGCCAAAAATAAACGTACCTCAATAAAAGGAAGATTATGTGTTTTAACAAGTTCCCTTACAGCTTTTAGTTTATCCTGACGAAGAAAAATAAGAGATTGCACTTCGGTTGCTTCATTTTGTCTATAAGCAAAATTATTTTGGTTTATTGAGACAATTGTCTTTTTGATTATCGCGCTTGCTTTGATGGTATCTTTTAGCGCAAGATTTAAGCGGGCCAAAAATATTTCGCACATGATATATCTGTCAAGAACCTTATCATATAAAAGCGCGAATTCCATCCACTTGTCAGCATGATAATGAGCTTTATCAAGATCGTTCCATTGGTAGAATATCTGGGCCAGCGTTCTGTGTGCTTCGCATGCAACAGGTACGGTCATATCATCAAGCAATCGAAGCGCCTTTTTCTGGGTTTCGGTAGCGGTGAATAAATCGCTTTGATAAAATTGCATCTCACCAAGACCAATGGCGGCACATGCATTCATGAAATGCGCGCCTATTTTTTCACTTATCAATATCGCTTCAGAAAAAGATTTGCTCGCTAAAGCACGCTCTTCTTTTTGCATATAACCCATACCCAGTTGAAAATGTGCCGTAGCGCGGTGCAGCAGGTTTTGCGGATGCAGATACTCTAAAGCTTTCTTTGCTTCTTTAATAACTATATCATGCTGATATTTTGAAAACCCTATAGTCGCCCGACAGCTGGCGACACTTCCCAATAAATTTTTTACCTCTTCATTCATTTCATGTTTTTCTAAAGCTTTTTCGGCAGAGATAAGTTTCTCTTCTATACTGCTTGTGTGACCCGCTGCTAATAAGGCGCTTGCATACATTAGCCATAATTCAGGATTTTTATCGAGTTCTTCTTTTGATAGTGATTTAAACCAGTCTATTACAGGTATAAAAGCGCCCCTAACATACAAAGGCATTCCTTTGCCTTTAATTAATCTTACCGCACGCTCAATATCATTTGCCTCTGTCGCATGGCAAAAAGCGTCTGTTTCATAATGGTTTTCTTCATACCATTTACTGGCCCGAAGATGCAGTTCAATTATATTAAACTTTTCACTTTTCTTTACTGTAAATTTCTTTTGAAGGTGCTTTCTTAAAAAATCGCGAAATAGATGATGGTATCTGAACCACTTGCGTTCATTATCAAGGGGAATTAAAAATAGGTTTGCATTTTGAAGAAATTCAAGATTTTCCTGCCCTTTGCCCAATTTATCTGACAGAACAGCATCGCAAAGAGATCCCGATAAGCGTTCTAATATTGAAGTATAAAGAAGAAAATTTTGAATTTCTTCAGTTTGTCTGTTTAGAACTTCTTCAACAAGATAATCAAGAATAAATTGGTGGCTGCCCGAAAAAGACTTAATAAAATTCTCTTTATCTTTGTAATTTTGTATAGACAAAGCAGCAAGCTGTAAACCCGCAATCCATCCTTCGGTACGCTCTTCTAAAGTATGAATATCTTTTTTTGAAATATTTAATCCCATAACCTCGTTAAAAAAATCAGACGCTTCATCTTCAGTAAAACAAAGTTTGTCGGCCCGAATTTCTGAAAGCTGGCCCTTCGCCCTAAGTTTCGCGAGAGGCAGCATAGGATCTTCGCGGGTAGCAATTACAATATGCATATTTGGCGGCTGGTTTTCTAAGAGAAAAGTTAGAATATCATCAATAGGTTTTGAATCAATCACATGGTAATCGTCTATTACAAAAATGATTTTATTTTTATAAGATGAGATATCATTTACAAGAGAAGTTAAAATTGAATCAATAGAAGGCGGCTGAGGAGTTTGAAGAGAAGCTAAAACAGATTTGCCGATGTTTTTGCTTATTATCTGTAAAGCAGATATGAAATATGTTAAAAATCGCACTGGTTCATTATCCTGATGATCTAAAGAAAGCATGGCAGCTGGTTTTTTTATTTTGGCAAGCCACCTGGCTACTAAAGTTGTTTTACCATAACCCGCATGAGCGCAAACCAGCGATAATTTACCCTCTACACCTGCATTTAACTTGTCAATAAGCCGTTGTCTAGCAATAACCTTAGAACCAGGCAGGGGGATGTAAATTTTTGTTGTTAATATTTGTTCAGGCATGAAAATTTAAGTATTATATTTTAAACAATAGTTGAAATTTTACAGGCTCTTCGTAAAGCATAATTTTATATTATAACAACGTAAGGAAATAAAATATATATATATTAAGATATATGAAAAAATATTTTGTAAATACGTAGAATTGAGAATTGATTTATCTATAATTTTTTTCTTTGCAATTTTTTCACATTCTTGCTTAAATATAAACCTGATATAAAAATGTACTTATCATTTATGTCATTACTTTAGATTATTAGATTTATTTATCAATTAATTTCACCGCAAGGCAGTGGCTTGCCAGTGTTTTGGCAAAGTATCATATACGGATATTTTGTTCTCACTGCTATTTATTTTATTGTACCGCTTATTTTTATATTACGCGAAAAAGAAAACAATTAATTCTTCTTAGTTATAAAATATTTTCAATTATATTTGAATAATTTAGAAATATTTTATTTATGGTAACATTATATTACCTTCTTTTTGTTATATAATTAACATTAATTTATTGGGGCAATATGAAAAAATATTTTTTTAGAAATCTTTTATTAATTATTTTCTTAATTAATGCTACGATATGGTCCACTGAAAATACATCCGGCCATATAATTGAAAAAGATAAAGAGCTCGCAAAGAAAGAAGAAATATCATGGTTAATATCTACTGAACTTAGCGTTCCGCTTACCGGCAGCATTGGTATTACTCTCGGAAAACCTTTAACAGATAAGCTGATAATTTCAAATTTTCTTTATTATTTTGATCGAGACTGGATGAAACTTTTAAAGAAAGGCGACTGGCACAGCAACAGCGTTTTCGTTGGTCTTACTTTTTCATATTTTCCGTTTTCTAACTCTGGTGAGTATAACGGTTATTTTGTGGGAGGCGACTTTGGTTTGTCAATAAGCAATCAAACATATAGGCCCTTAAATAAATCTGATGTATTCTTTTTCCCTTTTCTTGAATTATATTTTTGCGGATATTCAATGCCTCTTTGGCAAGAATTAGACTTAGTGCTATTACTGGGTGCCGGCTGGGCAGATGTAAGTTCTCAGGTAAATATTGATGGTCATATAAATTCAGGCGACTATTATCCTATTATTAACGCAAGATTATCATACAAATGGTAGATGTTTTTTTCGGGTTGAAGACCTCCTGTTACTTCATGGTTCTTTACTCATGAAACGTTTTTGAACTTTCTCTTTAGCAATTTTTAACATGGCATCTGAGACATCCACTGCCAGTATTTTCTTAAAATATTTTGCCGCCTGTACGGTAAACGAACCTGTACCGCCTCCTATTTCAAAAGCTGTCGTTTCTTTAATGTCAGTTAAATTAAGTTTACGAATGAAGATATCACAGTCTCGCATTATTAAAATCTTTCACCCATAAAGAAGGAGTATCGGCAAAAGATTTATAAAAGTAAAATAGTCTAAAAGTTAAGTAGCCGAAAAAGCATTTCTTTGTTATAATATAGAATGATAACTCTTATAGCGACATTGCTTTTAGCTTCTCGACAAATTTAATGGCGAAAAATCATAATTAAATAATTGTAATTATAATATGCTATTTAAAACTATTACAAAGGAAAATCTCAGAACATTTATTACTAACATTATAAAAGAAAACCAGACTTTTGCTCCGGTAGTTGTATCGACAGATGCCGACAATAATCCTATTTACCAATTTAAAAAAGTTGATTCTTTTGAAGAAATTAAAATTAATTACACTAAATCATATTCATCTATAAAAAACTTTTTTTTACCATATAAAGAAGATTTATCTACTTTTCATTTTAACGAGAACGGTTGGGAACAAAAGATAAATTACAGAGTTAATCCACGTGTACTTTTTGGGGTCAGAGCCTGTGACATTAACGCTCTTATAAAACTTGATCAGGTGTTGATGAAAGGTTCGTTCCCGCATCCTTATTACATAGCCAGACGAAAAAATACTTTTATCATAGGGCTTGATCACGAACCAATGGCAGACTGTTTTTGCCAATCTCTTGATACCAACGAAGTCGTTCACGGGTTTGACATATTTCTTACCGATATCGGACCAAAATATTTTATGCTTATAAACTCATCAAAAGCCTTCAATCTTCTTAAAAACATTACTATCGAAGAGGTAAAAGAAGAAGACAGAGAAAATTATATTAAAGAAAAAAACCGCCTCGCTTCTCTTTTTAAATCACATGTAGATGTAACAGGCATGGCAAATTTAATGGATATTGAGTTTGAATCATCCGTTTGGCAAAAATGGGGAGATAAATGCCTAAGCTGCGGCAGCTGTGCCATGGTATGTCCTACCTGCTATTGTTATACCGTATGCGAAAAAATTAATCTATCATTAAAAACCGCCTCTAAAGAAAAAATGCTGTATTCATGTAATTTAATAGACTTTGCCGAAGTCGCTGGCGGCCATAACTTTAGACCGAAGTCATCTGACCGTTTAAAATACCGGTATTACCACCAGCATCGGGGTTTTGTTGAAAGTTTTGATGAGTCAAAATGTGTCGGATGTAACCGATGCCAAAAAGCCTGCCCTGCTGATATAAATCCTGTTGAAGTGTTAAGAGACTTAAGAAAGGAAAACATAAAATGACATATAAAATACCGGTTTATGATATTAATAACGAACATTCTCTTTCACAGACTCCTAATTTTAATAATAAAAATGCTTTAATGAAAACCGATATGGTTTATCAATGCGAAATCACCAATATTGTTGAACTAACAGAATCAGAAAAACTCTTTCAACTGAAAATTATTAATCCTATTGAGGCTAAGATATTCTCATTCTTACCAGGGCAGTTTGTAATGGTAGAGGTGCCCGGCTTTGGCGAAATTCCTGTTTCTATTTCAGGTTCAACATCAAGAAGAGGTTCTGTTGCTTTATGTATTCGAAAAGTAGGCAAGGTAACCGGAATTTTACATAAGTTGAAGAAGGGTACTATGCTCGGTATTCGCGGCCCTTTTGGCACTCATTTTCCCATGAAGCAAATGAAAGGCAGTAATATTTTGCTGATTGCCGGAGGGTTGGGAATTGCTCCCTTAAGAGCGCCTATTTACTGGATAAACGAACACCGGTCTGATTTTGAGAATGTACATATTTTATATGGTGTAAAAACCCCCGAACAAATTCTTTTTGATTTTCAATTTGATTCATGGAGAAAAATTTATAACTATGATATTCATGTAATAGTTGAAAATTCCGATAAATCATGGCAAGGCAAAACAGGGCTTATTACCGATCTTTTTAAAGATATTTCAATTGATGTAAAAAATACGTATGCCATTGTCTGCGGCCCGCCCGCTATGTTTAAGTTTGTTTGTGATTATTTAAACAAACAAGGTCTTGCTATGAATCAAATGTTTATTTCTCTTGAAAGAAGAATGCATTGCGGCATGGGCAAATGTTGCCGTTGCATGGTGGGTTCTACCTTTACCTGTGTTGACGGGCCTGTCATGGATTTTTGGACAGTCATGAACTTGAAAGAGGCTATTTAAATTAAAGTTTTACAAAAAAATATAATACAAGGAGATTTTTTTGGAATTTTCAGGAATACCGCTTAAGAAACTTAGGGCCGCTTTTTTTGATTTTACCTCATGTGAAGGCTGTCAGCTTCAAATATTAAATCATGAAAAGAATCTTCCCGATTTTCTTTCTTTAATAGAAATTGTAAATTTTAGAGAAATATCTTCAGATAAACGAGATGATTATGAAATTGCCTTTATTGAAGGCGCCGTATCTAGAAAAGATCAAATAGACAGACTTAAAGATATAAGAAAAAAAGCAAAGCTTGTAGTTTCTCTTGGAACATGTGCCTGTTACGGGGGCGTTAACGCTATTAAAAATAATTTTTCAATAGAAAGTATGGTTGATGAAGTCTATAAAGAAAATAAACCTGAAACTATTCCGGTTCAAAAAATTAGCGAGATCATTTCAGTTGATCTTGAAATACCGGGATGCCCAGTCTCAAAAATAGAATTAGAGTATATTATTTTATGTTTGGCGCTTGGTTCTGTAATTGAGAAAAAAAAATATCCGGTTTGTATAGAGTGCAAGCAAAATATGAATCACTGTTTTATTGACAAAGGCTCACTGTGTTTTGGGGCAATAACCAGAGCCGGTTGTGATTCTATATGTGTAAACGGGGGTCTGCCATGTTACGGATGCAGGGGGCCTTCTGCATCCGTAAACTGGATGTCATTAAAAAATATTCTTATTGATAAAGGTATAACAGAAGAAGAAATTTTAGAAAAACTTTCTTTATTTAATTCTCTTAATGAGGTAATAAAAGATGAAAATTGACATGAATATAAATATAAGTCATCTGGCGCGTGTTGAAGGTCACGGAGACATTCATATTCAGGTAAAAGACGGCCAATTGGTAGATGCGAAGTGGTCGGTAGTAGAAACACCCCGTTTTTTTGAGGTTATGCTTAAAAATAAGTCTTTAGACATGGCTCCTTTAATCGTATCGAGAATTTGCGGTATCTGTTCTATAAGCCATACGATAGCTTCTATTCGTGCTATTGAGAACGCTCTTTTGATCACACCGCCTGAGAAGGCTCAAAAATTAAGACTTTTAGCGTTATATGGCGAAATACTGCAAAGCCATAGCCTTCACTTCTTTTTTTTAGCCATGCCCGATTTTTATAATTCTCATAGCGCTATTTCGCTTATGAAAACGAAGGGTGAAATATACGAAGCCGCTCTTCGAATCAGAGGATGCGCAAATTTTATATGCGATATAATAGGGGGAAGATCAACTCACCCCGTAAGTTTTTGTATAGGCGGCATTGCTAAAACGCCAAATATTGAAGAATACACCTATTTAGCAGAAAACCTTTCAAAAATCGTAGCAGATTTAGAGTTTGCAGCTGAGACATCTCTCTCTCTTCAAATGCCAAGTTTTGAAAGAGAAACTGAATTTGTATCTCTAAAGGGAGAAACAAATTATCAGTTAATCGGAGGAAGTCTTATGTCATCTGACGGTGTTGAGAAGATAGAAAATGAATACCTTGCCATGACAAACGAATATACCGTTGATTTTTCAACCAGCAAACATGCCCGTTTAAGCCGCGATTCTTTTGCCGTGGGCCCCTTAGCCAGATTCAATAACAATTATGAGTTTTTACATCCTGAGGCTAAAAAAGAAGCTGAAAAATTTAACCTTAAACCGATTAATTACAACCCCTTTAATAATAATTTAGTGCGGATAGTTGAATGCTTTCATGTATTATACAAATCAATCCATTTAATTGAACAATTAATTGAAGATAAATCTAAGGATATTGTTTCTGAGTATTCGGTTTTTGAAGCAGAGGGCATAGGAGCTATTGAAGCTCCGCGCGGAATTTTGTATCATCATTACCAAATAAACAAAAAAGGTAAAATAGAAAAAGCTAACTGTGTAATACCCACTACCCAGAATAACGGTAATATTCATCACGACCTAAGCTTTCTTGTAAAACAGGAACTTTCGGCGAACAAAAATGACAAAAATATAACACACTTATGCGAAATGCTTGTAAGATCATACGACCCCTGTATTTCGTGTTCTGTACATTAAAATTATAAATCTTCAATTTCGCAGTATTTTTCTTGAAAGACACTTGGGTCTTGTTCATTTTTTATTTTTGCTTTCTCTTAGCGATTTTTAGCATGGCATCCGAGACATCCAATCTTGCATTATTGCCTTTCTTTATAAAAAAGAAAAATGAAATGGATGTTTTGTAAAGATATTTTCATGCGTTTAAAAAAAAATAAATATATCCTAAAATATTTTATCTTGACTCTTCTATTCGATACGATTTGAAAAGTTATTTATCATAGAAATTAATATCTCCAAAAACCTGTGACGGGAAACAATTTTTAATATCAAAGTAACGCTTTTTCAACTTAGTATTGTTTATATACTAAACAGACAATTTTTACAGGAGAATAAAATGAAAAAGTTACAAATCGCATTAAGTATTACAATTTTGGTTTTTCTGGCTACCCCCCTTCTAGGGCAAGAGCAGACACAATCGAAACCAGAGAAAGAAGAGACCATAAAAGAATCTGTTAAAGAAGAAAAAGATTATAAAACAGCTATAATCGAATGGTCGATTTTTTCACCATGGGAAATGCACCCCGGCGACAACAAATCAATTAATGGGCTTCATCTAATGTTGCCTTATGGCCGTGCGGCCAATATGAATGGGCTGGCATTGGGATATGTTCACTGGGTTGATAATGATATGAACGGAGTAGAGTTAGACTTCTTTAGCTATGTTGGCAATAACTCAAGAGGTGTTCAGGCATCATTCCTGAATTATTCAGGAAACAGTATGACTGGTGTTCAACCAGCATTTGTTAACATAGCCAAAGCTAATATGACTGGGGTACAACCGTCATTTGTTAATTATGCCGGCGGTAACATGACAGGTATTCAACCAGCATTTGTTAATTATGCAGGTAATGACATGATAGGGTTTCAGCCTTCGTTTGTCAATTTTTCAAATAATATGGTTGGGCTTCAAACCTCTTTCTTGAATATTGTTAAAAACGAAACAAAAGGAGCCCAGGTGAGCTATGTAAATTATTCATCTGAAATAGAGGGTCTTCAATTAGGTTTTATTAATTACGCTAAAAAAGTAAATGGCGCTCAGGTCGGTTTAATTAATATTTCTCATAAAATGGAGGGCGTTCCCGTAGGGTTAATAAATATAGTTTTAGACGGAAGTCTAGATGCTTCTCTTTGGAGTTCTTTATCAACCATGAGCAATATGGCGGTTGTAATGCGCGCGAGTAAATATACTTACGCTATAACCATGTTAGGTTATGACTCGCGAGATGCGGCTAAAGAGAAAGTAGACGCAGCCAGCGTTGGATTTGGGTTTGGTATTAGGCTGCCTTATCAATCATTTTTTGTCGATTTCGATTATAGCTTTCATCAGGCCGCTGAAAAATATAACAAAGATTTGTTCAAAGATAAAAATTATACTCTGACAAAAATTCGTGTTATGCCCGGTTATCAGATAATGAAACAATTGAGTGTATTTGGCGGATTTATTAATAACTCTTATTACAAGAATAAAACTTATAATCATGGTCGGCAAGTTGATTTGGCCTTCGGAGTGAATGTGGGAATATTATAAAAAGAGTTCTTTTTGGTGACATCAAAAATTGCCTCAAAATAATTGCAATTCACTCATTGGATAAAAAAGGCTTCTTTTTAAGAAAGAAGTCTTTTCTTGTTTTTATTTTTCTCATCTATAATCAAAATCGACAAAAAATGATCTATTGAAATTTCAAAAGTCCAATATAAAAAACTAGTTCTTACATGAACTCTTTCATATAACTTACCGTTAACAAGTCAATGGGCTGACCTCTTTTTTGCAGTTCATTTATAATATGACTCTTCTTTTCTTCATTAAGATTCTGACCCAGCTTAAATTTTCCGCTTATATTGTCAGGCTTAATTGCAACTAAATTTGTCGCTTTCAATTCTTTTTCATACAGTTCGTCTGACGGATCTATTTTTTGATATCGTCCCTCGGCCTGAAGTCTTTGCATTAATGTCGTAAGTACATGGCTTTTTACAGAAAGGTCCGTTACGAATTCTGCTGCGCCAGAAACAGAAACCGACATAAAAAACTGTGTCGCGTTACAGGCCTTTTGAGAATCTGTAAAATATGACGGAATTATGGATAATGGAAGAACCATGCTAAAATGTACTTTTGGAGTCTTTTTCAGTAAGGTTATTTTCTTGCCCGCCATGGCCGAATGAAAGTATAAAGTCGAATCATACCAGATATGATTTACCGGTACCTGATACGGAGAATTATTCTCATCAATAAGGGCAAGGGTTCCCCATTCGCATTTGTTTATGACATCTTCGAGTATTTTTTTATCTGTTATTAAAAATTCTTTTCTTCTCATTGATATATTACCTCATAAAAAAATGTATTGAATATTGCTACAGTATTTCAATTAATAAATAATATCTGCGATTACAAGCAAAATTTATTTGAACTTTTCTTGACATACGGGTAAGAATGTCAGGATTATGGCGATGCCAATGAGCAAAAAAACCTTTTACATATTAATCTTTTGCGTCGTATTCTATATTATTTTTATTCAAATCAGAATCTATGCTCTTTCAGATGATATTTCAGATGTTATAGAAAGTCAAAAAAATAAAACGATAAAAATTTTATTAAACGAATTTCCTATTGTTAAACAGGCAAAACCATATTCATGCGGTCTCGCTACGATAACTATGATTTACTCTTTTCTGGTAGAAAAATCAAGCGAAGAGACTATCACGAAAAAACTTGAATTGGAACAAAGAAAATCAGGAATGACTCCCCGATTTTTTTCTGAGAATTTACAGAGCCTGTTAAAAGATTACCGGGTTACCTATTTCTCAAATATAAAAGATAGTCTGGTTCTAAAAAATATTTTTCATTCTTTAGATAACCAGATACCCGTTGGTATAAATTTTTCAACAATAAACGCTTTTGAAAAACAAAGCACTGATACTCACCTTTCGGCAATTATCGGGTATGATTTAAATTCAAATACATTCATAGTCGCCAACGCTTATGGATTTATTGAAGAGATTAAAATTTCTTCTCTATTTAGAATGTTAAAATATGAAAATCATAAAGATTCGCCATTTTTATTTGACCTCGCTATTCTTTTAAATATTATTGGTAAGAACAATATTATTATCATTGAGCCGCTTTAATAACCTGTAATCGCTTCAGCAACAAATTCAGGTTTCTCTTCTTGAATAAAATGACCACAGTCTTTTATCTCTGTTACTTTCGCTTTAGAAAATCCTTCTCGCCATTTATCAAGTAATAAATTTGCCGGCAGCAATTCATCTTCCATTCCCCATAATATTCTTGTGGGTATGTTTTGAATTTTATCTTTATTTTCCCATAACTTCGCGTACCAACCGCTTTCACCTAGTAGTGAAAGCGCAAATTGATATGCTGCTTTTCTGCCGTTTTTATTCTGAGCTTTTATGTAATGTTTATGAATTGATTTATTTATATTTTTTGAATTATGAAAACCTTTTTTAACCAGAACCTTTGCTGAAAAATTTAAATTCAGGTATAAAAATTTTCCTATTCCTGTTTTAATAATCTTCGAGGGTTTCGCGAAGTGCGCGTAATCATCTAAGGGCCAAAGCCATGTATTTAATATTGTTATACTTTTTATTTTTTCAGGCATATCTATAGCGCAGCTTAATCCAATGGGTCCGCCAAAGTCATGTACCACAAGATGAAAATTTTTTATTTTCAGCTCTTTAATAAAATCTTTTAGCCTTTTCGCGTGCGCCTGTGGCGAATAGTCAATATTCTTTGACTTTTCAGATAGTCCAAATCCTAAATGATCAGGCGCTATGCATCTGTATTTTATATTTAATTTCTTGATAACTTTTCTGTATACAAAAGACCAGCATGGTGTACCATGCACAAATAAAATTACATCGCCTTCACCCTCATCTACATAGTTCATTGTATATCCGTCTATAATTGCGGTTTTTGTTTGAAACGGATACTCTTCTTTATTTAGCCAATTGTTTGTTTTCATATGCTTCTCCTGTTGGTAATATTCTAAAGTTAAATCTTATTAAAGCAAAATACGAACGTACGTTCGTATTGTCAACTTTTTATTAAAATTTCAAATTAAGATAAACTATCACAATTTAAAATAATTTTTATCCATATATTGAACAGCTCCCTTAAAGGACGCTGTTCAATATATTTTTATCTGGCTGAATTTCTTAGACTAAAGAATAAAACAGTTTTCAGCTCCGGGCCATACATACTTATGTCAATCTACTTGACCCATGTTAATAAATGAAATAATTATAAATGAAATTTATAAAGAACATCACTCATCTATTTAAAAAAAACAGGATAAACCGAAAAGTTCTTCAAATCGCGATTCCCTCTTCACTTGGCATGATGAGTCAGACAGCCGTCATGATAACCGATACCATTATGACAGGCAGGCTGGGTGTTTCTCAGCAGGCGGCTGTAGGCCTTGGCGGCATGCTTATTTGGACAATAATGGCTTTTTTAATGGGAGGTTCAACAGGCATTCAAATAATTGTATCGCGAAGAATTGGAGAAAAAAATATAACAGCGGCAGGCCAAACGCTTTTAACGGCTCTTTTATTTTTTTTCTTGCTGGGTATTGTTATTACTTTAGCTGGTATTCTGGCTTCGCCTAAGTTAGCGGAATTTTTTGCTGTTCAAAAAGAGCTTGTTCAAATAGCCTCTCCCTTTCTTCAGTTTCGGTTTGCCGGTATTTTAATATACCTTTTAAATTCAGCTTTTATAGGTTTTTTTAATGCGACGGGTAAGACAAAAATAACTATGATATCATCTTTTGCTGTTGCTATAAGCAATATCATATTAAACTATGTTTTAATTTTTGGCAAATTTGGCGTCCCCGCATACGGAACTATAGGCGCGGCAATTGCATCATCTTTGGCCCCCATTACTGGTATGTTAGTCTTTTTAATATATTGTTTTCAAAAACAGTTTATAGTATATTTTGCGATTAAAGAAAGAAAAATTAATTTTTCAATTTTAAAAAATATCTCTCGTCTAAGTTTTGGCCCGGCCATGGAAGGTTTTCTTATGCATTTTGCTTTTCTTATTTTTTATAGATTTGCCGCTAATATCAGCACTATTTCTGTAGCGGCAACAAATATTATAGTGAGCATAATGAGTATATCGTTTATGCCCGGATTTTCTTTTGGTATTGCCGCGCTTACCTTACTGGGCCAAAACATAGGCGCAAAAAAAAATCATCTTGCTCGTTTTGCTGTTTATCGATGCGCCAACTACGCGGCTTTCATTATGAGTGCTTTGGGAATTGTTTTCATTATCTTAAGAAAACAAATTGTTCAAATATTTACTGAAGATAATTATGTTATTGAAGACGCTATACCGGCGCTTATTATAGTATCGCTTGCGCAGGCTGGCGATGCCTACCACATGGTGATGAGTTCTGCGTTAAGAGGAGCAGGCTATGTATACTGGGTATTAAAGGCAAATGTTTTAATTTCTTTTGGGGCAATGCTGCCTTTCGCATATTATTTGGGCATTTCTCTTAAGATGGGTACTTTAGGATTGTGGATTTCTGTATTTATTTGGCTTGTTTTATTAGGCGGTGTTTTTAGTTATAAATTTATTAAGGGTAAATGGATATCGGGCAGGGTATAGTAGTTACAGCAACTTCAATTCGCGCGCGCGGGCAACCGCTTCTGTTCGTCTTTTAACTTCAAGCTTACCAAAGATATTTCGGTTATAGCCTTTAATCGTATCAAGCGCCAAGAAAAGCCTTTCACTAATTTCTTGATTAGACATTCCTTTTTCAATCATTCGCAGTACTTCAAGTTCACGCTCGCTTAACTGTTCAGGCAAAGACTGGTGTTTTATTAAATTATTAAAATCTGTTTTACCTTTAGATTGAAACGCGCATAAAAGCTTTTTTACGTAATCGGGCATAATACCTTGTGTGGCCGCTTCTGACAACAAGCTTTTCATTTCTAAGCCTTCGTCGATAAAAATTCGAATATAATCTTCGGGTTCAGCTAAAGAGAGAGCTTCTTCTATTGCTTTAAGGGCTTTTTCAATTTTATTATCTGCTTTGTAAGCCAGTGCTAGTAAAATTAATGTTTTTAGATTTTCATTGGCCAGATTTTTTTCTTCTGTTTGCTTTTTGTATAATTCAAGAGTTTTTATTGATTCTATATGATTTTTTTCGGCAAGAAATATTCTCGCCTTACTTAAGGGTAAATTTATTATCTTTAATAAATTAGAAGCCGCTTTTATTTTTTTTTGATGAAGATAAACTAATATTTGCGCGTCTATAACTTCGGGCAGGGTGAATTTATAATTTTCTCTGCGGGCGGTTTGAAACGCGACATTAAGCATATTGCCAGCTTCTTCAGTATTGCCCTGGGCAATTTTTATTCGGGCAAGAAAAACTTCACATGAAATGTATCTGTCTATAACAATAGGAAATTGACGCGCTAGTTTTAAGGCCTGCTTTGCATATTTCTGAGCGTTTTCAAGATCGTTTAATTGATAATAAATGTGAGATAATACCAAATGGGCCTCGCATGCTATTGGTAAAGGTTCATCGCCAAATAAATCTAAAGCATTTTTTGCGGTTATAAATGCTAGATGAAGCTTATTCTCAAGTTCATAAGTACTGGCAAGCCCTATTGTTGATATTTTTTCAACAAAGTAGTGACCTGTTTTTTGACTTATTGATATCGCGTTAGAAAATGACTCAATAGCTGCTTTTCTTTCATCTTGTAGCATTTGAGCATTAGCAAGAGCCCATGTGGTTAACCCTCGGATAGGCAGATTTTTTGAATCTAAATATTCAAGAGCTCTTTTTGCCTCATTCATAACTGTAACCGTATCATAACGGCTTACGGCAAGCGAAGCACGCGTGGCGGCAATACGTCCCATCATATCTTTATTGATGGTATTTAGATCAGCATCTTTTAAAACAGCTTCGGCCGCTTGAAGTTTTTCTTCAACCAAATTAGTTTGTCCGGCTGTCATTAACGCTCCGGCGTATTGTATCCATAAAAAAGGCCGTTTATCAAGCTCTGCCTGAGATAAAGACTTTAGCCAGTTTAGTACCGGCAGTAAGGCTCCGCGTGTGTGTAATGCTATTCCATTGCCGCCCGATAACCTGGCGGCTAAATCAATATCATCCGCTAAAACAGCGTGATTAAAAGCCTCTAATTCAAAACCGTTTTTTTCAAACCATTCGCTGGCTTTGATATGCAATACGTTTATGTTATTTGCCCTGTCGCTTGAGTTTGTAAACTTAAGTCTCTGGCGAAGTAAATCGGCAAACAGATAGTGATACCTAAACCATTGCCGTTCATTATCAAGAGGAATGATAAATAAATTTGTATTTTCGAGATATTCTGTTATTTCTTCTGCCGAAACCGAAGAATCTTGAATAATCGCGTCACAAAGTGAAACACACATGCGATTTAAAATAGATGTATGAAGTAAGAATTTTTGAATTTTTTCAGGCAGTATATTTATCACTTCTTCAACAAGATAATCCATAATATATTCATGACTGCCTGAAAATTTTTGTATAAAATCTGAAATGTCTTTTCATTTTTCATTGCGTTTCGTAAAGTAAAATATGAACTATATTTTCTCTTGTTTCTTGTCTTATATTATTTAGTTTTTTGGTCAATAAAAACAACTTCGTTATATTATGAATATGCTTAAAAAAAATCTAATAGAAAATTGCATAAAAGTTAGAAAAATAAAAATGTCCTAAATTATTCAGTAAATAGTCATCAATAGGAAAGAAATTAATATAACAAATTAAGTAAAATTTTAAAAAAGGAGTTTAAAATGAAAAATATAAAAAAAAGAAACATATTAATTAAGCTAATACTGCCGGTATTTATGCTTTTATATTGCGGTTCAGATACTGCAACCGAAGAAGAAAACTTAGATTTATCTCTTACGGCTTCTATATCAGGAACGGTAACAACAGAATCGGGGCTTGAAGAAACCTCAGATTCATCTGCCGTAATGGGTTCACTGGCTGCTATTTCAACGCCATCAGGGGTAACCGTAGAAGTTTTTGAAATAGACGATTCTGGCAATGAGACTGCGGTAGGAGCTTCTGTAACTACCAATGAAGACGGTAGTTTTTCTATTGAAGTAGAAGCGGGAAAAAGCGGAAATTATATTGTTGTAGCCAAAGACGCCCAAGGCAATACAGCCTCTACCATAGTAGACGGTACAGTAAGTGAAAATGAAGATGTCGCGTCAGAGCCTATGACAGAAACAACGACCGCGCAGGTTGAAATTTTCAGAGAACTTAAGAAATCGGGTGAGGCAGCCGGATGTTTTATACATCCTCTCGCGTTAAAAGACAATATCAGCCCAAAACTGGCTGAACATTTAAGCAGTCTTGCCAGCGATGAGGCTAGAAGCCAGTTGATAGGTATTCTAGCTCATGGCATTTGCAAACTTAGGTTTGCGAAAGTAAAGGCCCTTGAGAGTCTTGGGATATCTATTGAAGATATTCGAAATAAAATGAAAGAATTAAACGTGCTTAGAAAAGAATTAAATTTAGATTTAAATAATGCCCAGAAATCTGCTGATAAGCAAACAGATAGAGACACTGCTTTTCAAAAACATATTATTAAAGAAATGCAATTGTACCTGCCGCCATCGCCCATAACGCTTGATCATGAAACAAGGGCAGTTACCATCGCGTCAAAAATTCATTCAATTTTTGATGAAAGATATATTGGCAAACAGATTGCCGATGCTTCTCTTAACGCCGAACTTGGCACACTGGGCGGTTACAGGTTTGCTGTTCAAAAAGAAACCGCTAAAAGAAGAACACTGGCCATTCACCGGTATATAAGTCATTTATATAGAGGGCTTGGTCTAACATTAGATGGTATTCAACCGGCTTTTAAAGCATTTATGGCAGGATTGCATGCTCCGGCTTCAACTTTAACATTTGATGTAATTATGGAAAGTTCAAATAATTTGGATGTAAAAGCGGCAACAATTGAGAGGGTACTCTATGTGAAAACTGAGATTGAAACTTTATTAGACGCTTATAGGATAGCGGTTTTCAATGATTTGAAAACAAAACTAGCCGACTCATCCGCGCAAATAACAACAGCTTATGATGCGCTTACGGTTTTGTCTGAAATATTAAAAGCTGCAGTTCAGACATTAATTACTGAAGATGCGAATTATATAACAGCAGGCAATATAAACTTAATACATCTGCCGCAAGATTACACACAAAAATATCTTGATTATTATAGTGCCGCGAAAAATGACACAGATGTTTATGCTTTAAATACATTAGAGCCTAAGCTGGCCGAGCTTTTGATTGTGTTGAGCGCGAACAGGTTTTAAATTAAAATTATGTAACTTGGTTTCAAAAAAAACAAATTATTACTTTACAATGAAACCAAGTTACATGTTATGTTTATTTAAGTATGGAAAAACCAATTAAAATTATTGTCTTGTTTACTTTTTTTGTTTTATATTCATGCAGCTCATTTGATGTTGTAGCAAATAAAAATACATCCGTAAAAGAAGTAAAAAGAATTGCTGTTTTTAATATAAAAAACATCAGTCAAACAGATGGCGCTAACTTGGCAGAATTTATAGGTGTAGAATTTTTGCGTCATGGCTATGATGTAGTTGAGCGTTCTATTCTTGAATCTATAATTAAAGAACAAAGTTTAAGCCAGTCAGGTTTAGTTGATGATCAAACCGCCGCGAAAATAGGCAAACTTGCCGGTGCAGATACTGTCGTAATTGGCTCTGGCAAATACTCAAACGGTAAGTTAGAAGTTCTTGTGATAAAACTGGTAAGTGCAGAAACAAGCTCAGTTTTATTAGCGGCACAATCAGAAGAAGCATTATCTATGGAAGAAGCAGCCAAGAAAGCAGTTAAAGAAATACATGATTACATTATTAGACCATAAGAGCATGGTAATATTTTAAAAACTTTCTTTTTTACCGGGGAATTCTTTTTTTCTAACATCAAGACAAAAATTTTCTACCGATGTAATAATCTGCTCTGATAAATTTGCGTATCTTCTTACAAATTTAGGCGAGAAATCGGCATCTATCCCTAAAAGATCGTTTATAACAAGAACCTGTCCGTCAGCGCCCGCGCCGGCTCCTATACCAATAGTGGGAATTTTTAATTTCTTACTTACTTCTTTTGCCAAATCAGCCGGAATCATTTCTAGAACCATGGCGAAGCATCCTGCCTTTTCAATAGCCAGCGCGTCTTTTATAAGATTTTCCTGCTCTTTTTTTTCTTTGGCCTGAAGTTTATAACCTCCGGTTTTTAAAACCGACTGCGGGGTAAGGCCCAGATGCCCCATAACCGGAATCGACGCGTCCGTTAATTTTTTTATGGTTTCAATTAAATATCCTGCGCCTTCAAGTTTTACCGCGTCGCATTGGGCTTCTTTCATAATGCGTCCGGCGTTTTTTACTGTCTTTTCAGGCGATATTTGAAAACTTAAAAAAGGCATATCAACGGTAATAAAGGCGTCGGGCAATCCGCGGCGGACGGTTTTGGCGTGATAAATCATTTCATCAAGGGTAACGGGCAGGGTGTTTTTATGACCTTGAAAAACACCGGCAAGTGAATCGCCCACAAGAACGGTATCTATTGATGTTTTTGACAGTAACTTTGCCATGCTGTAATCATAACATGTTAGAACGGTAATTTTTTCGCCCTTTTGCTTCTTGGCCGTAAAATCTTGTATTTTGGTTATTGTTTTCATGTTCATATCATCATATAAAATATTTGTTTCGGCGTCAAGAGCGTTTGGTTTTAATTCAGAAATAAATTGTTTTACCCAGTCTCTTGAACGGTTAAAAACATGAGGAACTTGAAGCGTATCGTCTTTATATTTACCGTCAGAGAACCACGCTATATCAATATCAATTTCACGTGGGCCGTACCTTTGATTTATTTTTCTGCCGGTTTTTTTTTCAACTTCTTTTGTAAGTTTTAATAATTCAGCCGGATTTAATTTCGTTTCAATAAGTATTCCCTGATTTAAAAAATCGGGCTGATTTTTATTTAATAAAGGCGGGGTTTTTAATGGCTTGGTTGTTGATATGATAGTAAGTTTTTCGCTTAGAAATGAAATGGCATTTTTTAAGTTTTTTTCTTTTTCGCCAAGGTTCGAGCCTAAAACCAATATGTATTGAAGCATATGCGGATTGAGAGGCTGATATAATGATAAATGGTCAATATAAATTTATATATAGCTATGGAAATCCATAGCTATTTTTTTAAAAAAATGCGGTATATTTTTGAAAATTTGGGGTATTACATTAGTATGAAATGTAGAAAACAGCCGCTTTGGGCTAAAACAGAGATTAAAAATGTTTGGGAAGTACATTTGGATACATTCATTTGGAAAAAGATAAAATTAGCCGCGAAAATAAATCGAAAAACATATTCTTGGATTGTTAGGTATTGTGCTTTTCAGCTGGCAAAAAAGAAAAATTTACGTTGGACAACCAATATAATTAAAATTAGTAAAAGATTAAGAGAGCAAAATAATATTATTAAACATAGGCATATGTTATGCTTATATGGTGATGATGAGTTCTTATTAAGAAATAGTGCATTAATTCTTAGAGTTAGTGTTTCACAACTGGTACGGATTTCTATAGCTATGTTTATTGAACGCTTATTAAAAGAAAAAGTAAGCAAAGACAATTTATTTTGGTATGGAATAAAGTTGTATGCTACTATAAAAAGATTCAGAAGTATAAAGAATAATAATGTAGCTATGGATTTCCATAGCCATATAAAATTCTTAGTAGAAGAATACTGGGGCTTCCAATAATTTTACTATCTACCATTCATCTGAGCCAGAAAATCTTTTACGGTAAGCTGTTTTTCTCTTAGTTTTTCAAGATGATTGGCGGTGTATTTGCCAAAATCCATTTCACCTGTTACAATATCATACCGTATAGTTTCAAGCGTACCCAAGTCAAGTTCAAACCGGTACTGGTCGGCTTCTTTGGCATATTCTCTGGCTTTTTGCCAGTAGGGCAGGGCCTCTTTATAAAAGCCTTCGGCAATTTCAAAAGATTCTTTAAGTTCGTCAGCAAAATCAAGATTATAAAAATACAGGTGTCTTTTATCGTATAAAGAGCCAAGCCGAAGATAAGATCTCATAATTTTTAAGTTAATATGCATAAACATTAAAAGTCGGTATTTATGATACTGATCTTTGTTCTCAATTTTGCATAAAGCCTGTGACGGATGTCTAAATCTTTTTTCAAGTGCAATTTTTAAGAAAAATATATTTCTTCTTAATTCTTCTTCGCCGTAAAGCTGCTTTAGGCTGTATAAAAGAAAAAAATCTTCAACATTTTGGGGGTTCCACTGGTGCAGCCTTTTAGGTATCCAGTCTGAAAATTTTGTGTACATTTCAGATTGATCGTAGTAGTAATCAAGCCTTAGTTTGCCAAAAATACTGGATGTAAAAATAATTAAGGCTGAAAAAACCAGAATTTTTTTCATTATTTTATTATCGGATGTTTTTATTTATTGTCCCGAATGAAATTCTCAAATATTTATTTTATATTTGTTGTTGTCGTGAAGATTCATAAATTAAATTAATCCACATTTAGTGGAAGCTTTAACCGAAATAAATTTAGCCGAAAAAAAACCTGATTACAGAGGCAAGGTTAGAGATATATATGACTTGGGCGACACGCTGGTTTTAACGGCTTCTGATAGACTGTCGGCCTTTGATGTTGTATTCGATCAGGGTATTCCTGAGAGGGGTAAAATTCTTACCAGAATATCAAACCACTGGTTTAAGGTATTTCATGAAATAAAAAATCATATCATTGAAACTAATGTAGAAAAGTTCCCCCCGCCTTTTTCAAATTACAAAGAAGAATTAGGCGAAAGAAGCGTTTGGGTTAAAAAAGCCCAGAGAATTGATTTTGAGTGTGTCGTAAGAGGTTATCTTTTAGGCAGCGGATATAAAGAATATACCGAAACAGGCTCAGTTTGCGGTGTAAAACTTCCTGATGGATTAAAAAAATCTGAAAAACTTCCTTCGCCAATTTTTACGCCGGCTACAAAAGTAGACAAGGGCCACGATGAAAATGTTAGTTTTGAATATATGAAAGAGAAAATTGGCGCAGAACTGGCAGAAAAACTCCGCGATTTAAGTATAAACATTTACACGAAGGGATATAAAAAGCTTTTAGAGCAGGGCATATTATTAGCAGATACAAAACTAGAATTTGGCCTTCTTGATGATGAAATTATTTTAATTGATGAAATTTTAACTCCCGATTCAAGCCGTTTTTTTAAAGCGGATGAATATGAAAAATGCGCCGCAGAAGGTGTCAATCCGCCCAGTCTTGATAAACAAATTGTCAGAGATTATCTTGAAACTTTAGATTGGAACAAACAGCCGCCTGCGCCTAAATTACCGCAAGAAATTATCAATAAAACAAAAGAAAAATATTTAGAAATTGAAAAAATTGTATTATGCGTTTCACAGGGGTAGTCACAGTAAATTTTAAAAAATCGGTTTTAGAACCGCAGGGGCAGGCTGTACTGCTGTCTTTAAAAGAAACGGGACATGAAAACGTAAGTTTAGTAAGGGTTGGTAAACATATTGAAGTTGTTATTGAAGCAGAAAACAAAGAAGACGCGTACGATAAAATATCAAAAATAGCTGAAGAACTCTTATACAATCCTGTTATGGAAACCTGCGAAATTCAAATATTAAACGAGGCGCGTTAAAATGAAAGCCGGAATTCTGGTTTTCCCTGGAATTAACTGCGATAACGATTTAAAACTTGTCTTAAACAGAGTATATAATTTTCAAACTGAATTTTTATGGCATACAAACAGCTTTAAGGTCGAGCATGATATTTATTTTGTACCCGGCGGATTTTCATACGGCGATTATTTAAGAAGCGGTGCTATGGCATCGCGAAGTTTAAGTCTTCGTTCGCTAAAAGATGCCGTAAGTAAAGGTATACCCGCGGTAGGCATTTGCAATGGTTTTCAAATATTAACTGAAGCTTCTCTTTTGCCGGGGGCGCTGGTGAAAAATAAAACACTAAAACACATCGCAAGATGGGAAAATCTTTCGGCAGAGGGTTTATTTAAAAATAATTTTACTGAAGATTACGCATTGCCTATTTCACATTCAGAGGGTAATTATCTTTGTGATGATAATACTTTAAAAGAATTAATAGAAAATGAGCAGATTATTTTTAAGTACAAAAAAAATCCCAACGGCTCAACGGAAAATATAGCGGGAATTGCCTCTAAAGATTATAAAATATTGGGCCTGATGCCGCATCCAGAAAGAGCGGTTTTTGAAGCAAAAGACTGGCCTAAAAACAACGCTAATTTCGGAAAGCTATTTTTTGATTTCATATTCTCAAAAATATATTCATGAAAAGCAAAATACTAACGGCGCAAGTTGTGGCTGTTTTCGGAGCTTATTTATGGGTAAAACCTCAGGATAGTTCAAATAAAATTTTAAGAGCAAAACCAAGGGGAAAGCTGCGTATAAAAAACCGTGGCGTAAAAAAAAATCTTGAACTATCTCCCCAGCATATTTTTGCCATTGGCGATATCGTAACCATTCAAATACCCGAAGAAAAAGATGAAAAAGGGATAGAAGCCTATATCATAGATATTGAACCGCGAAAAAATATTTTCCAGCGTGCCAGTTTTTACAGGCTTCAAACATTAGCGGCAAATCTTGATGTGGTTGTGATAATTTCTTCGGTAAAAATCCCGTCATTTAACCACGGATTTATAGACCGCGTACTGGTAGAAACCGAAAACTCGAATTTAAAAGCTGTTATAGTCATTAATAAAATAGATACCATTAAAGATAAAAAAAGCGAATTCATGAATAATGTTTTTCAAAAAGCCGGTGAATATGAAAAATTAGGTTATGATGTTTTTTATGAAAGTTTTATAACGGGTAAAATATCAATAAAACTTATAAATTTATTAAGAAATAAGCTAACTATATTAAATGGTCAATCTGGTGTTGGTAAAAGTACTTTGCTAAATATTTTAGCGAAAGAAAATTTGCAGGCAACGGCAGAAGTAGGCGTTTCAATGAAGGGAAAGCATACGACAACGAATCCTATTCTTTATGAAATTGAAAATAATATTGAAATTATAGATGTTCCGGGTATTAGGGAATTTGGTTTGCATCATAAAAAAATTGAAGATATAAAACGCGGATTTATAGAATTTCAAAATTACGCGTGCCAGCATGAAAATTGTAATCATTACAAAGAGGCGCAATGCGCGGTAAAAGAGGCTCTAGAAAAAAAAGAAATCAGCGATTTTCGGTATAGTTCTTATATTAATATAATTAAAAGTTTAGAAGAAACACATAAACCCAGAAAGGGAGATTTTCGCGGATTATAAAGAGTCAATACCTTTTTTATCGCGCCTTAAAAGTGCGGCAACGTATATATTCTTTATTAAAACTCCGTTTTCGTTACAAAGTTTTGCGGCTGAATTTAAAGTCGCTCCCGTAGTAAAAACATCATCAAAAATACAATATTTTATATTTTTTTGTAATTTGTAATTTTCTTTTAATGATAAAGTATTTTCTATCATTAAAAATCTGTCTTTAGCGTGCATAAATTTGCTTTGCTTTTTTTTAATCACAATAAAAGGAAAGTCAACTTGAAAATCTTGTTTAACAAAAGAAAGAAGTTTTTCTAAAAAAGGTTTTGAAGAGGGCAGGGCAAGTATATAATTTATATTTTGCGGCAATAACTGTTTTAGATAATTTAAAAAATTTTCTGTAAAAAAATTAACGGCTCGATGCCTGTTTTCAAATTTGGCCATTTTAAATATATGCTTCTCTCTATTCTTATAGTTATAAAGAAAAAAAGCTTTATTAAAATATATTTTGCGGGATGAACATACTGAACAGCTCGAATTATAAAGAAGTTCGCCGCATTTTTTGCATCGTCCTTTTTCTTGAAAACCAACAGAATCTGAAAAACAGTTTTTACATAAAGGAAGCCCATGTTCAATAAAATTGTTTTCACACATGCCGCAAACTTCAGGAAATAGAAAGTGCGCCGCTGCATCGGCATAAAATAATCTTTTGTAAAAATTCAAAGTAAAACTATTTTTTAAAAAAGCTTAAAAAGATCAATATCTTTTTTATGCTTAAGTACTCAGATTTTTATATTTACGATAAGTCTTTTTAGTCTATGATGGTATAGTTTTTTCATTAAAATATGAATTATTTAAATACAATCTACAATAAACATAAAAAACTTAATACAATCTTATTAAGTACTTTGTTTATTCTTACACCTCTTGCTTATATTAAAAATGTCATAGAAAATAGTCTCTTTGCTAAACTCTTTATTTTCTATTTTATAATCGCGATTATCAGTTTAATAAATTTTTATTTTAAGAATGAAAAAACAGAAAATAAGGAAAAATTTATAAGAAATGATCTTATTTTAATATTTATTTTGTTATTATTCACATTTAGCGCTTGGAATATAATTTGTACTATATTCTCTTTAAAGCCTGTTATAGCGTTAGGAAAGACAATAGAAATAATAGGTAATATTTTTATTGCTTTATTTGTCTTTATTATTGCAAAAAATATCTCTTTGATTAGGGTATTGTATTGGGCAATATATGGATCTATTTTTGTGTCTTTTATTGGTATATTACAGCGATTTAATCTTATTGAAATTTTTCAGCAAGTCGCTTCCCCTGCCGCTACTTTTGTAAATAAAAATATCGCGGGGCATTATATAGGATTTATTTTTTTCTTTTCATTATTATTGTTTTTCACTTCAAAATCAAAAAAATTATTTTATTTTTCAATATTTGCCATTATACTACAAATCATTTATTCATTTTTCATAGCGTCTAAGGGACTATTTATCTCATTAATATTTACCGGAATATATATATATGCTTTATTTGTAATTTTAAAGAAAAGTAAAAACTATACTTTTATAAGCTATAATAAAAAAAAGAAAAAAATATTAATTTATGTGTTATTGATTACCATTACTACAGTCCATTTAATAGAAGTGTATTATCCGGTAAAAAATAAAGATAATCCCGTACTGCAAGAGATTGCAAGTAGCGGGTTTATAAAAGGGAAGAGCGGATCCGTTAAAAATAGATTGGCAGTATGGAGAAACTCTTTAGAAATAATAAAAGACTATCCACTCCTAGGTGTGGGACCAAACAATTTTCAAATTATTTACGCGAAATATAGCAGAGTAGTAAAATCTGATTATGACTTTGCACCTAATTTTATTTATACAAAAACGCATAATGATTATCTTCAATATTTTGTAGAAACCGGAATTTTAGGCGGATTTTTATTTTTAAGTATACCTTTTCTTATATTTTTTTTAACTCTACTTGCATTAAAAAATAACAATACTAAAGAATACAAAGCGAAGATATATTTGACATTTATATCAGCATCTCTTTTCTATAACTTCTTTTATGCTTTTTTTGAATTTTCTGTAAATAGAAGTCCTGCCGCAGGTACTTTAATGTGGCCCTTAATAGGTATATGGCTGCATAATCTTAATAAAATAATGCCAAAATCAAAAATAAAAATTAGTAAAAAGATAAAAACAAATATATATAGTTTTTTTAATAAAGAAAAAATAATCATTAGCTGTCTAATGTTTTCAGTTTCAATGTTTATAATAATGCTGTTTAACATGATTGGCGCAAGATATTTTTTAGAGGCGTATGTACAAAGAACAAATAAAAAATATTATAAATTTTCATGTGAATTATTTACAAAAAATATCAATAAAGGGGTAATGTATATGCCTTTTTTTATGGATGCAAAAAGATTGCGCGCGAATGAATTTGTATTTTGCAATGAACCAACAGAAAAAAATTTAGAAATACTAGAAAGCTATCATAAATATAATCCTTACGATCTTTTATTAATGCATAATATAATAAAATATAATTATAATTTAAAAAAATACGAGAAAACAGAATTTATGGTAGATGAGTATTTAAAAATATATCCGAATTCGCCCGAGATATTAATCTATAAAGGTAACCTACTGGTTTTGAAAAATCGACTTAATGAAGCAAGAAAATGGTATAATCAAATATTAGGAATGGATATATCATTAAAAACGGAAGATAAAATATTTATTTATCAAAGACTTAAAGAGTTAGAAGAAAAAATAAATTAAAATGAAAAGTCATTGCTTATTTGAATAAAAAATAAATTATGATCAGAATACAAAAAAATTATATATAATTAAAAACTTAAAAGTTCCCGATTTTTAATAATTAATAAATTGATATAAAAAAATAAAAAGAAAAAAAGTTAACTTATTTAAAAATGCTAAAAAAAACAAATATATATAAAAAATATAATTTATTTTTAGGTTTAATATTATTATTAACCCCGTTAGCTTATTACCCTGAAATAGGCAGATCAAGTGAGTATGCTAAATATATTATTTTTTATTTTTTAGTAATTAATATGGTTATTTTTAATTTAATTATTAAAATTAAAAATAACAAACTTATTGAGATTACTTCTATAAACAGTAAATTTATACTTTTTTATTTTTTAATTCTAATTTTCTTTTTTATTTGGAACTTGATTTGTATGCTGTTTTCAATCAATGTTACCATATCTCTAGGAAGAAATTTAGAGTTGTTAGCAAAGATACTTATAACGATTTTTATTTTTTTAACCGCGAAAAATTATTCTATATTAAAATCTTTTTATTATGGTATGGTGGGTATTGTTGTGATATCTGTTATAGGAATTTTTCAAAAATATGATATTAATTATATTTTTGAGCAAATAGCGCCCCCCGCAGCAACATTTATAAATAAAAACCAGGCTTCTCACTATCTTAGTCTGGTGTTTTTTATACCGTTTATAATTTATAATTTTTGCTCTTCAAAAAAATTGCTTTATTTTTCTATTGTTTCGATCATTTTATTAATGGTATATTCTGTATCGGTATCATCCAAAGGATTATGGGTGTCTTTATTTTTTACTACGATATATTTATTTATTGCCCTTTATTTTTATAAAAAAAATAAAAAGAATCTAAATCAAATTTCAAAAAAGAATAAGATAGTTTTAATTTTTTCGTTAGTAGCAATATTCTTTTCATATTTTTCAGATAAAATAATACCGGGAAAATACTCAGATACGCCGGTTTTTACTAAAATAAAAAGCACTACGGTTGAAAGCAGTTCAGTATTAAATAGAATTGCTGTATGGCGAAATTCTCTTGAAATTATAAAAGACTATCCTGTTTTTGGCGTTGGCCCTGACGGGTTTCAGATTATTTATCCAAAATACAATAGTGCCGTTATGAGAACACCCAACTTTTCCCGTAAATTTATTTATAACAGGGCGCATAACGATTTTATACAATATTTTGTAGAAACCGGTATACTTGGCGGTTTATTATTTTATCTGTTGGTCATTTGTGTTCCTATACTGTCAATAATTGCGATAGATAACGCGAAAATTAAACAATATAGAAAAAAAAAGTTATTAATATTGTTATCAGCTGGTCTAGTTAATGTATTTGTATATGCAAACTTTGAATTTACTATAACTTTATCTTCGGCCAGTGGTACTCTGGTTTGGATTATGCTGGGTATTTGGCTTTATTATTTAAATGACCTTTTGCCAAAATTTAACAAAGATGAGAACAAAAAGTATAAAAAATATTGTAATATATTTTCTTCAGTAAAGAACTATAATTATTTATCAATAACTGCTGTTTTATTTTGTTTGATTATGATATTAATTACTGGTTTTAATATCGCGGCGGCAAGAACATATAGATATGCTAATCTTTTTTATGCTCATAATAAAAGCAAAAATCCGCAATTTTGTGCAATCTATACAAACGACTTTTTAAAAGCGGCTAAAATGGCTCCTTTTAATTACGCGTACCAAAGATATAGTTTTATAAATTATAGAAGATGCCAACCAGTAACCGAAAAAAACTTAAAAATACTCGAAAGTTTTTTAGATACATTGCCGTATAATTATTTTTTATGGCATAATATTATTGAATATCAAATAGAGCTTAAAAAATATTCTGAAGCTTTAATTTTATTAGATAAATACATTAAGTATCTTCCTTATGACAATCAGGTATTAATACAAAAAGGTAATGTGCTTGAAATTATGGGTGAAAAAGAAAAAGCCATAAAATGGTACAAGGGCCTGCTTGAAAATAAAGATTTATCTAAAGAATTCCATGGTTTTGTTATAAATCGTATAAAGATGAATGAAGATAAATAATAATTATTAAATTTCTGAAATTAACTCTTCTATTTTTTCAAGCGCCCTGTCACAGGTTTTTATTCTAACAATTAAAGGCGGTGCCAGCCTTATTACATTGTCAGATGCCCTGCCTATTACAAGATTTTTTTCAAGAGCTTTTGCAACAAGAGGTCTGGCCTGAATATTTTCTTTTAATACAATACCTATTAATAAACCTTTGCCTCTTATTTCTTGTATTTTTTCGGGGAATCCGTTTTTTATGTTATTTAAGTGAGTAAACAAATATTCGCTAATGTTATTTACGTTTTCGAGAACTTTTCCCGATTCGATAACACGTAAAACTTCATAGCCCACGGCGCAGGCAAGATGGTTACCCCCAAACGTACTGCCGTGCGATCCTATGTCAAATATATCATTATACTTGTTTGAAACCAGTAAAGCTCCTATAGGAAAACCACTGCCAAGACCTTTAGCGATAGTTAGTAGATCAGGTGTAACGCTAGAATGTTGGTAAGCAAAGTATTTGCCAGTTCTGCCAATACCTGTTTGAATTTCATCAAAAATCAATAATGTTTTATTTTTATCGCAAATTTCCCGTGCTTTTTCAAGAAATTCATTTTCTAAAGGCAGTATGCCGCCTTCTCCTAAAACAGGCTCTAAAATAAGAGCGCATGTATCTTTATTTACCGCTTTTTCAAGAGATTTTATATTGTTAGCTTCTATAAATTCAATGTTTTCTAAAAGAGGTCCAAACCCGTCATGTATTTTACTTTGACCGGTAATGGACATTGAGCCAAATGTTCTGCCGTGAAAGCTGCTTTTTAACGCGATAATTTTTGTTTTAGTCGTATTCATTTTTTGCCCGTATGCTCTGGCAAATTTTATGGCGGCCTCGTTGGCTTCGGTTCCTGAATTGGCAAAAAAAACTTTAGCAGAAAAGCTGATTTCTACAAGAGCTCTCGCGAGCAGGGCCTGTTGGGAATTATAATAAAGGTTTGATGTGTGCCAAAGTTTATCGGCCTGAGTTCTTATGGTCTCTACAATATCGGCATTGGCGTGGCCCAGAGAATTTACGGCAATCCCGCTTAAAAAATCAATATATTCATTGCCTTCTGTGTCGTATAAGAATTCTCCCGAACCGTAAACAAAACTTACAGGCATTCTTGCGTAAACCTGTAGTAAATATTTTTCATCAAGAGATTTTATTTCATTAAGTGATAAAACTTGTTCAGGATTATATGAAATATTCTTTTCTTCTTTTTTTATATTTTCTGTACGAATTTTTTCTATATCGTATAGCTTATTAACAATATTTTCTTTATCTTTTTTCATAGTATTTTTAATATAAATATGAATTATTTTTTGTCAAACACATTTTAAAAATAAAAAGGGAGAGTTAATAGGATGGTACCCCCCTGAAGCGATTGGAATATTTTCAAAATAATGGTCTATACGAAAAGGCAAAAAATTTAATATATTTCTTGATATTGTTGGTTCTCTATCTTGAATAATA